>Ga0208490_100694_pt1 | contig 17807 bp, 12 predicted proteins | sample SubbioAug_CSWold_FD_184818 | JGI IMG/M metagenome (GOLD analysis project Ga0208490, IMG submission 184818) | Serpentinite rock and fluid subsurface biosphere microbial communities from McLaughlin Reserve, California, USA - CR11Aug_CSWold (SPAdes) | ecosystem: Environmental > Terrestrial > Deep...
TCGTCCGCATCGGCTCGGTCCGCGAGCCGATCGGCGACCGTGGTGGCGACCGCAGCCGCCGCAGCCACGGCGACCAGCGCCTTTCCGTAGCGGCCCTTGCCGGGCACCACGTGGCGCACGACCTTGGGCAGCACGAGCGGCACGATCAGCGACCCGAGCCCCATGGCCAGCGAGGTCGCCGTGTCCTGGGGCGTGTAGTCGGCCGGCCCGGGGCCCTGCTCGGCGGCGCGCGCCCGCAGGTAGCGGTGCTCGGCGGCCATCGTCCCGAAGTAGACGGGGATCGAGGCGACCGTGAGGTCCAACATCGCCCGCAATGGTGACAGAAGGGACGGCGCAGCACCGAGCCCGAGCCTCGGTCGATACGGTCCGAACCGATGGACGACGCCCTCCTCACCGCAGTCGCGGCCGCGCTCGGCGCCGAGGTCGTGACCCTCGCGGGCCTGTCGGGCGGGGACGTGGCGGCGGCGTACCGGGCCGACCTCGACGACGCGCGCCAGGTGTTCCTCAAGACGCACCACGACCCGCCGACCGGGTTCTTCACGACCGAGGCCACGGGGTTGCGCTGGCTGCGCGATGCCGGTTCGGTCCCCGTCCCAGAGGTCCTGGCCGTGTCGGACGAGCCCCCGTTCCTCGCCCTGGAGTGGATCGACGAGGGCCGGCCGATCGCTGCCACCGAGGCTGACCTCGGTCGGGGCTTGGCGGCCGTGCACCGGGCGAGCGCGCCGAGCTTCGGGCGGGAGGACCGTCGCACCACGGGCAGCCGGGGGCTGCCCAACGAACCGTGCGAGACGTGGGTCGAGTTCTACGCCACGCAGCGACTGCTGCCCCTCGCCCGCCTGGCCCGGGACGGCCGGGCCCTGCCCGAGACCGCCGTGGCGGACCTCGAGCGCGTCGCCGGCCGGCTCGACGAGCTCGGCGGTCCGCCCGAGCCCCCCGCCCGGCTCCACGGGGACCTGTGGGCCGGCAACCGCCTGGTCGACCGGGAGGGTCGGAGCTGGCTGATCGACCCCGCCGCCCACGGTGGCCACCGCGAGTTCGACCTGGCGATGATGCGGCTGTTCGGCGGCTTCGGTGCCGCCTGCTTCGAGGCCTACGACGAGATCCACCCGCTGGCCGGCGGCTGGGAGGCCCGGGTGGCGCTGCACCAGCTGGCGCCGCTGGTGGTGCACGCCATCAAGTTCGGCGGCGGCTACGTCGCGAGCACCGAGCGGGCCCTCGCCCAGCTCGCCTGACCGGCCGCTGCACCGCGATCGCGTCGGTCAGGTCCGGCGGATGCGCATGAGGCGTTCGCGGATGCGCTTCTCGCTGACCGACACCGCGGTGCCGAGCTGCTGGGCGAAGAGCTGGACACGCAGCTCCTCGATCAGCCAGCGGACGTCGTCAAGCGCAGCGGTGAGGCCGTGGACGGCGACGAGGTCGGCGTGCTCGGCCTCGAGACGGGCGACGGCGCGCAGCCGCTCGACGTCCTTGGCCGGGCCCTCGCGCAGCTTGTCGAGCCGGGCGTCGATGGCGTCGAGGTAGCGAGGCAGGTGGGCCAGGCGGTCGGTGCCGATGCTGACGACCATGCCGTCGAACACCAGGCGGGTGAGCTGGCGGGTGATGTCGTCGAGCGGCTCGCCCCAGGACACCGGTGCCGGCTGCGCGAGCCGGTCACCGATCCGGTCGGCGTGCTGCACGACCTCCGACAGGGTGTCGACCACCACGACGAGATCGTCGAGCCAACGGTCCCGGACCCGCCGGCTCAGGGCGGCGAAGCCCTCCTCGTCGAAGGGCGGGCCGCCGTGATCGAGCAGCATCGCGTCGAGCACCCCGTGCAGCGCGTCGTCGACCGCAGCGGTCACGGTGGCGTGGGGTGCGGCGGTGAGGCCGAGCAGCACCCGGGCGTCGAGTCGCTTCTGCAGGGCGCGCGCCGGCTTCCCGAGCTGCAGCGCGAGGAGCCGTCGCACCCCGTTCCAGTGCAGCGCCCGCTGCTGGTCGACCGAGGCCAGGATGCGGACACCGACGGAGTCCTGGGTGTCGATGACCGCCGGGTAGCCCTGCACGGTGAGGCCGTCGACCGTCGACTCCACGACGCGGGGCAGGGTGCCGATGGTCCACGACGTCAGCCCGCTGCGCTCGAGGTCCGGGGACTGGGAGACGACGGCGGCCCGCACGTGGGCGCGCAGCCGCCGCTCGAGCTCGCGGAGGTCGTCGCCCTCGGCCAGCGTCCGGCCCTCCCCGACCACCCGGTAGCGGGGGCGCAGGTGGACCGGCAGGACGAGGTCGTCCCACATCTCCCTGGTCACGGTGGCCCCGGCCATGCGGCTCAGCTCGGCCGCGACGACGTCGCGGAGCGGACCGTCGTCGGGGCCCACCCGCTCCAGGACCTCGGCGGCCCGGTCCGGCGCGGGCACCAGCGAGCGCCGGACCTGCTTGGGCAGCGCCTTGATCAGGCTGGTCACGAGCTCGTGGCGCAGGCCCGGGACCAGCCACTCGAAGGGCTCGGGATCGGTCCGGTTCAGCACGGCGACCGGCACCTCGAACGTGGTCCCGTCCGAGGCTCGGCCCGGCTCGAACTCGTAGTCGATGCGGATCTCGGCCGGCGCGTCGTCCCACCGGTCGGGGAAGGCCGCGTCGTCGACGTCGGTCGCACCGGCCACGACCAGGTCGTCGACGGTCAGGTCGAGCAGGTGCGGATCCCGTTCGGCCACGTCGCGCCACCAGCGGTCGAAGCGCCGGACGTCGGTCACGTGCTCGGGGATGCGCTGGTCGAAGACGTCGAACACCTCGTCCTCGCTCACGAGGATGTCGCGACGGCGGGCCCGGTCCTCCATCGACCGGACCTCGGCGACCCGCTCGGCGTTGCGCGCCACGAACGGGTGGTGCGAGTCCCACTCGCCGCGGACCAGGGCGTGGAGGATGAACAGCTCGCGCGCCATGGCGCGATCGACCCGGTCGAGGTTGATGGCCCGACCCTCGACGACGGTGAGGGCCCGCAGCCGGACGCGCTCGATCACCTGGGCCGCGCCCCGGTCGCGGTTCCAGTGCGGCTCGTCGTAGGTGCGGGTGAGCAGGTGGCCCGCCGCCTGCTCGATCCACGACGGCTGGATGGTGGCGCCGGTGCGGGCCCAGAGCCGGTTGGTCTCGACGATCTCGGCCACCATCACCCAACGGGGCGGGCTCTTCGACAGCACCGATCCGCGGGCGAGGGCGAAGCGGGCGTTGCGGGGACCCACGTACTCGACCGGTGGCTTCGGGCCGCGACGACCGGAGGCTCCCTTCGCCGGTGTCGGCTCCTCGCTGTCGTCGCGGGTGGCGACGTTGGCGAGCAGGCCGGCCAGCAGCGCCCGGTGGATGGCGTCGGCGTCGGCGGGCTCCCGGTCGATGCCGATCTTCAGGCTGCGCACCACCTGGCGGATCTGGGTGTAGACGTCCTGCCACTCGCGCAGGCGCACGAAGTGGAGCAGCTCGTCGCGGCACTCCCGTCGGAACTTCGACGACGACAGCTCGCGCTGGCGCTGCTTCACGTGGTCCCACAGCGCCAGGTAGCCGAGGAAGTCCGAGCCCGGCACGCGGAACCGGGCGTGGAGCTGGCCGGCGCGCTCCTCCTGGCCGGTCGGGCGCTCCCGGGGGTCCTGGATCGACAGGCCGGCGACGATGACCATCACCTCGTGGACGCAGCGGTTCCGCTCCGCCTCCAGCACCATGCGGCCGAGGCTGGGGTCGAGCGGCAACCGGGCCAGCCGGCGCCCGATCTCGGTGAGCCGCCGGTCGTCGGCGGGACGGTCGGGCTCGAGCGCACCGAGCTCCTCGAGCAGGGTGACGCCGTCGGCGACGTTGCGGCGATCCGGCGGCTCCACGAAGGGGAACGACTCGACGTCGCCGAGTCCGAGCGCCGTCATCTGCAGGATGACCGACGCCAGGTTCGTGCGCAGGATCTCGGGCTCGGTGAACTCGGGCCGGACGTCGAAGTCGTCCTCGGCGTAGAGCCGGATGCAGATGCCGGGGGCGACGCGCCCGCACCGCCCGGCGCGCTGGTCGGCGCTGGCCTGGGAGATCGCCTCGATGGGCAGGCGCTGCACCTTGGTCCGCTTGCTGTAGCGCGAGATGCGCGCGGTGCCGGGGTCGACCACGTACCGGATGCCCGGCACCGTGATGGAGGTCTCGGCGATGTTCGTGGCGATGACCACCCGCCGCTCGCTGTGCTGGGCGAACACCCGGTGCTGCTCCGCCGAGGACAGCCGGGCGAACAGCGGCAGCACCTCGGTGCCGGGCAGCCTCAGTCCCTCGACCGCTTCGGCCATGTCGCGGATCTCCCGCTCCCCCGAGGCGAAGACGAGCACGTCACCCGGTCCCTCCCGCACCAGCTCCTGCACCGCGTCGGCGACCGCCTGCACGGTGTCCTCGGGCGGATGGCCCTCGTCGTCGGGGCGGTAGCGCAGGTCCACCGGGTACGTGCGGCCCGACACCTCGATGATCGGTGCGGGGCCGGACCCGTCGGCGAAGTGCTCGGCGAAGCGCTCGGTGTCGATGGTGGCCGAGGTGACGACGACCTTCAGGTCGGGGCGGCTCGGCAGCAGCTCCTTGAGGTAGCCGAGGATGAAGTCGATGTTGAGGCTGCGCTCGTGGGCCTCGTCCACGATGATCGTGTCGTAGCCGAGGAGCAGCCGGTCGCGCTGCAGCTCGTTGAGCAGGATCCCGTCGGTCATCACCTTGAGCCGGGTGTCCGGGCCGACCTGATCCGTGAAGCGCACGGCGTAGCCCACCTGGCCGCCGACTTCGACCCCGAGCTCCTCGGCCACGCGCTCGGCCACGGAGCGGGCGGCGATCCGGCGCGGCTGGGTGTGGCCGATGAGGCCTCGCGCGCCCCGGCCGAGCTCCAGGCACAGCTTGGGCAGCTGGGTGCTCTTCCCGGATCCCGTCTCCCCGGCGACGATCACGACCTGGTTGTCCGCCAGGACCTGGAGCAGCTCGTCGTGGCGCTCGGTGATGGGCAGCTCGGCCGGGTAGGTCGGGACGACGGTGGACGAGCGCCTGGCGCGGACGGCGGCGATCGAGCGCTCGAGCTCGGCGGCCACGGCCTCCACGGCGCGCTGGCGGGCCTCGCCCTTCTTGCCCTGGGCGTTGCGCAGGCGTCGCCCGAGCCGGTGGGCGTCGGCGATCGACGCCTCGTCGAGGCGGTCGCGCAGCGCTGCGGGCGTGGGCGTCGGCGGTCCCATGGGTGTGCCCGCGCTACGGGCGTCGCCGGATGGCGTGGCGATCGGCCCAGTCCGTCCACAGCTCGCGGTGCTCGCGGCTCACCTCGCCGAGCTCGTCGGCGGCGGCGTCCCGGGCGGGCTTCACCCCCGGTTGGCGCAGCCGGATCGACACGTAGGCGAGCGTGCCGAGCGGGATCGGCGCCCAGAACGACAGCAGGCGCCAGCTGATGACGCCGAGGGTGGCGACGAAGGCGGGGGCACCGAAGCCGACGAGCATCGGGATCAGCACCGCCTCGAGGACCCCGAGCCCGCGCGGCGTGATCGGGATCGCGGCCAGCACGTTCACGAGCCCGAACGCCACCATCACGGACACGGGGTGGCCCGCCCAACCGAAGGCGAGCAGGAGGACCCACAGGGCGGCGGCCTGACCGAGCCAGTAGGCCGCGGCCCACCCGACCGCTCGTGAGGCCAGGTTGCGGTCCGAGACCAGGTCGCGCAGCTGCTCGGAGAGGCGGCCGATGACCCGGGGGACGCCCTCGGCGTCCACGAAGGGGATCGGGCGCAGGACCCGGGCCACGATCCGCGTGGTGGCCTCCGGGGCACGCAGCAGGCCGACGACCACGGCGCCGCTCGCCGTGAGCAGCGCGGACCCCAGCACGGCCGCCGTCGTGTACCGACCGTCGAAGCCCTGGGTCGGGATCGAGACGAGCAGGGCGATCCACAGGATGACGTTGAGGACCAGCGCCGAGCCGATGCCACGCACCCCGATGGCGAAGCCGGCGGAGGAGCCCTGCACGCCGGCCTGGGTGAGGAGGCGGTACCCGAGCGCGGTGCCGGCCGCCGTCCCACCCGGCACGGTGTGGCTCACGGCCGTGGCGGCCAGCTCCATGCAGACGATGTCGGAGCGGCTCGGACGCTGGGCGCGAGGCAGGATCGCCCGGATCAGCTCGGCCTGGGCCACCATCGACGCCGCGACCAGCACCCCGCCGAGCAGGACGTAGCCCCCGTGCACGTCGGCGATGGCGTCGAGCGCACGCTCGGCCTGGCCGAACTGCGGGATCACCAGGAACCACACGACCAGCGCCATCACGAGCACGCCGAAGGCCACACGAAGCCACCGCGGGACCCAGTCGAGCATCGCTCCAGCCTGGCAGCCGGGCCGCCATTCCCCGCAGAGCCGGCACCGACTACCTTGACCCCTGGGTCAAGTCAACGCAGGGGGTCCCCGCACATGCTCACGCTCCGCTACACCCGTGACGAGCTCATGGAAGACCACGACTACGCCGAGCCCCAGGTGGTGGCCGGCCGTCGCATGCACGGCGGCTTCCTCGCCGACGGCACCTACCAGCCGCCGCGCACGAAGGTCCGTGGCCCGGCCATCGACGCCTGGACCGAGGCGCTGCGCGCCCGCGGGGGCGACGTCTTCGATGCCGACGCCTCGCTGCTCGACGGCGTCCGCCTCCCGAACATCGAGCAGCAGCGGGTGCTGCTGCGCAACGGCCTCGGCGAGAGCTTCTGGAACACCCTCACCATCATCGGCAAGATCGAGGCCAAGGGCCGCCTGCTCGCCGACATCACGTTCCCCGACCTGCAGGACGCCATCGTCGAGGACATCTCCGAGATGGCCATCGGCCACCTCAACGAGGGCCTGCTCGTCGCCCACGGCCTCGACGAGGGCGGCCTGCCCGAGCAGGGCATCGGCGGCCACGACGAGATGTGGTTCGTCGCCCGCGACCTCGCGTTCGGCGAGGGCGCCTACCCCGACGTCGAGCCCGCCGACAACATCGCCCGGCCCGACGACGAGCGACGCATCCCCGAGCTGCGCCCCGAGATCGAGGGCCTGGTGTCGTTCCTCGCCAACCTGCTCCTCATCGAGTTCCGCGCCGAGCTCGGGTTCTCCGAGACCCAGGCCGTGCTCCGCACCCCGGACCTGTGGGGCGACCGCGCCGAGGACGCCGCCGAGGCGGCCGAAATCATCGGTCGCATCCGCACCGACGAGGAGATCCACGTCACGTCGCTGCGCCTCTACCTGGGCGAGATCCGCTCGTGCACCTTCCGCACGGTCGACGGGGGCACCATCAGCGGGGCCGAGGTCATCGACCGGTTCTGGAGCGACCTCGTCACGTGGGCCGTCGTGGACAAGCCGGCACTCGAAGCCGACCAGCAGCGGTCGATGCTCGAGGAGCGCATCCGCGCCCACACCGAAGCCGACCGCGTGCTGCAGGAGTTCGACGCCGCCGCCTGATCCGTTCGGGGCCGCGGCCGACGTGCCGCAGGCGTGCCCCGCGGCCCGGAACCGCTCAGCTGGCCTCGCGGGCGAGCTCCTGGCGGCCGTCGGCGTGGCGGGCGAAGCGCTGCGGATCACGGCCGTGGACGGGATCGCTGCGATCCCAGGGCCAGCCGCCGAAGTGGTCGCGCTGGTAGTCCTCGAAGGCCTGCTGGATCTCGGCCTCGGTGTTCATCACGAACGGGCCGTACTGGGCGACGGGCTCGCCGATGGGCCGGCCCTGCATGACGAGCACGTCGACACCGCCGCCGAGCGCGGCCAGCGAGGCCTCCTGCCCGGCGTCGACCACGATGCCGGTGGGCACGTCGTGGTCCTGGCCGCCGACGGCCACGCCGTCGCCGTCGAAGACGTAGAGCACGCGCACCGTGTCCTCGTACGCCGCCGGCGGCAGCACGGCAGTCGCGCCGGCGCCGAGGCGGACGTGCCACAGCGCGACGTCGGTGTCACCGCGGGCCGCCCAGGAGTCCGGGGCCGGTGACGGCGGCACGACCAGCCCGGACCGACCGGGGATGGCGCCGGCGATCACGGTGATCTCCCCCTCGCCGTCGACCGGGATGCGGGGGATCTCGTCGTCCCAGAGCATCTTGTAGCTGGGCTCGACCATCTTGTCCTCGGCCGGCAGGTTCAGCCAGATCTGGAACAGCTCCATCGGGTTGGGACCGTCCTGGTCGAGCAGCGGGAACATCTCGGCGTGCTGGATGCCCTTGCCGGCCGTCATCCACTGCACGTCGCCCTTGCCGTAGCGGGCCGCGGCGCCGAGGGAGTCGGCGTGGTCGACCAGGCCGCGTCGGACGTAGGTGATGGTCTCGAAGCCACGGTGGGGGTGCGACGGGAACCCCGGGACGACGGAACCGTGGTACATGTTCCAGCCGTCGATGGCGGCGAAGTCCTGGCCGATCGCCCGGCCGCGCAGGTCGGCGTCGGGGCCGAGGTGCAGGTTCCCGGCCGGGTAGGCGTCGACGTGGTGGACGCAGAACAGGAACGGATCGACCGTCGGCCACGGAGGTGCGCCCAGGCGGAGGGTCTGTCGGATCAGGTCGGCCATGGCTCCAGGCTAGGAGCGAACCGGCCGGGTGCGCCGGGCAGGCCGGTGCTCAGCGGGGCACCTCGATGCCGAGCTCGGCGGCCTTGGCGGCCACCGCCTCGGGGAAGATGTTCTTGATCAGGTACAGGTCCTGGATGATCCGGTAGTCCGGCGCCATGCCCTTGGCGTAGCGCTCCATGTAGGCGAGCTGCTTGGCGATGAGCACGAGCTCCCGGGGGCCCTTGGCGCCGTAACTGTCCATCAGGTCGATGCTCATCTTCAGCATCTCGCCGAGGTTCATGCCGCCGATCCCGGCCTGCAGCATCGGGCCGAGGATCATCGACAGGCGCATGCCGAGCTCCTCGTCGGTGCCGACGTCGTCGGGGAACACGCCGACCTTGCGGTACGCCCGGGCGACGCGGGTGAAGTCGCCGTCGATCATGCAGGTGTAGAGGATGTCCTTGATCACCTCCCGGTACTCGGGGGTGAGCTCGCCCATGATCCCGAAGTCGAGGAAGCTGGCCCGGCCGTCGGGCAGGAACCAGATGTTGCCGGCGTGCATGTCGCCGTGGAACGGGCCGTGCACGCACACCGACTCGATCCACACCTTGGCCCCCCAGCGCAGCATGAGCTCGCCGTCGATGCCCTGGCGGGCCATGGCCTCGAACTCGTCGAGCGGGGTGCCGGTCATGCGCTGCATGCAGATGGTCCGGGGGCCGCAGTGGCTCCAGTACACCTCGGGCGCCGTGATGTTCTCGTTGTCGCCGAAGTGGCCGATCTTGGCCCGGAACTCCGCTTGGCGCTTGGCCTCGAGCGCGGGCACGAGCTCCTGGAAGTTGACCTCGGCGGCGTCTTCGATGATGGCCACCGGGTCGACCGACGACAGCCAGTCCCACTTCTCGGCCAGGCGCGCGATGCGCCACATGATCCGCAGGTCGGCGGTGAACAGCGTGCGGATGCCGGGCCGCTGCAGCTTCAGCACCGCCTCGCGACCATCGGGCAGCACGCAGGCGTGGACCTGCCCGATCGAGGCCGACGCCAGGGGCTTGTCGTCGAAGAAGCGGAACAGCTCCTCGGGCGGACGGCCCAGGTCCTCTTCGATGATCTGCCGCGCCGTCGCGCTGTCGAAGGGCGGCACCTCGTCGAGGGTGCGCTGGCAGGCGTCGGCGAGCGGCTCCGGGAACACGCCCGGCGAGGACGCCATGATCTGGCCGAGCTTCACGAAGGCCGGGCCCAGCTTCTCGAACCCGTCGACCGCCCCCTCGGAGGCGGTGTCCCACCAGCTCGGGTGCTCGCGCCGGCGGATCACGGCCCAGCGCCGGCGCAGCAGGGCGAGCAGCACGCTCGAGATGAGCGTCCACCAGATGACGATGCCGCGGCGGACCTCGGCGAACCCGAGGACCGAGAGGTCGGGGGTGTGGACCTGCAGCTCGCCCGGGGGTGGACCGTCGGCGTAGGGGCCGCGGAAGTCGGCGAGCGGACCCGGCAGGCTGCCGTGCTCCGGCACCGCACGTCGCTCGCCGAAGTTCAATCCGGTGCGGGGCTCGGTCTGCTCGATGAGGCCCACCACCCTGCCGTCCTCGACCACCGGCAGGTGCCGGAGGGCGTGGCGCCCCATGAGCTCGCGCGCCTGCATGGCATCGGTGCCCGGGGCGACGGTCACCACGTCCATGCGCATCCGCTGGCGGACCCGCACCGAGGCCGGGTCGGCCCCGTCGACGATGACCCGCACGAGGTCGCGCTCGGTCAGCAGGCCGACGAGGCGGTCGCCTTCCAGGACGACGAGCGCCGAGGAGCTGCGGCGCTGCATCTCCGCCGCCGCCTCGGCCACGGTGGCGTCGGGGCCGATGGTGGCGACGTCGGCGGTGGCGCTCACGGCGCGTCCTCCCCGATCGTGGGTTCCGGCGCGTCGGTCCGGCGCGCCTCCGAGGGCTGCTCGGGTCGGCGCTGCCACCAGAGGAACCAGACGATGGCCGCCACGATCGTGATCCCGCTCACCCAGATGTTGACGCGCACGCCGGCGAGACGGGTGGCCGTGTCGATCCGCAACGCCTCCACCCACAGCCGACCGAGGCCGTAGCCGCCGACGTACAGCACGAAGAGCTGACCGGGCCGCAGGACCTTGCGGCGTCCGAGCACGATCAGGAAGGCCGCCAGCGCCAGGTTCCACAGCGCCTCGTACAGGAACGTGGGGTGGAACGTCTCGACCGACTCGTAGCCGTCGGGACGGCGGGCGGGATCGATCTCCAGGCCCCACGGCAGGTCGGTGGGACGGCCGAAGAGCTCCTGGTTGAACCAGTTGCCGAGGCGGCCGATGGCCTGCGCGACCGGGATCGCGGGCGCGGCGGCATCCATCAGGAGGGGGACGTCGTACCCCTTGCGGCGGGCGGCGGCCACGCCGACGAGCGCACCGAGGAGGATGGCGCCGGGGATCCCGAGGCCTCCCTCCCAGACCTTGAACGCGTCGAGGGGCGCGTCCTCGAACCGGCGCCAGTCCGTGATCACGTGGTAGAGCCGGGCGCCGACGAAGCCGGCGGGGATGGCCCACACCGCCACCTCGCCCACGGCGTCGCTGTCGCCTCCCGTCGCCTCCCACCGGCGGCGGGCGATCCACACGGCCACGATGGCGCCGATGGCGATGAAGAGCCCGTAGGCCCGCAGCTCGAGCGGCCCGATCGAGATCGCGTTGTCGGGCGGGCTGGGGAGGGCGGCGAGCACGGCAGGCAGCGGCACGGCACCAGCATCGTCCATGTCCTGGCACCTGCCACAACCGGTGTGCCCGCCGGGTTCGTGCTGGCCGCCCGTAGCCTGCGCCCATGGTCCCCGCAGATGACCGGTCTCCCCGCGACGACGTGCTCGCGATCGTCCGCGCCGTCGCCGGGCGCAGCTTCGAGCTGGCCGGGTCCGGCGCCGAGGTGCTCGGCGGCGGGGTCGACGACGCGCTGCGTGCCCTCGTCGACCGCCGGGTCCAGCGGGCGCTGCGGCCGTCGGCGCCGTCGGTCACCTCCAAGGACCTGGTGCAGACCCTCGGCTCGACGTCCTCGTCGACCATGGCGCCGTGGCTCGGCGCCGGTGCGGCCCGGCTGGCGAGCACCGGGCGAGCGGCCCGCTTCGTCGGCGGGCGCACACCGATCGGGCTGGCCGTGCGGTTCGGCCCCGCGCTGTACGAAGCGGTGAGCACCAACCTCCGGGGCCTCGACGCCGCCCTGGCCCACCTGGTCACCCGCGCTCGCGACCAGCGGATCGATCCCGACCCGGACCGGCTCCGCACCGCGGTCGTGCAGGCGCTCGCCGGCGACCCGATCGATCCCGGCGCAGAGGCCGACCACGGATCGCTGGTGCGGCTCTGGCTGGGTGACGCCGGACGCCGCGTCGTGCCGTTCGGCGGGCGGATCAACGGCCTCAACCGGGGTCGCACCCCCGAGGCCGTGGCCGCCGCCCTCGGTTCCGTCGACGTCCGGCGCCTGCGTCGCTGAGCGCATGCTCACCAAGCCCGACAAGGTCCTGATCCCGGCCGCCGACGGGCACGACGCCGTCACCAAGGCCGACGTCTACGACTACGCCGGGCGCATCGCCGAGCGGATGCTGCCGTACATCGCCGATCGTCCCGCCGTCCTGCAGCGCTTCCCGGACGGCACCGACGGCGAGGGCTGGTACCAGAAGCACGTGCCGAAGCACTTCCCCGACTGGATCCCCACGGTCGAGCTGCCCAAGCGCGGCGGCACCGTGCGCCACGTCGTCATCGACTCCGCCGAGGCGCTGCAGTACGTGGTCAACCAGGGCACCATCTCGGTGCACGTCCTCGGCGGCACGGTGACCGAACCGGACGTCCCGGTCGAGCTGTTGATCGACCTGGACCCCTCCATCGACGACCCGGCCCAGGTGGTCGAGGCCACGTCGGCGGTGCGCGCCCTGCTCGACGACCTCGACCTCACCGGCTTCGTCAAGACCAGCGGCTCCCGTGGCATCCACGTGCACCTGCCGCTGCGGGGCGACGCCCGGTTCGACGCGGTCCGGGCGCTCTCCAACCGCCTCGCGGAGGTGCTGGCCGAGCGGCATCCCGACCTGCTGACCGTCGAGTTCGCCAAGGACGACCGCGGCGATCGGCTGTTCGTCGACGTGCTCCGCAACGCGCCGGCCCAGCACGCCGTGGCGCCCTACACCCTGCGCCCGAAGCCCGGCGCGCCGGTGGCGGTGCCGCTGCGCTGGGACGAGGTCGACGGCAGCTGGCGCCCGCAGAGCACCCCGCTGGCATCGCTGTTCCGCCGCCTCGGTGCGTTGTCGGCCGACCCGTGGGCGGGCTTCGACGCCGCCCGCGTGCCCGCCGCGACGATCGCCGACCGGCTACTCCGGATCCACCCCTGAGGCGACCCGGCGGGCCACGACGGCGCCGAGGCCGGCGAGCGCCATGCCGGCCAGCAGCTGGCCGGACCCGCCGGTGGCCGGCAGGGTGGGGACCGCAGCGGGCGAGGCCGGACGAGCATCGGTGCCGGGTGCAGGCCGGCCGGGCGGCGGCGAGGTGGTCGCCGGCGGCGCCGGTGAGGTGACGTCGCGGGTCGTCGTGGGGGCGTCGGCGCGAACGACCCGGTGACCGGCCACCTCCGGGCCGGAGTGCTCGACGAACCAGGACTGGTGGTGCGACTCGACGTCGCTCGGCTCGAGGATCGGCGTGAAGAAGATGTCGTAGGTCGTCCGCTGGGCGGTGACGTCGATGATGCCGTAGCCGTGCGACTCGAAGTCGACGCTCTTGATGTGGGGGTTGTCGGCGAGGGTGGCGGCCTCCACGGCGCGGCAGGCTGCGATCCCGGCCTCGCGCGTGCCGCCCCCCTCCATCACGATCTCGTCCAGGTTGTCGCTGGTGACGGAGGTGCACACGAACTCCACGCCGAGGTTGCGACGAGCGAGGGGGCTCACCCCGGTGGGGTCGTAGACGGCCGGGTCGTAGGGGTCCTCGGTCAGGTCCGCCGCCCACGCCGAGTGGATGTCGCCGGTGAGCACCACGACGTCGGTGACGTCGGCGTCCCGGAGGTGGGCGAACAGCGCAGCCCGCTCGGCCGGGTAGCCGTCCCAGGCGTCGCCGTTGAGGGCGTTCCCGCCGCCGAGGTCGGTCAGCACCGGGAAGTCGTTGCCGCCGAGGCCCTGGGGCACGCCGCCGGCGTTCCACTGCATCAGCATCACCTGCTGCAGCACGATGCGCCACGCCGCCGTCGAGCTCGCGAGCGCGCCGTACACGACGTCGCGCTGGGCATCGGAGATCATGCGGCGCGTCGGGTCATCGGCCCCGCTCCCGAGGCCGGGGCTGCCGACACCGAACACCGGCTCGTCGCGCCCCTCGATTCGCGTGTCCATGACGACCAGGTCGGCCAGGTCGCCGTAGGCCAGCGACCGGTACAGCACGATGGGCTCGTCCATCGACGACGCGTCCACGTCGATCGGCAGCCACTCGCGGTAGGCCTTCCAGGCCCGGCGCTTGCGCTCCTCCCAGTCGAGGCCGTCCTCGTCGGGGGTGTCACCGTCGTCGTGGTTCTCGGCCCCGTCGCGCCAGGAGTCGTTGGTGGTCTCGTGGTCGTCCCAGGTGGTGATCCAGGGGTAGAGCTGGTGCGCTCGGCGCAGGTCGGGGTCGAGCCGGTAGTGGGCGAAGCGGCCCCGGTAGGTCTCGAGCGTCGCCATCTCGACCGGCGGCTCGACCACCCGGCCGATCTCGGCGCCCGGGCCGTACTCCCCGGGTGCGTACTCGTAGATGTAGTCGCCGGCGCACAGGATCGCGTCGAGGTCGTTGCGCTCGGCGAGCCGGGCGTAGGCGTTGAAGTAGCCGCCTTCGTAGTTCGAGCACGAGACGAGGCCGAACCGGAGCCGGTCGACGTCCTGCCCGGCCGCCGGCGCCGTCTTGGTGCGCCCGACGATCGACGTCGAACCCTGTGCGGTGAACCGGTAGTAGTGGTGCGTGAACGGGGCCAGCCCGCCGACCTTGACCTTGACCGTGTAGTCGTCGGCCTCGACCGCCTGCGCCTGCCCGGTGGCCACCACGTCGCGGAAGTCGAGGTCGGTGGCGCACTCCCAGCGCACCGGGATCGGCGGGGCGGCGGCGCCGCTCCCCTCCGGTGTCACCCGGGTCCACAGCACCACCGAGTCGGCGGTGGGGTCTCCGGAGGCCACGCCGTGGTGGAACGGGGCGAGGGCGTCGTCCGCAGCTGCAGCCGGGCGTGGCGCCCCGGCAGCCACCAGGACGGCGGCGGCACCGGTGAGGCCGGCCCGGCCGAGGAAGGTCCGGCGGTCATAGGTCTGCTGCGTGGTCACCGCTCTGTATACGCCGCCGAGCCCTCCGACTCCTGGCATCGCACCGGCTGTTCACCCCAGGTTCCGATAGGCCTCCACCACGGGCTGGAGCTGTGTGGGGGTGGCGCCGTGGAGGATGACGGCGTCGCAGCCGAGGGTGAGCTGGCCGCGCACGGCGGTGGCGCACTGCTCCGGGCTGCCGGTCGCGCTCGGCGCCAGCCACTCCTCCGGCAGGAGGGTGGCGATGTGCTCGAGCTGCTCGGTGGTGGCGACGCCGTCGATGGGGCCACCGATGCCGGCGACCACGGGGTCGGCGCGGAACCGCTCGAGCACGGCGGGGTCCCAGCCGTTCGTGCGGACCATGAGGTCGCCGTAGCCCTGCAGGTACGTGGCCAGGCGACCCACCGACTTCTTCAGCCGCAGCGGCTCGGGGAGGTGGTCGCTGATGGTGGCGAAGCAGGACCACACGATGACGTCGTCGGGATCGCGGCCGGCCTGCTCCGCGGCGTCCTTGACGGTGCGCACGGCGCGCTCGGTGGTCTCGTCGGTGAAGAACGTGTGCAGCACGACCTCGTCGAAGCAGCGGCCGCCCAGCTTCAGGGACTCGGGCCCGAAGGCGACCAGACCCATCGGGAGGTGCTCGTCCAGGGACCGGTCCAGGTGCAGCACCGGCCAGGACCCGGCCGGGCCGTCGTGGCCGACGATGGCTTCGCCCCGGAACAGCCGGCGCATGATGCCGACGAAGTCCTCCATCTGGGCGGTGGTGATCCTGGACATGCCGAACGCGTCCTGCATCGCCGGGATGCCGCGGCCGATGCCGAGCACGAAGCGCCCGCCCGTGAGGTCCTGCATGGTGCGGGCGATGCCGGCCGTGACCATCGGGTGGCGGGTGTTGTGGTTGGTGGTGGCGGTCTGGATCTTGATCCGCTCGCTGACCGCCCCGGCCGCACCGCACAGCGTCGCCGCCTCCTTGAGGTTGTACCGCTCGGAGATGAACGCGGTCCCGAGGCCGAGCGCCTCGGCGTCACGCACCTCCTCGAGCAGGTCGCGACTGGAGTCGGGCTGGCCGGCCAGGGCGTAGAACCCGAGCTCCGGATGCGGCTGGGCGTCGGTGACGGTCATGGCTCGTGCTCCGTGGACGTGGGCCGGAGGTCGGCGGGGTCGGAGCCGTCACCGTAGATTCCGCCTCGTGCCCCCCGAGCGACCGATCGATCCCAGACGGGCTCGCTTCGATCGCCTCCGGGCCCGCACCGAGGACGCCACGGAGGCGCCGAAGGCGACGCTGCGCTTCGGCGTCTACGCCGCGGTCGGGATCATCGTCGGCCTGGCCGTCGCGGCCATCCAGTGGATCGCGCTCGACGTGGTCCTCCACGAGCTGCTCGAGGCGCCGCTGTGGTTCCAGGCCGTCGCACCGGGCCTCGGCCTCGCCGTGACCTACCTGGTGCTCCGGGGACGGACGACCCCGGCGACCTCGGACGACTACGTGCGGGCGTACCACACCGGTGCCGACCTGAAGCTCCGCGAGCTGCTCCCGAAGCTGCTCGGCGCCGTCGCGACGCTCGGTTCGGGTGGCGCGCTCGGTGCCGAGGGTCCGTCGGTGTACGCCGGCGCCAGCATCGGGCAGCGCCTCGGCGTCCGGCTCACCTCGGTGCTCGGACCACGGGGCCACCTGGCCCTGCTGTCGGCCGGCGCCGCGGCCGGCGTCGCCGCCATCTTCCAGGCCCCGGCCACCGGCGTGCTCTTCGCGCTGGAGACCCCGTTCCAGCGCGACGTCGCCCGCCGCGCCCTCATCCCCGCCCTCATCGCCGCCGCCACCTCGTACCTGACCTTCGTGTCGATCTTCGGCGTGCACTCGTACCTGCCGGTGCCCCGAGGCGAGGTGCGCCTGCGCGACGAGGTCTTCGGGGCCATCCTCCTCGGCGTCTGCGCCGGCATCACCGCCCGTGGCCTGGCGGGGCTGTGGGCAGGATCGAAGGGCCTGGCCGACCGCTACCCGCCCGTCGTCCGGCTGGCCGCCGGCGCCGGGGTCAGCGGCCTGGCGCTCGTCGCCGCCCGGGGGCTGACCGGCACGAGCTTCACCCTCGGCCCGGGCGTCGAGATGGTGGCCGCCCTGGCGGTGGACGCGGAGATCGGCCTGTGGATCATCGCGGCGGCGTTCATCCTCCGGGCTCTCACCACGTCGGCGGCCCTCGGCGCCGGCGGGGTCGGTGGCGTCTTCATCCCCCTCGTCGTGCAGGGTCTGCTGCTCGGCCGCCTCGTGGAATCGCTGTTCGACGGCGCCGCGCCGGGCCTGTACCCGGTCATCGGCCTCGCCGCCGTGCTGGGCGCCGGCTACCGCACGCCACTCGCCGCCGTGATGTTCGTGGCCGAGACCACCGGCCAGGCGCAGTTCGTGATCCCCGCCCTCGTCGCCACCGCGGTGTCCCAGGCCGTGATGGGCGACAAGAGCGTGGCGGCGTACCAGGTCACCGAGCGCGAGGGCGTGCTCGAGCGGCGCCTGCGGCTGCCCGTGCGGAACGTGGTCATCGAGGTGCCGATCCTGCACACCGACCAGCTGGTCACCGACGTGATCGACACCTACGGCGACGCCCCGCCGGCGCAGGCGCTGCCCGTGAGCGACGACCAGTACCGCGGGTTGCTCATGCTGCGCGACCTGGCCATGGCCCTGTTCGAGATCGGTCCCGACGCCACCGTCGGCCAGGCGATGCACGAGGTCCCGGCCGTGCGGGTCGACGTCCCCGCGGTCGAGGCAGCCCGGCTCATGGGCGAGCTCGACAGCGCCATCATCGCCGTGGTCGACGCCGACGGGCAGGCGGTCGGTGTGGTCACCGCGCTCACCATGACCGGCGCCCTCGACTACGACCCCGACGAGTAGGTCAGGGGTGAGGGCATAGGGTCCGCCACATGAAGCTCGGACTCTCCCTCGGCTACTGGGGTCGCGGCCCCGACCCGGACACCCTCGACAACGTGCTCGCCGCCGAGTCGATGGGCTTCGACTCGATCTGGACCGCCGAGGCGTGGGGCTCCGACGCCCTCATCCCGC
>Ga0208490_100695_pt1 | contig 17780 bp, 18 predicted proteins | sample SubbioAug_CSWold_FD_184818 | JGI IMG/M metagenome (GOLD analysis project Ga0208490, IMG submission 184818) | Serpentinite rock and fluid subsurface biosphere microbial communities from McLaughlin Reserve, California, USA - CR11Aug_CSWold (SPAdes) | ecosystem: Environmental > Terrestrial > Deep...
GGGCCAGCCGCAGCTGCGGCGCCGGAAGGTCCAGCGGGGCGCCCGAGCGCGCGGCGTAGGCCTGCCCCACCGGGCTCAGGGGGCGGCCGAGCGCCCCGGCGATGAGGTCGCTGGGTGGCACCCCGAGGCGCAGCACCGCGGCCACGTTGGCACCGGCCGACGTGCCGATGACCAGGTCGGCCCGCCGCGCGTCCCATCCGGCCTCGGCCAGGGCGGCCAGGGCGGCGCCGTGCCAGGCCGCACCCGCGATGCCACCGCCGCCGAGCACGAGTCCCACCGACACCATGGCCGCAGTCTGGCCGCCGGGACGGGCCTATGGTCGTCCGGACCGAGCACGAGGAGCCGCCGATGATCTTCGCCACGGATGCCGCCAACAACGCAGCCCGTCCCTACGACCACATCGAGGTGCGCCCCCTGGCGGGCGCGCTCGGCGCAGAGGTGTTCGGCCCGGGGGGCGCGCCCCTGGACCTGACGGCGATCGGTGACGAGGTCATGGACGAGGTCCGCCAGGCTTCGGTCGACCACCTGGTCGTGTTCTTCCGGGACCAGGCCCTCGACCTGGACTCGTTCTCGTCGTTCGCCGCTCGGTGGGGCCCGTGGGGCGACGACCCCTTCGTCGAGGGGCTGGAGTCGCACCCCCAGGTGGTGAAGGTCGTGAAGGAGGCCGACGAGAAGGTGCCCCTCGTGTTCGGGGGTGCGTGGCACTCGGACTGGTCGTTCCAGCAGACCCCGCCGTCGTTCACGATCCTCTACGGCCACGACGTGCCGGACCACGGCGGCGACACGCTCTGGGCCAACCTCTACCTGGCCGCGCGGCACCTCTCCCCCGGCCTGCGGCGGACGCTCGCCGGCCTGCGGGCCGTGCACTCCCCGCAGAAGGCCTACGGCGCGCAGGCGACCCACAACGACCTGGTCGAGAACATGGCGATCCGCTACGGGGAGGACGCCCACCTGCGTCGGGCGCAGCCGATCCTGCGGACCCACCCCGACTCCGGTCGCACCGCCCTGTTCGTGAACTGGGGCTACACGGAGTCCATCGAGGGGTGGTCGCCGGACGAGAGCCGGGCCCTGCTCGACCACCTCTTCGAGGTGAGCCAGCACCCGGCCTACACGTGCCGCTTCCGCTGGCGGCCCGGGTCGATGGCGGTCTGGGACAACCGCTGCACCCTCCACAACCCCATCGCCGACTACGCCGGCCAGCGTCGCGAGATGTGGCGGATCACGATCCGGGGAGAGGAGCCGATCCCGGCGGAGCAGCCGTAGCCTCACGCCATGCCCATCCCCCTCCCTGCGCCGGACCGCACCTGCATCGTCACGGGAGCGTCGTCGGGCATCGGCACGGAGATCGCCCGGGTGCTGGCAGCACGGGGCCACGGCGTCACCCTGGTCGCCCGTCGGCTGGACCGGTTGGAGACCCTGGCCGGGCAGCTGGCGTCCGCCCACGGCATCCGGGCCGAGGTGGTGGTGGCCGACCTCACCGAGCCCGCGCAGCGGCGCGCCGTCCTCGAGGCGGTCGAGGCGCGGAGCCTGACGCCCGAGGTCCTGGTGAACAACGCCGGGTACTCCACCGTCGGACCGGTGGCCGAGATCGATCCGGGTCGCGAGATCGGGATGCTGCGCACCAACGTCGAGGCCGTCGACCACCTCTGCGGGCTGGTCGCGCCCGGGATGGTCGAGCGGGGACGCGGCGCCATCCTCAACGTGGCGTCCACCGCCTCGTACCAGCCGCTGCCCGGCCAGGCCGGCTACGCCGGCAGCAAGGCGTTCGTGCGGACCTACAGCGAGTCCCTCGCCGGCGAGCTCGGGCCCCACGGCGTGACGGTCACGACGCTGTGCCCCGGTCCGGTGCGCACCGAGTTCGGCCACGCCTCGGGGATGGACGACTTCACCGACGCCAACCCCCTCCCCGAGGCGATGTGGGTGCCGGTGGAGGACGTCGGCCGGATCGCGGTCGATGCGCTCGAGGACGGCCGGTTGGTCTGCATCCCGGGTCCGCTCAACCGCCTCGTCGCCGCCGTCGCCAACGTGACGCCCCGGCAGGTGCTGCTGCCGGTGCTGGTCCGTCGCCACCCGTCGCTGCGATGACGTCGCCCCACGCGGGCGGGCAGGCCGACCTCGACCTGCTCCCGGTCGGCGTCGCCCACGTCGATGCGGCCGGGACCATCGTCCGGGCCAACCGGATGATCGGCGAGCTGGTCGGCGTGCCGGTGGAGGCGGTGGTGGGCCGGAGCCTCTTCGACTTCGCCGCTGGTGACCTGGACCGCTACGCCGCGATGCTCGACTTCAGCACCGGCTACACCGACGCCCTGATGGGCCCCGTCGCCGTGACGTACCGCCGGGCCGACGGCAGCCTGCGGCACAGCGCCCTGTGGGCCAGGAACCACCTCGACGATCCCGACGTCGCCGCCCTCGTGTGCACCTTCGTCCCGGAGGACACCAGCGGTGGGCTGGCTGCCGCGCTCGCGTCCGTCGCCGAGGGCGACGACGTGGACGACACCCTGGCGCTGCTCTCGGCCGCGCTGCGCGGCAACCCCTTCGAGGCCCGCGGGTGCTGGCTCGTGCGCGACGGGTCGGGCCGCCGCCTCGCCGGCGACGCGGACCTGATCGACGCGACGCGCGCCGCGCTCGCCCAGCCCGGCGACTGGTGGCGAGCGACCCGGGGGGCGGGGCTGGTGACCTGCGACGACACCCGCCACGGCGACGAGTACGACCGGCTCCTCTCGGCAGCGGGCATCGTCGCCTGGTGGGCCCTGCCCTGCCAGGGCTCCGACGACGCCGACGCGGCGATCCTGGTCCTGCGCACCGAGCTCGGTCCGATGAGCCCGCTGCAGCACGAGCAGCTCGAGCAGCTGGCCACCACGGCCGGCCTGGCGTTCCAGCGGGCGGCGCTGCAGGCCCGGCTGGCCCACGCGGCCTTCCACGACCCGCTGACCGGTCTGGCCAACCGAGGTCGGTTCTTCCAACGTGCCGACTCCGAGCTGGAGGCCGGCGCCGCCCTGCTCTACGTCGACCTCGACCGGTTCAAGCCGGTGAACGACCGCCTCGGTCACACCGCCGGCGACCTGGTGCTCGTCACCGTCGCCGATCGGATCCGCCGGGCGGTGCGACCCAGCGACCGCATCACGAGGTTCGGCGGCGACGAGTTCGTGGTCGAGTGCGCGGGCGTGGCCACCGACGACGAAGCGGTGGTGATCGCCGAGCGGATCATCGCGGCCATCCAGGAGCCGATCCTGCTCGACCTGGCCGAGATCCGGATCGGGGCCAGCGTCGGCATCGCCCGGACCGACGAGGCCGTCGGCGTCGACGACCTGCTCGACCGGTCCGATGTCGCCCTCCTCGCGGCGAAGGCCGCCGGCAAGGGCCGCTGGCACCTCGCCGGCCCCGGCTGATCACCCGCCGGTGACCGCGTCCAGTGCGTCGTCGACGGCAGGGATCGTGGAACCGGCGTCGTGGAGGATCCGTCCCAGGTAGCTGATCGAGACCTCCCCGGCCTCGACCGACCCGCCATCGGTCTCGATCGGCAGCTCGATCGGATCGCCCCACTGCATCTCGACCGTGAACGTCTCCTCGTAGCCCTCCCGGGGCACGAGCACGGCCGATGACACCGACCGGGGCGGGATGGTGCCCACCTCGGCGTGGCGCCAGGCCGTGATCTCCTCGAGACCCACGTTGGGGACGTTGACGTTGAGGACGAGGGCCGGGTCGGGCAGGTCGGCCGCGACGGCCTCGGTGACCCGGGCGGCGACCTCGGCGGCGGTGTCCCAGCGCTGGTCGCGGATCATGTCGTCCCAGCCCTGACCCTCCACGCCGAAGCCGACCACGGACTGGCTGATGGCGATGCCGTTGATGCCGCCGTTGCGGGCCGTGATGGCCGCGCCGACGGTGCCCGAGTGGTAGATGGCGCGGCCCGTGTTCGCCCCGGGGTTGATGCCGGAGACCACCAGGTCGATGTCACCGAAGCAGCCGAAGCGGGCGAAGTACACGCACAGCGCCGGCGGCCCGCTGACCGACCACGCCTCGGGCACCCCGTCGATGTGCTCGCGCTGCACCTCGGGCTGCATGAGGTGCAGCGTCCCGAGGGCGGCGCCGAAGCCGGAGTACTCGCGGTCCGGGGCGACGACCACGACGTCGCCGACCTCGGTGAGCCGGCGGGCGAGGACGTGCAAGCCGAGCGAGTCGATCCCGTCGTCGTTGGTCACGAGGATGCGCACCGCTTCCTTCTACCAGGCCTGGTCCGATCAGCAGCCCCCGCCGCCGCCGGGCGGCGGGCGGTTCGGGATGCTGATGTCGACGACCTCGACGTGCACGTGGGGCCAGGCCGGCGACGCCGTGTGGTCGTCGACCTGGGAGGCGAAGGGGAGCGGCGTCGAGCGAGGGGCCAGCACCGTGACGCCGGCTTCGACCCGCTGGCCGGCCTGCACCTGCACCCCGTCGATGTGGAGGACCTTGACCTCCCAGCCGGGGCGGGCGTCGGGTTCGATCACGGCGAAGTCGTCGTCGTGCTCGCAGTAGAGGATGTAGCCGCCGGCGCGCTTGACCGTGCCGGTGACCGGCGAGCGGATCTCGGCATCGGGTGGCACGACGATGTCCGCCGCGCTCCGCGAGCCGGTGCCCCGCTGGCGGGACTCGAGCTCGATGGCACGCGCCGCCTCCGCGGTCGGCTCCATCTGACGGGCGCCGTCGTGGTTGGCCTCGTGGAAGCCGACGAGCTCGACCTGCGCCGAGGGGTGCACCAGGACCACCTGGTCGATGGTGGCGAAGGGGACGAAGGCAGTGTCGACCACGACCCGCGGGATCGGGACCGTCGTGGGCGGTGCGGACGTGGCGGGAGGCGCAGCCGAGGTGGGCGGCGCCAGGGTGGTCGGCACCGCGCTCGTGGACGGGTCGGGCAGCGCCTCTGCGGGCGCCTCGACCGCGGGATCGGCGGTCAGCGGGGCGGCCCCACCGGACCGCTCGAGCGTCACGTCGTCGGCACCGCAGGCCACCAGGACCAGCGGCAGCACCAGGGCGAGCAGCGCCCTGGCGATGCGTCGGCCGCTCCCGATGTGCGAGGGGTGCAGCTCAGTCGAGGCCGGGGCCCTCTCGGCGGTCGTCGGACGGGCCATCTGCATAGATGTACTCGTCGTTCTCCGGATTCTCCATCTCGGCCTTCGCGCCGCCGAAGAACACCGCGCCCAGCGTCGAGCCTGCGGCCGCGCCGGCGATCCAGACGATGAAGAGGCGGACCATGAGGTCCAGGTCGAGGATCTCGGCGAAGGCGAGCGGCGTGAGGAGCAGCGCACCGAGGACGCCGCCGATGACCGCGCCCTTCACCATGCCCGACGCCATCGACGGCGGGAGGGTCGGCGTGGTCGGGGTCCCGCCGAGCTCGTCGGTCTGGCGGACCTGCTCGCTGCGACGGTGGTCGACCTCGGCCTGATCGGTGGTCTCGACGACTCGGTTGCCGTGCTTGCTGGGGTGGCGGGGGTCCATCGGGGGTCTCCTGGATCGGGGCCGGCTGCCCCGATCCGTACCCCGCGGGTTCCGTTCGGAGACGCGCCGTAGGGTCGGGCGATGCGCCCGCTGTCGACCACCGATGTGGCCCGGCGGCCGGCGCCGGGCACCACCGTCCCCACGTCCGTGCGGTTCTCGCCGGACGGGCGAGCCGTCACCTACCTGCTGGCCGAGCCGGGCAGCCTCCACCAGTCGCTCGTCGTCGTCGACGTCGAGCGCGGCACGCCGGAGGAGGTGCCGGCGCCGGGCGCCGGCGTCGACGAGGCGACCATCGGGCTCGAGGAGCGCCTCCGCCGGGAGCGGGCGCGCGAGCTGGCCGTCGGGGTCACCCGGTACCAGTGGGCCGAGCATGCCGACCGCGTGCTGGTGCCGATGCCCGACGGGCTCTGGGTCCTCGACGGCCTCGCCCGCGGGGACCGACCGCCACCCCGGCTGGTCGTACCCGCCGATGCCGTCGCCGGTCCGATCCTCGATGCCCGGCTGTCGCCCGGCGGGGCCCTCGTCGGGTTCGTGGCGGGGGACGAGGTCCACGTCGCCCCGGTCGAGGACGGTGACCCGACGGCGGTCACCGCCGGGGCCGCGGGCACCGGTCGGACCAACGGGCTGGCCGAGTACGTGGCCCAGGAGGAGATGGGACGGGCCGAGGGCTTCTGGTTCTCGCCCGACGAGCGCCACCTCGCCTTCTGCGAGGTGGACGAGACCCACATCCCGGTGTTCCGCATCGTCCACCAGGGCAGCGACCAGGTCGGACCGGGCGCGCAGGAGGACCACCGCTACCCCTTCGCCGGCGCGGCCAACGCCCGGGTGCGCGTCGGCGTCGTCCCCACGGACGGCAGCGGTGCCGGCGCCCCGGACTGGCTCGACCTCGACGCCAGCGGCATCGGCGAGGACCGCTACGTGGCACGGGTCGACTGGGTCGACGCCGGTGCGGTCGTCGTGCAGCTCCAGTCCCGCGACCAGCGGCGCCTCGACGTGGTCCGCTACGAGCTGGCGTCACGCCACGACGGCACGGTGCCGGGCGCGCTGCTCTGGTCGGAGCGGTCCGAGGTGTGGATCAACCTCCACGACGTCCTGCGCCCGCTGACCGACGGCGCGCTGCTCTGGGCCAGCGAGCGCACCGGCTTCCGACACCTCGAGGTCCGCGAGGCCGACGGCAGCCTGCGCCACGCGCTCACCGACGGGCCGTGGGTGGTGACCGACGTCGTCGGGGTCGGCGAGGGCGAGGTCTGGTTCCGCAGCACCGCCGCCTCGCCGCTGGAGCGCCACGTCCACCGGGTGCCGCTGGACGCGAGCGCGCCCGCCGAGCCGCTCACCACCGACGCCGGCGTGCACGGCGGCGTCGCCCACCCGGACACGGGCGCCTGGGTGCAGACCTGGTCGACACCGGAGTCCCCGCCCCGCACCTTCCTCCACGCCGCCGGGCGCACCAAGCAGCTGCACGCGGCATCCGACGATCCCCGCGTCGGCGAGCTCGGGTTGGGCGCGCCGGAGCTCCGCACCGTGCAGACCGAACCGGTGCGCGCCGACGGCGCGCCCACCGACCTCCACGCCGCCGTGTACCGCCCGCACGGGGACGGCCCGTTCCCGACGGTGGTGTGGGTCTACGGCGGACCCCACGCCCAGCTGGTCACCCGGTCGTGGGCGCTCACGGTCGCGCTGCGCGCCCAGCTCCTGCGCCAGGAGGGCTTCTGCGTCGCCGTGGTCGACGGCCGCGGCTCGACCGACCGGGGGCTGGCCTTCGAGGGCGCCCTCCGCCACCGCATGGGCACCGTGGAGGTCGACGACCAGGTCCGCCTCGTGGAGGACCTCGTCGCCGAGGGCACCGCCGACCCCGACCGGATCGGCATCTACGGGTGGAGCTACGGCGGCTACCTCAGCGCCCTGTGCCTGGCCCGGCGACCCGACGTGTTCCGCGCCGCCTGCGCCGGCGCGCCGGTCACCTCCTGGGACGGCTACGACACCCACTACACGGAGCGGTACATGGGCACGCCGGCCGAGAACCCCGACGGCTACCGCGCCGCGTCGGTCATGACCCACGTGGAGGGCCTGCGCGACCGGCACCTGCTGCTCGTGCACGGCCTCATCGACGAGAACGTGCACTTCCGCCACACCGCCCGGCTCCTCAACGCGCTGGTCCGAGCCGACATCGACCACCGGCTGCTGCTGTACCCCGACGAGCGGCACGTCCCCCGCGGGGAGGCCGACCGGGAGTCCATGGAGCACCGCATCCTCGACTTCTTCCGGACCGCCCTCAGCCCCTGACCCGTTCTGGCCTACGGATGCCCCCGCATGCGAGGGCATCCGTAGGCCAGAACCGAGCGGGGGGTGCCCCCGAGCCGGCGTGGGTACGGACGCAAGCCATGACACGAGTCGGCTTCCACGCGTCCCACGAGCAGCTCGCCCCCAGCGCCCTCCTGGACGCCGCGAGACGGGCGGACGCCGCCGGCTTCGATGCCGTGAGCTGCTCGGACCACTTCGCGCCGTGGGGTGAGCGCCAGGGCCACTCGGGCTTCGCCTGGTCCTGGCTCGGTTCGGCCCTCGAGGCCACCTCGGTGCCCCTCGGCGTCGTCAACGCCCCGGTGCAGCGGTACCACCCGGCGATCATCGCCCAGGCCATCGCCACGCTCGGCGAGATGTACCCCGGGCGGTTCTGGACCGCGCTGGGTTCCGGCGAGGCGCTGAACGAGCACATCACCGGCGAGCGCTGGCCCGACAAGCCGACCCGGGACCGCCGCCTGCTCGAGTGCGTGGAGATCATCAAGGCGCTCCTCGCCGGCGAGGAGGTCAGCCACGACGGCCTCGTCACGGTCGACCGGGCCCGGCTCTGGGACCTGCCGGCCGAGCCACCGATGCTCGTCGGCGCCGCGGTCAGCGACGGCACCGCCCGCACCGTGGGCGGCTGGGCCGACGCGCTCATCACGATCAACCAGCCCCACGAGGTGCTCCGGAAGGTGTTCGACGCGTTCCGCGAGGGCGGCGGCGAGGGCAAGCCCATCTTCTTGCAGGTCCACCTGTCGTGGGACCCGGACGAGGCCACGGCCGAGGCGGTGGCCCACGAGCAGTGGCGCACCAACGTCTTCGACTCCAACCTGGCCTGGAACCTGGAGATGCCCGCCCAGTTCGACGCCGCCGCCGTCCACGTCACCCCCGCCGACGTGCGGGACACGGTGCTGGTCTCGTCCGACCTCGGCCGCCAGCTGGACTGGCTGCAGGAGTACGTGGAGCTGGGTGTCGACTCGCTCTACCTGCACCACGTCGGCCAGACCCAGGACGCGTTCATCGACGCGTTCGCGGAGCACGTGCTGCCCGACCTGCAGGCCGGCGACGGAGGGAGCGACCGATGAGCGCATCGCGGACCAGCGACCTGTGGTGGAAGAACGGGATCATCTACTGCCTGGACGTCGAGACGTTCCTCGACACCGACGGTGACGGCACGGGCGACTTCGAGGGCCTCACCGACCGGGTCGACTACCTGGCCGGCATCGGCGTGACCTGCATCTGGCTGATGCCCTTCTACCCGTCGCCGAACCGGGACGACGGGTACGACATCACCGACTACTACTCCGTCGACCCGAGCCTGGGCTCGCTCGGCGACCTCGTGGCCTTCATCCGCACCGCCAAGGACCGCGGCATGCGGGTCATCGTCGACCTGGTGGTGAACCACACCTCCGACCAGCACCCGTGGTTCCGGAGCGCCCGGCAGTCCACGGACAACCCGAAGCGGGACTGGTACGTGTGGGCCGAGGACGAGCCCGCACAGCCCCACGCGGAGAACGTCTTCCCCGACGCCGAGGACAGCGTCTGGACCAAGGACGACAAGACCGGCGAGTGGTACCTGCACCACTTCTACTCCCACCAGCCCGACCTGAACATCGGGAACCCCGAGGTGCTCGAGGAGATCGCCAAGATCGCCGGCTTCTGGCTCCAGGTCGGGGTGGACGGCTTCCGGGTCGACGCCGTGCCGTTCCTCATCGAGACGCAGCCGACGGACGTGGACGGCGAGCTGTCCCTCGATCCCCACGAGCTGATCCGCGACCTGCGCGCCTTCATGTCGCGGCGGCGCGGGGACTCCGTCCTGCTCGGCGAGGTCAACCTGCCCGCCGACCAGCTCGTCGACTTCTTCGGCGACGACGACGAGCTCGAGCTGCTCTTCGACTTCCCGCTCATGCAGCAGATGTACCTGGCGCTGGCGCGCTGCGACGCCGGGCCGCTGCGTGGTGCCCTCGATGCCCGGCCCGAGATCCCCGAGGATGCCCAGTGGGCGATCTTCGTCCGCAACCACGACGAGCTGACCCTCGACCAGCTGAGCGACGACGAGCGCCAGGAGGTGTTCGACGCGTTCGGGCCCGACGAGGACATGCAGCTGTTCGGCCGCGGCCTGCGCCGGCGCCTGCCCCCGATGCTCGACGGCGACCCCGACCGGATCCGGATGGTGTACAGCCTGCTGTTCAGCCTCCCCGGGACGCCGGTGCTGTTCTACGGCGAGGAGATCGGCATGGGCGAGAACCTCGACATCGAGGGTCGCCTGAGCGTGCGCACCCCGATGCAGTGGACCGACGGGAAGAACGCCGGGTTCTCCTCGGCCCGCCCGTCGCGCCTCGCGCGCCCGGTGCCCGAGGGCCAGTTCGGCCCGCTCGCCGTGAACGTCGCCGACCAGCGCCGCCAGCCCGACTCGCTCCTCACGTGGATGCAGCAGATGATCCGTCGCCGGCGGGAGACGCCCGAGTTCGGCTGGGGCGCGCCGACGGTGCTCGACAGCGGCGACGACGCCGTGCTCGTGCACCGCTGCGACTGGGAGCGCACCGCCGTGGTCGCCGTCCACAACCTGAGCCCGACCCCGCGCGAGCTGCGGATCGACCTCGGCCCCATGGACGGCTGCGACCAGGTCATCGACCTCCTCGACCAGGCCCAGCCCGCCCTGGACGTCGACGGGTCGTCCCTCGAGGTGAAGCTGGCCGGGTACGCCCACAAGTGGTTCCGGCTGCAGCGCAGCGAGGCGGCGACCCCGGCCTGACCCGGTACCGTCGGTGCCCGGAGCGACGCGACCTTCGGGGGAAGACATGCACGACCTGGTGATCCGCAACGGCACGATCGTGGACGGGACCGGCGCCCCGCGCCGTCGCGCCGACGTGGCGGTGGACGGCGAGCGCATCGTCGCCGTCGGTGACGACGTGGGCGCGGGCCGGCGCACCATCGACGCCGACGGCCTCGTGGTCACCCCCGGGTGGGTCGACATCCACACCCACTACGACGGCCAGGTCACCTGGGACCCCGACCTGGCGCCGTCCTCGGTGAACGGCGTGACCTCGGTGGTCACCGGCAACTGCGGCGTCGGCTTCGCCCCGGCCCGCCCCGACCGCCACGACTGGCTGATCTCGCTGCTCGAGGGCGTCGAGGACATCCCCGGCACCGCGCTGGCCGAGGGCCTGTCCTGGGGCTGGGAGACCTTCCCGGAGTACCTCGACGTGCTCGACCGCCACCGCTGGACCGTCGACGTCGGCACCCAGGTGCCCCACGCCGCGCTGCGCACCTACGTGATGGGTGAGCGGGGCGCCGACCACACCGAGCGGGCCACGGCCGACGACATCGACGCCATGAGCCGCCTGTGCGAGGCCGGCATCCGCGCCGGCGCGCTGGGCTTCACGACCAGCCGCACGTGGGTGCACCGCACGAGCACCGGGGAGTCCATCGGCACGCTCACCGCCGCCACCGACGAGGTCCTCGGCATCGCCGACGCCCTCACCCGCGCCGGCACGGGGGTCATCCAGCTGATCTCCGACGCCTACCAGTCCGACGACGACGACCTCGTCGCCCGGGAGCTCGAGCTGCTGGGCGAGCTGGCGCTCAAGGTCGGCCGACCCCTGTCGTTCACCGTCCAGCAGAACGACGACACCCCCGACCGCTTCCGCCAGCTGCTCACCGCCATCGGTGGCTGGGTCGACGCCGGCGCCGACGCCAAGGCGCAGGTGGCGGTCCGTCCCATCGGCGTCCTGCTCGGCCTCGACGCCTCGGCGAACCCCCTCCTCTTCGCCCCCACCTGGTCCCGGCTCCCCACCGACCGAGCCGCCCGCCTGGCCGAGCTGCGCACGCCCGAGGTGCGCGAGCGCCTCCGCCAGGAGCACGCCGCGGCCGCCGAGCACCTCCGCGGCTTCCCGCTGATCATCCACTCCGGTTGGGACCGCATGTACCCGCTGGCCGATCCGCCGGACTACGAGCCCACGCCCGAGCACAGCGTGGCCGGCCTGGCCGTGGCCCAGGGGCGCGAGCCCTTCGACGTGCTCTACGACCTGCTCACCGGGCCTGCGGCCACGGGCGCGGGGTCGACCCTGCTGTACGTGCCCCTCATGAACTACGCCAACGGCAGCCTCGACGACGTCCACGAGATGCTCTCGTCCCCCCACGCCATGGTCGGGCTCTCCGACGCCGGCGCCCACTGCAACGCCATCTCCGACGGCACCATGCCGACCACCGCCATCACCCACTGGACGCGGGACCGCACCCGCGGCCCGAAGCTGACCCTCGAGCACATGGTCCACCACCAGACCCAGCGCACCGCGGCCCACGTCGGCTGGCACGACCGGGGCGTGGTGGCAGCGGGCCACCTGGCCGACCTCAACGTCATCGACCTCGATCGCCTCGCGCTGCGCCCGCCCCACATCGCCGCCGACCTCCCCGCCGGCGGCACGCGGCTCCTGCAGGAGGCCACCGGCTACGTGGCCACCCTCAAGCGGGGCACGCCGACGGTCGAGCACGGCGAGCTCACCGGCGAGCGCCCCGGCTCCCTCCAGCGCGGTCCCCAGCCGCCCGCCTGACGGCGGCCGCCGGACCCCCGGTGTGTCGGCGGGCACGTCGACCGCTACCATCGGCGATAACAACCGTTATCACCGGGGGAAGCCGACGAGATGACCGACACCGTGCCGGAGACCAAGCGTCCGCCCGTCGAGGACTGGGCCACGGACTTCGACCACACGCACCCGGACTACGCGGCCCGCGCGCCGGAGATCTGGGACGACCTGCGGGAGCGCTGCCCCGTCGCTCGCACCGAGCGGTTCGGGGGCGCCTGGCTGCCGACCCGGGCGGCCGACGTGCGCGCCATCGCCGAGGACACCGATCGCTTCTCGAGCCGCGGCATCATCATCAACGACTTCCGGCCCGAGCTCGACATCGCCCCGCGCGGGTACGCGCCGCCGATCACGTCGGACCCGCCCTTCCACCAGGAGGCCCGTCGCCTCCTGCTGCCGCCCTTCTCCCCGAAGAAGATCGCCGAGTGGGAGCCCATGGCACGGGAGACCTGCCGGGCGCTGCTGGACCAGATCGAGGCGGACCTGCGCGACGGCCAGGACGTCACCGACGCCGCCGTGACCTACACCCAGCACATCCCGGTCCGGGTGATCGCGAAGATGCTCGGCCTGCCCGAGGCCGACGGCGACAGGTTCCGCGTGTTCATCCACCGGATCCTCGAGACCCCCGGCCAGCACGAGGACATCGATCCCGGCGAGACCCTGGTCGCCTACCTGAGCGAGAAGATCCGGGAGCGCCGCGAGAACGGCGCCGAGGGCGACGACCTCATCTCCTACCTCCTCACGGTCGAGGGGCCCGACGGCAACCGCCTGAGCGACGAGCACGTGTTCGGCACCATCGCCCTGCTGCTCATCGCCGGCATCGACACGACCTGGTCGGCCATCGGCGCCAGCCTCTGGCACCTCGCCCAGCACCCCGAGGACCGACGTCGCTGGATCGAGGACCCCGACGTGCGCCTCTTCGCCATCGAGGAGTTCCTCCGCTTCTACGCGCCGGTGACCATGGCCCGCCTCGCCGCCGAGGACACCGAGGTCGGCGGCTGCCCGGTGGCGAAGGAGGACTGGCTGCTGCTGCCCTTCCCCTCGTACAACCGCGACCCCGAGGCCTTCGAGCAGGCCGACGAGTTCGTCATCGACCGGGCGCGCAACCGCCACTCGGCCTTCGGCCTCGGCATCCACCGCTGCCTCGGCTCCAACCTGGCCCGCCTCGAGCTCACGGTGGCCATCGAGGAGTGGATGGAGCGGTTCCCGGACTTCGAGCTCTCCGAGCCCGAGACCGTCCGCTGGTCCACCGGACAGGTCCGCGGCCCCCGCTGCCTCCCGGTGCGCATCCTGGGCGGTGCGTCGTGAGGATCGCCTACGACCGCGACGCCTGCCAGGGCCACAACCGCTGCTACCAGCTCGCCCCCGAGCTGTTCGACGTCGACGACGAGGGCTACGCGGTGCTGCTCGTGACCGGCGAGGTGCCTGCGGAGCTCGAGGAGAAGGCGAAGCTGTGCGCCGACAACTGCCCCGAGTTCGCCATCGAGGTCGAAGCCTGATTCAGCCGACCCGGAGGTCGCCCTGCGACCGAGGGTCGGCGTCGAGCTCTCCGAGCTCGTCGAGGTCGGACTGGTCGATCTCGATGAAGATGCACTCTCCCGGGCACAGCTCGGCGGAGTCGACGACCCGCTGCTGGAAGTCCGGCGCGACCGGCACCATCGAGCCCGCCCCGCCGGGGTCGTTGCCGATGTCCATGCCGTCGCGCACGTAGGCGATGCCGTCCTCGAGGATGACGAAGATCTCCGGGCAGTGGTCGGTGCACAGGCCGTCGCCGGTACAGAGGTCCTGGTCGATCCACACGTGCACCCGACCAGCGTAGGGTCGGATCCCGATGATGCACGCCGACGAGATGGCCACGGTCTGGGTCGTGCGCGCCGGCCCCAAGGACCGCCTCGTGCGGGCGTTCCTCGACGACGGCGAGATCGGCGTGGCCTTCCCCCAGTTCCCCGACGGCCACGACGTCGATCGGGCCAAGGCCCTCCGGATCCTCGGGGTCGGCCTCGACGACGAGCCCACCAAGCACCAGGAGGCCGACGCCGCGCTCTTCTTGAGCTTCGTGCGACGGATCCGGGTCGGTGACGTGGCCCTGCTGCTCGACCCCGTCGCCGGCGGGTTCGCCTGCGGCGTCGTCACCGGCGACTACCGACACCGCGGGGACCTCGACGGGGACCGGGCCCAGCACCGTCGCCCGGTCGACTGGCGCCGGCGGCTGCCCTTCACCGCCCTCCCCGCCCGGCTCGACCACCTCCCCGACCAGCGGACGGTGCTGGAGGATGTCCCCGACGGCAGGCTGCGGGACCTGGCGCTGCGGTGCTGCCGGGGAGAGCTCGGTGAGGACCCCTTCGACCGGCCCGCCGCCACCCCGCCGCGCCGGCGGGCCACCAGCCCGGGGGGCAGCGGCCGGCCCCGGGCCTCGCGCACCCCGGCTCCCAAGCGGCCCTCGCAGGTCACCCGGGCCGAGCGTCGCTGCACGGTCTGCCTGGTCACCAAGGCCGAGGACCTCTTCGATGGTGACGTCTGCCGCGACTGCGCCTGACCGGGTGAGCCGGCGCACCCGCGCCCTGCTCCTGTTGGCCGCCGTGGTGCTCGCCGCCGGCGTCGCCACGCTCGGCGCCACCCCGGACGCGGACGCCCAGCTGCTGCCCACGACCACCGAGGCGCCGACCACCACGGTCCCCGAGACGACGGCGCCGCCCGAGACCACGGCACCACCCACCACCGAGCCCCCGACCACCACCGCCGCACCGACCACCGCGCCGCCGGCGACCCGAGCCCCCAGCACCACGGCGGCCACCACCACCGAGGCGCCGGCGACGACCACCAGCGCGCCGCCGAGCGCGCCGTCCACCATGCCCACCACGACGGTGCCCGTCGACGGCCGCACCCGGATCACCCAGGACACCCCCGACCTCGGCGGGGTCCTCACGCTCTGGGCCCTGGGCATCGTGGGCACCGTGGCCACGCTGGTCTGGTCGTGGCGGCGCAACGGCGCCACGACCGACGATCAGGTCTGACCGTCCTCCAGGAGGTGGCGGAGCTTGGCCCGCAGCCGCTGGACGGTGTTGTCGACGAACTTGTCGGTCTTGCCCATCTGATCGGCGATCTCGCGGTACTTCTTGCCGCTCAGCAGACCGACCAGCACGTGGGCCTCGTTCTCCGACAGGCGGTCCGGCTCGTCCTTGCGGCGACGGGTGCTCTTGCCCTCGAAGTGGAGGCGCAGGATCTCGTGCACGCGCTCGTGGCCGTGGGCCTCGAGCAGCCGCTCGATCTCGGACAGCCCGAACGGCATGCCACCGCTGCCGTCCATGTCCATGCGCTCGACGGCGGCGCCCTCGTGGCTGACCGACGGGAGCTGCACGGCGGCCGGGCCCTGGTCCTCGTCGTGCTCGGCATCGTGGTGGGCGATGCGATCGGACTCGTTGAGCGGCGAGTGCTTCATCCGGTTGGCCGCCTTGACGGCGGTGATCACCTGGCGCTGCATGCAGGTGCGCGAGAAGCTGGGGAAGGAGGCGCCGGCGTCGGGCGTGAAGTCGCGGACGGCCTTCCAGAAGCCGATCATCGCCTGCTGGCGCACGTCGTCGTGGTCGCCGCCGGGCACGAAGTACCGCCGGGCGACGGACATGATGAGCCCCTCGTGGCGGCGCAGCAGCTCGTTGACCGCCTCCTTGTCCCGTGCCTGCTGGAACGCGGCGACGAGGCGCTCGTCCTCGAGCTCGCGCACGGCGGCGCGTCCCCGGCGCCTGGCTCCGACCACCTCTGGCACGTCGTCCCCCACGACCCGTCAGTACCTCAGGTGCTCGTGCACCGCGCCGGGGTGCTCGGCGTCCACGAGCTCCCAGCCCGTCGCCTCGCACCAGCGCGCCACCCGGTCGGACAGGTCGTCCACGTCGAAGGGCTTGGTGATGTAGTCGTCGGCGCCGGACACCACGCCGCGGATGACGTCCTCCTGCCCGGCCAGGGCGGTGAGGATCACGTAGACGGTGCCGTCGGGGGCGCCGTGGCCGCGGGAGCGTCCCTCCTCCATGGCCTCGACGCCGTCCTTGCCCGGCATCATCACGTCGAGCAGGCACAGGACGGGTCGGTACTGGTCGATGAGGTCGGCGACGTTCTCACCGGTGTCGGTGACGTGCACCTCCCAGCCGTCGAGGGTCAGCAGCGAGACGATGAGCGAGCGGATGCCCGGCTCGTCCTCGGCCACCACCGCGACGCGGGGCGCCGTGCCGCGGGCGGGCACGTCGAGCTCGAGTTCGAGGTCCTGGTCGTCTGCCATCGGGTGCACGTGGGGGTCGGGGCGACCACGTGTGACCGACGCTACTCCCGGGCCCGGGGCGCGGTGCTGTCGGAGGTGCCGGGCGGCACCGGCGCGTCGCTCAGGCGACGACCTGGGGCGGGAAGCCCGAGCGCTGCACCAGCCACGCCAGGACGAGTGCCGCGGCCCAGGCCCGATCCGTCTCCGGCACGGCATCGACCTCGCCGTTCGTGAGGTCGACGGCGACGGGCAGGCCGTCACCGCGGCACCAGGCGGCGAGGATGTCCGTGGTGCCGCCGGGGAGGGGGTCGACCCCGGCGCCGACGGCGAGGAGGGCGATCTGCTCGGCCCACGCGGCGGCATCGGAGGAGGCGAGGGCCGCGTCGAGGGCCAGCGCCCGTCCGGCCACGTCGAGGCGGTGCAGCACGTCGGCCCAGCTGGTGGCCCCGGCGCCCGCGACGAGCTCGGCGAGTGCGCTGGTGCCGTCGCCGTCGAGGACCGAGTCGAGTGCGTCCACCACGAAGCGCGATTCGGGCCCGCTGGCGAGCGCGCCACCCGTTTCGGACATCTCGGTCACCTCACATGGTTCGCCGCCGCGGGACGCACCTCCTACCGCGCCGGCCCGGCGCTCCGGACGTGGTCCGACGGGGGCCAGCAGGATACGGTCGTTGCCAGAACTGTTCGTCATGTCGCAGGGGGTCCCTTCGTGCCACGCATCGCCATCATCGGCTCCGGCTTCGCCGGCATGGGCCTCGGCATCCAGCTCAAGCAGCAGGGCATCGACACGTTCACCATCTTCGAGAAGGCCGATGCCATCGGTGGCACCTGGCGGGCGAACACCTACCCGGGTGCCGAGTGCGACATCCCCTCGGCGCTGTACTCGTACTCCTTCGAGAACTTCGACTGGCCAAACAAGTGGTCGCACCAGCCCGTGATCCGGGACTACCTCGAGCACTGCGCCGAGGCCTACGGCCTGTGGGCCCACATCCGCCTGCGCACCCCGGCCACCCGGCTGCAGTGGGTGGACGAGGCCGGGGCGTGGGACGTCGAGGTCACCCCGGAGGGCGGCGAGCCCACGGTCGAGCGCTACGACGTGGTCGTGTCCGCCACCGGCCAGCTGAGCCGGCCCCGCTGGCCCGACATCGACGGCCTCGACTCCTTCGCCGGCCCGGTCTTCCACTCCGCCGAGTGGGACC
>Ga0208490_100696_pt1 | contig 17749 bp, 18 predicted proteins | sample SubbioAug_CSWold_FD_184818 | JGI IMG/M metagenome (GOLD analysis project Ga0208490, IMG submission 184818) | Serpentinite rock and fluid subsurface biosphere microbial communities from McLaughlin Reserve, California, USA - CR11Aug_CSWold (SPAdes) | ecosystem: Environmental > Terrestrial > Deep...
GATCTCGAGGTAGTCCGGGTCGACGATCATCGCCATGTCGGCGGCGGTCATCACCGGCGGGTTCATCTTGCCCTCGACGTGGGCGTCGGGGACCCAGAAGCCGTCCTTGACCTCGACCGGCTCCCACTGGTTCGCTCCGGCCGGAGACTTCTTGACCTCCCACTCGTGGCTGAAGATCGTCTCGAGGTAGGTGTTGTCCCACTTGGTCGGCGTCGGGGTCCAGGCACCCTCGAGGCCCGAGGTGATGGTGTACTCGCCCAGGCCGGACTCGTGCTTGTTGGCCCAGCCGATCCCCATCTCGTGGATCTTGGCTTCCTCGGGGGCACCCCCGACGGCGTCGGCGGGACCGTTGCCGTGCATCTTGCCGAAGGTGTGACCACCGACGGTCAGCGCGACGGTCTCGCGGTCGTTCATCCCCATGCGGGCGAACGTCTCGCGCACGTCCATCGCGGACTTCGCCGCGTCCGGGACACCGTTCGGGCCCTCGGGGTTGACGTAGATCAGACCCATCTGGACCGCGGCCAGCGGGTTGTCCAGGACGCGGCTGCCGTCCTCGAACGTGCCGGTGTAGCGGTCGTCGTTGGTCGACAGCCACTCGTTCTCGGGACCCCAGTAGATGTCGTCCTCGGGCGCCCAGATGTCGGACCGACCGAACCCGAAGCCGAAGGTCTTGAAGCCCATGGTCTCGAGCGCCCGGTTGCCGGCGAAGACCAGCAGGTCGGCCCACGAGATGCGCTCGCCGTACTTCTGCTTGATCGGCCACAGCAGACGACGCGCCTTGTCCAGGTTGCCGTTGTCGGGCCAGCTGTTGAGCGGGGCGAAGCGCTGCGCGCCGGTACCGCCGCCACCGCGACCGTCGATCGCGCGGTAGGTGCCGGCCGCGTGCCACGACATACGGATGAAGAACGGGCCGTAGTGGCCCCAGTCGGCGGGCCACCACTCCTTGGAGTCGGTCATCAGGGCGTCGACGTCGGCGCTGAGTTCGTCGACGTCGAGCTGCGAGAACGACTCGGCGTAGCGGAAGTCCTCACCGAACGGGCTCGAGCCCGGGTGCTTCTGGTGGAGGACGTTGAGGGAGAGCTGGTCGGGCCACCAGTGCTCGTTGCCCTGCAGGCTGGGCGTCGTACGGGCGGCCCATTCGCGGCGCATGGGCTGTGGGTCGGACACGGTGTCCTCCTGGGTCCTGGGATTCGGCCTTGGAATGCGGGCCGGTCGGGTCGAGCGGTGCGTCGGAACGAACTTAGAACAATTCCAAGCGTGGAGGCAACCTGCGTTTCGGCGCCTATGCCATCTGGTAGCGTTCCATCTCGATTGTCCCCTGCTGGCCGGCGTGAGGAACCTGTTGTGGAACCGCTGGTGACCCGCCTCCGAAACCGCGAATGGCGCCTGACCGCACAGCGTCGCGTCATCGCCGAGACGCTGGCCGGCGAGCACGTCCACCTCACCGCGGACGAGGTCTACGAGCGCTCACGCGCCGTCCTGCCCGAGGTCAGCCGCGCCACGGTCTACAACACCCTCAACGAACTCGTCGGCATGGGTGAACTGCTCGAGATGAGCCACACCGACGGACGCAAGCGTTACGACCCCAACGTCGAGGAACGCCACCACCACCTGGTGTGCGTGTCGTGCGGGCGCATGCTCGACGTCCGTGCGGACGACCCGCGCCTCCCCGAGGACCAGCACCACGGCTTCGAGTTGCTGGCCGTCGAGGTCACCTTCCGTGCCCGCTGCCCCGACTGCGTCCCCGCCGCGACCTCTGCCTGACGTGCTCGGGGAAGGTCGGGCGGGCGGAGCAGCGCCCGGCGTCCTTCGGACGCACAACTACGGTGCCCGCCATGGATCTCCCCTGGATGTTGGACGAGTTGGCGTTTGCCGGCGACGAACACCTCGACCCGGCATTCGTCGCGGCCTATGACCGCAAACAGGGGTCTGCCCCGGACGCGGCGGCGGCCGAGGATCTCGCCATCCTGCGAGCCCACGGCGTAGGCGAGGAGTCCACGGTCGTCGACCTCGGTGCCGGCACGGGCCGCTTCGTCGCCGCGGTCGCCCCCCACGTGGCCCGCGTGATCGCCGTGGATGTCTCCCCACCGATGCTCGAACGCCTGCAGCAGCGGCTCGACCAGATCGACATCACCGGCGAGGTGACCGCCGTTCGAGCCGGGCTGTTGACCTACGAGCATCGGGGCGGGCCGGTCGATGCCGTCCACTCCCGCAACGTGCTGCACCAGGTGCCCGATGCGTTCAAGGCAGTCGCGCTGCACCGGGTCGCCCGGATGCTGCGGCCCGGCGGCGTGCTGCGGTTGCGCGACCTCGTCTACGACACGACGCCGGGTCGGCTCGAGGAGCACCTGCGGACGTGGTTCGCTGGGGCGGCCGACGATCCGGCGTCCGGCTACACGGCCGCCGACCTCGCCGGGCACGTCAGGTCCGAGCACAGCACCTTCACCTGGCTGCTCGAGCCCATGCTCGAGGTCGCCGGCTTCGCGATCGTCGACCGCACGGTTCATCGAGGCGTCTACGCGGCCTACACCTGCATCCGGCGCAACTGAGCACCGAATCACTGGCGGCGAGCGAAGGAGCGACGGAGTGGCGCGGCATTCGCAGGGCACGTTCGAGGGCATGTGGGCCGACCTGGCCGACATCGGTCGCGCCTCCGCTGGCGGGTACCGGCGGTTCGTGTGGTCCGACGCGGACCTGACGTTGCGCGAGTGGTTCGTGCAGCAGGCCAACGACCGCGGCATGGGTGTGCGCGAGGACCGCGCCGGCAACCTGTGGGCGTGGTGGGGCGACCCGAGTGCGGGGAACGCGGTCGTGACGGGCAGCCACCTCGACTCCGTGCCGTCAGGCGGCGCGTTCGACGGGCCGCTCGGCGTGGTGTCGGGCTTCCTCGCGGTCGACCGTCTGCTCGAGGCCGGCCGGATGCCGGATCGCCCGATCGCGGTGGTCGCGTTCTCCGACGAGGAGGGCGGCCGCTACGGCATCGCGTGCGGCGGCTCCCGGCTGCTGACCGGCGCGCTGGCGCCCGACCGGGCGTTGGCGCTGCGCGACGACGACAGCGTCACACAGGCCGAGGCGCTACGCGCGGTCGGCCGTGACATCACCTTCTTCGGGGCCGACCCCGAGGTGCTGGGCGCGATCGGCACCTTCGTCGAACTCCACGTCGAGCAGGGCCGTGGGCTGGTCGACCTCGATGCGCCCATCGGCGTGGCATCGGCGATCCGCGGGCACGGTCGCTGGCGGTTCGACCTCGTCGGCCGGCCGGACCACGCCGGCACCACCCGGCTCGCGGACCGCGACGACCCGATGCTCGCGCAGGCCCGCCTGGTGCTGGCCGCCCGCGAGGCCGCCGCACGACACGGTGCCGTCGCCACGGTCGGCAAGGTCCGCGTCGAACCCAACGCCGTCAATGCGATCCCCTCGCGCGTGCAGGCCTGGGTGGACGCGCGCGCCGACGACGACGAGACCGTCCACGCCGTCGTCGCCGACATCGCAGCCGCGGTCGGCCTCGACCCCGACGAGGAGTCGTGGACCGCCCGCGTCGACTTCGTGCCGGTGTTGCGCGACCGGCTCGTGACCGCGCTCGGCGGCGTGCCCGTGCTGCCGACCGGCGCGGGCCATGACGCGGGGATCCTCGCCTCGGTCGGCGTGCCCTCGGCGATGCTGTTCGTTCGCAACCCCACCGGCGTCTCGCACGCCCCCGACGAGTTCGCCGAGGAGACCGACTGCCTCGCCGGGGTCGACGCACTGACCACCGTGCTCCGCGACCTCGCCTGGGAATGACGGATGAACCAGCTCACCGACATCGATCGCACGCTGTCCGCACCCGAGCTGCCCGAGGGGCTTGACACGCCGGTCGTCGTGGTCGACCTCGAGCGCGTGGACGCAAACATCGCCAGGATGCAGTCACACCTCGACGAGCGTGGCGTGGCGCTGCGCCCCCACGCGAAGACGCACAAGAGCCCGTTCTTCGCCAAGCGCCAGCGCGCGGCCGGCGCGGTCGGCATCACGGTCGCGGTGCTCGGCGAGGCCGAGGTCATGGCCGATGCCGGCATCGAGGACGTGTTCGTCGCCTACCCGGTGTGGGCGGTCGGCGAAAAGGCGCGGCGCCTGCAGGACCTGGCCGGCCGCTGCCGCTTCGCGGTCGGCGCGGACTCGGTCGAGGGCGTGCAGCAACTCGGCCGTGCCGTCGCCGGTTCGTCGGCACGACCCGACGTGCTCATCGAGGTGGACTCGGGCGAGGGCCGGACCGGCACCGACGCCGCTCGGGTCGTCGAGGTGGCACGCGCCGTGGACGACGCCGGGCTGCTCCTGCGCGGCGTGTTCACCCACGGTGGGCACGCCTACCGCGGCCCGGACCGGGTGGCGGGCGCGGCCGAGGACGAGGGCTCGACGCTGGCCGCTGCCCTGCGCGCCCTCCTCGACGCCGGCTTCGAGGTGCCGGTGGTCAGCGCCGGCTCGACGCCGACGGCCGTCGCGTCGGCCGCGGACCCGGTGACCGAGGAACGGCCGGGCACCTACGTGTTCGGCGATCGGCAGCAGGCGAACCTCGGCGGGTCCGACCCGGCCATGCTCGCCCTCGCCGTCGCCGCGACCGTCGTGAGCACGGCCGTCCCGGGACGTTGCGTCCTCGACGCGGGCGCGAAGGCGCTGGCCAAGGACAGACCGGACTGGCTCGCCGGGCACGGGGTCGTCCCACAGTTGCCGGGTGCGGTCATCCGCGCCGTCTACGACCACCACGCCGTGGTCGACCTCGCCGACGACACGCCCCGGCCCCACGTCGGCGACGTCGTCGCGGTCGTGCCCAACCACGCCTGCCCCGTCGTCAACCTCACCGACGAACTGCTGCTGACGAGGGCCGGCGAGGTCGTCGACCGCCTCCCGGTCCTCGCCCGCGGCCGCAACCGCTGACCGAGCGGTCCACGCGGCTCAGGTGTCGTCGATGTCGCTGGCATCCGCGTCGATTCCGAGCACGACGAGCAGACGGTCGCCCGGACGTTCGAGCGCCACCAACGTCGTCCCCGGTGCGATCTGCCTCGCCCACCCCTCGTCGACCTCGTAGCGGCGCTCCCGCGGCTGCGGCTGATGGGTGCAGTCGGGGTGCGCTTCCAGGACCGCGACGCCGCGGGCCATGCCGTGCCCCATCGCATCGAGCGTGTCGCGGCTGACCGCGTCGAAGGATCCTTCGGTCACCCGCGCCCGGACGGCGGGCAACCGGGCGACGCTGCCGGCCAGGCGCAGCGGGAGGGCGAGGGCGAGCAGGCCGCCGATGGCGAGGAGCGCGACGGCCGTGATCAGCGATGCGAGTCGTCCCGACCCGTCGCCGTCGGCAAGGATGCCGACCAGCACCAGCGCAGCCCCCGCGGCGCCGACCACGGCGCCGATCTTCGCCGGGATGGTCGTGAGGTTTGGCGCGCACGAGCGTGGTGCGCGACACGGGCCGCGGCGGATCGGGGCGGTGTCCCACCGCCTCGCCCGCAAGTCGGGTGACGGGGTGCGCGTCAGGATTGTGGAGTCTCACGGCCCCTCGATGCTCCCGCTGCCATGGCCAGAACTGTAGACACCGACCCGGGCCGTTGCCCGAACGAGCGCCGCCGCGACCGCCGCCCGACGTCAGGCGGCTTTCCGGAGCCTGGAGGTGACGGTCCAGGCCAGCACGGACAACGCGACGGCGGCCAGCAACGGCAGCCACGGCATCGCAGGCGGCTGGCCGGTCACCCAGGCACCCAGCAGTCCCAGCGTCTGCGCGACGGCCTGGACGACGAGGAAACCGCGGCCGGCGCGGGCGAACACGCGCCACTCGACCTGCGCCTGCCACGGCAGCGGACCGACCAGCGCGCCCAACTCGACGGCGAGGTGCAGCGCGAACACCAGCACGAACACGCGCGGGTGCAGTGGGTCGAGCGGCGCGGTCACCAGCAGCAGCCCCACGCCGACGGTGAGCACCGACGGCGCGAGACCGTCGGGGCGGGTCAGCGCGCCTGCCAGCAACACCACCGCGACCAGCCAGTGACCATCGCTCCTGGCGACCAGCGCCACCGACCCGGCCAGCGCCGCCACCACGACCAGCCGCAGCAGCCACGCCGGCACGCTCGGCCCTGCTGCCACCTCGACGCGGGGCGCCATCGGCGGTCGCCGTCCCACAGCCAGCAGGCGCGCGATCGGTTCGAGCAGCGTCGGCGGGCGGCTCATCGGCCGGCCCGCCGCGTGCGCGCCAGGGTGGCCAGCGTCGCCTCGACGCGGGCGCCGTCCGGCGCGTGCTCCCATCGGACCACCTCGACACCGGCGCCGGCCAGGGAGGCGAGACGCTCGTCGCGTTCCAGCGCGACCACGCGGTGGGCCGTGACCTGGCGGGGATCGAGGTGGGCCAGGGTCGGCTGGGGCAGCACGTCGATCGCCAGGACCCGGTGCCCGGTGAACCGCCAGTCGACGGCGAGGTCCACGGGCACGTCGTCGAGAAAGGTCGACAGCATCACCACCAGCACGCCGGAGGGCAGGTGCGGGACGGCGACCTTCTGCGCCGGTTCACCCTGCGGCTCGGCGAGGGCGAGGTGGTGCACGACCTGGGTCAGTTGCCGCCGTCCGCCGGCGGGACGAAGCCAGCGTGAACGGCCGAGCTCCGCCAGCCCGACCCGGTCGCCCTGGTCGAGGTAGCGGCGGGCCAGCGACGTCCCGGCGCGGCGGGCGAGGTCCAGCGAGGTGGACTCGTCGGGCAGCACCCGGCCGAAGTCCCATCCGGCCACGTCGGGCCCGACCTCGTCTCGGGCGTCGAGCACCAGCATCACGTGTGCGTCCGCGGTCGCGAACGTCCGCCGCACGAACAGCGTCGTGGTGCCCACGCCGGTGCCGTGGCCGGTCCCCCGTCGGGCGGTCGCCTTCCAGTCGATGCGGCGCAGACGGTCGCCGGACGCGAACTCGGCGAGGTCGCGGAAGTCACCGCCGTCGCCGGGACGGACGGAGCGGTGCGAGCCGGTCAGGCCCTGCAGGCGGTGCGGGAGCGGGACGGGGCCGAGCAGTGCCGGCTTCGGCAGCACCACCAGCGAGACCGGGCCGACCCAGTCCATCGGCGCCCGCAGCACGGCATGCGCGCCACGGCACTGGTGGTCGACCCGGAACAGGTGCTGCCGTCCGGTCCGCACCGTGACCACCGACAGATCGACGTCGCGCGGACCTGACGCATCGACCAGCACCTCACGGTCGCGGAACCCCGGCGTCGCCACCCGCAGCCGTGCCGCCACCCCACCCCCGCTCCCGACGATCCGCAGCGTCGAGGTGATGCGGCCCTCGGTGGTGCCGTATCGGGGCGGGCCGAGTTGCACCTCGATGTCGGTTGCCGGCCGACGCAGCAGGCCGAGCACGACGGACAGCACCAGCGGCACGCCGAGCGACGCGACGTCGGCGCGGCCGGCCAGCAGGCCGAGCACCAGCAGTCCCCCGCCGGCGAACAGCCGCGGCAGCGCGGAACCCGTCGGCGTCCAACGGCCGGCCACGGCGACCCGCGAGGCGGCGCTGCTCACGTGCGCCGCGCACTTGGGGCCGAGGTCGGTCCGGCCACCTGGTCGAGCAGGGACGTGACGACCGCCTCGGGCTGGGTGCCCTGCGCCCACGCCTGCGGGGTGAGGGTGAGCCGGTGCGCCAACGCGGGGACGGCGATGCTCTTGACGTCCTCGGGGGTGACGAACCCGCGCCCGGACAGCACCGCGGCGCCACGGGCGACGAGCACCAGCGCCTGGGTCCCGCGCGGTGATGCGCCGACCTCGACGGCGGGGTGGCGGCGGGTCGCGGCGGCGAGGTCGACGCAGTAGCGCAGCACGTCACGGTCGACGGCGACGTGCTCGACGCCGGCCTGCATGGCGAGCAGCGTCTGCGGGTCGACGACGCGAGCCACCTCGACCTCCTCGTGGCGGCGGGCCAGGCGGCGGTCGAGCACGTCCACCTCGGCGTCCCGGTCGAGGTAGCCGACGGCGAGGCGGACCATGAAGCGGTCCAACTGGGCCTCCGGCAGCGGGTAGGTGCCCTCGTACTCGACCGGGTTGGAGGTGGCCACGACGTGGAAGGGGTGCTCGAGCGGGTAGGTGGTGCCCTCGACGGTGACCTGGCGCTCGGCCATCGCCTCGAGCAGCGCGGACTGGGTCTTCGGTGCGGTGCGGTTGATCTCGTCGGCGAGGAACAGCCCGGTGAACACCGGCCCCGGACGGAACTGGAACGTCGAGGTGACCGGGTCGAACACCAGCGAGCCGGTGATGTCCGAGGGCAGCAGGTCCGGGGTGCACTGCAGCCGGCGGAAGTCGAGTCCCAGGGCAGTGGCGAGGCTACGGGCCGCGAGCGTCTTCCCCAGGCCGGGCACGTCCTCGAACAGCACGTGTCCGCTGGCAAGGATCGCGGCCAGTGCGGTGCGCAGGGCCGTCTCCATGCCGACGATGGCGGTGCCGACCTCGGCCAGTACGGCACGACCGAGCCGTGCGACCTCGTCGGTCGGCAGCGGTGCCACGGTGGTCGCGGTGGTGGTGTCGGTCATCGGGGCTCCGGGATCGAGGGGGCGGCGAGTCGTTCGAGTGCGTCGACGGCCTGCACGAACGCCGCGTAGCGGACGGCGCGGCCATGTTCGACGGTCAGGACCCGGTACGCGGTCGTGCCGATCAAGGCCTCTGCCGCGGCGGACTGGGCAGGGTCGTCGAGGTCGATGCCGTGACGTCGCAGCCGCGTCCACGCGACGCGGCGCAGCCGTTGCAGGGCGGCGCCGTGGACCCGGCCGCGGTCGGCGCGCATGCGCCAGCCGAGTTGGCGCACGTCGCGGCGTGAGCCGCCGCGCGTGAGGGTCCAGCCCCCGTGCCAGGGTTCGCCGCCGCTGGCCCGCTGCTGCACCTCCATCACGCCACGAACGGGCCCGACGGCGACGACGCAGACGGCGATGACCGCGCTCTGCAGCAGCGTGACCCCGATGGCCCAGGCGACACCGGCGACCAGCACGCCGATGACGGCGCTGAGGGTCACGGGGACGGCGACGCCCTTCACAGGCCGCTGTCCGCACCGTCGCGGACGGCCGCCCAACCCGCGGCGAGCCTGGCGAGGCAGTCCTTGGCGTGAGCCACCTCGACCTCGCCGACCGGCTGGTCGGAGAACCGGGCACGGTGGTAGAGCCCGAGCAGTTCGCGGGTCGCGTCGGGGTCGGCGGAGGTGCGCTCGAGCACGGCGAGGGTGAACTCCGTCGGCGTCTGGGCCGGCACGCGACGGACACCCGATTCCCGCGCTGCGTCCTCGAGTGCGAGCCAGGCCGCGATGACCGCGTCGCCGGCGTCCACGATCTTGTCGAGGTGTCGCTGCGCCTCGGCGACGCCGCGGCGCAGCACCGGCAGCTCCGGTTCGTTGTCGGCGGCGATCCCGCCCGCACCCGCTCGGACGTCCGAGCGGGTCTCCGCCAGACGGTCGCGCAACAACTGCCATGCCCACCACAGTGCCAACAGGGCGGCGACCACCAGCAGGATGCGGACCAGAGCGTCGAGCCAGCCCAGGTCGAGCGGGCGACCCTCGGGGATGTCGAGCTCGAACGGGGCCGGCGGGGGCATCGGTGTCGCCTCGGGCGACTCCCCCTCGCCGGGCGTACCGAAGTCGCGGTGCTCGAGCTCCCACGAGCCGCCCACCGCAGCGCCGAGGACAACCAGGGCGAGCACGACGACCGCCGAGGCGAGCGCGGCGACCGGTCTGGTGCTCGCTCTCACTGCGCCCGGCCCCCTCGAATCGGTCCCCGGTCCCCCGGCCGCCGAGCCTAGCTGGCGACCGGGGGCGGCCTGATGAGGCCTGGTGGCTCTAGCGCCGGTGCCGGACCGGGGGCATCGTGGCCATGACAGGAGCAATGACATGGCTGTGGCCACGGCAACCCGGGAATCGCCCATCCACCTCGGGGTCCTCCCGCCACGACATCGCGGCCGCCGCATCCTCGTGTGGATGGCGGCCGGCCTGGTGGTCGTGGTCGGCGTCGGCTGGCTCGGTCTGCAGCCCCAGCCCGTCCCCCTGCCGCCCCCGACGTTCAGCGCCGGAGACGTCGAGATGGTGCCGCTGCCCGACGGGCTGCCGACACCGGCCGCACGGTTCTACGAGGTGCTCTACGGCGGCGAGATCCCGGTGGTCGACTCGGCGGTGATCAGCGGCCGCGGCACGATGCGGATCGCCGGGATCACCTTCCCGGCCAGGTGGCGGTTCAGCCACGTCAGCGGCGAGGCGTACCGCCACTACATCGAACTGACGGTCTTCGGACGGCCCGTCATGAGCGTCGACGAACACTTCGTCGACGGCCGCGCCACGCTCGACCTGCCGTTCGGGGTCAGCACCGGCCCGAACGTCGACCAGGGCGCGAACCTGGCGCTGTGGGCCGAGGCGGTCTGGATGCCAGCGTTGTGGGTGACCGACGAACGCGCGGGCTGGGTACCGGTCGACGACACCACGGCGGAACTGACCGTGCCGTTCGGCGAGGCGACCGAGACGTTCACGGTCCGCTTCGACCCGGCCACGGGCCTGCTGGCATCCATGGAGTCGATGCGGTTCAAGGACCAGGACGACACGGCGAAGACGCTGTGGATCAACGAGGCGGTCGAGTGGGGGACGCGCGACGGCCACCCCGTGCCGGAGCGGGCGACCGTGACCTGGGCGGACGAGGGCTCGCCGTGGGCGGACCTGACGACCGATGCGGTGGTCTACAACGCTGATCTCACCGACTACGTCCGCGACGACGGCCCCTGAACCGCGTCCACCGGCCAGTCGTCGGGGTGTCCTGCTGCGCATCGTTGCGCGCGCCCCCACGGTGGTCGGCGACCGCATGGACGCGCACCACAGGGGACTGCATGGACACCGCGCACGCACGCACGCGCCGTTGGATCGTGGCAACGATCGCCGGCGTCGCCGCGCTCACCCTCAGCCAGGTCGGGCCGGCCGGTGCCCAGGCGACCGGCATCGGGGATGCCTGCCGTCACGAAGCGCGGCAGAGCGCCCCGTTCGCCGACGTCAGCACCGACGGTACCCACGCCGAGGCAGTCGCCTGCCTGTGGGTCTACAACATCGTCCGCGGCACCACCGCGACGGGCGCCGACGGGTTCGCCTACCAGCCCGGCGAGGTCGTCAACCGCCAGCAGATGGCGTCGTTCGTGGCGCAGGCCCTCGACGTCGTGCTCGACCGCCACCATGCGCTGCCCGATGCCGACGCCGGGGACGCCGCTGAACGATTCAGCGATGGCGACCGGATCAGCCAGGCACACGCCGTGAACGTCGTCCGATTGCACGACGCGGGCGTGGTCGACGGCTACCCCGACGACACCTATCGGCCGGGCACGGCGATCAACCGCGCCCAGATGGCCTCGTTCCTGGTTCGCGCGATCGAGGACGTCACGGGCGAGGAACTGCCCCGCACCGCCACCTTCGACGACGTCGACGAGAACTCCGTCCATGCCGCCAGCATCGAGAAACTGGCCTCGATCGGGGTGACGTCCGGTTACGACGGCGAGCAGTACGCCCCGGCGGGTGACACGACGCGAGCCCAGATGGCCTCGTTCGTGGCCCGCACCCTCGACTACCTCGCCGGCGAGGGCTACCTCGTGCCGGCCGAGTACGCCGCGCACAGCGACGGCGCACGGATCTTCGTCGCGGACGTCGACGCCGGGCAGCACGCCGGCTACGACCGTGCCGCCTTCCGCGTGGAGGGCAGCGGCGACGCCGGCTGGAACGCCCGCTACGTCGACGAGGCCATCGCCCAGGGCAGCGGCCACCAGGTCGAGGTCGAGGGCGACGCGATCCTGGCGGTCACCGTCACCGGCGCCACCTACCCCGATGACGCCGACGACATCTTCAGCGACGACGTGACCGTCGCGGGCGACGGGATCGTCGAGGTCGTGAGCGGGTCGGTGTTCGAGGGACACCAGCAGATCTGGGTCGGCACCACCGGCGTGCACCACTTCGAGATCGAGCGCACGACCGACGGTGACTTCTACCTCGACGTCGACCACTCCTGACCGCAGCATCTGCATGCCGAGGGGGCCGGCCACCGCCGGCCCCCTTCGCCCGCGTCGCCTGCCGGACCGCGACTCACCGGTGTCGCGACCGCAGGACGAGTGCGCACAGTCCTGACAGCAGCCCACCCCCCAGGCATGCACCGGCGAGGATGCCGCCGCCCATCGCGGTCATCGCTGCGGTGGTGCCGTTGCTGCGGAAGGTGAGCTCGGCGGCGATCACCACGACGAGGGCGACCGTGGCCGCGACCCCGGCTGCCCACGCGAACGGTCGCCACCGCTGCGTGGAGGACCGCACGAAGCTCGCCGTCACCAGCCAGCCACCCAGCGGCCAGACCAGGACGATCACGGCGAGGGCGGCGAACCCGGTCACCGTCGATCCATCCCGTGCTGCGCCGCTCCGTCCGGGCGGATGGTCGCGATCGTGCCGGCAAGTCGGTCGTGGACGCCTCGGTGGTGCTCGTCCCGGGCGATCGTGAAGGCGATGGTGACGGCAGCGGCGACCTGGAGGATCCCGCCGATCCAGGGAAGCAGGCCGAACAGCAGCCACAGGTTGCGGATCATGGCGCCGGCCAGTCCCGGGCGGGGCCGCTCGGGCCGACGTACGGCGACGTCCAGAATCCGCTTGCCCAGCGTGGCACCGAAGGCGGCTTCGCACCCCACGTAGTAGGTCGTCCAGAGCACCCCGGTGACCGCGCTGTGGGTCAAATTCTCGAGGCCGCCGAGGCCGAAGGTCGGCGGCGGGAGGCCGGCGAGGGCGACCAGCATGCTCGCAGGCAGGAAAACCAGCAACGCATCGAGGAGTCGCGCCGCGAAACGCCGGCCGAGGCCGGCGGTGGCGAAGGCGGGGTCCCACGTCGGCGGCGGAGGGGGCGGTTCGGGTTGCCGTGCGATGATGCGACCAGTGCCTCGCGGTCGCCGTCGACCGTACGGATCGTCGGGCCGGGGCGCGGCCGCGACCTGTCTTGCTGGACGTTGTCCGAGTGGGGCCTAGGGTGGCGCGAAGCCGCTCGATGACGCCAACCGCAGGAGCAGCCGATGGACGCCGAGACCTGGGTCTGCGATCGCGCGCTGTTACCGTCAGGTGACGTGGCCGACGACGTGGTCGTCGAGGTCGAGGGTGGCCGGTTCACGCGGGTCGAAGCCGGCGGAAGTACTTCCGCGGAAGCGGTCCGGCTGCGCGGACTCGTGCTGCCCGGCATGGCCGACGCCCACAGCCACGCGTTCCACCGCGCGCTTCGTGGCCGCACGCACAGCGGCCGCGGCTCGTTCTGGAGTTGGCGCGAGCAGATGTACGCGCTGGCCGGCCGTCTGACGCCCGAGACCTTCCTGCCGCTGGCCCGCGCCGCGTTCGCCGAGGGTGTGCTGGCCGGCTACACGACCGTCGGGGAGTTCCACTACCTCCACCATGACGTCTATGGCCGGCCCTACCGGTTCCGCAACGAGATGGGCCACGTGCTGATCCAGGCGGCCCGCGATGCCGGCATCCGGTTGACGCTGCTCGACACCTGCTATCTGACCGGCGGCGTGTCCGCGTCCGACGGCGAGATGCTGCCGCTGTCCGAGAGGCAGGTGCGCTTCAGCGACGGCGACGTCGACCGCTGGGAGGCACGGGTGTCGGCACTGGCCGACGGCTACACCGGCGCGGACGACGTGGTGATCGGCGCCGCGATCCACTCGGTACGCGCCGTCCCGGCCGAAGCGCTCGCCGTCGTGGCGAAGTGGGCCGCCGATCGCGGCGCGCCGCTGCACGCCCACGTGTCCGAGCAGCCGGCCGAGAACGAGGCCTGCCACGCGATCCACGGCACCACGCCGACCGAGTTGCTCTCCGACCACGGCGTGGTGTCCGAGCGGTTCACCGCCGTCCACGCCACCCACCTCACCGACGGGGACCGCACCGTGCTGGGTGAGGCCCGCGCCCACGCCTGCTTCTGCCCAACGACCGAACGCGACCTGGCCGACGGGATCGGCCCGGCGCGCGAGTTGCTGGATGCTGGTGCGAGGTTGACGTTCGGTTCCGACAGCCGCGCCGTGGTCGACCCGTTCGAGGAGGCCCGCGCGACCGAGATGAACGCACGTCTGGCCAGCCTCGAACGCGGCGTGCTGACCAGCGCCGAGCTGTGGGCGGGTCTGACCACGGACGGCCATGCCTCGCTCGGGTTCGCCGATGCCGGCCGCATCGAGGTGGGCGCGCGCGCCGACCTCGTCGCGGTGTCGCTGGAGTCGCCGCGCACCGCGGGCGCTTCCGCGGTAGCGGGGGCGGACGTCGCGTTGTTCGCTGCGTCGGCCGCGGACGTCACCGACGTGATCGTCGACGGCCTCCCGATCGTCCGCGACCGCCAGCACAGGATGGGCGACGTCGGCGAACTGCTGGCCGACGCGATCGCCGCCGCCTACGAGGAGTCCTGAGTCTTGGGCAGCGTCACCTACGACAACATCGCCGAACTGGTCACCAACGACCCGACCCAGGGCGACGAGTCGTTCCTCGGACTGCGGCACGACGCAGCCGTCGTGGTCGATGACGGCGTGGTCGCCTGGATCGGTGAGGCCGGTCAGGCGTCGCCGACCGACGAGCGCGTCGACCTCGAGGGTCGCTGCGTGCTGCCGGCGTTCGTGGACAGCCACACCCACCTGGTGTTCGACGGTGACCGGGCGGAGGAGTTCGCCGCCCGGATGGCGGGCCAGCCCTACGCGGCCGGCGGGATCCGCACCACCGTCGCGGCGACCCGTGCCGCTTCCGCGGAAGCGCTGCTGGCGTCTGCCACCAAGCGGCTGACCGAAGCCCGCAGCCAGGGCACGGGGCTGGTCGAGATCAAGTCCGGCTACGGCCTCGACGTCGCGACCGAGGTCAAGATGCTGCAGGTGGCGCAGCAACTGACCGACGAGACCACGTTCCTCGGCGCCCACGTCGTGCCGACCGAGTTCGCGGACGACCACCGCGGCTACGTCGACCTGGTGACCGGCGACATGCTCGACGCCTGTGCGCCGTACGCGAAGTGGATCGACGTGTTCGTCGAGGACGGCGCGTTCGACGCCGAGGCAGCCCGCGAGATCCTGCTCGCCGGCCAGGCCAAGGGCCTGGGTCTACGTGTCCACGCCAACCAACTGCGACCCGGTCCCGGTGTGCAGCTGGCATGCGACCTGGGTGCCGCCAGCGCCGACCACTGCACCCATCTCACCGACGGGGATGTGGCGGCCTTGGCCGACTCCGGCACCGTTGCCAGCCTGGTGCCGGGCGCGGACTTCTCGACCCGGTCCCCCGTCTACCCCGACGGCCGCCGGCTGTGGGACGCTGGCGCCGCTGTCGCGCTGGCCACGGACTGCAACCCCGGCACCAGCTACACGACATCCATGCCGTTCGTGATCGCGCTGGCCGTCCGCGAATGCCACCTCACGCCGTCCGAGGCGGTGTGGGCCGCCACCTCCGGCGCCGCCCGCTCACTCCGCCGCGACGACGCCGGCCGAATCGCCGTCGACGACCCGGCTGCCCTGACGGTCGTCGACGCCAAGACTCACGTCCACCTCGCCTACCGCCCCGCCGTTCCCCTTGCCCAGGTATTAGGGGAACCAGCGCCATAGTCCCCGTTCTGCGCGGTCCGGAGCGCTTTCGTGGAAGCGCTACCCCGCACATAGCGCCGGCAAGTGTCGGGACGTTCCGGGTTCTCACAGACCCGGACCGCGCGGCAATCCGCGTGGCTGTGGGTTAGAAGTGGCATGCACCGTTCGCAAACGCGGGTGGCTCGCAGGGTCGGACTGCGAACGAGTCATGCCGGTTCCTCCTCGCCAAGGGTCGCCAGCAGTTTGACTGCTCGTGCCTTGTCAATGTCCCACTCAAGGGCAAGGATCTGCGCTCCGACGAGCTCGTGGAAGGCCGCGGTAGGTGAGTTGTGAAGCGCTCCCGCGATCACGTCCTCTACCAGGCCGCCAGCCGGAGCCTCTTCGTCGATTTCCTCTAGTACTCGTGCTGCGTGGCGGTCGAGTACGCCGATCAGTTCGTCGATCAGAGAATCCGGTGGGAGCGCCGCAATCTCGTTGCGTGCAGTGTTGAACTCAGAGACGGCAGATTCAATAGCTCTTGTCACATCCTCGTGGTCTTGCTGAGCTTCCGGCAACGTGGTGACACCCGACAGCAGTTGGAGGGCCGCATGAGCCTTCTCGAGCAGGTCGGTGAGCTTCGTGGGGTGAGGTGGCTGGAGTTTCCGTGCCCAGTCGCCGAGATCTTGCGCGGGCCACGTACTCGTGATCATCCTCACGGCCAGACTCGGTACGGGCCGTCCCTCGCGCAGCGGGACAACCAAGAAGGTTTCACCCGGTCGTCGGTCGGCGAGCGCGGCTTCGAGCGCTTCGAGTGCCTCGGACCATTCGACAAGCGACGCAAGCTCGACCTCGACGCCTAGGTCCGTGGACGCACCACTCCATTCTGGGTGGGGCATGAGCACTTGAGTTCGAAGACCGATCCCGCGGCACGCGCGCTGAAGTTCGTCCCTTCGAGTCTGTGCGCGACGTCTGCCCATGCGTCTGCATGTCTCGGCTGCACGGGCGAGTGCCCTCGAGTGTGACCCCGCTCGTGCAGCGCGTCTGTCGGCCGCCACGTTTGTTGAGGATGGCGACGTCACGTTGGGTGAGGACGGGTTCGGGTGCGGGCAGGGGTGCGCCCCCGCCGTGGCGGGGGCGCTGGGGGTAGCCGTGTTCAGTCGGCGGCGACCTCGGTGACGGCCGCTCTGGCAGCCGCCTCGTCGACGATGCCTTTGCTGTCGGCATAGGCCGCGATCAGGGCTTGGACGGCGAGGTTGTTGACCGCTCTGGGGATGCCCCGGGCGGTCTGGTGGATCAGTCCGATCGCGTCGTCGGAGAACAACGGATCAGACCGCCCGGCAAGCGACAGGTGGTGGCCGATGTAGGCCGCGGTCTCTTCGAGCGGGAGCCCGTCGAGGTGGAACCGCAGCCCGATACGCTGGTCGAGCGCGGCGAAGTGGCCTTGCTTCAAGCGTCGTCGCAGGGTGGGTTGGCCGAGCAGGATCAGCCCGAGCGAGGACCGCGAGTCCATGTCGGTGTTGGTGAGCAGCCGCAGCTGTTCGAGCTGCTCGACCGACAGTAGGTGCGCCTCATCGACGATCAACACGACGGTCTTGCGTCGTTCCTCGGTCTCGGCCGACAGCAGATCGGCGGTCTGGGCGATCAGCGCGGGCCGGTGGAACTTGGGGATGTCGCCGAGTGCGGTGACCAGGTGGTGGTGGATGCCGCGGGCGCCGACCATGGGGTTGGACAGGTACACGACGGTGAACCGCGACGCATCGAGTCCGGATACGCAGGCGCGGGCGGCGAGGGTCTTGCCGGCGCCGACCTCGCCGGTCACGACCCCGATCGCGGTCTCGTCGACCAGCCAGCGCAGCCGTGCGACGGCTTCTTTGTGGGCCCGTGCGGCGAAGATCTGCGATGGCGCGATTCCGCGGGAGAACGGGGTGGCCGACAGGCCGTAGTGGGCGCGGAGCTTGTCGATGGTCATCGGACGACCTCCTGGCAGTCGTTGCCGCTGTCGGCAACGTCGTCGCCGGGCAGGTCGGCGAAGTTGATGGTCCGGCGGGTGGCCTGCCGATGTTCTCGCTCGACGAGCGCGAGGTAGTCGATCCCGGTCGGCGTTGGTTCCATGCCGTCGACGACGTCAGGTGGTTCGGCGGTCGCCTTGGGGTGGACGTGGACCTTGAGCTCGTGCGGGGTCGCGGTCCCGAACGTGCGGCCGTCGTGGCGGACCTCGA
>Ga0208490_100697_pt1 | contig 17747 bp, 18 predicted proteins | sample SubbioAug_CSWold_FD_184818 | JGI IMG/M metagenome (GOLD analysis project Ga0208490, IMG submission 184818) | Serpentinite rock and fluid subsurface biosphere microbial communities from McLaughlin Reserve, California, USA - CR11Aug_CSWold (SPAdes) | ecosystem: Environmental > Terrestrial > Deep...
GCAGGTGTTCGAGACCGGCATCAAGGTCATCGACCTGCTCACCCCCTACCTCCAGGGCGGCAAGATCGGCCTGTTCGGCGGCGCCGGCGTGGGCAAGACGGTGCTCATCACCGAGATGATCAACCGCGTCGCCTCCCAGTTCGGCGGCGTGTCCGCGTTCGCCGGCGTGGGCGAGCGCACCCGTGAGGGCACCGACCTCTTCATCGAGATGGGTGAGACCAAGATCGACGAGAACACGTCGGTCCTCGACAAGGCCGCCCTCGTGTTCGGCCAGATGGACGAGCCCCCGGGCGTGCGCCTGCGCGTCGCCCTCTCGGCGCTCACCATCGCGGAGTACTTCCGTGACGAGCGCAACCAGGACGTGCTGCTCTTCATCGACAACATCTTCCGGTTCGTCCAGGCCGGCTCCGAGGTCTCCACCCTCCTTGGCCGCATGCCCTCCGCCGTGGGCTACCAGCCCACGCTGGCCGACGAGATGGGCACGCTCCAGGAGCGCATCACCTCGACCAAGGGACGCTCCATCACCTCGCTGCAGGCCGTCTACGTGCCCGCCGACGACTACACCGATCCGGCACCGTTCACCACCTTCACGCACCTCGACGCCACCACCGAGCTGTCCCGCGACATCGCCGCCCTCGGCATCTACCCCGCCGTGGACCCGATCGCATCGACCTCGTCGATCCTGTCGCCCGAGGTCGTCGGCGATCGCCACTACGCCGTGGCCACCCGGGTCCAGGAGATCCTCCAGCGCTACAAGGAGCTCCAGGACATCATCGCCATCCTCGGCCTCGACGAGCTCTCCGAGGAGGACAAGGTCCTCGTGGCCCGGGCCCGCAAGATCCAGCGGTTCCTGTCCCAGCCCATGTTCGTCGCCGAGGTGTTCACCGGCCTGCCCGGCGTGTTCACGCCGGCCGAGGAGACCGTCGACAGCTTCGAGCAGCTCATCAACGGCGACCTCGACGACCTGCCCGAGCAGGCGTTCCTCAACGTCGGCGGCGCCGAGGACGCCCGCCGCAAGGCCGACGAGCTGCGCAAGTCGGCGAGCTAGCGATGCGAGCCGAGATCGTCTCCCCCGAAGGGGTCCTCTGGTCCGACGACGTCGACATGGTCATCACCCGGACCCTGGGTGGCGGCGACATCGCCTTCCTGCCCGGGCACGCGCCGTTCGTCGGCGCGCTCGGCACCGGCGTGATCACGATCCGGCCCTCGTCGGGTCGCGCCGACGAGAAGGTGGCCTGCCACGGCGGCTTCGTCGAGGTGTCCGGCGCGGGGGAGCACACCACCGTGACCATCCTCTCCGACGTGGCCGAGCTGGCCAGCCAGATCGACGTCCAGCGCGCCCGGGCGGCCAAGGAGCGGGCCGAGGTCGCACTGCGCCACGAGCACGACGCCGAGGTCGAGGCCGCGCTGCGGCGGGCCCACGCCCGCCTCGAGGCCGCCGGCCAGTCCGCGGCGCACTGATCGGGGAGCGGGCGGCGTGCCGCGTCGCCGCTTCGCCGTCGCCCTCCTGATCCCGCCTCCGGTCTCGGTCGAGATCGACGGGCTGCGCCGCGCCCTCGGCGACCGCCAGCTCGGGCGCATCGACCCCCACGTCACCATCGTCCCGCCCATCAACCTCCACGACGAGCAGGTCGGCGAGGCGATGGCTGTGGTGCAGGCTGCGGCCCGCGCCGCCGGGCCGATGGAGCTGACGCTCGGTCCGGTGGAGACCTTCGCCGAGACGTCGCCGGTGCGCTTCCTCGCCGTGGCGCCCTGGGCGCCGGTCACCGCGCTGTACCGGGCGTGCTGGACCGGCGTGCTGGAGCGGGAGGAGAAGCGCCCGTTCCACCCCCACGTCACCGTCGACATCGACGGGGGGCCGACGGAGGGGACGGACCCGGCCCTGGCCCTGCTTGCCGGGTACCGGGCCGAGGTGGTGGTCGACCGGGTCACGGTGCTCGAGAACGTCGAGCGGGGCTGGGACCCCTACCTCTCCTACCGGTTCGGGCTGGGGTGAGGGCCGCTCAGCGCTGCACGGCCTGGCGCACGATGTCGTCGCACACGGCCTCCTCGTCGCCGAGGGCGATCACCTCGGCGGGATCCAGGCGGCGGATCTCCGCGGCGATGACCTCGGGCAGGACGCCGCACGGCGGCACGACCAGGACCGGGCCGTCGCCGAGCGTGGACGCCGCCACGGCAGGCGACACGTCGGTCGGGACCAGGTAGACGACCGGGGCCGAGTCCGGGAAGGCGCGGGCCGAGATGGCCGCCGCCGTCTCGTACCGGTCCTCGCCGGCGATGCGCCTCGCGGCGGGCTCGCTGCTCTCGGTCCCGCTCTCCCCGCCGTCACCGCCCGCGAAGAAGGCGAGGAAGGCGACCAGCACGACCAGGAAGGCCAGGCCGCCGGCGGCCAGGGCCAGACCGGTGCCGTGCTGGGGCGGCGGGGGCGGTTCGTCGGCTTCGCGGTCGCGGACCGGGTCCATCACGATGGTCGGGTTGTCCGTCTGGTCGGCCATGCCGGCCAGCGTGCGCCGCGCCCGTGAGGGCCCGATGAGCCCGGCGTGAGGGTTCTCTCATGCGTGCCCGAGCGGGCGCGGCGGTCAGAAGTCGACGCTCGCGTAGGCGGCCAGCTTGTCGATCTTGTGCTGGGCCTCGACGAGGCGGACCGTGCCCGACTTCGAGCGCATCACCAGCGACTGCGTGGTGGCGCCCCGGCTGTCGTAGTGCACGCCCTTCAGCAGCTCGCCGTCGGTGATGCCGGTGGCGGCGAAGAAGCAGTTGTCGCTGGCGATCAGGTCGTCGTCGGTGAGGACCTTGTCGAGGTCGTAGCCGGCATCGACCGCGGCCTGGCGCTCGGCGTCGTCGCGGGGCCACAGCCGGCCCTGCTGGGCGCCGCCCATCGCCTTCAGCGCCGCCGAGGTGATGACCCCCTCCGGGGTGCCGCCGATGCCGAACAGGATGTCGGCGCCGGACTGGGGCCAGCAGGTGGAGATGGCGCCGGCCACGTCGCCGTCGGGGATCAGCCGCACGCGGGCGCCGGCCGCCCGCACCTCGGCGATGAGGTCGTCGTGCCGGGGGCGGTCGAGGATCACGGCGGTCAGGTCGCGCACCGAGGTGCCCTTGGCCTCGGCCACCGCTCGCAGGTTCTCGGTCGGCGACTTGGTGATGTCGATGACGTGAGCCGCCTTGGGGCCGGTGGCGATCTTCTCCATGTACACGCAGGGTCCCGGATCGAACATCGTGCCCTGCTCGGACATGGCGATGACGGCGATGGCCCCGGCGCGGCCGAGGGCGGTCAGCGTGGTGCCGTCGATGGGGTCGACCGCGATGTCCACCTTGGGCGGGTTCCCGTCGCCGATGTGCTCGCCGTTGTAGAGCATCGGCGCCTCGTCCTTCTCGCCCTCGCCGATGATGACGATGCCGTCCATCGGCACCGACTCGAGGATCACGCGCATGGCATCGACCGCCGCCCCGTCGGCCCCTTCCTTGTCGCCCCGACCCATCCAGCGGCTCGCCGCCAGGGCGGCGGCCTCGGTGACGCGGACGAGCTCGAGGGCGAGGTTGCGGTCGGGAGCCTGGGGCTGGCGCATGGCCGAACCGTACCCGCGGCATCGGCGACGGGCGGAAGCCGCGTTGACCACGGAGAGTGCTCAAGATCGCCTGAGGGCCTGCCGATGGTGCTGCATGCGACAGGAGGACCCGGCATGATCAACACGAAGCGGCAGCCGCCGGTGTCCACGCACACCCTGCCCGTGCTGATGGAGGCCATCGCCGACCGCCGTTCGACGCCCGCGACCGTGGCCGCCGTGGTCGGGCACGACCCCGGGCTGGCCGCCCGGGTCCTGGCCCTGGCGAACTCGTCCCAGTTCGGCCTCGCCCGCCGGGTCACCGAGCTGTCGCAGGCGGTCACGATCATCGGCACGGGGGTCGTGCAGACGCTGGCCATCGCCAACACCGCCGCGCTGGTCGACACGAGCGGCATCATCGCCGACGCCCACGACCACGCCCTCCGCGTCGCCATCGCCGCCCGCCTGCTGGCGCCGGCCGCCGGCGTGCACCCCGACGACGCCTTCGCCGCCGGCCTGCTCCACGACGTCGGCGAGCTGCTCCTCCTCCAGGAGAGCCCCACCGAGTACGCCCGGCTCCGAGCCACCTTCGACACCCACGCCGGCCAGCTGCGGGCCGAGGCGCGCGCCTTCGGCACCGACCACGCCCTCGTGGGCGCCGAGCACCTCCTGGACTGGCGGGTGCCGGACGTGATCGCCGACGCCGTCGCCGACCACCACGACCCCTTCCCGTCCTCGGCGGCCACCACGATCGTCGTGGCCGCCGCCGACGAGCTGATCTCCGCGGAGACCGGCCGGCACCACGCGCTCGACCTGCTCGAGCTGGACGTGGCCGCCGCCGACGGCCTGCGCAACCGGGTCGCCGCCGAGTCCGGCACCCTCACCGGGCTGGTCGGCGCGTAGGGGGGACGGGGCCGGCCCCGGCCTAGCCTGCGGGGGTGCTGAACGAGCCCGGCCAGGACGATCACGACGGCGACCTCGAGCTCGACATGTCTGCCCTCGACGGCCCGGATCCCCGGGCCGAGGCCACCGACAGCGACGACTGCCCGCCGCTCGACGACGCGAAGGAGCAGGTCGGCTACGAGCTGTTCGACTGGGACCCGACCGAGCTCGACGAGCTCGACGACGTCCTGCACGAGCTCGGCCTGCCCCACGAGTGGGTCGCCGACGGCTACGAGGTCGTCGTGCACGTCGAGGACGAGGCCCGGGTCGACGCCCTGCTGCCCACCATCCGCTTCCCCGACGAGCTGCCCCCGGAGGCCGACGACGGCGACGACACCGACGTGCAGGTCCTGAGCGACCTGTTCGTGGCCGCCGACCGACTCCAGGGCGGCGCCAACAGCGATGCGGTCAACGGGTTCCTCGACGCCGCCGAGCGCATCGGCGAGCAGCCGCCCTACGGCATCGACGACAAGGAGTGGAGCCAGGTGGTCGACCACGTCGACGAGCTCATCGACCTGTTCCACGCCGCCGGTCCCGCCGAGGAGATCACCGAGGCCGCCTACCGGCTGCGGCGACGCCTGCGCCCCCTGGTGTGACCGGTAGCGTCGATCCATGGAAGCCCTGGCCGAGCTGGCGATCTACCACTCCCGGCCCTTCGCTCCCACCCGGCGCCTCGCGCTGGCGCCCAGCCGGCTGCCCGTCGACCCCGCCCCCGGCCCGGGTGGCGTGCTGCTCGGCGGCATCGTCGCCCACCACCGCAACGAGCTCGACGAGGACCTCTTCGAGAGCCTGCTGAAGCTGACCCTGCAGCTCCAGGAGGGCCAGCGCGTCGTCCAGCCCCGCATGCGCCACCGGTTCCAGGACGACCAGCACGGCCTCACCCGCTCCCGCGCCCGGCTCCGCCGCGACGACGACGGCGGCCTGGTCATCGACTTCGAGAACAAGGGCACCGGCCTGCAGCTCATGCTCGGCGCGGTCTACACGGCCGGGCGGCTCGACCCCGGGCCCCGCCGAGCCGTGATGGACGCCATCCGCAAGGGCCTGCGCTGGGGCGGGTCGCTCGACCGCCGCCTCTACGCCCACCTGTCGGGGCTCGACGGCGGCCGCGAGTGGTCCGCCGACGTCTACGAGGACCCGGTCCGCTGGGCGCTGCAGACCCTCGGGATGGGGACCGCCCCCGACGCCGGTGCCGCCGACTCCGAGCTGCCCGACCGCAAGGCCGTGCAGCGCCGGTTCCGCGACGCCCTGCGGGCGGCGCACCCCGACCACGGCGGAGCCAGCGACGACGCGGCCAAGCGCATCAACGACCTGACCGAGGCCCGGAGGATCCTGCTGTCGTGAGCCCACGGAAGAAGACCACCCGTCCGAAGGCCGAGGGGCTGCTCGTCACCCCGGGGGCCAGCGCCGACCGGGACAACCGCACCCTGGTCGCCCTCGACGAGGGCCTCGGCCTGCCGGTGGAGCGCATCACCATCCGCGGCCGCGCCGTGCGCAAGGTGCACGACCAGCTGCGCGAGGACATGGAGGACTTCGCCGACCGGCTGGGCGTCGACACCGCCGAGCTGGCGATCGGGGGGCGCTCGTTCGGCGGGCGGATGTGCTCGATGCTCGCCGCCGCCGGTGAGCCGGTGGCCGGGTTGGTGCTGCTCAGCTACCCGCTGCACCCGCCGGGCAAGCCCGACGACCTCCGGGTCGACCACTTCGCCGACATCACCGTGCCGACGCTGTTCGTGTCGGGCACCAAGGACCCCTTCGCCAGCCCCGAGGAGCTCGAGCGCCACGCCGGCGCCATCGCCGGCCCGGTCGACTTCGTCTGGCTGGAGGACGAGCCGCACTCGCCCCGGGACGACGCCGCCGTGGTCGCCGCCGTCGCCGGCTGGCTGGGCGTCTGACCGGGCCGCTGGTGCCGGGCGGCTACGCCCGGCGCAGGAGCGCCACGAGGAAGTCGGCGCCGTCACGGAAGGGGCGCAGGTCCCACGTGGACAGCTCCAGCTCCACGGCGAGGCCGGCGGCGTCGACGTCGGCGCGGAACTCGTCGAAGCCGTAGCCCCGGTGGTCGCCGAACCCGATGGCGATCCGCCCGTCGTCGGCCAGATGGGCGCCCATCCGCTCGAGGGCGGGGCGGCGGTCGTCGACCGGCACGAAGGTGATGACGTTGCCGGCGCAGACGATGACGTCGAAGCCCTCCTCGATCCCGTGCTCGGCCAGGTCCATCCGGGCCAGGTCGCCCACCAGCCACGTCGGGCCCGGGTGGTCCTGCTCGGCGGCCTCGATCAGCGCCGGGTCGACGTCGACGCCGACGACCTGGTGGCCCCGCTGGTGCAGCGCGCCGCCCACCCGGCCCGGACCGCAGCCGGCGTCGAGGATGCGCGCCCCGCGGGCGACCATGGCGTCGACGAAGCGCGCCTCACCCTCCAGGTCGGCGCCGTCAGCGGCCATCGTGCGGAACCGCTCGATGTACCAGCTCGAGTGGTCCGGGTTCTCGGCCACGATCTCCATCCACGAGGTCACGCCCCAGTCCTACCCGCTGGCGACCAGGGAGGCCACGGCGACGAGGTGCACGGCCGCGGCGAGCACCACCATCGTGTGGAACACCTCGTGGTAGCCGAACGTGGCCGGCCACGGGTTCGGGGCGTGCAGCGCGTAGACCGCGGCGCCGACCGAGTACAGGACGCCGCCGAGCACCACCAGGGCCAGCTCGGTGCCGGTGAGCCCGTCGGCGAGCGCGCCGACGTCGATCAGCGCCACCCACCCGACGGCCACGTACACGACCGCGACGACCGGGTACGGCGCGTGCAGCCACAGCATGCGGATCGCCATGCCGATGCCGGCCAGGATCCAGACCAGCACCAGCATCCGGGTGCGGGACGACCCCTCGAGGCCGAGGCCGACGATGCCGGTGTAGGAGCCGGCGATGGCGAGCAGGATCGTCGAGTGGTCGATCCGCTTGCACACGGCCTGGGCGACCGGGGAGAGCCGGCCGCTGTGGTACACCGCGCTCACGGCGAGCATGGTGGTGACCGCCAGCCCGTACACGGCGAGCCACGGCCGGTCGGCGGCGTCGCCGGCGACCACCAGCGCCACGAAGCCGGCCGCGAACACGACGGAGGCGTACCGGTGGATGACGCCCCGCAGCCGTGGCCGCACCGGCGCGTCGTCCAGGGGAGCGGTGCCCGGCATGGTCACAGGATGCCTCCCGTCCCCGGGCCGGGGACGCCGAGCGCGTCCTCCGGGTTCAGATCCTCCAGCTCGCGGTGGGCGGTCTCGGGGTATCGCGGGATCAGGAGCAGGACCACGATCGCCGGGCCGACGGCGAGGGCGGCGACGCCCGGTCCGAGCGACCACCGCTCGGCGAGGCGGCCGGCGATGAGGAGGCCGACGACGGAGCCGCTGACGCCGAGGGCGGTGATGGCCACGTTGGCCTTCGTGCGCAGCGAGGTCGGGAACAGCTCGGGGCCGTAGACGGAGAGCGCCGGCACGGCGAGGCCGCCGATGACGGACCCGGCGGCGGAGGCCGCCCACAGCAGCGGTGGCGAGTCGGTCAGGTACATGAGCGCGGTGAAGACCGTGCCGCCCGCCACGCCGATGCCGCCGATGAGGCGCTTGCCCTTCACGTCCGCGAGGCGCCCGCCGAGCACGATCCCGATGCCGCCGGGGGTGATGGTGATGATCGTGAACGCGGTGATCTGGGCGGCCGAGAAGCCGAAGTCCTCCCGGAGGTACTCGTTCTGGAGCTGGGAGGCGGGCGAGCTGAACGCGGCCAGGGCCAGCGCGGAACCGGCCAGCAGCGCCAGGCGGCGGCCGTGGCCGGCGAAGCGCGCGGTGGCGTGGCGCCGCACGAAGCGGCGTGACTCCGGCAGGAGCGGTGCGGTGATCTTGACCAGCGGCAGGAACACGAGCGGGACGACGTAGAGGATCCGCCACGCCCGCTCGTCCAGCTCCACGAGGGGCAGGAGCCACAGCACGTTGCCGGCGCCGAGGGCGGCGGTCATGGTGAGGAGGCTGACGCCGTAGGCCCGAGACCCGGCGGGCATCTCCTCGGCGACCACGACCACGATCAGCAGGGCCAGGGCGGTCGACAGCCCCCGGGCCACCAGCTGGGTCCCGCCGAGCGCCACCATGTTCGGCGCCAGCGCGCCGAGCGCCGTGGCCACGATGCTGCCGCTCGCGCACCACAGCAGCGCGCGGCGCCGCCCGTGGCGGTCGGCCCACGCCGCCACCGCCATGGCCAGCAGCACGCCGATGCGCACCGCGGCGAAGGTGTCGCTCTGGGCCCGCTCGCCGACGTCGAACTCGTCGGCGGCGTAGGTCAGCGTCTGGGTGATGAGGGTGCCGAGGTAGCCGCCGATGAGGGAGAGCGAGGCCAGCGACGCGAGCGAGGCGCCGGCCTGGGCGTCGAGCACCTGCGGCGGCGCCCACCACGGGCTCCGGCCGCCGGCCCGGCGCACCGTCCGGCGGATCAGCGGCAGGAACAGCACCGACCAGAAGCCGATCCCCAGCACGAACTCGGTGGTCTGGGTGACCTCGTGGGTGCCCGGACCGGCGTCGCGGACCCGCAGGCGCCGCTCGTAGTGCCGGAAGGGTCCCTCGTCGAGGCCGAAGCGCAGGTCGTCGGCTGGCCCGGTCGGCTCCGTCTCCCGCACGACGTCGTCGCGCCGGGCCAGGAACGCCGCCAGCCCCTCGTCGTCGACGGTCTCGGTGACCTCGACGGTCCTCATCCGGCCGTGCCGGGCGGGGGGTCACCGGGCTGGGTCACCGGGACACTGTCCCATCCGCGACCGGTCGCGGCACAGCCACGTGGGAACAGGCGGGGCGCCCACGTTGTTCACGAGAGGTGCCCCTCGCCAGACTGAGGGGCCCCCGCCCCCGTGAGGAGCCCCGTTCCGGTGGAAGAGCAGATCCAGAAGGTCATCGAAGCCATCCGTCCGGCGGTGCAGGCCGACAACGGTGACATCTTCCTGCGCAGCGTCGACACCGAGACCGGCATCGTCGAGGTCGAGCTGGTCGGGGCCTGCGTGTCCTGCCCGGCGTCCACCGTCACGCTCAAGGCGGGTGTCGAGCGCATCCTCAAGGACCGCGTCGAGGGCGTCACCGAGGTGCGCAACATCGGCGAGACCTTCATCGAGAGCTCCGTCAGCCTGTAAGAGTTCGGTCCATGACCGGACGGGATGCCGAACAGCTGATGGACGACGCGGCCGGTGGCGACCGCCGGTCCGTGGCGCGCCTGCTCTCGATGGTCGAGCGCGGTGGTGACGACGCACGAGCCGCCGGCTCCCTCGCCCACGCCCGCAGCGGTGCGGCCTACACCGTCGGCATCACCGGCGCGCCCGGCGCCGGGAAGTCGACCCTGACCTCTGCGCTGCTCGGCGAGCTCCGAGTCCGGGGCGAGCGGGTCTCCGTGCTCGCCATCGACCCGTCGTCGCCGTTCACCGGCGGGGCCATCCTCGGCGACCGCATCCGCATGCAGGACCACGCCCTCGACGAGGGCGTCTTCATCCGCTCGATGGCCACCCGGGGCCACCTCGGCGGGCTCGCCCTCGCCACCCCGCAGGCCGTGCGGGTCCTCGACGCCGCCGGCTTCCCGTGGGTGCTGGTCGAGACCGTCGGCGTCGGGCAGGTCGAGGTCGAGATCGTCGGCGCGGCCGACACCACCGTGGTCGTCGTCAACCCGGGCTGGGGCGACGCGATCCAGGCGAACAAGGCCGGCCTGATGGAGATCGCCGACGTGTTCGTGATCAACAAGTCCGACCGGCCCGGCGCCGACGAGACCCGGCGCGACCTCGACGGCATGCTCGACCTCACCGACTACGGCGCCTGGCGCCCCCCGATCGTCGACGCCGTGGCCACCGACGGCACCGGCGTCACCGAGCTGTGGGACCAGGTCCTCGCCCACCGCGAGCACCTCGAGTCCTCGGGCGAGCTCGGCCGGCGCCGGGGCCGACGGGCGCGCGAGGAGCTCACCCGCATCGTCGCCGAGCGCCTCCTCGAGCGGGCGCGCCAGGCGTCGGAGGGCGATCGCTACGAGGCCCTGCTCGACGAGGTCGAGACCCGCGGCACCGACCCCTGGGCCGCCGCCGACGAGCTCCTCGGATCCACCGACGACTGAGAGCTGGCAGTCACCACGTCGCGCAGGGTGCGCGTAGGGTCCACCGGCGTGACCGAGCTCGTGCACCTGGAACGACGCGACGACGGCGTCGCCGTCCTCACCCTCGACAACCCCAAGGTCAACGCCCTGTCCTCGGCGCTGCTGCACCAGCTGCGCGACGCGGCGCGGGACCTGACGTCGACCCCGCCCCGCTCCGTCCTGGTCACGGGCGGCCCGAAGGTGTTCGCCGCCGGGGCCGACATCAGCGAGTTCGGTGGCCCGGAGGAGGCCGAGACCGTCGGCGGGGCCTTCCTCGAGGCCCTCGAGGCGGTGGCCGCCATCCCGCGGGCCACCGTGGCGGCGATCGGCGGCTACGCGCTCGGCGGCGGGTGCGAGCTGGCCCTGGCCTGCGACCTGCGCATCGCCAGCGACCGGGCCCGCCTCGGCCAGCCCGAGATCCTGCTCGGCATCATCCCGGGCGGGGGCGGCACCCAGCGCCTGGCCCGCCTCGTCGGGCCGTCGCGGGCCAAGGACCTCATCTTCTCCGGTCGCCAGGTCGACGCGGAGGAGGCGCTGCGCATCGGGCTGGTCGATCGGGTCGTGCCCGCCGCCGAGTTCGAGTACGCCGCCATGGCCTGGGCGGCCGACCTCGCCACCGGGCCCGGCGCGGTCGTCGGCCTGGCCAAGCAGGCCATCGACGAGGGCCTCGACGGCGACCTCGCCACCGGGCTGCGCCTCGAGCAGCGCCTGTTTGCCGACTCGTTCCGCACCGAGGACAGCCAGATCGGCGTGGCCTCCTTCCGGGAGCACGGCCCGGGCAAGGCCGCCTTCACCGGCCGCTGAGCACCGGGGCCGACCGATCGGCCCGGGGATCCGGGACCGATGACCCTGTGCCCGGGGGAGCACCCGGGCGGATGCTGGCTCCAGAAGCCGGGTGGCGAGCGTCCACCGGGGAGCCAGGAGGCAGAGATGGAACGCATCGTCGTGGGCGTGGACGGGTCCGAGGGCTCGATCGCCGCCCTCCGCTGGGCGGTCGAGGAGGCAGCGCTGCGCGGCGCCGTGGTCGAGGCGGTCAGCTCGTTCCACGTGCCCTACGTGGGCGCGGCGTCGGTGATGCCCCTGATGCTCGACCCCGAGGAGTTCCGGGAGGCCGCCGAGGCGGTGCTCGCCAAGGTGATCGCCCAGGTCGACGCCGACGCCCTCGCCGAACCGGTGCGCACGCTCGTCATCGAGGGCCCTGCGTCCACGGTGCTGGTCGAAGCCGGCCGCGGCGCGTCGCTGCTCGTCGTCGGTGCCCGGGGCCACGGCGGCCTGGCCGGGATGCTCCTCGGCTCCGTCAGCCGCCAGGTCACCGAGCACGCCACCGTCCCCGTCGTCGTCGTCCCCAAGGAGCGGTCATGACCTCGCTGCGATTCCTCGTCCCGGTCGACCCGACCCACCCCACGATGCCCGCCGCGCAGATGGCGGTCGCGCTCGCCACGAAGGCCACCACCGTCGAGCTGGTGGCGGTCACCACCTCCGGCCTCCCCGCCGAGGTGGTCGACGCCTTCCTCGACGAGGAGCGCAGCCGCTTCCCCGACGCCCGCGTGGAGGTTCGCCGCCTGGAAGGCCCCGCCGTGGTCGACGCCCTGCTCGACCACATCGCCCACGCGGAGCCCGACCTGGTCGTGCTGGACAGCCACGGGCGCGGGCCGCTGGGTGAGCTCGTGCTCGGGAGCGTGAGCGCGGACCTGGTCCGCTCCTCCGCCGCCCCCACGCTGCTCGTCGGCCCGGCCTGCGAGCCGGTCGGCGAGCTGCGCCGGCTCACCGTCGCCGTGGACGGCTCACCCGACGCGCTCGGCGCGCTCGACGTCGCCGCCCGTCTGTCCCGTCGCTTCGACGTCCCGATCGAGCTGGTCGAGGTCGCCGAAGAGATGGCCTACACCAGCGACGTCGCCGAGAGCGCCGAGCTCCACCGCCTCGCCGCCCGCGTCGACCCGCCGGTGCGCAGCTGGGACGTGCTCCACGGCCACGACGTGCCCCGAGCGCTCATCGACCACGTCCGCTACGAACCGGGCGTCGTGCTGGTGCTCGGCTCCCACGGGCGCAGCCCGGGCCGGCCGAACGTCCTCGGTGGCACCGCGGCCCGCACCGTCCGGCACTCGACGGTCCCGGTGCTCGTGGTGTCGCCGCAGGCGGCCGCTGGCGACGAGGGCCGCCACCTGGCGGAGTCGTCGCTGCCCTGAGGTGACGAACCGGGCCGCCGGTCGCGCCTCCCGTGCGTGCGGAGCGGCCCAGAACGAGCCGGAAGGGCCTCAGGCCCAGGCGATCCGGCCCATCTCGGCGCTGGCCGCCAGGTCCGGGTGGACCGGCAGCACGCGCACGGTGAAGCCGTAGCGGCCGGCGGCGTCGCACGCGAAGCTGCCGCGGTAGCGGACGTGGGCGTCGTCGACCCGCTCGACCTCCGACATCGGCGTGGTGAGCGGGTGGTCGATCTCGTCGCCCTGCCCGACGACGCCGTGCACCAGCTGGACCTCGACGTCGTCGCCGGAGAGCGACGCGAGCGACACGACGGCGTCGACGGTGCGCTCGTCGCCGATGCCGGGCACGGTGCTGTCGCTCTCGACCGACGCGACCCGCACGTCGGGCCACCCGGCCACGACCCGGTCCTTCCAGGCGGCGATCTCCACGGCCCGGCGGTGGCCGTCGGCCGAGAGGTCGTCGGCGTGGGCGGCGGCGGGCTCGTACAGCGCGGTCGAGTACTCCTTGACCATCCGTGACGCGGAGAGGAACGGGCCGAGCCCGGCCAGGGTCGACTTCATGCGGCGCACCCAGCGCCGGGGAAGGCGGCCCTCGGACCGGTCGAAGTACAGCGGGATGACCTCGCGCTCGAGCAGGTCGAACAGGGAGTTGGCCTCGATCTCGTCGCGCCGGTCGGTGTCGCCCACGTTCTCGGCCGAGGAGATCGCCCAGCCGTTCTCGCCGTCGTAGCACTCGTCCCACCACCCGTCGAGGATGGACAGGTTCAGCTGGCCGTTCAGCGCCGCCTTCATGCCCGAGGTGCCACAGGCCTCCTGGGGCCGGCGGGGCGTGTTCAGCCAGACGTCGCACCCGTGGTACATGGTGCGGGCGATGGCGATGTCGTAGTCGTCGAGGAACACGAAGCGGTGCCGGACGTGCGGGTCGCTCGAGTACGAGACGATCTCGCGGATCATCTCCTTGCCCTGGTCGTCGGCCGGGTGCGCCTTGCCGGCGAACACGAACTGCACGGGCCGCTCGGTCGAGGTGAGGATGGCCTCGAGGCGCTCGCGCTGGGACAGCAGCAGCGTGGCCCGCTTGTAGGTGGCGAACCGGCGGGCGAAGCCGATGGTGAGGGCACGGGGATCGAACACCTCGTCGGCCCAGGCCACGTCGGAGGGGGCCTGGCCCCGGGCCACGGCTGCCGAGCGGATCTTGTCGCGCACGAGGGCGACCAGGCGGTCCTTGCCCTGCTCCTTGACCCGCCACACGTCCTCGTCGGTGGCGTCGTGGATGCGATCCCACTCGTGGGTGCCGGCCTCGCCCCAGTGCGGGTGCACGTGGCGGGTGAACAGGTCGTCCATCTCCGACGACACCCAGGTGCGGGCGTGGACGCCGTTGGTGATGGCGCCGATGGGCACCTCCTCGGCCGGGACCTCGGGCCACAGCGGCTGGAACATCTCCCGGCTGACCTCGCCGTGCAGCTGGGCGACGCCGTTGGCCCGCGCCGCCAGCCGGAAGCCCATCACCGCCATGTTGAAGCGGGACTGCTCGGCGTCGTCGGGCTCGTGGCCGAGGGCGAGGAGCTGCTCCATGGAGATGCCGGCGTCGGCGGCGAAGCCGGTGAAGTACTTCTCGATGAGCTCGCGCGGGAAGCGGTCGATGCCGGCGGGGACCGGCGTGTGGGTGGTGAACACCGAGCCGCCCCGCACCGCCTCGATGGCCTGCTCGAAGCCCAGGCCCTCGGCCATGAGCTCGCGGATGCGCTCGAGGCCGAGGAACCCGGCATGGCCCTCGTTGGTGTGGAACACCTGGGTCTCGCGGCCGAGGGCGCGCAGGGCGCGGACGCCGCCGATGCCGAGCAGCATCTCCTGGCGCAGGCGGTGCTCGCTGTCGCCGCCGTAGAGGCGGTCGGTGACCGCCCGCAGGTCGTCGTCGTTGTCGTCGACGTCGCTGTCGAGCAGGTACAGGTCGGTGCGGCCGACCTCGGCCTTCCACACCTGGGCGGCGAGCGACCGACCGCCGAGGTCGACGCTGACCCGGACGCCGTCCTGGAGGGTGAGGGCCATGCCGTAGGGATCGAGGTTCGGGTAGCGCTGCTCCTGCCAGCCCTCGACGTTGAGCGCCTGGCGGAAGTAGCCGTTGCGGTACATGAGCCCGATGCCGATGAGCGGCAGGCCGAGGTCGCTGGCCGCCTTCAGGTGGTCGCCCGCGAGCACCCCCAGGCCGCCCGAGTACTGCGGGACGGCCTCGGAGATGCCGAACTCGGGGGAGAAGTAGGCGACCGAGCGCAGGGGGCTGCCGTCGCGGCCCTGGAACCACGCATCCCGCGCCAGGTAGCGCTCCAGGTCCGAGCTCACCGTCTCCAGGAAGCGCAGGAAGCCCTGGTCCTGCACGAGCTCGTCGAGCCGGCTCCGGCGCACGCTGCCCAGCAGGCGGACCGGATCGTGCACGACGGCATCCCACTGGTCGGGATCGACCCAGCGGAACAGCTCGCGCGTCTGCACGTCCCATGACCAGCGCAGGTTCATGGCCAGGGCCTCGAGGGGTGCGAGCTCGGGGGGCAGCGTCGGGCGGACGGTGAAGCTTCGGAGGGCCTTCATCGGCTCCGACGGTACCGGTCGACCGTGAGGGCCGTGACACGACCCGTTGTATCGGCCGCGGCGGTGGGGTAGGGCTGTGACGTGGCCACCAGGACTCCCTCTCTCGGCGCGATCGTGATCGACCAGCTCCGCCCGGCGACGCCGGGCGGTGGCGGACGACCCAAGACCTCCGTCGGCGAGGCCACACCGGTGCAGGCCCGGATCTTCCGCGACGGCCACGACCTCCTGGCCGCACGGGCGCGCTGGCGCAAGGCCGGTGCCCGCACGTGGAACCACTCGTCCCTCGCCCAGTCGGAGAACGACATCTGGGTCGGCACGCTCGAGTGCACCGACGTCGGCCCCCACGAGGTCGTGGTGGAGGCCTGGACCGATGTGTTCGCCACGTGGCGCAAGGAGCTGCGCCTCAAGGTCGGCGCCGACCAGGACGTCACCACCGAGCTCGAGGAGGGCGCCCGCATCCTCGAGCGGTTCCTGCCCGTGTGCTCGGGCCAGGGTCGCAGCCGCGTCGAGGACGCCGTCGCCGCCATCCGCGACGATGCCTCGACGATGGACGTCCGCCTCAACGCCGCGCTCGACGACGCGCTGGTCCCGCTCGTCGCCGGCATCCCCCACGAGGGCGACCTCACGGCCAGCGCGCCGATCCCGCTCTGGGTCGACCGGGAGCGGGCCCGCCACAGCGCCTGGTACGAGTTCTTCCCGCGCTCCGAGGGCGGCTTCAAGGGCTCGCTCGAACGGCTCGACGCCGTCGCCGAGATGGGCTTCGACGTCGTCTACTTCCCGCCGATCCACCCCATCGGCACCACGGCCCGCAAGGGACCCAACAACACGCTGACCCCCGGGCCCGACGACCCGGGCAGCCCGTGGGCCATCGGCGGCCCCGAGGGCGGGCACACCGCGATCCACCCGGACCTCGGCTCCGAGGAGGAGCTCCTGGCCGTGGTCGACAAGGCCAAGGCGCTCGGCATGGAGATCGCCCTCGACTACGCCCTGCAGTGCTCGCCGGACCACCCCTGGGTCAGCGAGCACCCGGAGTGGTTCCACCACCGGCCCGACGGCACGATCAAGTACGCCGAGAACCCGCCCAAGAAGTACCAGGACATCTACCCCATCAACTTCTGGCCCGAGGACGAGGCCGACCGGGTGGCGCTCTGGGAGGCGTGCCGGGACGTCCTGATCCACTGGATCGACCGCGGCATCCGCATCTTCCGCGTCGACAACCCCCACACCAAGCCGGTGGCGTTCTGGGAGTGGTGCATCGCCGAGGTCCAGGCCGACCACCCCGACGTGCTGTTCCTCGCCGAGGCCTTCACCCGCCCGGCGATGATGTCCAAGCTCGCCGAGATCGGCTTCAGCCAGAGCTACACGTACTTCACCTGGCGCCACGGCAAGGACGAGCTCACCGAGTACGTCACCGACCTCGCCCACGGCCCGCTCGCCGACGTCATGCGGCCCAACTTCTGGCCCAACACGCCCGACATCCTCGGCGGGGTGCTCCGCCACGGGAACCGGGCCGCGTTCCTGCTCCGCTACCTGCTGGCCGCCACCCTCACCCCGAACTACGGCGTGTACTCCGGCTACGAGCTGCGCGAGAACGAGCCGGCGTCCGACGCCAACGAGGAGTACCTGTTCTCCGAGAAGTACGAGGTGAAGTCCCGCGACTGGGACCGCCCCGACTCGCTGGCCCCCTTCATGGGCAAGGTCAACCGCATCCGGCGGGCCCACCCGGCGCTGCAGCAGCTGCGGGAGATCCGGTTCCACCACGTCGACAACGACCAGGTCATCGCGTACACCAAGGGCTCCCGGGCGTCGGGCGACCTGGTGCTCGTGGTCGTGAACCTCGACCCCGTCCACACCCAGGAGGCCACCGTGCACCTCGACCTGCACGCCGTGGGGCTGCCCGAGTGGGAGCCGTTCACCGCCCGCGACGAGCTCACCGGCGAGTCCTACGAGTGGCAGGGCGGCGCCAACTACGTCCGCTTCGAGCCCGCCCTCGACCGCGTCGGCCACGTGCTGGACCTCAGCGCATGAGGCGGGCCATCGACCCCACCGACCACCGGTGGTTCCAGCGGGCCGTCTTCTACGAGGTCCTGGTCCGCGGGTTCCACGACTCGAACGACGACGGCACGGGCGACCTGCGGGGCCTGACCGAGAAGCTCGACTACCTCGAGTGGCTCGGGGTCGACTGCCTCTGGCTCCTTCCGTTCTTCCAGTCGCCGCTGCGCGACGGCGGCTACGACGTGTCGGACTTCCTCACCGTGCTGCCCGAGTACGGCGACGTCGACGACGCGGCGGAGCTCATCGAGCAGGCCCACCGGCGCGGCATCCGGGTGATCTCGGACATGGTCGTGAACCACA
>Ga0208490_100698_pt1 | contig 17694 bp, 17 predicted proteins | sample SubbioAug_CSWold_FD_184818 | JGI IMG/M metagenome (GOLD analysis project Ga0208490, IMG submission 184818) | Serpentinite rock and fluid subsurface biosphere microbial communities from McLaughlin Reserve, California, USA - CR11Aug_CSWold (SPAdes) | ecosystem: Environmental > Terrestrial > Deep...
GCGCCGAAGGAGCAACCGCCCCGGAACCTCTCAGGCCACCGGACCGCCGGGACGAGGCACCTCTGGAGAGCAGCCTGCGGGCTCACCGAAGGAGCAAGCGGTCGCTGCGGCGGACGTGAATCTCTCAGGTCACGGAACAGAAGGGGCTCCACGCCGACGCGCACCCGGGAGCACCATCGATGACCACCTCCGCACAAGAGCCGATCCAGGGCTTCCGGAGCCGACACGTCGGCCCCCGGGGTGACGAGATCACCACGATGCTCGATGCCATCGGCGTCGGGTCGCTCGACGAGCTGATCGTCCAGGCGGTCCCGTCCTCGATCCGCAGCACCGAGCCCCTGGACCTGCCACCGGCTGCTTCCGAGGAGGAGGCCCTGGCCGAGCTCCGGGCGCTGGCCGAGCGCAACGTGGTCCGGACCTCGATGATCGGCCTCGGCTACCACGGCACCCACACGCCGCCCGTGATCCGCCGCAACGTCCTCGAGAGCCCGGCCTGGTACACGGCGTACACGCCGTACCAGCCCGAGATCTCCCAGGGCCGGCTCGAGGCGCTCCTGAACTTCCAGACGGTGATCACCGACCTGACGGGCACCGAGCTGGCCAACTCCTCGCTGCTCGACGAGGGCACCGCGGCCGCCGAGGCGATGGCCATGTGCGGCCGCCTGGCCAAGGGCGACCGGCCCCGCTTCGTCGTCGCCGCCGACACCTTCCCCCAGACCATCGCCGTGCTGCAGGCCCGAGCCGACGCCATCGGCATCACCATCGACGTGGTGGACGACGTCGTCGCCGCCGATCTCTCCGACGCGGCGGGCATCCTCGTGCAGTACCCGGCCGCGTCCGGGGCGGTGGTCGACCCCTCCCCCGCCATCGAGGCCGCCCATGCGGCCGGTGCGCTCGCCGTCGTGGCCACCGACCTGCTCGCCTGCACCGTCCTCACCCCGCCCGGCGAGCTGGGTGCCGACATCGTGGTGGGCTCATCCCAGCGCTTCGGCGTGCCGCTCGGCTTCGGCGGCCCCCATGCCGGCTTCATGGGTTGCCGGGAGGAGTACAAGCGCACCCTGCCGGGTCGCCTGGTGGGCGTGTCGGTCGATGCGCACGGCCGGCCCGCCACCCGGCTCGCCCTCCAGACCCGGGAGCAGCACATCCGCCGGGAGAAGGCGACGTCGAACATCTGCACCGCCCAGGTGCTGCTGGCCGTCATCGCGTCGATGTACGCCGTGTACCACGGGCCCCAGGGCCTGCGGTCGATCGCCGAGCGCGTCCACGGGCTGACGACGGCGTTCGCCGCCACGCTCGCGGCATCTGGCCGCACCGTGCCCCACGGCTCCTGGTTCGACACGCTCACCGTCGACGTGCCCGGAGAAGCGGCTGCCATCGTGCAGCGCGCCGCGGACGAGGGGATCGACATCCGCATGGTCGATGCCGACACCGTGTCGCTCGCCTTCGACGAGACCTGCACCGAGGCGACCCTCGGCGCGCTCGCCGTCGCCTTCGATGCCGCGACGCCAGCACTGCCAGAACGGGAGGGGGGGCTGCCCGAGGGGCTGGTCCGCACGAGCGACTACCTCACCCACCCGACCTTCCACTCGTACCGGTCCGAGACCGAGATGCTGCGGTACCTCCGCCGCCTCTCCGACCGCGACGTGGCCCTCGACCGGGCGATGATCCCGCTCGGCTCGTGCACGATGAAGCTCAACGCCACGGCCGAGATGGAGCCCATCTCCTGGCCCGGCTTCGCCAACCTGCACCCGTTCGTGCCCGCGTCGAGCAGCCAGGGCTACCGCACGCTGATCGGCCAGCTCGAGGCGTGGCTCGTCGAGGTCACCGGCTACGACGCCGTCAGCTTCCAGCCCAACGCCGGCTCCCAGGGCGAGCTGGCCGGCCTGCTCGCCATCCGGGCCTTCCACGACGCCAACGGCGACGCCGAGCGCCGGGTCTGCCTGATCCCGTCGTCGGCGCACGGCACCAACGCCGCATCGGCCGTCATGGCCGGCATGCGGGTCGTGGTGGTGGCCTGCGACGACGACGGCAACGTCGACGTCGACGACCTCAAGGCCAAGGTCGTCGACCACGGCGAGGTGCTCGCCGGGCTCATGGTCACCTACCCCTCGACCCACGGCGTGTTCGAGACCCGGATCCGCGAGATCTGCGATCTCGTGCACGATCACGGCGGCCAGGTGTACCTCGACGGCGCCAACCTCAACGCCCTGGTCGGCGTGGCCAAGCCGGGCGAGTTCGGCGCCGACGTCAGCCACCTGAACCTGCACAAGACCTTCTGCATCCCCCACGGCGGCGGGGGTCCGGGCGTGGGCCCGGTGGCCGTGCGGTCGCACCTCGCCCCCTTCCTCCCCAACCACCCCCTCGACGACGCCGCCGGCCCCGACACCGGTCCCGGCCCGGTCTCGGCCGCCCCGTACGGCTCCGCCGGCATCCTGCCGATCTCCTGGGCCTACGTCCGGATGATGGGCGGGCCCGGGCTGACCGAGGCCACCCAGGTGGCGATCCTCAACGCCAACTACGTCGCCGCCCGGCTGGGTGCGCGCTACCCGGTGCTCTACGCCGGCGAGCACGGCCGCGTGGCCCACGAGTGCATCGTCGACCTGCGCGACATCACCCGACGCACGGGGGTCACCGTCGACGACGTCGCCAAGCGCCTCGTCGACTACGGGTTCCATGCGCCGACCATGAGCTTCCCCGTGGCCGGCACGCTCATGATCGAGCCGACCGAGTCCGAGTCGCAGGCCGAGATCGACCGGTTCTGCGAGGCGATGCTCGCCATCGCCGACGAGATCGCCGAGATCGAGTCCGGCGCGGTCAGCCACGACGCCTCCGCCCTCGCCCGCGCGCCGCACACGGCCGAGGACCTGCTGGTGGCCGACTGGGACCGGCCCTACAGCCGAGAGCAGGCTGCCTACCCGATGCCGAGCCAGCGCAGCGCGAAGTACTGGCCGCCGGTGAGCCGCATCGACGGTGCGGCCGGCGACCGGAACCTGGTCTGCGCATGTCCCCCACCCGAGGCGTTCGAGTAGGCGACGAGGGGCGATCGGCGGGCAATCGTCGGGTCGCGAGAACGTGCATTAGCCTGGCAAGCCGCTATGGCCACCCGCATCGACATCGAACTCACCAGCCGCCAGGACGAGGGGAAGACCTTCACCTGGCGGGCCGCGGGCGCCCGTCAGCCCAAGGGCGCAGCCGAGGCATCGCTGTTCCCCGAGGGGGCCCAGGTCGGTGACGAGTTCAAGGTCGAGACCGAGATGGACGTCGACGGCATCCGCGTCACGTCGGTCGTCCCGGCCAAGGGCAAGGAGACCAAGAAGGTCGAGACCCTCGAGCTGATCGCTCGCGACGACGAGCCCCTCGTGACCCAGGTGCTGGCCGAGAAGGGCCGGGGCCGAGGTGGCGATCGCGGCGACCGTGGCCCCCGTCGGGGTGGTCGAGATGGCGGTGGCCGAGGCCGCAAGGACGGCGATCGCGGTCCCCGCGGCGAGGGCGGCGGCGACCGTGGGCCCCGTGGCGAGGGAGGTCCTCGTGGCGAAGGCGCCCGGCGGGGTGGCAACGACCGTCCCCGCACGCCGGCCAAGCCGAAGCTGCCGCCGAAGCCGAAGGCACCGCGCCTGAAGGCCGGCAAGACCCATCGCAACGCCATGATCGACACCCTGCCCGACGAGCAGAAGGCCGTGGCCCAGGAGCTGCTGCGTGGCGGGCTCCAGGCCGTGCGCACGGGGCTCGAGAAGCAGAACGAGCAGCGCAAGGTCGAGGGCCAGGACCCCATCGACGAGGGTCCCATCGTGACCCTCGCCGAGGAGCTGCTGGTCAAGGTCCGCGCCGCCGAGTGGCGCGACCGGGCCGAAGCCGCCCTCGAGCAGTCCGAGAGCGTGGACCTGCGCGACCTGCGCACCGTGGTCACCGCCTCCGACGGCGCCGCCAAGGACGACGAGACCCGGGCTCTGGCGGCCAAGGTCCGCACCGCCCTGAACGAGCGCCTCGACGCCGACCAGCAGGCCTGGGTGGCCGAGGTCGTGGAGATGCTCGACGACGACCGCGTCGTGCGGGCCCTGCACCTGTCGTCCCGCCCGCCCAAGGCCGGCGCCCCGCTGCCCGCTCCCGTCGCCCTGCGCCTGGTCGAGGCCGCCAACGCGTCGATGAGCAGCGAGACCTCACCCGACCGGTGGAGCTACATCCTCGAGGCCCTGGCCCACTCCCCCGTCCGCCGCCAGGTCGTCCCCGTGTCGCTCCCCGGCAACGTGTCCGACGAGCTGAAGGCCACCATCGCCCGTCACGGCAGCCGGCTGCCGGAGATCGCCCAGATCTTCGGTGTCGAGCCCGACGCCAAGGCCGGCCGTGACGCCAGCCGGCGCAAGCGCCGCAGCGGCGGCAAGCCCAAGCCCGAGGCCAAGCCGAAGAAGCGTGCCGAGCCGGGCGAGGCCAAGGCCGAGGATGCACCCGACGCCGCCGGCACGGGCGACTCCCCCGCTCCGGAGGTCCAGCCCGACGCCGGTCAGGCCGAGATGGCCCAGCCCGAGGCCGTCGCCGATGCGCCGGCCGAGGCCCCGGTGATCCCCGAGGCCGAGGCCCTCGAGGTCGAGCAGTCCCCCGAGACCGAGCAGCCGACCGAGGTCAAGCAGTCCCCCCAGACCGAGCAGCCAACCGAGGTCGAGGCGGTCGAGCAGCCCGAGGCACCGCAGCCCTCCCCGGAGCAGGCAGCCGGCGACGAGTCCGCCGAGGACGACACCACCGGCTGACCGTCACCGGCGCCTCGCGCCGGCGTCAGCGTGATTCGGTGCGCGAGGTCCGGGCCTGGCTCTGCCGGCCCCGGAACTCACCCGTCGACGCGTCCTCGTCCCAGCGAGCCCCGCACGACGTGCACACGCAGGAGTCGACCCGCAGCGACGCCAGGTACAGGCGGTCGACCTCGTAGGAGTCGCAGTAGGGGCACTGCAGTCGCCCCTGTCCTGGGTCGCTCGACACCGCGACAAGGTATCGCCGGCCGCTGCGGCGCGCAGCGACCCTTCCGGGTCCGTGCGCCAGGCGTCGCTACTGTGCCGCCATGATCGAGTACGAGACCCGTGGCAACGTCGCCATCATCACCATCGACCGCCCCGAGGCCCGCAACGCGGTGAACGGCGACGTCGCCGAGGGCATCGAGGCCGCCATCGACCGCATGGAGGCCGACGACCAGATCTGGATCGGCGTGCTCACCCACGCCGGACCCGTCTTCTGCGCCGGCGCCGACCTGAAGGCAATCAGCAGCGGTGACGCGGCCCGTCTCAACACCAAGACCGGCGGGTTCGGTGGCATCACCGCCAAGGCCCGCACGAAGCCGATCATCGCGGCGTGCAACGGACCGGCCTACGCCGGCGGCTGCGAGATCGTCCTGGCCTGCGACCTGCTCGTGGCCACGCCCGACGTCACCTTCAGCGTCCCGGAGGTGAAGCGGAACCTGGTCGCTGCGGCCGGCGCCCTGTTCCGCCTGCCGGCTGCGCTGCCGAAGAACGTGGCCATGGAGATGCTCCTCACCGGCGATCCCATCGACGCCGAGCGGGCCCACGCCCTCGGCTTCGTCAACCGCATGGCCGAGTCGGGCCAGGCCGTCGACGTGGCCATCGAGCTCGCCGCCCAGATCAGCGAGAACGCGCCGCTGGCCGTGCGCAAGAGCCGCGAGGTCGCGCTCCAGTCCTTCGACTCCGACGAGGAGGCCTTCACCGCCTCGGGTCGGGCCATCGCCGAGGTCATGGCCAGCGAGGACACCAAGGAGGGCCTCGCCGCGTTCATCGAGAAGCGCAAGCCGGAGTGGAAGGGCCGTTGAGCCTCAGGTGACGCCTACGTGATGGTGGCGAGGATGCCGTGGTCGTGAAGGAACTCGGCCAGGCCGTCCACCAGGGGCCACTCGGCCACCTCGCTCAGCGGCACCCAGGCCACATCGGCGGCATCGTCACCGGCGGTGAGGGCCGAGTCGGGTTCGAGGAGGGTGACCCGGTGGTCGAGGATCACGTAGTGGTGGCCCTCGATGAACCGCTCGACGAGGCCGACGAGGGGCCCGCACACGCCTTCGAGCCCGGTCTCCTCGGCCAGCTCCCGCACCACGGCCTCGGCCAGCAGCTCGCCCGGCTCCACGACCCCGCCCGGCAGCGACCACTGCCCGACGGCGACGCCACGACCCCGTCGGATCAGCAGCAGGCGATCGTCGACGACGACGATCGCACCGACGGCCAGCAGCGGTCCCGTGGTGGTGCCGGACTCCCCCGACCGGTCATCGGTCACGTGCCCTCGCCCGGGGGTGCCTCGAGGGAGCGGTGCACGACGATGGCTCGGGCGACGAGACCGAAGGACTCGAAGAAGTTCTTGGTGTGGCGGTCGCCGGGCAGTGCGACGGAGTCGACGCCGAAGCAGCCCTGCTCGCCCGCCCAGCCGATGAGCGCGTCCATGACCTCCTCCCCCACCGAGACGCCGCGGGCGCCCTCGAGGGTGAACAGGTCGGAGATCACGCCGAGCTTGGACCCGTCCTGGAGCACCTCGACCCGGACCACGCCGTAGCCGATGATCGTGCCGTCGATGGTCCCGGCGGCGACGAAGGCATCCGGTGCGTCGAGGTCGGCCCGCAGCGAGTCGCCGGGCGGCATCGGGCGGGCCTGCTGTCGACGCCAGACCTCGCCACCCCGGTGCGGGGTGAGCTCCTCGATCGCCGCGGAGGCGAGCGTGACGAGGGCGGGCAGGTCGTCGGCCGTGGCGGGGCGGGCGGAGACGTCCACGCCTACGGCTTCAGCAGCTGCTGGACCCTGTTGAGGATGGTCTTGCGACCGCGGGTCGCCGCCTCGTAGCTGCGCACCGCCTCCAGCTCGCCGGCAGAGAGGCCCTGGAGCCGGCTCACGACCTGGCTGGCCGAGAGGCTGTCGTAGTCGGTGATGGGCAGGGCGGCGGCGCTGGGGGCCGACACCGCCTTCGAGGCCGCGGCCTTCTTCGCCGGCGACCGCTTCGCCGGCGCCTTCTTCGTGGCGGACCGCTTCGCGGTGGGCTTCTTCGCGGTCGGCTTCTTCGCCGCGGGCGTCTTGGCGCTGCCCTGCTTGGCGGTCGCCTCCTCGGCCTTGTCGGGTGCATCGACCACGGGGACCACGGGTTCGGGGGCTGCCGCCTTGGGTCCGGGCGGCGGTCCATCGACGAAGCCGAGGCCCCGGAGCAGGTCGACCACCGGGCCGTCGAGCTCGGAGGTTCGCTTGTTGACCTCGGTGCGGCCCATCTGCACGGCGAACTGGCCCATCATCCGGGCGTTCGTCACCTGGTTGCGCCCGTTGCGGACCAGCTTCGGGAACCGAGCAGGGCCGTCGAACAGCAGACCGATCGGCGCGTACACGAACGTGCTCAGCGCCTGGTCGACGACGTCCTCGATGGGGTTCTTGTCAGCGGTCACGGTTCGCCATGTTCGCGGTCGGGTCGGTCACCGCGCCAGTTCATCCCTATTGGGAGGGTGCGCGGTGCTGCGAGCCGTGGGTGTGGACCACCAGGACGTCGCACGGCGCGTGGTGCAGGACGCTGCTGGCCACGCTGCCGAGGAGGAAGCGGCTGCCGCCGGTGAGCCCCACCGAGCCGACCACGATGAGATCGGCGCTGAAGGTGTCGGCGGCCTCGAGCAGCTCGTCGGCCGGCTCACCCTCGAGGGCCTGCACCACGACGTCGCTGAGGCCCTGCTCGGCGGCCAGGCGGCGGCCCTCGCGGGCGTGGCGCTCGGCCTCGTTCGGGTCGGTCGTCATCCACCGCACGTCGGCGGGAACCCGCTCGTCCGGCGTGGCATCGGTGCGTGCGAAGGCGGTGACGATGACCAGTCGGGCCTGGTCGGCGGCGGCGAGCTCGACCGCCTGCTCGACGGCGCGCTGGGCGGAGCCTGATCCGTCGGTGCCGACGACGATGGTGCGGTACGTCACGTGGCGCTCGGGCTCAGACGCAGTCGACACAGAGGGAGGTCTCGCCCTCGGCGACCTGACCCATCGGCTTGAGGATGAAGCAGGACTGGCAGAGGAACTCATCCTCGCGCCGGGGCTGGATCTTGCCGGCCGGTGCGCTCGCCCCGGCACCCCCGTCGTCCTCCTCCTCGTCCTCGTCCTCGTCGTCGTTGGCGGCGATGCGGTCCTTCAGGATCTCGTCCAGGTCGGCCTCGACGTCGTCGGGGTCGGCCTCTTCGTCCTCTTCGTCCTCGTCGTCCTCGCCCCGGCGACGGGCGCGGCGGGGCTCGTCCTCCTCGGCGTCGGGCGTCGCCTCGTCCTCGACGATGGCGTCCTCGTCCACGTCGTCCACGTCGTCGACGACGGCGTCCTCGTCGTCGTCCTCGACGAAGTCCTCGCCGATCTCGTCGGCGTCCAGGTCCTCGTCCAGGTCTTCGTCGAGGTCCTCACCGACCTCGTCGGTGTCGAGGTCCTCGACCAGCTCTTCTTCTTCGTCAGCCATGGGCGCTCCAACGAGTGTGGCGTCGGCGGCGGATCATAGGCACAGTCCGCCGCAGGAGGGTTGCCGGGGCGCCGGAACCTACCGGTACCGGACCGGGATTCCACAACACCGGTCCGCAGTCGCTCAGCCGCCCTCCGAGGTGGGCGTCACCGACGTCGTCGTGGCCGCGTCCTGGGGTGGGACCTGACCCCCGAGATCGCCGCTGGAGGCCAGGTCGATCACGTTGTCGGCCCGCCACTCGCCGTCCACGCGGATCATGGAGAGCAACAGGTAGCGGTCCTGTTCGCTGAACCGGTCCTCTTGTCCGCTGACCACGCGGTCGTAGGAGACGACCACCTCCACGGTCCCCCGGGCCTCGTCGCCGACGAACACGTCGGTCACCCGGGCGACGGCGTCGCGCGCACCTTCCTCGAAGAAGACCCGCAAGCCGCTCTCGGCCTGCGCGAACTCCTCGGCGAAGCCGCCGGTGGACAGCTCCAGGACCTCGTCCCGCCAGCTCTCGAAGTCCGAGCCCTCATACGTCAGGAACCGCTCGGCGAACCGCCCGGCCGCGAGCCGGACCTCGCGGTCTCGCCCGTCGTCGCCCGATCCGGACTCCGAGGCGAGTGCGAACACGGCCAGCACGGCGAGGGCCGCGGCGACGATGACGGCGATCGCGAACGCGCCCACCGGCACGGTGCGTCCGTCCCGGGACGGGACCGGGCGGGCCTCGTCGCCGTCGGGCGCGTCGGTGGCGTCCGGTTCGGTCATGCCCGGGACCGGCGGCGAGCGACCACCGCGAGCGCCGCGCCGCCGAGCAGGAAGACGACGGCACCGAGACCCGATCGGTCGGGCGCGGGACCGTCGGAGGCGAAGGTCACGGCGGCGAGCGTCGACTGGCCCTCCACCGGCGCCTCCGCAGCCAGCGCTCGGCCCCCGTCGGACGGTCGTGGTGTCAGGGGCGACACGCACGCGGGGATCTCCGGCACCGCCGGCAGGTCGGTGGGCGGGACGTACTGGGCCGCCGGGTTGGTGGTGTCCATCAGCAGGAAGACCCGCACCCACAGCCCGCCCGGCTCGGTGTCCCGCGTGAGCCACACGTACTCGAAGCCGGTCGGCCCGCGCTCGAGGGTGTTGGCGAAGAAGCCCAGGTTCTCGTCGGTGGAGGTGACCGAGATGACCTCGTCGAGGTCGGACAGGACGCAGTCGAGGTCCTGCTTCACGTCGCCGACCAGGTCGGCCGTGGTGCGGAGCAGCTCGGTGCCGCGGTCGAGCAGGACCCGCGTGTCGGGCTCGACCTTCCGCAGCGTCTCGGCCACCGCGGCGAGGTCGCGCACCGCGGACGAGAGGGCGCCCCGACGCTCGGTGACCGTGCGCGTGAGCCGGGTGCTGTTGGAGCTGAGGCTGTCGAGCAGCTCGGAGCGTTCGGCGAAGGTGGCGAGGAGGGCGTCGGAGTCGACCGTCAGGTCACGCAGGGTGTCGCCTCGCCCGTTGAGCGCGACCGCGAGCTCTCGGATGAGGGTCCGGGTCTTGTCGGGGTCGACCGAACCCAGCACCCGCGAGGCGGAGCGGAGCAGCTCGGAGAACTCCAGGGGAACCGACGTCTGCTCGACGGGGATGACGTCGCCGGCCTCGATCCAGGGACCGCCGTCGGTGAAGTCCGGTGGCGGCTCGAAGTCGATGTAGGGCTCGCCGATGGCCGACTTGCGGAAGATCCTGGCCTTCGAGCCGGCCGGGATCTGCTTGTCGCGGTGGATGCTCATCGAGATGCGCACCTTGCCGTCGATCGACTCGACCGAGCGGACGGCGCCGTAGTTCACCCCGAGGTAGGCGACCTCGGAGTTGGTCGAGACCCCCGCCGTCGCCGCGAACTCGCCGGAGATCTCGTAGGGCCGGTCGATGAACTCGAAGCTGATGATGTTGTTGACCGCCCACCACAGCATCAGGACGAAGACGCCGAGGAAGGCGATGAGGTTGATGAAGACGCGGCGGGACATCAGGGGGTGGCCTCCACCTGGAGGAACACCTGGGCGAAGTCGTTCGGCACGGCCTTGGGGAGCTTGTCGGCGAACTGCGCGACCCAGCGGAGCAGCTCGGCCACCTGGGACTGGTTGCGGTCGACCTCGGCGAGGATGGCGTTGACCTGCTTGATCTGGGTGTCGACCTGGGCGAGGTAGGGCTCGAACACGTTCTCGTTCTGGACCGTGGCGAGGCGGGTGAGCTGGCGGATGGCCTCGATGGCCTCGTCACGGTTGTCGGCCAGCACCGTCGCCGTCCCGGCCAGGTTGACGAGCAGCGAGTCGATGTCGTCCGACGCGGTGGCCAGCGTGGCCGTCGACCGGTCGAGGGCGTCGATGATGCGCACCAGCTCGTCGGTCTGGTCGGCCAGGGTGCCCGACACGGTGGAGAGGTCCTCGACCAGGGAGGTGAGCTCGGCGGCTCGCCCGCCGAAGCCGACCGCGCCGGTCTCCACGAGCGTGGCCAGGTCGGTCGACACCACTGCGCCGAGGATCTGCACCGCCTGCTCGGTGACGAACTCGAGCTCGGGCGCGGTCGCGGTCTCCGCGATGACGTCGCCGTCGGACACATCGGTGCCGGACATGGGGTCGTCCTCGTCGAGCGGGCGCAGCTCGATGAACTTCTCGCCGAGCAGCGAGGTCGTGCGCAGCAGGGCCCGGGACTCGAGCGGCACGAACACGCCGTCCTTGATCGACAGGGTGATCTCGGCCTGGTAGTCGTCGGTCAGCTCGATGCCGATCACGGACCCGACGCGCACGTCTGCCACCTGGACGGAGTGCCCGACGACGAGGTCGCCCACGTCGTCGAACACGGCGGTGAGCTCGCGCGAACCCCGGATGGTCCCCGGCAGGGTGCAGGCGCTGGCGAGCAGGGACGCGACGAGCACGAGCGCGATGCGTGCCACGGCGGAGCGGGTCATGCGCCGACCCCCAGGAAGGTGCCGAGGAACCGTTCGAGCACGCCGCGCTGCGGCGCACCGACGGGCTCGGTGGCGCTGGCGGCGCGAGCGACGGTCGGGGATCCGAGGAGGCCCAGGACGTCGTCGATGGGCGTGGTCGGCCGGGGCAGGTCGGCCTCGACGGCTGCGCCGGCGGCATCGAGCTGGCCCACGCCCCCGGAGGCGCAGGCGACGTCGACGGGCAGGCACGGGAACGGGATCCCGGCCTCGTCGAAGAGCGGCGCCAGCGCGGACTCGAGCAGCGGCGAGAAGTTGTTGCGCAGGTTGATGGCCCGCACGGTGGGGTTGTAGGCGCCGATGAACCCGTCGATCTGCTGGGAGCCACCCTGGATCAGCGCGTCGACCCCCTCCAGGTTCGCGTTGATGCTGGCGGTGAGGCGCTGCAGGATCTGGACGTCGGTGCGGAGGCGGACGGCGTGCTCGGACACCAGGTCCAGCCCGTCCCCCGACAGGTTCGCCAGCCCGGTGATGAGCGCCTCGATCTCCCCGCGCTCGTCGGCCAGCACCTCGGCCACGACGGCGAAGTCGTCCATGACCGTGGCCAGCTGGCTCTCCCGCGTGAGCAGGGTCGAGGTGAAGTCGTCGAAGCGCTCGGCGATGCTGATGATCGAGTCGTCGTTGTCCTCGATGTTGCCCACCAGGCCCGACAGCTCCTCGAGGGCCGAGCCGAGCTGTTCGCCCTGGCCGTCGAGGGCCGTGGCGGCGTTGTCGATCAGCCGGCCCGCACCCTTCGGGTCGAGGGCGTCGAGGAACTCCTTCAGCGACGCCAGCGCCTCATCGGGCTCCACCGGGATGATGGTGTCCTCGATCGAGATCTCGTGGCCGTCGCGCACCAGCTCGTCGCCCTCCTGGAACGGCGGGAACAGCTGGACCCGGCGCTCGCCGATCAGCGACTGCGGGGCGATCGCCGCACGCACGTCGACCGGCAGCGGCACGTTGCTGTCGACGGCGAGGGTGACCTTGACCCGATCGCCGATGACCTCGATGTCGGCGACCTCACCGGCCGGCAGGCCGAGGACCTGGACGGCGCCGGCCTCGTAGAGGGACACGGCGCGGGGGAAGTAGGCGATGACCTCGTAGGTGTCGCCTCCTCCGATCAGGCTGCAGCCGGTCAGCGAGAGGGTGGCGGCGAGGACCACCGCGACGAGGCGGTGCGGGGCTCGGCGGCGCATCACTCCACCCCCAGCAGGATCGAGTAGACGTCGCGCAGGCCGCCGATCACGTCGGGGCCCAGGCCCCGCACGAAGATGTCCTGCCACGGACCGTGCTCGCCGCCGCGTGACTGCTGCAGGATGCCGGGCCCGAGCCAGGCGAGCGCACGGTCGATGTCGTCCTGCTCGGCCGCCACCACGTCCAGCGTGGGGGCCAGCGAGTCCAAGGCGGAGTCCAGGCGCACCTTGTTGGTCGAGATCAGCCGGTCGAGCTCCTGCACGGTGTCGGCGGACTCGCCGAGGGCGATGGCCAGGTCGTTGCGACGGGCGACGATCAGCTCGAGGATGCGCTGGGACGAGTCGAGCAGCGCCAGGATCTCGTCGTCCTTGTCCGCCAGGGTGCCGCTCAGGCGGTCGGCCTGGTCGAGCAGGTCCTCGAACTCGGCCTCGCGCTGGTTCACGGCGGCCCCGACCCGGTTGATGCCCTCGACGAGGTCCGCGACGGTGCCGGCCTTGCCCTCGGTGATGTCGGCGAGGTCGACGAGGAACGCGTTGAGCGCCTCGGTGTCGAGCTCCTGGATGCCCTCGGTGCCCACCCGCGTCAGCTCGAAGATGTCGAAGGGGACGGTGGTGCGCTCGACCGGGATCACCCGCTGCTCTCGGGGGAGGTCGACGAAGGCGACGTCGCCCTCCATGGCGTCGAGGATGCGGACCTCCTTGGCGCCGAGCAGCGACGCGAGCGCGATCTCGGCCTTGGCCCCGTCGCGGATCTCGGTGCCCTCGTCGACGACCCACTTCACCGTGACGGCGCCGATGTTGCGGTCGACGTTCAGCTCGGTGACCCGGCCGACCTTGACGCCGGCCAGCTTGACGTCGTCGCCGGCACGCAACCCGGAGGCGTCGGTGAAGACGGCCTCCATCGGGTACGCCTTCTCGAGGAGGTTGAGGGTGCCGACGAGGAAGGCGAAGCCGGTCGCACCACCGAGGAGCAGCACGGAGATGAGGCCGACCAGGTAGGGGTTGCGGTCCCGGAACGACTTCATCGGGCACCTCCGAGGAGCGAGAGGATGGCGTCGCTGCCCTGGCGGTGGCGTGGCGTGAAGGCGACGGGGCCGCCGGCCGAGCTGTTGCCGGTGACCGGGTCGAGGCCGGGCACGATCGGGGTCGGGCACGGCGGACCGGTGGTGGTCACGCACAGGATCGTCTGGTTCAGGAACTCGCCGTTGCGCGACGACAGGAACGCCGCCCGGCCGTTGTCGTCGAGGCGGTCGAGCGCGAGCTGCACGGACTCGAGCTCGCCCTCGACCGTGCCCAGCGTGTTGTCGAGGCTGGTGATGATGCCGTCGAGCTCGTCCCGGTTGTTCTCGAGGATGAACGACAGGTCTCGGTTGAACGCACCCATCTCGACGATGGCGTTGTCGAGGAGCACGGTGTTGTCGCTGAAGGTCCGGGCGAGCGCGGCGAGGTTGTCGAGCATCGTCTCGATCTGGGCGTCGCGGTCGGCGATGGTCCGCGACACGACCTCGAGGTTCTCGATGAGGTTGCCGATGGCCTCGTCCCGCTCGCCCAGGCCCTTCACCACGAAGGCCAGGTCGTCGAGGGTCTGGCTGACGTCGGCCTCGTTGCCCTCGAGGGCGGACGTGACCGTCTCGAGGAACTCGTTGACCTTGCTCTCGTCGATGGCGGCGACGATCGGGCCGAGGCGGTTGAACAGCTCGCCGAGGTCGATCACGTTCGTCGTCTCGGTGACCACGTCGCCGTCCTCGAACGTGGTCGGCGCGTCACCCGGGAACAGGTACACGTACCGCTGCCCGATCAGGTTGCGCCACCGGATCGCAGCGGCCGAGTCCGACGGGAGCGGGTGCTCGCTCCTGATCTCCATGCGCACGACCGCCACGCCCTCCTCGACGCCGACGCTGGTGACCTTCCCGACCGGGACGCCCGCGACCTTGACGTTGTCGTCGACCAGGAGCCCGGTGACGTCGTCGAAGGTCGCCGCGAGGGTGTAGGTGGCGGGACCCCGGCCGATCAGGCCACCGAAGGTCGTGTTCCCGATCGTGGCGGCCAGGTACACGGTGAACAGGAGGCAGACGGCCACGAACATGCCGAACTTGATGGCGGTGCGGGTCATCAGCGCGCCCCTCCGGTGAGGAGGTCCAGCAGGCCGCCGCCGCCGGTGCTCGTCGATCCGGACCCGTCCAGGAGGTCGTCGACGGGCGCCAGCGGGTCGGTCAGGTCGGGCAGCGGGAGCGAGGGGATCTCCCCGTCCAGGAGCTCTTCGAGCGGCGTCTTCGGATCGTCGTCCGGCGGAGGCTCCTCGTGACCCTCGCTGAGGCCCTGCACGCTCACGAGGCTCTTGACCGCGGCCATCATCGTGCCGTCGCCGACCTCGAAGCGGACCACCTCGGCGAGCGTCCTGGTGTAGCGGGTGACGCCGAGGAGCAGCGGCTGGATCTGGCTGCGGCGGTCGAAGAGGACCTGGAGGGACTTCGAGCCGTTGGTGAGCGCGTTGGTGGTGAAGGACTCGTTGGCTTCGAGCAGGTCGGCGAGGTCGCCCGCCAGCCGGCCGACCTGGGTCAGCGCCTCGTCGAGCTGCTCGCTGCGGGCGTTGAGCGTCGGCAGGACGACGTTGAGGTCGCGGGCGCCGGCGACGAGGTCGGGGGCGAGGATGTCGAGCTCCTCGGCGAGCAGGGCGAAGTCGCTGGTGAACTGGCGGAACTCGGCGTCGTTGGACGCCCCCAGCTCGGCGAGCGTCGCGCTGTTCACGATGGAGCGGTTGATGTTGGGCCCGAGGCCGCGCCCGGCGGTGGCGAGCTCGTCGAGGATGACGGCCAGCTCGGCCGGGTTCACGGCTTCGAGGACGGGGTAGGCGTCGGTGAGCACCTGCTCGAGCTCGAAGCCACCGAGGGTGTCGACGATCTCGTCGCCGTCGTCCAGGTACGGGCCGCTGAGCTCGTCGTCGCCGGGGAGGATGTCGACGAACTTCTCGCCGAACAGGGTCTTGGGCCGGATGACGGCCTGGGACGTCACCGGGATCTGCGTGCCGTCCTCGATGCGCAGGCGGATCAGGGCCCGGTTGTCGACCAGGCGGATGCTGGAGACCTCGCCGACGTTGACGCCCCGGATCTTCACGTCGCTGCCGGACAGCAGGCCTTGGCCGGCTGCGGCGAAGGTGCCCCGCAGCTCGTAGCCACCGGCGAAGGCGCCGAAGCTGGCCTTGATGCCGATCGTGACCAGGGCGATCAGGATGATCACCCCGACCGCGCCGGAGATCATGTTGCGGTTGCGCTCGGTGGTCATCGTCATGGCGTCATCCGGTGAGGCTCACGGTGTTGCCGCCGCCCCAGAAGATCAGGGACAGCACGAGGTTGAAGATGACCACGGCCACGATGGACAGGCGGATGGCCCGACCCACGGCCACGCCGACGCCGGCCGGGCCGCCACTGGCGTAGAAGCCGTAGTAGCAGTGGATGAGGGCGACGATGACAGCGAAGACGCAGGCCTTCACCAGGCTGTAGAAGATGTCGATCGGCGGCAGGTACAGGCGGAAGTAGTAGTCGTAGACGCCCGGCGACAGGCCGAAGAACTCGGTGGTCACGAGCTTGGTGGCGAAGAAGCTGGCGAACAGGGCGATCAGGTACAGGGGGATGATGGCGATGAGGGCGGCCAGCACCCGGGTGCCGACCAGGTAGCTGATCGGGCGGATGGACATGACCTCGAGCGCGTCGATCTCCTCGGAGATCCGCATGGCCCCGAGCTCGGCGGTGAAGCCGGCTCCGACCTGCGCGGCGAAGGCGACGCCGGCGATCAGCGGCGTGACCTCCCGGGTGTTGGCGAAGGAGCCGATCAGGCCCGTGAAGGCCTCGGCGCCGATCTGCTCGAGGCCGGCGTAGCCCTGCAGGCCCACGTTGGCGCCGGTGAAGAACGACATCGAGAAGATGACGAAGACCATGCCGGCGCCCACGATGAGCGCACCGGCACCCACGGTGATGTCCGACACCAGGCTGAAGACGACGTTCTTGTACTTGAGGCGCAGGATGAGCGTCGTCACCACGTCCCAGAGCACCCGGCCGTAGAACGAGAACTGCTTCCCGGCGTCCTCGAACACCGAGCCGACGGACCGTCCGAGGTCCTGGACCGGTCTGGTGAGCCTGGTGACTGCTGCCATCGGGGTGCCGTTCAGAACTTCGGCGGGACGAGCGCGAAGTAGAGGGACGTCATGACGAGGTTGGTGAAGAAGATGAGGATGAAGGTGATGACGACGCCCTGGTTGACGGCGTCGCCCACGCCCTTGGGCCCACCGTTGGCGTAGATGCCCTTGTAGCAGGACACCGTGGCCGCGATGAACCCGAAGACGACGGCCTTGAACAGCGACGAGTACAGGTCCGGGAGCTGCACGAGCGACGTGAAGCCCTGGAAGTAGGCGCCGGGCGTGACCTTCTGGATGACGACGTTGAAGAAGTAGCCACCGGAGATGCCCGCGATCGAGACGAGGGACACCATGAACAGGGCAACCGTCGCGGCGGCGTAGAGGCGCGGGGTCACCAGCCGGTGCACCGGGTTGATGGCCATGACCTCCATGGCCGCCAGCTCGTCGCGGATCTTGCGGGACCCGAGGTCGGCGGTCATGGCCGATCCGCCCGCGCCGGCGATCAGCAGCGCCGTGGCCACCGGGGCGGCCTCGCGCACGATGGCCAGCACCATGGCGGCACCGGTGGTCGACTCGGCGCCGAGCTGGCGGGAGAACGTGCCCACATGGAGCGCGATGACCGCGCCGAAGGGGATGCTGATGAGCACCACCGGGATCGAGCACACCTTGGCGATGAACCAGCACTGGCCCAGGTACTCGCGCCACCACGACTTGAAGTCCCACGTGCGGCGGAAGCCCTCGAGGGAGATGGCGAACATGTTCCCCGTCTCGCGGACGACGAACTGCACCTTGCCGATCATCGGATCGTCACGGTCATGGCGGGCTCAGACCGTCATGACGCCGTAGTCGTCGACGTCGCGCCCGTCGGCCTCGAGCCGACGGCGCTCGCGCTCCATCAGCTCCTTCTCGACCTCGGTGCGCTCGTCGGCCATCTCGTCCATGCCGATGGGCCCCATGGCCCGTCCGGCGAGGAACTGGCGGATGAGCGGGTTGTCGGTGGT
>Ga0208490_100700_pt1 | contig 17626 bp, 17 predicted proteins | sample SubbioAug_CSWold_FD_184818 | JGI IMG/M metagenome (GOLD analysis project Ga0208490, IMG submission 184818) | Serpentinite rock and fluid subsurface biosphere microbial communities from McLaughlin Reserve, California, USA - CR11Aug_CSWold (SPAdes) | ecosystem: Environmental > Terrestrial > Deep...
GCTGGCCGCAGCCCACCGGGTAGGGCGGCTCGCCGCCGACCAGCATCGTGAAGCGAAGCGGGAGGCCGAAGCCCTCATCGAGGAGCTGCACCTCGTCGATGTCGGCGAGGATCTGATCGCTGCGGCAGCCGATCTTGCTGAGGCCGACGGCTTGCGCGGCTATGACGCTGTCCACCTCGCCGGCGCGCTGCTCATCGAGGCCGAGATCCTGACCAGTGCAGACGGCGCGCTGTGCGAAGCCGCATCCGGTCGGGGCCTCCACATCGCGAATCCGCTCGACGGGTGAGACACAAGGCGAACCCGCTCTGACCCGTCTCCGGAGACGCGATCTTCGGGGATACCCGAACAGGCCGTGGCATACCGGCACATTCGGGGCAGTGCGTCCGGCCGATGTCGATGGGCGAGAAGGGGGTAGTCGCGATCGCCAGATCGGCGCCGACCCTCTGCTCGATCGATGCCAGGAGGCGCCCGTCCCAGCGATGTCAGGCCGTCGGTGCGGTCGGCGTCCGCCGAACCGACGCGATATGGGCTCGCGTGATCGGAATGGGAGTAGAAGGACCCGCGCGCCTGCCTCCATCGGCGACTCTCGTGGTCAGAGCACGCTTCCCGGAGCTCAGTCCTTCCCACTCGCCAGAGCTTGCACCCCGTGACATCGGCGTCGAATGGGGCGCCTCGTCGGTTCAGTCCTGCCAGTGTGGTTGCGGCCGCCCGACGAGGTAGCCCTGGATGAGGTCGCAGCCGAGCTCGACCAACTGCTTGCGTTGGGGCTCGGACTCGACTCCTTCGGCGACGGTCACGGCGCCAAAGGTGTGGGCGATCTCGATGGCGGATCGCACCAGCGCACGGCGGCGGTCGTCGGTGAGCATTCCGTCGATAAAGACTCGGTCGATCTTCACGTAGTCGGGCGAGAAGCGGTCGAGGTACGACAACGATGCGTAGCCCGTTCCGAAGTCGTCCACGGCGAAGGCGACGCCGCGACGTCGTAGGTCCTGCACTATCCGCGACGCTGCGTCTGGGTCCGTTGCGAGCGACGACTCGGTGAGCTCGATGCACAGGGATTGGGCCGGGAGCCCGTATCGCTCGAGGTCGCGCTCGACTCGCTCGCCGAACCCATCGGAGAGCAGCTCGGAGGCCGAGACGTTCACGCTGACCCAGCATGCAGCGAGGGCGGGGTCCTGACGAATGTGCGCGACCTCGGCCAGCGCGGCGCCGCGCACCCGGTCCCCGAGCTGGTCCATGGCGCCGATGTCCTCGACGACCTCGAGGAACGAGCCGGGCAGGAGCGTGCCAGCGGTGGGGTGCTCCCACCGGCACAGGGCCTCGGCACCGACGGTGCGTCCGGTGCGGAGGTCCACCTCTCTCTGGAAGTGGGCGACCAGCTCGTTCCCCTCGAAGGCGGCGTGGAGCTCCTCCTCGCGCTGGTAACGGCTGCGGACCTCCTCCCGGAGCTCCTGGTCGAACTCAACGAACTGCCCGCGGCCGATCCGCTTGGCCCGGTAGAGCGCGGCGTCAGCCTCGCTCAGGACGTCCCTGTCGCCGAGATCGCCGTCGACCACCACGATCCCGCCGCTCATGCCGATGCGAACGAGGTTGGTCCCGACGGAGAATGGTCGCCGCAGGGTCTCGGCGAAACGCTGCACGATCGACCGCACGTCCACGTCCGGCTCGAGCTGTTCGAGCACGAGCACGAACTCGTCACCACCGAACCGGGCCACGGTGTCCTGGACGCGGGCAGCACCGGCCAGGCGGTCGGCAACTTCGCGCAAGACGACATCGCCGGCGCTGTGTCCCAGCCCGTCGTTGAGCACCTTGAACTTGTCGAGGTCGGTGAAGACCACGGCGTAGCGCTTCCCGGTGTGCCGGTGGCGCTCGGCTGCAGCCATGAGGCGTTCGGTGAGCAACGTGCGGTTCGGCAGACCGGTGAGCGGGTCGTGCAGCGCCTGGGTCTCAAGGGCCTCGCGATCGCGATTGCGCTCGGTGAGGTCGCGTGCAATCACCTGAACGGCAGGACGACCCAGCCAGTCGATCAGCACGCTGGCGACCTCGACCTGGAGGATCGAACCGTCGAGACGGCGGAACTCAAGCTCAGCAAGACCGGCGTCCTCACCCTCCAGGGCCAGCGCAGTGCGCCGGTAGATGGCGTCTGCGGACGACTCCGGGATGAAATCGTCCACCGGTCGTGCGACGATGTCGTCCACGACGCCACCCAGCAGTCGTGCCGCTGCAGGGTTCGTGTACACGACGATGCCGTCCTGGTGCATGGCGGTCGGTTGCGGCGACCGGTCGAGCGCATGGCGGTAGCGCGAAGCCGCCCGCTCGTGGCGTGCCTCGGCCTCGATGCGGTCCGTCACATCCCGGAGGTTCACCAGGAACCCGCCCACCGAGGCCCGATCGAACAGGTTCGCTCCCGACGCCTCCACGTAGCGCCAGCCGCCCTCCTGGTGCAGCATCCGGAACGTGATGGGGGTGCCGGGCGTGGGCGAGGACACAGACGACGCGAAGTCCGCCGCGACCCGGTCCCGGTCCTCAGGGTGGACGAGGTCGAACACGTCCTCGACGGCCTCCCACTCACTGACGTCACCGAAGATCGCCCTGACCGCTCGGTTGACGTAGCGGACCGACCATCGCGGGCCATCACCACCACGATGTCCCTGGAGTTCTCGACCAGCTCCTCGAAGAACTCCGGCGGGTTGGTCACCGTCTCTCCATTCGAAGACGAGGAACCCAGCGTTCGCTCGCCAAGCCGGCCATTGCGGCAGCGGAGGCATCCGAGACAACGCCATCTCCGAACGTCAGGCGCCCCCTCGGCGGCGATGCGGCGCATGCACCGGCTCGACGCGGGACCAGCGCTGAGCGAAACATGGCGGAACACTAGGGGGGCGTCGCGGCGATGAAGGCGGTGATCCGGTCGCACGGTCATCCACGAGCTTCCGACCGTCGATGAGGGCCCGGGGCCGAGGCCCGTGACGGTCACCTCGACTGAGTCGGCCATGGGACGACGGAGTGAAGCGTGTACGCAGGGGCGTTGCATCCGGTCTCTGTGGGCTCCGGGCGCCGAGACGCTTCGAGCGACGGCTGTGAATCGCCCGTCGACGATGGTGGGGGGAATTCGCGGCGTTGTGTCCGGCCTGTCACGCTGCGTGCAGAAACGGTCCAAAAGGCCCGTTTCGCCCATGTGCGGGCATCAGTACCGTCACCTTTCGATGACTGCGCTCGTTGATGATCCCGACGCCCCGGCGCCCTCCTTCGATAGCGGCCATTTCCAGGCCTTTGCTGACGTGGGCTTCTGGGAGTACGACCTGGGCACAGAGGCGCTGTACCTCTCCACGCAGGTCTTCCAGATCCTCTCGATCGATGCCCCGACGATCGAGGCCTGCTTCGGTGCGGTGCATCCCGATGATGTCGAGTTGCTCCGCCAGGTCCACTTTCGGGCTCGTCAGCAGCCGGGGCCGTACCGGGCTCGCTGCCGCACCGTGGACGGTGAACGGGTGCTGCAGATCCGGGCCCAGTCGGTCGCCGGTCCCGACGGCACGCCGGTGCGGTACCTCGGGATGATGTCCGATGTCACTGCTGACTGGCAGCTGGAGCAGGCACTGGAGCAGAGCACGGCGGCACGCCTGACTGGCCTCGCGGCCACCAGCGCCGTCCACGATCTCAAGAACCTCTTCACCGTCGTGCTCGGCCACACGCACCTGGTCACCGTGTCCACCGCAGCCGGGAACACGCCCGAGGAGGGGTCTGTTGCCGCTCTCGAGCGGGCTGCGCAGCGGGGCCTCGAGCTCACCTCCCAGCTCCTGGACGTCGGACGAACCGGACCCGTCACCGCACGCCGCGTGGCCGTGGGCCCGACGTTGCAGCGCCTCGCCATCACGGCAGCCACGGTGCTCGGTCGACACCGACACCTGGAGGTCGACGCCGGCGACGGCACGGTCGACCTGCTCGCCGACACGACGCGGCTCGAACGCGTCCTCGTCGACCTCGTGTTGAACGCCCGGGACGCGCTGCCCCCACACCAAGGCTCGGTGCGCGTCTCGTTCCGACAGATGGCCGACGATGAGGTGAACCAGCTGCGCGACTCCCACGGGATCCCCGATGGGAGCTACGGCGTGCTTGAGGTCCGAGACGACGGGACCGGCATGGACCCCGAGGTGCTCTCCCACGTCACCGACCCGTTCTTCACGACCAAGGCCGCGTCGGGCGGAAGCGGGGTCGGCATGCACACGGTGGCCCGGTTCGTGGATGCTGCGGGCGGGGCGCTGCGTATCGAGAGCACCCCTGGCCAGGGCACGTCCGTGCAGCTGATCCTGCCGACCCGGCCGTCCACCGCTGCGGCCAACCGCCGTCCCGGCAGCGCTCGAGTGGTGGTCAGCGGCCACGACGAGCTCCGACTCCTCGCGCTCGGGCGCGCCCTCGAGCTCCGGGGCGTGCAGGCGGTGGTCAGCGCGACCCCGGGTGCCACCGTCCGGCTCCTGCGCACCGAACCGATCGATCTGGTCATCTCCGACGCCCAGCCCGGTGAGGACCGTTGGGTGCTACGCACCGCCGCTGCGACAGCCACCCCTGTGCTCGGCGTCACCGGAACCCTGGGAACCACGACCCCCGACGTCCCCCTCACCGACGACGCGCTCGAGGTACTCGCCCGAGAGGTCGACCGGCTCCTGGAGCGCGCCCCCGCCCACACCACCGCCTGATCGACAACCAACACCGCCCCGGCGCATCGTGGCTGCGGCGGAGCGTGCGAGGGGGTCGTCGACCCCACTGGAATCCGACTGTTGACCAAGGTGTTGACAGTTCATCAGCACACTGAGAGAGTAGGGCGCCACGGAGAGTGAGGAAGGGGGGCCGGATGGCCCAACGAGGGAACTTCGCGCCGACGGTCCTGCTCGTCGATGACGAGGCCGACGTCCGCCTGCTGTGGAGGATGGTGTTCGCGGTGCACGGGGGCTTCGGTGCCATCTCCGAGGCGGCCGACGGTGCCAGGGCGTTGGAGGTGCTGAAGACCGAATCCTTCGATGTGGTCGTGACCGACTTCTCCATGCCTGGGGCGTCGGGCCTCGAGGTCATCGACGCCACACTGTCGGGCCGGCCGTCGACCGTGGTCGTGATGGTTTCCGCAACGGCCGATGTTGGCCAGGAGGCGCTGCGCCGGGGTGCGTCGGCGTTCTTTGACAAGTGGGAGTCCACGACGGACCTCCTGCCGAGGTTCGTGACGGCGGTGCTGGCCGAGCACGAAGCCCTCGGGATGGATCTCGCCCGGGTTGGTCAGAGCGACCGGCGAAGAATGGTAGGGCTCTCGTGACCCGATGCCATGGGGGCGTGCGGTGATTTCAGCGGTCAAGACATGATTGCGACGCATGGTGCGCTCGGTTGCCGTTCTCGGAGCCTGGGGTTGTTGCTGGCCGCGACAGGTTGACGTTGACGGCTCAAGTTCGGCACGGTTCGCGACGACTCTTGTCCCATGACGCGCCCTCTCTCGAGCTTTGCGGTGCTGCGTGAGCGGACCGAGGGTCGCAGCGTGGACGCGTCCGGTCGGAGCGCGGCGCTGATGACGGTGTTGTGGGTGATCACCGCCATCGGTCTGGCCTGGGTCGCCTCCTACCTGGCCGGGGGTTCGAGCACCGCAGTACCCCACGCGTTCTACGTCCCGATCATCGTGGCCGCCGTGCGATTCGGCTCCTCCGGAGTCCTCCTGACTTCGTTGGCCGCCGGGCTGGTCGTGGGGCCGCTCATGCCGCTCGACGTCGACGCCGGCATCGCACAGTCACCGGAGAACTGGGCCACGCGGTTGGTGATCTTCGTGCTCATCGGGCAGTTCACCGCCTACCTGGTCCGACACTCCCTGCCGTCGCTCACCGCACAGCTCGGCGATCGTCGCACCCGCAGCGAGATCCGCGACGCGATCGCGCAAGGGCAGATGCGCGTCGAGTACCAACCGATCATCGATCTCGCTTCGGGCGACGTGGTCGGGGTCGAGGCCCTGGTGCGCTGGGACCACCCCAGCCGGGGCTTGCTCGGTCCCGACGTGTTCGTCTGCGATGCCGAGCGCACCGGCTGCATCGACGACATCACCCGGTTCGTGCTGACCGAGGCCTGCACGCAGGTCTCCCGCTGGCGCACAGGGGTGCTGTCCGGGTGCGAGCAGTTCAAAATCGCGGTGAACCTGTCCGGCGCCGACCTCAGCAACGACACCCTGCCCGTCTTCGTCGGCGACGTGCTCGCCGAAAGCGGGCTCCCCAACGACTGGTTGCACCTCGAGGTCACCGAGACCGCACTCGTCGCCGACGTCGACGCTGCCACCAACAGCCTCATGGCACTGCGAATCCTCGGCGTGAGACTCGCCCTGGACGACTTCGGGACCGGCGCATCCTCACTCGCGCACCTACACCACTTCCCCCTCGACGTGGTCAAGATCGACCGACTGTTCGTGTCCCAAGCCGACACCCACGAGCACAGCGCCATCCTCACCAACGCCATCATCTCCTTGGCCCACACCATGGGACTGACCACCGTGGCCGAGGGCATCGAGACCCCCGGCCAAGCCCAGGTGCTCCGAGACTTCGGCTGCGAGTACGCCCAGGGCTACTTGTTCTCACGTCCACTGCGTCCCGAGAACCTCGAGACCTTCTACGCCGACCGCGTCGCCATCGGCCAGCAAGGCACGCCCAGGTCCGCCCGCGACGCCGACCGCGCCCACTGGCTCTGATCAAAGCCAGCGCCTCAGGCCCTTCGGAACGCAAGGACGATCTGCAGTCGAGGTTCTCGACGAGGTCGGCGGCCGCGAAGTAGCCGACCTTGTGTCCTTCGGTGACGGCGGCATGGCCGAGGGCGAGGAGGAAGTGGCTCTTGCGGGCCCCGACGGGCTGACGAGGCAAAGGTTTTTGCGCCCGCGTCTATTCGTGGCCGGCGAGGTTGTCGAAGGTCAACTGCGGGACCGACGACAGCGAGACGTTGACCTCCTGAAGAATCGAGCGGACATCGGTGGCCTTGAACCGCTGGAGCGCTACCGCCCGCTCGAGCGCAGCGACGAAGGGGGTCTCGTCCCCAGGCGGATTCGAGGGCCACGGCCGAACCGAGCGCGGTGCCGAGATTGGTGGCGCCGGCTGCAGCGGGCGTCGCAGAGAGACGATCGGCCGCGATCGTTTGGCGGAGCAAATAGCGTCCGAGCGGTCTACGCGGGCGTCGCGCACCACAGAACGCCCCATGGAACGGCGGGCCTGGGCGAGAGCCCAGGCCTCGGCGACCCAACATGGCCCCGAACGTTCAGCTGTGCCCGGGCGAACGTCAGATTTTGGGTCGAGCTCTCGACAGTGCGATCCGAACCATACGAGCGAGAACCCGGCTGGTCATCGACGAAACACGTCTGAGCCGCTCGACCGAGATTGCGCGCCCGAGTCGTGGATGATCACGTTCGAGCATCCAGCAAACAGCTCGATCCGAGGACCCGGCACGGCAGCATGTCGGCCACGTCATGGTCGCTCAAGGTCAGAGCCAGCCCCGTCGATGACCACCCGTGGAGGCCTTTCAACGCGAACAAGCAGGAACGAGCTCGGGCGAGGTGCACGAGGCTCAACTGCTGGCGGTGCTCGATGCGCTCCCCATCGCGGTGATGCTGCGGGCGACCGACGGCTCCCTGCTCCACGCGAACAGGGCCACGGTGCGGTTCCTCGCCCGCCTCGGGCTCGACGTCTCGCACGTGGCCCCCAGCCCCAGCGCCATGATGGACCACATCGACGTGATCGACGAGCACGGTCGCCTGCAAGACCGCGCCCGCCTCCCGGTCGTCTCGGCAATGCGGGAAGGCTCTGACAGCGAAGCGATGTTGGGCTACGCACTCCCGGACGGGGGCTGGGCGTGGTACGCCACCCGGGCGGGACCGTTGACGCTCACCGATGGCACGATCGGCACTGTCGTCACCTGCGATGACGTCACCCACCGTCGACTGCTCGAGGAGGAGCTTCGCGCGGCCGCCCTGGTCGATCCACTGACCGGGCTGGACAACCGATGGGCCCTGAGTGCTGCCCTCGACGACGCCCAGCAGTTCCGGGCTCGTGCCGGCGGCGACGTCGGCCTCCTGTTCCTCGACCTCGACGGGTTCAAGATCGTCAACGACAAGTTCGGCCACGAAGCTGGCGACCGCGTGCTCGTCGAAACGGGCAGTCGCCTCAGAGCCGCCACCCGTGCCGTCGACCGGGTGTGCCGGGTCGGCGGCGACGAGTTCGCGGTCTTGTGCGCACCGATCGATGGCGCCGAGGGGCTGCAGGAGCTTGTGGCACGCATCCGCTCGCTGCCGCCGGTGCCAGTGCTCGTCGACGGTGAAGCCCTCGCGGTGCGCGGGAGCATCGGCGCCGTCCTCGTCGAGCCGGAGGACCGCCTCGACCAGGCGCTCCGACGCGCCGACGTCGCCATGTACGACCACAAGCGGAGCGACCACGACTCCCTCCTCGTCATCGGCTAACTCGACGGGCACGCGGATGATCGCCCCCGCGACGGCACGCTCATGTCGGCGCGCAGCTCACCTCCACCGACCTCGACCGGCACCGCTTCCAGGTCTGTGCCAGCGACGTACCCGACGCCGACATCGCCTACCTCGAAGCGCTCGACCGTGGTGGGGGCCGGGCCGAACGACGGATCTGTGATGCCAAAGACACCGGCCTCGTGAACCGGCCGTCGGCGCCGATGGCCATCAACCAGGCGTGGGTCACGGTCGTGATGCTCGCCCAGGACCTGTTCGGCTGGAGCAACATCTCTACCTCTACCTCGACGGCGACCTCGCCGAGCCCAAGCGGCTCCGCGACTGCCTGCTCCACGTCGCTGGCATGACTGTGCGTACCGGCCATCAAACCAAGCTGCGCCTTGCCAATGACTGGCCCTGGACCGACGCGCTCATCGCTGCGTTCGACCGGCTCCACCACCGACCAGCCTGCTGCTGAACGAGGGCGCCGGCACCGTGGCAGCCGAGCGGCAGACGAGCCACGACAGCACCAAGACGTCCTCCGCGACTCAGCTTCGATGCGCACCACCACGCATGAGCCAGTCGTTGTCACGAACCTCGACTGCCGAAAACTCGACCACCACCCCGGGCCGGCCACTGAACGGGGCGTCGGAGGTGCGAGGGTCGGAGGAGCAGCAGCGACGGATGCCGGCGTCGCAAGCCGGTTTTGGTCCCGCTGCCGCGGAGGTCATGCGGTGCGCCACGGGAGGCCACTCAGCGTGCGCGATGATCGGGCTGGCGCTCCATGGATAGCCCGGATTGCTACTCGTCGCGCGCCGGCCGGCGGGCTCGACGTTTTGCGTCAATGCGCCTGGCGTGGTCGACGATGGCGACCTCGACCGGTTCCATGTCCTTTTCGCGGAGGAGCTGTCGCATCTCGAAGGCGATGGCCTCGAGGACCGCAGTGAGCGAGACCCCGCGTGCCTCACAGAAGTCGCGCCATGCGTCGTAGGCGTCAGCCGATACGCGGCAATTGATGGTCCGTCGTTCCGACGCAGCCGCTGGCGGTGTGTCGGAGGAGTCATCTGTACGTGGTTCTCGGCTCATGTCACCCACCCCGGCTGCCGATACTGCCAGTTTCTCCGACCTGCTGCAACATGCATGTTGAAGAAAGGGGACGATTCGGATAATGTCGGGCACGGCGGGTGAATCACGTGAATGGGCGGAGTTGTCTGTGTCGGAGTTGAACGGAAGTGCGGCGGAGGCGAAGGCCGCTGGGGTGGGGCAGCGCGGTCCTCGTGGTGGCGTACAGTTGATCGCTCGAGTCGACGCCTGGACCGGACGCATCCTGGCGGCTCCTGGGATCGAGCGGCTGCTCGGTGTCGCGGACGGGACGTTGTCTGGCCGCGACCTTCTCGACGTGGTCCATCCGTCGTCGATCCCGACGGTGGTGTCGACTCTGACGGTGCTGGTTGACCAGCCCGGAACAACTCGGGCGCTGCGCCTCGGGTTGTGCCACCCGGGTGGCGAGCCCGCCGAGATCGCGATGCTGGCGACCGATGATGACACCGACGGGGGTGCGCCGGTCGTCACGTTCGTCCGGGCCCGCGAGGAGGCGGCATGGGCGGCGCCGCAGCCCGATCCGCTCGGCGCGCGGGAGCGGTTGAAGTCCGAGCTGGCGGTGGCGCTGGTGCGCGGCGAGGTTCCGACCATCGTTGCCCTCAAGATCGAGAATCTGGACACGATCGAAGCGGCATGTGGGGAGCGGGCCTTCGAGCATCTGGTCGAGCAGATCGGACTCCGGGTCGCTGCGAACGTCGACTTCGTACGAGCCCACGCCCTGCTGGGTGCCTCGACGATGTGCTTCCTGCTCGCCGAACCGCGCTCGTCTACGAGAGCTCCTCTGGCGATCGGTCACCTAATCCGAGACCTTGTGAGCCTGCCGGTCGACATCGTCGGCACGGAGGTGTTCCTGTTTCCCCGTCTGGCGGTGGGTGTCGCCCTGGGTGAACGACCGGAGGCCGCATTGCGGGCCACGTTGCGAGCGGCGGAGCGACTGTCGGGGCCGACGACGGTCCAGGTGGTGCGCCAGCTGGACAGCGATGACGCACACCGCGAGTTCCGGTTGCGCAACGAGTTGCGGTATGCGATCGAGCGCGACGAGCTGCGGGTGTTGTTCCAACCCTACGTGGACGCCCGCACTGGGCTGGTCGCCGGCGCCGAAGCACTCGCACGCTGGGAGCACCCCGCTCTCGGGCGGCTCGGACCCTCGGAGTTCATCCCCCTGGCCGAGGAGACCAACTTCATCGATGCCCTCGGCGGTTGGATGCTCCGGGCCGCGACCCAGTGGACGAGCCAGTGGCTCCGCGGATCGGCCGGCCAGGGCAAGTTCGTGGTCTCGGTGAACCTCTCGGCCCGACAGCTCGTCGACTCCTCCATCATCGACACCGTTGGCGACGCACTAGCCACCGCCGGGCTGGAGCCAGGCGCGCTGTGCTGTGAGATCACCGAGACCGCGCTGCTCGCCGATGACCCCGTGGTCGACCGGGTGCTCCGCGGCTTGGTCGATCTCGGTGTGCAGATCGCGATCGACGACTTCGGCACCGGGCATGCCACCTTGGACTACTTGCACCGTGTGCCCGCGTCGACGGTGAAGATCGACCGGCAATTCATCGCGCCTCTTCCCGATGACCCACAGGCCGTGGAGTTGGTCCGGGGGACCATCGAGCTGGTCCATGCGATGGGCAAGGCGGTCGTGGCCGAAGGCGTCGAGTCCGCCGACCAAGCGCAGATACTGCGGTCGCTGAACTGCGACTTCCTCCAGGGGTACCTGGTGTCCCGGCCGTTGGACGAGGCGCACTTCACCTCGCGCATGATGGCCACCAAGGGCGTCGCCCTGCTCGAGCCGCCGGAGAAGTCGGCGGTGCCTCCGCGGGGTGGCAGCACATCAGTGGTGATCGTCGACGCCGAACTGGCCATCGTGGGGGCTGTGCGCGCCGCACTCGAGGCCGCCGGCTTGAAAGTGGCTGGTACGGCCACGTCGGTCAGCGAAGCCGTTGAGGTCGTGCGACGGGCTCAGCCCGACGTCGTCCTGGCGGAGCGCCAACTTCCCGACGGTGACACCACCGAACAGCTCGGTCGGTTCGCTGCGGTCGCGCCCGGTGCTGCGATCCTCATCTTCACGAGCAAGCCCGACGAACGGAGCCTGTCTGCGACTCTGGCCGCCGGCGGGAAGGGCTACCTGGACAAGCAGAGCACCCTCGACGAACTCATCAGCGCTATCCGACAGGTGGCCACGGGTGAGATCTGCATCGCTCCAAGCCTTCTGCGGCTGTTGACCCGAAGCCATATCAACCCCGCGGACGCATCACTCACCGACCGCGAGCTGCAAGTGTTGGGCAGACTCGCCCAGGGCGCGTCGACCAACGAATTGGCCGAGGAGCTGTTCTTGTCAGTGCACACAGTCCGCAACCACATTGCACGGGTGCTCCGAAAGCTTGGCGCCCGCACGCGTCTTGAAGCCGTCGCCATCGCCGCGGAGCGCGACATCGTCAACCGGTGACATCGAGCGGTAGCTGCACCGGTTTGTTCTCCGCCTGGGAGGGAACCTCGAGCTGCGGTTCGATCAACGGGACCCTCTGACAATCGGGCTCGAGCGGTGTTCCCGCCCAGCCGGCGTTGACGAACTCATGGAGCACATCGGCGGGTCGTCGCCACCGGCGTCGCGCTATGAACCGGACCACGCTGACTGTCGCGTGAAACGCCCCGAAGAGCGCCTCCCGATCGTTCGCTGTCAGGTCGGGGACTTCGAGACGCAGACCACTGGCTCGGAACGCCATCGCCTCGACCGTGGCCCAACACCGGGTGAGAGCCTCTCTGTCGGACGTATGTCCGTGGTTGGGCAGATGAGAGAGCAGAACCTCGATCGGCGTTGCATACCGAGCGCGATCTCGGAGGTGCACGAGAGCCGCGGCGCCCGTTCCGATGAGTGCCTCGATCGCGGCTTCCACCTCGCCGTCAGTGATTTGTGTGAGCAGCGAGCACGCGACAGTGGGGTGACCGCTCAGCTCTCGTTCCAGCGCGTCGAGCACGACGCGTCCGCCGAGGGAGCGTCGCTCACCGAATGTTGGTAGTCCGAGTCGCCGCTGCCCGGCTGATGGGATGGTCCACGGCGTGGCGCCGCAGCGAAACGCCCGCCACATCGTCTCGATGTCACCCTCGACATGGCCCACGAGCACGGACACGTCGGGGCGCAGATGCGCCAAGACAAGCGCGAGGTCGACCCAACCGTCGTCCACGTGGTGATCGACGCCGACGACCACGGCCGTCACATCGGTGCCCAGCGCACGGGAAAGTGCGTGTGGCACCGACGCAACCTCGACGGCCCGTTGATCGCGACCCTCGACACAACGGACCACACGGCGACGGAGCCGCTGATCGCCCACCAGGACGACAGCAGTGCGCAGTTCTGGTGACCCGACGCCGTTCACGCTGACAGCTCCTCGAGCGGCGCATCCGACGTCGGCAGGGCCATCGTTTGATAGCCCAACGAGACGAGACGCTCATGAAGCGGACCTCGACCGTCTCCGAGAAAGCCGCCGGCGGAGAGCAGTTCGCCGGTACGGAAGGCACCACCGTGACGCACTACCCCCTCCGTGGTGGCGGAACTCTCACCGCCAGTGGTGACCCCAGCGAGGTCCCCACGAAACTCGAGGAACAGCGCCAAGAAGCACATCTGTGCGGACGAACAAGCGGGCTCGTAACCCACGACGACAAGTGAGTCGGGCAGTGGGCGCAGGAACAACCCGGCGTCCAGGCGGTCCACCATCGTGGTGGCAACGGGGACCGGAACGAGCCGGATCTCGGGTCCGCCGAGCGGCTCGACCCGGCTCACCGCGGCGCCGTCGTCTACGACCAGCACCACCTCGACATCGTCGACTCCCCACTGCGAGGCGAAGCGGCGGCATCGGGGTAAAGAGTCGCGGATGTCGCACGGTCGCTCGGAAGTCACCAGGAGACGCAACATTTTGGTCCTCTTGCGTGGGAGTCGGCTCGCGTCGCGTGGCGTCGGGGGGTACTGGGTCCCGAGACCGGCGCAGGGATTCCAGGCGTCGTGGCGCATCACCACGTACCGGTCGCGAAGGCATTGTCAGAGACGGCCTCGGCGTCGGTCAGGACCGCCACCGTGGTATCAACGCGCAGGATGGCGGCGGCAGCGACCACCACGACTGCCACAGCGAGGCCGAGCCCGGTCCGAGCGGCCCCGCGGTCGCCGCTGCCAACCGCTCGAGTGTGAACGGCCTCGCGAAGCGCAAGCGAGTTGGCGACCACGAACCAAACCGACAGCCCGCCGAGCGCGAGGTACCGCAGCTCCGGTCGGCTGACCTCGGCCAGCGCCCGACCGGCATAGGGGACGTCGACACGGACACGTCCCACGATCCCTTCGCCGGGAGCGAGGTCGACATCGGGCGTGTCGTTAGCGTCGCCCTGGGTACGGAAGTGCAAACGGCCAGCAACGACCTTGCGATCGATGACTCTGTGCGTTGTGAGATTCTCGCTGCTGTAGCCGTTGAAGGTGATGACATCGCCCACTGCGACCGCTCGCGGATCAACCTCCTCGACGATCACCAAACCGCCGACGTTGATCGTCGGCTCCATGCTCCCGCTGGTGACGATCATCGCTCGGGCGTCCAGCTGCGGAAGCAACGCAATCGCGCCCATCCCGACGGTCAACGCTGCGCCTGCAATCCCGGCCGCGACTCGCAAGGCCAGCCAAAGTGCTCGCATCGACCAGCGGAGCGCCGGGCGGAGAGTGGACACACTTGCTCCTCGGAGTCATCGAGAACGGACAGGGGGACGGGGAAAGGCCGATGGAGTGAGGGCTCCGGTCCAGCCGGAGCCCTCACTCAGTCATTCAGCGCTGATCCGCGAGGGGATCAGGCGTTGTTCGCCGTCTGCTCAGCCTCGAACGCGAAGGTTGCCGTGGTCGTCAGGTTCTCGAAGGTGTTGTCCGACGCGAGCGGGAGCGACACCTTGAAGCACAGCTGCTGGGTTGCGGCAGCAGCAAGCACCTGGTCGCCAGCCTGGCTCCCCTGAGTGGGGTCACCGACGACGTTCGTCCCAGCCACCGAGCCAAGGTTGCCGGCCGCGTAGAGCGTGGTAGCCGGAGGCGAGGTGTCACAGACACCGTCGACTGTGGTCTCGGCGCTCTCGTTCCACACGACCAGATCGAGCTGCGCGGCGAGCACGTCCTCAGTGGTGTTGGATGCGATGGCGTAACGCATCTCCACCGTGCCGGCATTCGTGACGGTCACCGTGTCAACCACCGAGTCGCCCGGGACCATCTTCGGGGAGGTGAAGCTGACCAGATCAGAGGCCACGCTCGTGCTGATCTCGACATCGCCGGTCGAGAACTGGTTAGCCCCGACACTGGTCGTATCGGTGAAGATGGCACCCGTCACTGTGACGGCGAGAGTGGCAGCGGCCAGTCCGAGCCCGAGGCCGGACTTCAGGACCGAGGCACTCGGCTTCGGACGGCGGACGGTAGGTAGTGCGCGCATGGGTTGAGTTCCCTTTGGGTCGTAGCGGCGATCGCCGCCTCGTCTCGCTCTGCGCCCAAGAGGGCGCCGAACCTGTCTGCCGGCGGCACCGTGAGGTGCGGTTGACCGGATGTACACAGATGTCGGCCTGGTCCAGCGTCGGCTGGATGATCGAGCTTTAGCGGAAGCCCTGATCAACCTGCGTCAGCCCGACCAGTTGGCTTCAGTTGCCCTGCCCGTCAGGCGGCCCCGAGGCTCCGGGCGCGCAGACGCCCCAACTGGACGCTGGTCGTCGATTGCGCGGGGACGCCAGCGTCGACCTTCCGCACCCCGCACTGCCGCTCAGAAGAGCGCGGCCGTCCCAGAACGAGCGGGCCACCCCGGTAGACCCGGTCACCCCGATCGCCGGCTGATGGACCGGTAGGTCGCGCTGGTCTCCGGGTCGGATGAGGCGACTGCTGGATCTCCCATCACGATGAGGAGATTCAGCCATGACCACGATCACTTCCACCGACACGGCGGTGCAGACGCCGTTCGACGATCCTGCGTTCGACGAAGCGCAGCTCGCTGCCGCGTCGTTCCTGGCGCGCTACAGCGGCCGCACCCTCGAGGCCTACCGCCAGGACCTGCGAGGCTTCTTCCAGTGGGCCGCCGACCACGACGTTCCCGTGCTTGCGGCGACCCGCCCGCACATCGAGCTGTGGCGAGGCTCGCTGGAGGAGCGAGGGCTCGCTGCGTCGACGATCGACCGGCGGCTCTCGACGGTGTGCGGCTTCTACCGCTTCGCGCACATCGACGGCCGGATCGGCTCGAACCCCGCCGAGTACCTCCGTCGCCCCCAGGTTCACCCCTCCGACGCTCGTGGCCTGGACCGCACAGAGCTTGGCATGTTCCTCGCCGCCGCCGACCACTACGACTTCGCCCACCAGGCGCTTGCCGTGCTGCTCGGCCTGAACGGTCTCCGCGTCAGCGAAGCGTGCGAGACCAACGTCGAGGACCTCGCCGTCGAACGAGGCCACCGGACTCTGCGGATCACCGGCAAGGGAAACAAGCCAGCCACGATCCCCTCGTTCCCAGAACGGCGCGCACCATCGACCTGGTCGTCAGCGAGCGCCACGAAGGTCCGATCCTCCGGCGCCGGGACGGCCAGCGCCTCGACCGGCGCACCGCGCACCGCTGGGTGCGCTCGATCGGCAAGCGCGCCGGTCTCGGCCACGTGCATCCGCACATGCTGCGAGCCGCGTTCATCGTGGCCGCCCTCGACGCCGGGGTCCCGCTTCGTGACGTGCAGACCGCCGCCCGGCACTCCGACCCCAGGACGACGACGATCTACGACCGGCGCCGCCAGAACTTCGACCGCCACGCCGCCTACGTCGTCGTGGCCTTCGTCGCCGGAGGCTGACCGAGGCTCGAGGGCGTATCCTGGGGGTCGTGAGTGACGCCGTCCGACCCTCGGGCGAGGCTCCCCATGGGACCTCGCTGCTGCCCGCTGACCTGACCGACGATCAGCTTGACGCGGCCCCGGTGCTCGACTCGATCGACTCGCTGCTGATCGAGGAGCTTTCCGAGGACGAGGACGAGGACGACGCCTTCGCCGCAGCCTTCGAGTCGTGAGGATCCTCGTCGACACCGGCGTCTTCAGCGCGTCCATCAGCCGCCGCCGACGCGCCCGCTTCGAACCCCAGGTCAGGCTCATGGCCGGCCAACAGATCTTCCTCGCATCTGTCACCGTCGTCGAGCTTCGCTACGGCGCCCTCGTCGCAGGCTGGGGAGATCAACGCCGACAGCGGCTCGAGCAGTCCTCGCAGCGACCACCGTCGTCCCAGTGAGCGATGCCCTGCTGCCCACCACAGCGGAGCTTCGTCACGCGTGCCGCCAAGTCGGACACGCGTTCCACGAACCGATCCACGCCAACGACCTATGGATCGCTGCTTCCGCACTTCACATCGGTGCGCCGCTCCTCACCACCGACGCGGTCTTCGACGGCATCCCGGGACTCACCCTCCACCGATAGCGCCCACCGGCGGCGCGTTTCGGGGCGACATTCGGGGACGCGCTCTTGTCCTGTGGCCGTTCGGCACCTCGGTGACATGCCCCATCCGTTTATGGCTGAGCGGTAGGAGGCCCATTGGTGTCCGGTCGCGCCGACACGACACCCGACTGGTCAATCGTCTTCGGCTCGAGCGGCGTGGACGCCCAGCGCGGGCATGTTCAAGGGTGGGATCACCGCGGCTGCCAGGATCGATGCCTCGTCCGGAGGGATGCTCGGCGTGCGGCGAGTGGCAAGGGCATAGAGGGATCTGAGCTGAGCCGGAGTCTCCGGGTTCTGCCTCGTATCGGCGAGCGGGTGGGCCCCTCTCTGGCACGTCCGGGGTCAGTCATCGGTTCCGGGCTGGGTCGGGATGTGGATGGTGAGCCCGACGGCTGCTGCGGCGAAGAGGAGTCCGGCGGACGTGACGTAGACGAGGCGGATGTCGATGATGTCGACGAGGAAGCCGCCGACGGCGAGCGACAGCAGGCGGGCCGAGTTCCACAAGACGTCGTAGAACGCGAACGCCCGTCCGCGGGTTTCGGCGGGGACGAGCGTCTGGAGGGTGGACTGGTAGGCGACCATGCCAGTGCTCGTCGACATGCCGTACGCGACGAGCGCGCCGCC
>Ga0208490_100701_pt1 | contig 17594 bp, 16 predicted proteins | sample SubbioAug_CSWold_FD_184818 | JGI IMG/M metagenome (GOLD analysis project Ga0208490, IMG submission 184818) | Serpentinite rock and fluid subsurface biosphere microbial communities from McLaughlin Reserve, California, USA - CR11Aug_CSWold (SPAdes) | ecosystem: Environmental > Terrestrial > Deep...
GCCCCCGCACGCCTGCCGGGGCAACCCACGGCTGCTACGTCCTCACCGCTGCTGACGTTCTACGTCCCCGCAGTGCTCATCTGACGTGGCGTCTGACACGCGTCCGATCTTTGCGATGTCGGGGTCGTCGCGAGAGAGCTCGTCGACAACAGCGTGGAGGTCAGACAAGGCCTCTCCGAGGTCATCGAGGCTCGGAGGATGGTCATCGACGCCTATCAGCTGCCACGGCTCGTGTTGTGCCTCCTTCAGGTGCTTTCCGATGACGGTGTCATGCAGATAGGCAGCCAAGGCCGTGTAGCTGTCGCGGTCGACAAGTCTGCCGAAGGCGTTGCCAGTCAGGTCGGTTATTAGACCGAAGAGTGGGTCTGAGGCAGGGACGCCGCGCCCGTCGATCAATCCGGTGTCACCGAGTTCGACTCCTCCGAGTGGCGGTCGTAAGGCCCGAGCTTGGGTATGCAATCGTGCAACGCGTTCCCCGAGTTCGTCGGACCCTGTCTCGCCATTGGCCCGCCTGACCAGACTTGTCCCCACAACGCGAGTCAGTTCCGCTGTCTCCTCTAGTAGGGGCAGTGCGGCAGCGAGGCGTTCGGTGTGGCTCTGTCCCAGGAGGGTGTGGGCTGCTCGCATCCGAGCCTGGTTCCAGGCGGTCTCCAGACGCGGACGGTCGTACTGTCGATGGAGTCCGCTGATGCCGTGGGTGAAGTCACGGATGGTGAGCTCATGGCCTCCGGGGAGCAGCGCCTGGACATCCACGCGATCGATGTGCGGCAAGCAGCGCAGGAGCAGCTTGCCGAGGCCAATCGCGCGTTCTCTCGGGTCGCCTTGCAGCTCATCCGAGGCGTGGAGCAGACGTCCATACCCCACCGTGTGCCCATCGACAGGGCGTACATCTAGATCGGTGATCCATGGGTTCTGGGCTCGGATTCTACGCAGGGTTTCGAGCTCTCCGCCTATCTGGTCCTGCAGCAGTGCGGCCAAGGTGGGACCGCAACCGCGTGCGGCAGCCAAGCAATCCCCGAGTTCGTCGACTGAGCAAGCAACCAAACTCTCAATTAGGGGCGCGTCGTGAGTCAGCAACTCGCGTGCTTCCCTCGCTAGTCCTTCTCCGTAGCCGTCGAGCGTCGAGAGGAGACGGGAAGCACTGTCGAGGGCGTTGGTAGCAACGAGCAGGGCGGAGAGTTCGTCCAAGCCCAAGTCGTGAACCAACTCATCGCGGTATGCCGTCCCGCTGGTGGCGACCATAGCCTGACGGGCTAACTCAAGCTCGGCTGGGAAGAAGTCGGGAAATTCCAGCTCAGCGGTCGCAAACATGAACAGAACCGGTTGAGCCGACGGAGGTACCTCATGTTCTTCGGCGATATCGCGCCAGGAGGCGGCAAGGTTGTAGAAGTCGGCGAGCCTGAGTCCATGGAGGTAGCCCACGACTCGGTCGACGCCACCTGATGGGGGGTCTGCGGTTTCGATTACCTGGGATACAAGCTCCGGCTCGTCACGTAGGGCGTTCGCGATGAATCGGTGGAGCTGTTCAGGGGGTAGCGCAGGAAGGACGGACTTCATAGTGGCCGAAAGCGTCGGAGGCGGCTGTGCGTGGACAGCTCTAGCGATGGCCGCCGACCGAAGCGGGTGGAGCCCCGTGAGAATGCCGTCGCGTTCGACGACAAGGTGTTCCTCAGCGAGCCGACTGATTGCCTGCCGGAGTTCTAGTTCGGTTGCGTCGCATGCATCTGCGGCGCTCTCCATCGGCAAGGCCGATGACCAGCGATCGGCCACCGCAACGAGACTGAGCAGTCGCAATTCACTCCCGCGACCATGCTCGATCCGAACACGGATCTGCTCACCGACAACTTGGTCGAGTCGTCGCCCTCGGCTGAGGAGATGGGTGAACTCCATCGTTAGGCCGCCGGCGGCCCGGAACGCTTCCCGCCAGTGGGGTGAGGTCGTAGCACCGCGCCTGACAAGACCCTCGAAGATCGTCTCAGCAGCGGCTTCGTCAAGCTGCACGCCGATGGTGGCGCACTCCGACAGGTCACCAAGGGCCATGAGGTCTTCGCGCCGGGCCGTTGCGACCAGCAGCAGGCCAGCCACTGCAGCCGCTTCAGCTCGGAGACGAGCCCACCCTCGGAAGTCACCGGTTCCCGCCGCGTCGACGAGGAATCCGATCGGGGTCTCCGGTGTCGCCCGGTACGCGCGAGCCAGCCTGATCAGGGGAGGAACGTCAGCATCCGCTAGCCGGCGAACCCGGAACCACAGCACCCCCGGCCGCGCCTGCGGGACAGTCCACAGCACGGCGCTCTTGCCGACCCCCGACGGCCCAGTCAGCACTGCCGCGCCAAGTTGCTCGACGCCAGCGAGGACCTCCGCGACGAGGTCGGGGCGCGGCACGACCAGCCCAGCGGAGACGTGACCTGGCTGCGTTGCCATCCCCTCGTAGAACCGGTCATCCGGCGCCGAGGGGAGTGTGAGATCGAGGGGCTCGCAGATGCCTTCGTGAATGGCGGATTCGAGCGCGTCGAGATCCATGTGCTCGACGAGTCGTTCGATGGAAGCAACGACTTGCGTTCGGCTCAAGGCCGACCGGCTTTCCAGACTGGCCGTAGCGTTCGCATCGGCGGCTTCTGCAACGCTTAGCCTCAAGTCTCGCGCGAGGTAGAGAAGCGCTGTGGGAGGGAGGTCTGCCAGGCTCCGAAGGTGTCGGAGCGTGTCAGCCGTGAGCGCTTCCCAGGACGGACCGAGCACGACGGTCGCAGCCATGACTTGGTCAACTTCGATGCCTGTCAGACCCTGACCTTGGGCCCGTTGCCGCAACTTCTGTCGCAGCGGCGAGCCCGCCGACAGGGATTCCTGGAGAGTACGATCGACCTGATCGAGCTCACGCTCACCCTCGATCCCACGCTCGAGGACGACGACAAGCCGTTGATCCGAGAAGCCTCGACTTGAGTGACGGCTCCATGCATCCAGGATGTGGCGACTAGCCACCCCAACCGGGAACGAGCCGCTCCGTTCAACACGTGACTTGACCTGAACATGAATCGGCGAGACGCCCTCCAGCCAGAGATCTTCGAGCCCCTCTGGGACAAGGACCGAGTTGCTGAACTCGCCACTGGCAATCTGGGCGGCAAGCCATGCTCCGACGGCGTCCTGGAAGTGAAAGCCCCTACCGGCTCTCGCGCCGGCGCGACTCTGCTTCCACAAAGCGACAAGGAGCTCCCCGCCTTCGTCGGGCGCATCACTGCCCGACGGACCACCGTCACGAGGGTCTACCGGCCTGCCCGGGCGGCCGTCGGACGGGTCGTCGTTCGGCGGCGTTCTCTGCACGCCGGGCGGTTGCTTCTGGCCGTGCCGCCTCCGCGCCTGCCGCTTCTTGCTCACCTTCTCAATTCTCCTCGGGGCCGAAGACCCCGAACTTGGACTGAATATGACAGCGAGTGCTGCGTGCTGCTCGGGGTTCGGTTTCTGGTAACCCCTAATGGTGGCCATCGCGACGGGGACGGCGTCAAGCGCGTTCAGCGATCCCGTCCATCAACGCGTTGACCGAAGCAATCGCCTCGTCAGCTGTCACACGTTGAACTTGCTCCCCGTAGTGGACGACCCTTCGACGGACTCCGTTGGCGGCAATCCAACCGTGCCAGAGCTCGTTGTCAGATGACGGTCTCCATCCGACCGCCTCCTCCATCGGCTTCTTCATCAAATCGCCAACCGGATTCTGGTCGATCAATTCATCAATCTCGCCGCCAGGAAGATCCAGCTTTGAGCGCAGGACAGCCGAGACGAGCGCCTCCAGGGCGACCACAACTCCGACGACTGCCTGCCGATATCGACCGTCATCGAAATCGCGACGCACGTCAGCGAGAAGCACTCGATGGAGCGGCACAGGTTCACCGGACTCGAGCTGGGTAGTCACCTCCTCGATGACGTCCGCCGCCTCACTGGCAATCGCAAGGCGCAAGGGCCGGCGCTCGAACAGGCGGATGAATTCCTGCTGACCGGTAACAGGGTGCAGGGCAGCCACAAAGTCGACGTCATGGAGGTGGACGGTGGGAATGTAGTCACGTCCCGAAACGTCCCGGTAGACCTCAACGACACGATTGGCGACGGGCAGGGCGTGGCGTTCGAGAACATCGACGATGTCGGTCGAGTCATCGCCAGGAACGGACACCGCAACGGTGCACTGGGTATAGCGAGCCTGACCGGTGGGGTCAGCATCGAACTCAACGTTCTCACCCCCCTCTTGGGGCGGGAAGGACCTAGCTATGTCCTCTGCGATGATGTGCCCCTCCTCCGAGAACCGGACCGTCTCAGCGGGCTCCACATCGCCCGTACCTGTGAAGCCCTCACGCCATCGCTTCTCCAGGTGCACCTGGACGACCTGGGCGCCCATCCGCACGTCGTAGGTGGCATCAGGGAGATAGATACAGAACGGCAGATCGAAACGAAGGGCGAGCGGGACAACCACGGGTTCCGCTGCCGTCACGGCCCACCTAAGCGGCTGCCACGGACTAGGCGGCTCGGTCGTCATGTCCTCTACCTCGGTTGCGATCTCGGATTTGCCCACCATCTTCGTTCCAAGTGAAGCCGACCCTCCCGGGCCCCTGGTGGATCTGGCGATCTCGGCAGCGAACGCCGAGCGACACGGCCCTAAGGCGCCGCATGGGTTATGGGCGACTCCGGCGCCCACGGTAGCCACGCACAATCACGGTTTGTGCTGCCCACCCGTGACGTACGTGACCCCGACGAGCCCGGCGTCATCCCTGCCCGCCTGCACCTCAACATCCGCGTCTGGCGACGCTGAGACGGTCAGTAAGGGTCCTCGCCGAAGTTCTGCGCTCGAAGGGCCTCTATCGTCGCGTCCTGCTGAATCTCGTCACGCTCGTAGCGCAGCTGCCGTTGCACGAGCGGGTGGAGAAGTGCGGGATGGTTCGGTCCGAACCCGGCGTCGATTTCGGTGACGAGCTCTCGATCGATGGCGAGCGGGTTGGATGGCTGGTCGATGTCGACGAGGCTCAGCCAAGACACGTCCAGTGGCGGCCGCATGAGGATGTGCTGGTCGCTGATCACGGCGTAGATCGATCCGAGTCGCAGAGGGTCGTCGGCTTCGTCGATCGCGCGGGTGAGCTTCTCGACTGCGCCAGCGCCCCAGCGCAGCCCACGCTGGACGTCCTCCGGGAACGATCGCCAGTTGGCTTGCGATCGGCGCAGCTGCGGATGCAGGTCGGTGAGCCCTTCGACGAGGTCACTGTGGCCCGGAAGGAAGGTCGAGGCGAGGTGCTGCGGACGGTCGACGTAGCCCTGCTCTCCATCGACGTCGTCCGGCTGGCGTGCGATGAGGAACGACGTTCCTGGCCAAGATCCGATGCCGGGCACGTTGTCGACGACGCCGGTCATGATGGACAGGACGATGAAGTCACGCAGCCAGATGTCGAGCGATCCTTGGATCAGACCGGCCGCGGAACCGGCGTCGAGGATGCTCCGGAGAGCCGCTGTCGTGGGGGCTGTCGACACCACTTCGGCGGCTTCCCGCGTCGCAGCCGCTCGACGTTGGTCCTGCTGACTGATGGCGTCACGCAACGTGTGCACGTCGGCGCGTAGTGCACCGATCGCCTCCTCGGTCCGATGCTCGACGTCGCGAGCAACTTCGGCTGCTTCGGCCGTTTCTCGCCGAACCTGTGACGAGAGGAGGAAGTAGAAGGCGGCGATAACACCCGACGCGCTCATCGCGAGGATGAAATCGGTGCCGGCGACGGGGACCCAGTCGAGCCCCAGCAGGTCGGGTCGGATCGCGACGATGCTGCCGCCGAGGGCTGCCAGTCCGAAGAACACGCCGGTGACGAGGCGGCCGCGACCGATCCCGCCGCGTTCGGGCGAAGTCACGCCGTGGCCTGAGCGCGGTCAGCCTTGGCCATGAGCTGGTAGACGCGGGCGCGGGTAACGCCCAGTTCCCGCGCGACGGCGGTGGCGCCGTGCTCCGCGACGAGGTCGGCGACCGCGCGGCCGTAGGCGGCCTGGGCCGCGTCGACGACGCGGGCGGCTTCCTCGGCTGCGTGCTCGGCGGTGGCCTTGGCCTGGGTGACCGCGGTGGTGTCCATGGCCGGGGACTGTATAGATGGGGATTTACATTGCAACGCCTACCACGGTCGAGCATGGCGCCCTCGCTCCGCAGAATGACAATCCAGAAACGCGGCTCCACCAAACCCCGGGCACTCCAGAGTCTCCGGTGAACCCGGTGCGGCTCACTATCACGCCTGGTCAACCCAAGCCGGTCAATCGACCCCCATGTAACGAACCGCCGTATCTGCACGATGCCGACGACCTTCGAATCGCGAGCCCGTCACGTCGCTATGGGCGAACTGCCTCTACCGAGCCACCGCCCGCAATCACGGTGATGGCGTTCGCTCCGCGGTCCACAGCGCGTTCGGCATCGGACCTGGCTGACCGCATGACGCTGTTGCGGCCATCGCCCGTAGTCCCGACTACCGACCATCGAAGGAACGGCCGCATGCCGGCGCGATACTTATGCATCCGAGTCTTCCACCGAGAAGACACTCGGGCACTCGGTCGCAGGGCAGTGCCATAATGACCAGGCGCACGCGAATTCGCTAGGAAGGCCGCCCATTGAAGATCCAGAGCCTCAGCGAACTTCAGACCGCGGACAAGCGCGCCCTGCTCTTTGGGCCCTTTGGTTTGAGCACAGGCGGGACGCTGGACCCGGAGTTCGTTGCTGGCTATCAGCAGGAGGTCATCGCCGAGGCCGTGCTAGTCGACGACGTACCTCGCAGCACCCGCCAGGCATTCGAGCGACTTCGGCGTCTCCATTCTCATGGGGTCCTGGTCTACGACGCCTACACGACTGTGAGCAGTCAAGCACCGTTCGTCTTGGAACTGGCCTTACGTGAACGTTTCGTCGCCAACTACGAAAAAGGCGGTGTGCCGCTCATCCATGGCGATCACCGGCGGCGCACCGTGGACATCAAGTCGTTTGCCGACTTCAAGCGAGAGGACCTTCCCACAGCGAATCGGGAGCTTCAGCAAGAGGTAGGCAAACCGAGCAAATGGAAGCTTGAGTATCAGCCGAGCCGTCGCATGAAATTCGGAGGTGGTTTCACCGACCTCCTGCTGTGGTCCAGGAAGGTCTCCCTTCTGCACGGTCAGCGGAACCGTGCGATCGAGGAGGCCATTGGCGATCTCCGCAATCACGCGGCACACCCCGAGGGCTACAGCGTAGAGGGTCCGGTAGATTCGGCGCGGATGATCTGGAACGCAGCAGAGATCATCAATCGCCTGTGGGGAGCGGACACGCCGGGAGGACGGCTCTACCCAGCGCCTCTGCGCCGAGAGGTCATGGCAATCGGGTGGGGAGGGAACACCGGGGGAACCGTAAGTTTCCATGCCCACGATCCGGACGCCCAGGCCCCCGATGGATCGATGACGTATCTCATACTGCGTGCAGTGCCTCACGATCCGGATCTCCACCTGTACAGCACAAGGTTTGAGAAGACCACCTACCCGGCGGAGTTCCTCTTCGGTCCAGGAAACTGGGAGGAAGCTCGGGACTGGATCATTGACAATCAGCCGACAGGCGACTTCGTCGCTTACCTCGACCGCATCTTCGTCGTCCGTGAACGAGGCGGGCAGGTCGACCTGCCCAGAAGGCCCGAAGTCGCTGCTGCGCTCCCCGTGGACGGGCGATCCGGAACCTGGCACCTGCTTCGAGCCGACCACCCCAACTTCGCTTACAACCACGTTCGAGGCCCAGGAGGAATCCGCAAGGCCGATTGCGCCCAGGTCGGCCCATGCAACAACTGCCAAGTGGAAGTCGTTAGCCGGGGGCCCTGGGACAAAGTCGACGTGGGGCAGGGGTGCCACCCGTTGCAGCTACCGGACGTTGAGGTCCCATTTCCATGGGAGTGACATCGCCGCCGCGACGCGCCAGGACGATTCGATTCGCCAGATCCACTATGCGCAGCGCTGCGCAACTCGCTGCGCGCTCATAATCACGGCGACGGCGCCCTGCGGGTCGCACCAACCGGCCTTGCGCTGCGAACGGGATGGCGATCATCGATTCCCGCTAGAACCATGCACCAGCCCCATTCGCAAAGCTCGGCGGAACAGCAGGCTCTGACGCATCCGCGGGCCGTCACCCCGCCTCGGCAGGCTCTCGACTGATGCCGAGAATCGCGCAAAGCTGCCTATCGAGCCTCCTGAGCGTGGTCTTGCGACGGGCGTCAGCGAGCGGCCCCTCCTGCGCGAGTACCTCAAGAACCACCTTGCGTTTCGAAACCGTCCTGCCGTCGCGGTCCCTTAGCAGCTTGCAGATGGCGCTCCACCGCTGACACGCTGGCAACTCGGATGCGGACATGGGAAGAGCCTGACGTCGGTCCTCCCCGAGCACACGGTCCACCGCACAGACCAAGACCTCGCGCCCAACCAGATCCTCGAGCTGTAGCCCGAGACCATTGGCTTCGAGTCTCACGACGTTCTCACTCGGCGGAACGTCGCGCTGGATCTGCTCTCCTCCCTCGTCGCCGTCGACCAGAAATGCAACACGTGATGCACTCCTGCTCAACCCCTCCAGGTTGTGCTTCGTTGCGCGGGCGCTGCCGGGTACGAGCTGGTACTCGAGCTGTGCGACGCCGATCGACTCCTTGATGAGGCTCGGGAGAAGCAGCGCGTCGGTAAGGCCCTCCGTGATGACCGCGTTGCGCGTCGCGGCGAAAGCGAACGATTGCGCTCCGAGAGTCAACATCAAGCCGTTGAGGTTCTCCTGACCAGCCTCGTCGTACCAGACATCGTGGGTCGGCTCGCTCCATTCCGGTTCCGCGTTCGCTGGTGCCGAGGGGGAGTGCCGCGGACGCAGAGCGCGAAGGCCGCGCCCCAGGTCGTGGGGCAGGCATCCTGCCGAGTGCGTGGTGTAGATGACGGTTGAGGCTTCCTCCTGTTCGGCGAGGAATCGCACCAGGTCAGCCTGCGCGTCGTAGTGCAGATGTCGCTCAGCCTCGTCGATGAGCAATACCGGCTTAGGCGAGCCGCTGCGGTCCTGCGTGTGACGTGCCACGAACGCAGCCAAGGCAACGAACTGCCGAAGACCGTCGCTGCGCCGTTCAACGAGGAAACGATGGCCGCCTGCGCTACGCACATGCACCTCGAGCCACTCCCGGTCGAAAGCCAGTTCGACGTGGATCCTCGACGGCTTCCACCGATCGCGGAAGAACCGGTCGAGCCGCCCGTTCGGAGCCTCGAGAAAGCTCAGCTGATCCGCAACTCTTCCGGCTCCTGCAAGCGCCACGAGTTCCCTGAGATCAACTCCAGCGATGCTCAGAAGGTTTCTGAGCGCCTCGTTCGGCGGAGCACGGTTCTCACCCTCCTTGCGTGGTTTCAGCAGGTAGCGGCTCCGAAGGTCGCGGTGCCTCTGGTCGAACATCAAGAACCGAGGTCTACGTTCGACTGCTCGCACGCCCAGTTCGCCGGCGAGGTCGTCGCGACCCAATAGCGCGATCTTCGACAGCACCCGACTGAACTCTGTCATTTGCTCGTCCTCGGACTCCAGGAGCCTGTCACCAAGACGCTCAAGGGCCTTTGCCTGATCGCCGATCACCGACCCCCTGTGGAGCCGTTCGAGCGTGTTCTCCAGCTCTTCGACATCGTCCTGAGGTAGCACGCGCCGCAGCCGCGGAAGGGCCTTGTTCATGATCCTGAGAGGCGCTGCGCAGCGTTCCGGTACTGAAGGCAGACCGCTGATGGAGCATCGAAGCGTCGGGTCATCGTGCGTCCGCTCCACCGTGAGCGTCGCATGCTTGAGCACGTCGACTTGGAGGTAGGCGTTGAGCTCGCTCACCTCGTCGGCATCGAGGCGGTACGTCGCCTCGAAGAGAGCTTGGTCGTCAGCCTTCTTCGTGAGATCCCCAGCAGCGACTTCGTCGTCAGACTCGATTAGGTGGAGTCCTTCGAGGAACGAGGTCTTGCCAGCCTCGTTGGGACCAACGATCGCAATGAGGCTCTCGCGCAGGTCCATCGACCCGCTGCCGGGGCCCAAGCGGCGGAACCCCTCGACTCTCGCACTGACCAGACGCATGTCGGAACGCTACCAACGTGCAGGGACATGTCGGGGCACCTGGCGGCGCGGCCTCGCTTGACCAGCAGGACTGCCGTCACTGAGCCAGCTCTTGGCAGTAGGACCGGCGCATGACACATGACCATGGAGAGGCAACCCCCTTGTCTGACAGGAATGGACGACGGACCCTGCCTTGAACCGGGCAAGAACGCCGGAATGACTATGCGCGGGAGGGCACCGACTCACTCGCGCTCGAAATCACGGTTCGCCCGCGGCCGTGACCGCCGGCTAGCCCGCCAGGGCGTCGGGTCAGCGACCCGGGTCCAACGCGGGCAGATGGCCACATTCACACATCGCACAGCCAGGCCGGCTGACGCGCGAGGTCGGCCCTCAGCTTGGTAGCGCCTACGCACTGGGCCGATCAAGCGCGCTGGCAGCGCCTCCGCGGGAGCGGTCTGACGGTAGTAGTCAGGTTTCATGTGTTCGGCGGACGCGATCAAGCCGATGGTCCGAGGAGCCGTCGATGCCCACTGGATCGGGGTAGTCGTCGCCGTGCCGGGCGGTGGATACACCGCATTGCGGGTAGTGGGACTTGCAAGAAGGCAGGCGTCCACCTTCGCTTCAGCCAGCGACCTGCGTCAGTACCGAGTAACGGAGCCGAGCATGACCGAAAGGGCGACGATCGAAAGGTTGGCTGAGGGCGTTGAGATGCTCCGCGACGCATGGCTCGAGGTCGCGTCTATCGAACACGGCAGGAACTTGTTGGCCGGAGCCCGGCCGGCCCTGGGCCGCTTCGGGGACTACAGCGCGTTCATCAGGCAGTGGCACTACGACTCCGTGCTGTCCGCGGCGCGGCGCATGCTCGATGGGCGCAAGGACGTTAGGTCCTTGGTTCGCGCGCTTCGGATCATCGCCGCCTTGATCGAACAGTTGGATGAGGACGGACTCATCGAACTCTGGAAATCGACTCGTGACACACCGTTGGATGTCGAATCGGAGACTGAGGCGCGAGCGGCTTTCCAGCAGGCCGCGACGGCGCCCGCCGAGAATGGTCGTCGAATCTCGAGGGCGGGCCCGGAGGCAGACATCGCGCGACTGACAGCCACACACGACCACGTGGTCGACCTGGTGCACAACACCATCGCGCACCGGCGGGCCGGCCTCGCCGGGGGCCAGCTTGTCGTTGGTGACCAGCCAATCGACGACGGGGACGTCGACGCCGTCCTCCGCGACATCGTCGAGGTTGCCTCGAAGTGGACAGGGCTGCTGGCCGGCGCGGAACTCGACATCCGCAACCGGACCCCGAGCCAGCGGCACAGTTTCGTTCGAGCGCTTGAGCTCTTCGACGTCGATGCCTACCACGACGCAGTCTTCGAGCGCCTCAAGGAGCTGGGGCCCATAGCGCCGGCCGCCGCATATGACGCCGTCGAACGCGAGGTAGAGGCGAAGTACGTGTGGCCCGAGTGACAGCAACACCCTGCCCGCGGCTGGCGCACACCGCTCGATCTCGCCATGGATGGCCGACAGAGGCGGCTACGCGGGACATGCTCCGAACGTTGCCCCCTTCGCCGAACCTTGGCCGAAGGTCCGCATAGGGCGTCAGGACGCCGCTGTCGATCCGACGAGGGCGACGGACGAACGGGTCGACGGTTATGCGCGTTCGACCTCGGACCGTCGGGAGATCGAAATCACGGTTTCGCGCGATGGCGGCCGCCAGGCCAACACCGCCCACCGATGGGCACCCTCGTCCGCCTCGCATGTCGCGTGTCTGTGATTCTGGGCCAGCGCGGCCCCTGAAGCACTCGGAGTGACCGCGGTGTCATACTGGCTCTTGCGTGCTTCGTCCGGAGTGGAGATGCCTTGAACGTGCCTGGCATGACGGCTGAGCGCCTTCTGAATGGGATCGTCCCACTGGTGGCAGCCGGCATCGCTGCGGCAGCCTGGACGGGTGTCGGGACGGCTGATGCCGAGCGCCTGCTTCTGCTGATATCCGGTGCAGAGGTGCTCGTAGCCGCCCTTGCGTTCCTAGCCGCGTACCTTCTTGGTGCTCTGGTCGATCGCCTCGCGTGGCTCGTAGTAGCTCCGGCTGCGCGTATAGCGCGGATGTCCGCCCACGGCCAGAGGGCCCTTGATCCACCTATCAACGATGGGTATCGGGACGCCATCCTGAATGTGCTCCAATATGGCTCAACTGCACTGGTTAACCGGCTGGAGCTTCACGAGAGTCAGCTTCGCCTCTTCCGAAATACCGCGATCAATGTCTGGATCCTTGTGGGGTCGCTCCTCCTGTACCGATTCAAGCTCGGTAGTGCAGCACCCACCGGATTCCTGGTTGTATCGACGGTCGCCGCACTCGTCGTATCGTCCTTGCTGGTCGTAGCGTTCGTGAGGCAGCGGCGGATCGTGATGCGCGAATGGACACGGGCTGCAGCGATGCTGGACGACGGCCGAGCCGATGGTTCGGGGGGCAGGCACCTTCCGTAGTCTTCTGCTCGCGACCGCCATGCGAGCGACACTCTGCATCACGTTGTGCCGGTTCCCAGCTCGGGCCCAGCCGCACTCGTGTCGCACTCGCGGCGTATCCGTCAGCTACCTGACTACTGCCAACCACGACCAGTTCTCTATGCGCGGATGTCGGTGAGCGCGACCCCGCGCATCATCACGGCGATGCGTGCGCTACTCGCCAACGCTGTCTTCGATGGACTGGGCGGCAAGTTCGATGGCCTCGTTCAGCTCGGCCGGCCCCGTGGCGGGGTCATCCCTGATGACATCCCGGATGGCAGCCTTGACTTGGAGCCGACGCCACCGTCTTCGCCCCTCTTCGATGCGCTGGGCGTAGCCGTCTTTCTTATCGACATTGAACTCGACGATCGCGAACTCGATGACGTCCTCAAGCGATGGCCGGAATCGTCGGCCGCCGACAGGGAGATGTAGCCGCCAGGTCTCGGCGGTCTTGCCCGCGTGGGCCCGAAGGAACCCGATTGCGGAAGACTCCGCGTGGAGCTGCACATGCGCTGATGCCCATGCACGTTCGCGGACATAGTCGAATCGAACCACGGGGTGCCGGACTGCGGGCACGATCAGTGCGAACTCGGACTGCTCGATCGCCAGAAATGACCCGGTGAAGTCGAAGGTGCACCGGAACGAGACACGAAGGTCGAGTCGGTGCTCGCCCTGGATCGCCAGCGGCATGTCCACCGTGTTGCCGTCGTGGTCGAACGCACCCACGACGACACGGTCATCCGCCACCTGGGCGGCGATAGGCGGTTCGTCGACCACCGTTCGGTCCAGCAGGTCACCAACCTCGGCCGCGAAGTCGCTGACGGTCTCGATGAGCGCCGGATCAGCGTCCGTCATCGTCTGTGCCGAGGAGGAACTCGATCGAGCGGATGTCCTCCAGCAGCCAGTACTGCTCGCCCGCGAGCGCCCCAGAATCCGCTGCGCGGTCGAGCTCGTCTCGGCTCATCGCGAGGCGAGCAAGGAGCCGCCCGCGTCGAGCCTCGAGTTCCTCGCGGCTCGGCTCCAAGACACGTGGTGACATCGGAATCCCCCTGGCAGCGGTTGTCGTTAGCGTACGAGATCATGGCAGCCGGGTGAGACATTCGTTCGAGGGTTGTGGCCCCCGGTGGCCCAGGGGCATCACCGCTCACTCAATGCAATCGTGGTCCTGCCGCAGAGATCCAAGATCCACCGGGTCGGGGCGGCGGTTGTGGGCACCTCCGCGACCTGCATCCGCCGCCCGCAATCACGGATGTCGCGCGGATGGCAATTCCGCGCCGTTGCTCCGTGTCGTTGATGGTGAACCGAAGTAGGGTCCTCAGGCAGCCGTACGGGTATGCGCCTACAGACCGGAAGCTGGCCCCGGAGGCGAAGCAGACTTGGAGGGACTGTGCTGATGGCGATCTACGACCGGCCCGTTCGGTTGCTGATGCGGGAGATGATCGATGAGCTCGCTCCGAACGCCGCAAGCGTGTTCACACGTCATGTTCACACGTAGTGACGCGCTCGCCTGGTTCTCCCAGCACTACCCGAAGGTCAAGGACGGGACCGTCAGCGCGCACCTGCTCCGCTTCTCGACGAACTCTAGAAGCCGCCACCACTACAACCCCCGCCCTGACGAGGCCAAGCTCTTTCAGCTTGATGGTGGGAGCTTCCGACGCTACGACGCCGCCACCGACCCGCCGCCACTCCACGACCAGGAATCGGCCGAGCCTTCGGATCTCGACGACGACGTCGCGGTGGAACCGAGCCAGTTCGCCTACGAGAGCGACCTTCGCGACTTCCTCGCACGCAACCTGACGATCATCGAGCCAGGTCTCCAGCTGTATGACGACGAAGGCATCACCGGCGTCGAGTTTCCCGTCGGCGGACGCTTCGCTGACATTCTCGGCGTCGACGCGCAGGGGCGGCTGGTCGTCATCGAACTCAAGGTGTCACGCGGCTACGACCGCGTCATCGGCCAGCTCCTGAGGTACATGGCGTGGATCAGGGCGCATCAGGCCGAAGAAGGGCAAGGCGTACGCGGGATGATCATGGCTCGAGAGATCTCCGACGACCTACGGCTTGCCTGTTCCTACATCCCCGACGTCGAACTGTTCGAGTACGAGCTTGCCGTGACACTCCGCCGCGTGGCTGTCTGATCCGCGGCCACCATTCGAGATCGGCCTCGCAGCGCGTCTTCGGTCGCCATGCTGGCCGTTGCAGCGTCGTAGCGAGACGCCACCTCCTCGTCCCACAGATCGCTGGTCATTCAATCGCCCGACCCTCGACCTGCTTGCCGACCTCGCCGACGGCGGCCGGGTCCTGGAGTTCGCGATCGGCACCGGGAGGGTCGGCGTCCCGATCTCGGCCAGGGCGCCCCCGGGGTCGTCGACCTCGACCAACCCTGCAGCCTCCCGGCGCGGTGCGGCCCCGCCCGTCGATGGCCACCGAGGCGCAAACCCGCTCCGCATCCGCGCTTGGAGCGCTTCCGCGGAAGCGGTCGGTGCGTGCCGAAACCGCCCGTAGCCTGAAGGTTGCCGGCCCTCGGGACGCCAACACTCCTCGGTCCGTGCTCGCCGCCAGCCGCCTCGCAACGTCGGCGAAGACCCCGAAGTCGATGACTTGGCCTCGAGCATGTGCCCGAGCGCTCGGATCCCTCGAACCAGGCAAGTACCCAACCCGCCCTCGTGCGCCGCCGATGAGACGCTCCACCTCGCCTCCTGCGCTTACGCAGCCAGGAGCCCCGCGGATGTGGTCTGCGGCGTTGACAGATGGACGGCGTTATGACATTGTCGGACTAGTCGACTCCCTCGAGCGTGTAAGACCGCTGATCCACCAGTGGGGGCGACCACCCCTCCGGAAGGGTGCGCCGGGCACGGCACACCGCGCGGCTATTCGTTTGGAGAACGCTACAAGCGACTCCATCACTTGCCCGGGGGAAGCAATGTTGGTCGTGGGCGCAATTCGCAGGTCGTTGCTCCTTGTAATTGTTCTTGCCGTTGGACTGTCGCCTGTATCGGTGGCGGCTGACGAATCGGCTGAAATGCTGGTCGGCCCGAACGTGGTGGAGTATGGCCTTGCTCCCTACGTTCTCGAAGACAGCCATCAATACGTGGTACAAGGAACGGCGCTCCCCGGTGGCGGGTGTCATTTCAAGGGGGAACATGAGCTCGCGGGCGGTCAATCGTTGACGGAGATCGAAGTCGCCTATGACCCGGATACCTGTCGCTCGTTGTTCGAAGCCGGTTCCTTGGTCTCAGGCCACGACTTCCTGCAGCCACAATTCGACTCGACTTTGACGTATGAAGAGGGGCACGCCGGGGGCGTCAGCGAGTCGCCCGCAGAGACGGAGGACCTCTCCATGCAGGGCGCTGGTGACCGACACCGCGCCTATCACTGGAGTTGGTACGACGAGCCAGCTCGGTGGGCGTTCAACTGCGATGTCGAGGATGGCTTCTCGGATGGATGTGTGCTACCGCCGGTCAATACCGTCAGGAACGACATCGACTGGCGCCCGGATGGTACGTGCGCAGTTTCGCCAGGAACGACTGGGCGCATGAGTTACCAGATCACGTGGTTGAGAGCCACGGGGTGGACCGTCGTGCAGAACGATTGGAGCCACAGTCCGGACCCTATTCCGTGCGACCAGGACATCTTCAGCCGCAACAACAACCACTTCAACAACGGGGTCTTCTGCCAATCGCTTGCAAACGCCATCCCGATCATCAATCCGCGTGTCGCTCCGACGGATACCTACTATCAGCCCAACTCAGTGAGCGGCAACCAGAACGGCGTTGCCACCTACCGATGGAGCGCCTCAAAGGCCGGGGGTTGTGAGTCCTTCCTCCGCTTTGCCCGAAAAGGCCAAAATCGCATCAACTGAGATGATCACCCTCCGCAGGTCGGCATGAGTGCACAACGCCAACGAGATCGGCAACGACGCCGTCAACGCGTCAGCGGCCATCAGTTCGCCTGGGCCAGTGCGGTCGTGGCCGTGCTGGCGGCCGGCGTCGTCATCGCCCTGGGCGCCGGCTACGGACAAGCCGTCCAGTCCGATCGGGCGCAGGTCCGCTCGGGAGCTGCGACCAGCGGCGAGGGGGCAACCTCGCCCGAGGCAGGAGTCGAAGTGGACGCCGGGACGCGGATGGGGGAAGAGGAGCGGCCGCGCCAAGGCGGCCCGCCTCGTGTGCTCATCGCCGTCGGGCTCCTGGGGCTGCCGATCGCCGTCTCCGCCGGTGCCGCTCTCGTGACCGACCTGCGTCAGGCGATCGTCGTTCGCACGGCAGCCGTGCTGGTGCTGCTGCTCTGGACACTCCTCTTCATCGCATCGGCTGGCGTGCTGTATGTCATAGCCGCAGGCTTCATGGTGGCCTCGGCGGCGCTGTCGCGCACACCGGTCGGGCCCGACGGCTGATCGCACGCCACCTGCGGCGCCGGCGGTCTCCGTCCGAGCCGCGGGACGCTCGTGACGTCGCTCTCGACACGGTGAGCGGCGCTTCCTCGACCAGCATCGTGTCCTCGACCCCGCCTACACGGCGACGAAGTCCGTGAACTTCATGGTGGCCGAACTCGCCGGTCCAAACCGCCCCAAGCCGGGTCCATCACCTCGGCACCCCGCCCTGGGGTACCCGCGGTGACGACCTGCATGGAGCCGGGAGACGGGAGAGCGCCCGGCAAGCCACGAGCAGCTATGCGCGAACCGTCATCTCTGGTCGGCCGCACATCGTCACGGCTGTGGAGCGGTGCGTCAGAGATCGAGGAGATCAGCGAGGATCTCGCGCATCTGGGTCAGGACCTGCGGGCCCACGTTGCCGATCGGTTCAGCAAGCCGCCCGACGGCGATCGCGCGGATGTGCTGGCACTGCGCTGCTGAGACCGTCTCGAGCCCGTTGCCCGGATCAGGCTCGATCGTCACTTCAGACCGGAACGCGCGGATCGTTGAGGTCAGCGGAACGACCTGCACCACGCTCGGCCCCTGATCGAGCACCCCTTGCGCCGTGACGACGACGACTGGACGTGCGAAACCAGCTTCCCGTCCCTGCGGCTCGCCCAGGTCTGCGAGCTGGAC
>Ga0208490_100702_pt1 | contig 17572 bp, 19 predicted proteins | sample SubbioAug_CSWold_FD_184818 | JGI IMG/M metagenome (GOLD analysis project Ga0208490, IMG submission 184818) | Serpentinite rock and fluid subsurface biosphere microbial communities from McLaughlin Reserve, California, USA - CR11Aug_CSWold (SPAdes) | ecosystem: Environmental > Terrestrial > Deep...
CGGTGGCGGGCCCGGGCCGGGGGCAGTCTCCTAGGCCGAGATGGCGGCAGGGCCGGCGCCGGTGCCCACCTCGACCTTGCGGGGCGTGGCGGTCTCGGCCACGGGGATGCGCAGCGTCAGCACGCCGTCGGTGACGTCGGCCGCCACCCGCTGGGCGTCGAGGGAGTCGCCGAGCTGCAGCTGGCGCACCAGCTCGCCGTGGCGGCGCTCGCCGACGATGCGCTCGTCGTCTTCGGCGATGTCGAGGTGCCGGGTGGCGCGCACCGTGAGCACGTTGCGCTCGACGGTGATGTCGACGTCCTCGGGACGCACGCCGGGGACGTCGAGGTGCGCCACGACGTGGTTGCCCCGGCGGTAGGCGTCCATGGCCAGCGGCGAGGTGGCGGTGCGGGCCGCCGAGCGGTCGAGCTCGTCGGCGATGCGGTCGAGCTCACGGAACGGATCGAAGCGGAGCAGCATGTCGGCCTCCTGTGGTCTCGTGTTCGTCTGGAACCGTTGGTCAAGATATCAAGGAACTTGAGTGCGTGCAACGCAACTCTGACCGTCCGGGAAACGACGCTTCGTGGGGAAGGAGGTCCGCTCCGAAGTGGCGAAGAACGGCGCATGGACGCACACGAGCGCTTGGTGACCCGGGTCGCCGACGAGCAGGACGACATCCTGGGCACCATCCAGCTGGTCGACGGCGACGCCCAGCTCCAGGATCGCCTGTTCGAACAGCTCGTCGACCTGCTCGTCGAGGGCATGTTCCTCGACCTGCGCGAGGAGTACCTGTGCGGTGCGATCGCCCGGGACGACTACGTCGACCAGCTCGCCGGCCTGGCCCAGCGCTGCCGCTCCCTGGGCCTGCTGCCGCTGCCCTCCCGGCAGAGCTGAGGAGCCGAGCCGACTCCTGCCCCCTACTCGCTGAGCTTCTTCTCGAGGGTCTCGAGCTGGGTCCGCAGGACCTCGGGGAGACGCTCGCCGAGGGAGTCGAAGTGGGCCTCGATGAGGGGGATCTCCTGCCGCCACGACTCGGCGTCGACCTCGAGCAGCTCCTCGAGCACGGCCGGGTCGACGTCGAGGCCGTCGGTGTCGAGCGCCTCCGTCGTGGGCACGAAGCCGATCGGGGTCTGGACCCCGTCGGCCGAGCCGTCGAGGCGATCGAGGACCCACTTGAGCACCCGGACGTTGTCGCCGAAGCCCGGCCACAGGAACGAGCCGTCCTCGCCGCGCCGGAACCAGTTGACCCAGAACAGCTTCGGCAGCTGCGCGCCCTGCCGCTCGCCGATGTCCAGCCAGTGCTGGATGTAGTCGCCGGCGTTGTACCCGATGAAGGGGAGCATGGCGAAGGGGTCGAAGCGGACCTCGCCGACCTTGCCGGCTGCGGCTGCGGTCTTCTCCGAGCTCATGATCGAGCCGAGGAAGACGCCGTCCTCCCAGGACTCGGCCTCGGTCACGAGGGGCACGTTGGTGGCGCGGCGTCCGCCGAACAGGATGGCCGAGATCGGCACGCCCTTGGGGTCTTCGAACTCGGGGGCGATGACCGGGCACTGCGACGCCGGGGCGGTGAAGCGGGCGTTGGGATGGGCCGCGGGTGACCCGGACTCCGGGGTCCAGTCCTCGCCCTTCCAGTCGATGAGGTGGGCGGGGGGCTCGGAGAGGTCCTCCCACCAGACGTCGCCGTCGTCGGTCTTGGCCACGTTGGTGAAGATCGAGTTGGCGTCCACGGTGCGCAGCGCGTTGTGGTTGGTCTCCTCGCTGGTGCCCGGGGCGACGCCGAAGAAGCCGGACTCGGGGTTGATGGCGTAGAGCTGGCCGTCGTCACCGAACTTGAGCCAGGCGATGTCGTCGCCGACGCACTCGACCCTCCACCCCGGCAGGGTGGACTCGAGCATGGCCATGTTCGTCTTGCCGCAGGCGGACGGGAAGGCGGCCGCGACGTACTTCTTCTCGCCGTTCGGCGGGGTGACGCCGATGATGAGCATGTGCTCGGCCATCCAGCCCTCGTCACGGGCCATGGTCGAGGCGATGCGCAGGGCGAAACACTTCTTGCCGAGCAGGGCGTTGCCGCCGTAGCCCGAGCCGTAGGACCAGATCTCGCGGTTCTCGGGGAAGTGGCAGATGTACTTGTTGTCGGCGTCGCAGGGCCAGGGCACGTCCTCGCGCTCGTTGCCGTCGGCATCGACCAGCGGGTAGCCGACCGAGTGCAGGCACTTCACCCACTCGCCGTCACCGAGGACGTCGAGGGCGCCTTGGCCCATGCGGGTCATGATCCTCATGTTGACGGCTACGTAGGCGCTGTCGGTGAGCTGCACGCCGATGTGGGCGATGGGGGAGCCGAGCGGGCCCATGGAGAACGGGATGACGTACATCGTCCGGCCCCGCATCGCACCCCGGTAGAAGGCGAGGACCTCTTCCTTCATCTCCGCCGGTGCCCGCCAGTTGTTGGTCGGGCCGGCGTCGATCTCCTCGACGGAGTTGATGAACGTGCGCTCCTCGACCCGGGCCACGTCGGCGGGGTCGGAGTTGCAGAGGAACGAGTTCGGCCGCTTGGCCTCGTCGAGCTGGGTGAAGGACCCCTGCTCGACAAGGAGGCTCGTGAGGCGGTCCCACTCCTCGTCGGACCCGTCGCACCACTCGATGGCGTCGGGCTGGAAGATCTCCGCCCACTCCTCCACCCAGGCTTGCAGCTTCTCGTTGGTGGTCGTTGCGCCCATGTCGTCGTCTCGCTCCCGTCGCGCCGTTGCGACAAGTCGAGGGATCAGCTCCGTGCCGGGGTGGCCAGGAGCGTCAGATCCCGGTCTCCAGAGGCACGTCTTCCTGGGGGAAGCGCGGCGTGCCCATGTCCACTTCGGATCCCAGCAACAGGTTGGCGGCCCGGCCGGAGGCGTCGGTGGTGAACACGACGCGCTGGCCCTGCCGAAGCATCCGGAACACCGATCCGTGGAGTGCGCCGGGCGCCAGGTCGTACTCGCACAGGTCCGTGTCGGCGATGATCACGCCATCCCCGGTCCCGGGATCGTACGACTTGATGACACCCTGCACGACGACTCCTGCATCGATCGGATCAACTGGGGTCCGGTCACCATACCCAGGTGTCCACTTGCTGGTCACAACGCGCGACGTGTGACGCGTGCCGCTGCAGCCACCGACCCCTGGGTAGGGTGCCCGGCCGTGACGACGACGCTCGACCGCCTCGGTGCCGCCGAGCTGGGCCGCGCCATCGCGGCCTTCGGCGACGCCCTGTCGATGCACCAGGAGGCCATCAACCGCCTCAACGTGTACCCGGTCCCCGACGGTGACACCGGCACGAACATGACCCTCACCTTGCGGTCGGTGGCCGAGGCCGTCGACGGTGTCGGGAGCAGCGAGATGGCCGCGGTCTGCAAGGCCATCGCCCATGGCTCGCTGATGGGCGCCCGGGGCAACTCCGGCGTCATCTTGTCCCAGCTCCTCCGGGGGATGACCGAGGTCGTCCGCGAGCACGAGGCCCTCGACGGCGAGGTGCTGGCCGCTGCCCTCACCCGGGCGTCGGAGCTGTCGTACGAGGCGGTGCAGCGCCCCGTCGAGGGCACGATCCTCACCGTCGTCCGCGAGTGCGCCGAGGCCGCTCGCGAGGTCGCGGCCGGAGGGACGCCGCTCGTCGACGTGCTCGCCCGCACGCGCGAGGCCGGCCAGGTGTCCCTCGACGCCACCCCCGACCTGCTGCCGGTGCTGAAGGAGGCCGGGGTCGTCGACGCCGGTGCCGCCGGGTTCCTGCTGCTGCTCGACGCCATGCTCCACGTGGTCGACGGGCGCGACGTCCCTGCGCCGCCCGACGCGCCCGAGGGCGTCGCCGACCGGGTCCGCAGCGGGGGCGACATCACGCCCGAGACCGGCAAGCACGTGTCCGAGCTGCGCTACGAGGTCATGTACCTGCTGGAGGCCCCCGACGAGGCCATGCCCGCCTTCCGCGAGGTCTGGGCCGGCATCGGCGATTCGATCGTGGTGGTGGGCGGCGACGGCATCTTCAACTGCCACATCCACACCGACGACATCGGCGGCTCCATCGAGGCCGCCATCGAGATCGGTCGACCGCGCCAGATCCGGGTCACCGACCTGCTCGACGAGCTGCACGAGATCGAAGAGGAGCGCTGGGTCCGCGAGGCAGCCGCCGACGTGGCGCCGGGGCCGGACCCGGATCCCGTCCCGTGCGGGGTCGTGGCCGTGGCGACCGGCGAGGGCATCCGACGGATCTTCGGCAACCTGCGCGTCCACCAGGTGGTGACCGGCGGCCAGTCGATGAACCCCTCGACGGCGCAGCTGCTCGAGGCGGTGGAGGCGGTGCCGGCGCCCGAGGTCGTCATCCTGCCGAACAACAAGAACATCATCGCCGTGGCCGAGCAGGTCGACACCCTCACCGACAAGACCGTCCGGGTCCTGCCGACCCGCTCGATCACCGAGGGCTTCGCCGCCCTCCTCGCCTACGACCCGCAGGCCAGCGCCGACGACAACGTCGCCGTCATGCAGGAGCACGCCGACGCGGTGGTGAACGGCGAGGTGACCCAGGCGGTGCGGCCCTCGACGTGCGACGCAGGTCCCATCGCCGAGGGCGACTGGCTCGGCATCAGCCGCGAGGGCATCCAGGTGGTCGGTCCCGACCTCGGCGAGGCCGCGTGCGCCCTGATCGACCGGCTGCTGGACGACCACGAGCTGGTCACGATCATCGAAGGTGACGGCGCGTCCCCGGGCTGCACCCGCCACATCACGCAGTGGCTCGAGGAGCACCACCCCGACGTCGAGGCCGAGGTCCACCACGGCGGCCAGCCGCTCTACCCGTACCTGTTCGGCATCGAGTGAGTTCGGTCACATCGCGCATGGTGGATCTAGCGCCCGGGTAGTGGATCTAGCATGGAACTCTTCACCACGATCGATTCGACCTTCGCCGACCTGGCCAAGACCGTCGACCAAGGCACCGTTGCCGTGGCCGAGCGTCTGCCGGCACCGGTCGACGCCCTCGCGCTGCGGGTGGGTGCGGTCAACGCTGAGGTGCTCCGCCAGTACGGGCGGGTCACCGCCACCACCGCCGATGCCGTCTACGGCGTCGCCACCGTGGCCTGGACCGGTACCGCCCAGCTGATCGACGCCACCGGTCACGCCTTCGAGGCCTCCGCCGGCACCATCCGCAACACCAGCCGTCGCGCCGTGGGCGACGTCCGCCAGGCGACCTCGACCATCAAGAACCGCGCCGGCGCCGCCGCCGGCGAGGTCGGGCGCAACTTCAGCGTCGTCGCCGACCGTGCCGGCAAGGTCGAGGACCGTGTCGAGGCTGCCACCGAGGCCGCCGCCGACAAGGTCGTCAAGGCCGCGGACGCCGGCGTCGCCGAGACCGGTCGCACCGGGGCCAACCGCCCCGCCGGTCCGTACCAGAACTGGACCAAGGAAGAGCTCTACGAGCGGGCCCAGGAGCTCGACATCGACGGCCGTTCGAACATGAGCAAGAACCAGCTCGTGAAGGCGCTGCGCTCCGCCTGACCTGGCATCGCACCAGGGATTCTCGTCCGACACCGCCGGCATCGTCCGGCGGTGTCGGCGCGCGCGGGCAAGATCGGGGGATGGACCCCCGACCGCTGCGATCGCTGACCCGGATCGATGTGGCCCGCCTGGACGGGGTCGGTCCCAAGCGCGTCGAGGCCCTGCGCTCGGTCGGCATCGAGACGGTGTTCGACCTGCTCACGCACTACCCGCGTCGCTACATCGACCGCACCAAGGAGGCCCGGATCGCCGACCTCCACGTCGGCGAGGTGGCATCGGTGCTCGCCCGGGTCGAGCGCATCTCGTCGCGACCGCTCGGTGGCCGGGGCCGGGGGCGACGCGTGATGGTCGAGGCGTTCGTCTCCGACGGCACCGGGCGCATGAAGGTGACGTTCTTCAACCAGGCCTGGCGCGAGAAGCAGCTCGCCCCCGGCACCGAGGTGGTCTTCTGGGGCAAGATCGAGGACTTCCGGGGCACGAGGCAGCTCACGAACCCGGTGGTCGACCTCCTCGGCGACCAGACCGGTCAGGTCGTCCCGGTGTACCCGCAGTCCGAGAAGGCTCGCATCACCACCCAGGACGTCCGCCGCTGGGTGGACGAGGCACTGGAGCGGATCGAACGCCTCGGCGGGCTCCTCGACCCCGTGCCCCAGCCCGTCCTCGACCGCCTCGAGCTCATCGACCGGAATGCCGCGCTGAAGCTGGTCCACGTGCCCGGCGACAGCGTGGGCGCGTACAAGGCCGCGCGCAAGCGGCTGATCTTCGACGAGCTGCTCCGCCTCCAGCTGGCGTTGGTGCTGCGCAAGCGGCGGGTGGAGCAGACCACGGTCGGCGTCGCCCACGACCTGTCGGGCGAGCTCGTGCGCCGGTTCCACGCCGCCCTCCCGTACGCCCTCACCGGCGCCCAGGAGCGCGTCATCGCGGAGATCGACGCCGACCTCGCGCTCCCCGTCCCGATGCACCGCCTCCTGCAGGGCGACGTCGGCGCGGGTAAGACCGTCGTCGCCGTGTCGGCCCTGCTGGTCGCCGTCCAGGGCGGGCACCAGGGCGCGCTCATGGCTCCCACCGAGGTCCTGGCCGAGCAGCACGCCCTCGGCATCCGGGAGCTGCTCGCCGACCTGCGCGTCGGCGACGAGGGCGCCCTGTTCGACCGGCCGCTGCGGGTCGAGCTGCTCACGAACCGCGTGCCGGCGGGCCGTCGGCGCGAGATCACCGACGGGCTCGCTGGGGGAGACGTCGACATCGCCATCGGCACCCACGCCCTGCTGTCGGCCGACGTCGACTTCGCGTCGCTCGGTGTCGTGGTCGTCGACGAGCAGCACCGCTTCGGCGTGGAGCAGCGAGCGGCGCTGCGCGACAAGGGGCGCGGGTCGGTGCCCGACGTGCTGGTGATGACGGCCACGCCCATCCCGCGCACGGCGGCGATGACCGTCTACGGCGACCTCGACGTGTCGATCCTGGACGAGATGCCCCCCGGACGCACGCCGATCGAGACCACGTGGGCCCGCACCGAGCAGGAGCAGGGGCAGGTGTGGGACCAGGTCCGGACCGAGGTGTCCGCCGGCCGCCAGGCCTACGTCGTGAGCCCGCTCGTCGAGGAGTCCGAGAAGCTCGAGGTCTCCTCGGCCACCGAGACCTACGACCAGCTCTCCCACGGCGAGCTCGCCGGGCTGCGCCTCGGCCTCCTGCACGGCCGGGTGCCGCCGGCGGAGAAGGAGGCCACGATGCGCCAGTTCCGGGAGGGACGCCTCGACGTGCTGGTGGCCACCACCGTGATCGAGGTGGGCGTCGACGTCCCCAACGCCACGGTCATGGTGGTGCTCGACGCCGACCGCTTCGGCATCGCCCAGCTCCACCAGCTCCGAGGCCGGGTCGGGCGGGGTGCGCACCGCTCGTTCTGCCACCTGCTGGGGGAGGGCGCCACCGAGGACGGGGAGCGCCGGCTGGAGGCGATGGTCGAGACCACCGACGGGTTCGTGCTCGCAGAGGTCGACCTCGACCTTCGGGGCGAGGGCACGATCCTCGGCGCTCGTCAGAAGGGCCGCAACGACCTGAAGCTGGCGTCGTTGCGTGACGACCGGGAGTGGGTCGACACCGCCCGCGCGGTCGCCTTCGAGCTGGTCGACGCCCCGGGCGGTCCGCCCGAGGCGCTGGTCGACGAGGTCCGCCTGTTCCTCGACGAGGACGAAGAGGAGTTCCTGTTCAAGAGCTGAGCTCGCGAGCCGGGGTCAGCGCATCGTCTTCGTCCTCGTCGTTCCTGCGGCGGAGGTACCAGAGGAGACCGCCGAGGACGAGGAGCGCCAGGAGCAGGGCGATGCCGGCCAGGATGAGGCCAGGGATCGAGTCGGTGACCCGCTCGGCATCGACCGCCTCTCCGACCTCCCCGGCTTCGGCGGGGAAGGTGATCGTGGCCCGGACCGTTCGTTCGAGCTCGCCCGACCGCAGCGTCAGCGTGGCGTTCCACGGCCCGTCGGGGATCTCCGGGTCCAGCGGGACGTGCACGTCGCCCGTCTCGCCGATGCCGAGGGTGGTCCCGAGCTCGGCGGGGAAGGGCCCGGCCGAGAGCCCGGCAGGTCCGTCTGTGAGCTCGAGCTGACCGCTCATGTCGAGGGCGCGACCACCGGTGTTGTGCACCTTCGCCGCGACGACCGGCGTGCCGTCGGCGTCTCGGGCGGCGGTGAGGGTGTCGACCTCGAAGTCGGAAGCGGGCTCGCTGCCCTCGCCGACGGAGAGGTAGATGCGGATCCCGACCCGGTTGACGACGGTGACGCCGCTGTCCGACTCGGCCCCGGGCAGCTCGGCCCAGATCACGCCGTAGCGCTCGCCGTCCGGAGCGTCGGCCGGCACGGTGATCGTCGCCTTGAGCGTCTCAGATCCTTCGGCCGGCAGTTCGATCGAAGATCGATCGAGGACCGCCCATCGGGCGACGGCCTGGTCCTCCTGCCGATCCGAAGGTTGGAACGATGTGTCGTCGATCGCCGCGCCACCGGCGTAGACCCGGACGGTGGACGCAACCGGCTCGTGGTTCACGACCTGAACCTGGCGAACGATCGTCTCACCCTGACCGACGTGGTCGATGATGTACTGCTGGGCCCGCGGATCATCCGAGCGGTCGGACGGCACCTCGACCAGGCGGATGCCCACACCTCGTTGATCCGCATCGGTCTGGGCGGATGCGCAGAAGACTGAGGTGAGGAGGGCCCCGAGCGCGAGCAGGGCGACGAGGATCGTGCGGCGCAACGTCCGCCTCAGACGACGGAGTGGGTAACAGTCCCGGTGTAGAAACCGGCAACGACGGTGTCTGCAATCACGAAGGTCAAGACGGGGCTCCACGAGGCGGTGTTGGTGGCCGTCGCAAGGGTCGTGACGACGGGCGTGTCCAACGCCAGACCAGCTGTCGTGGCGGCGGGGGTAGCCGAGGTGATGCCCCCGCTCACAGCGACGGTGCCCGGCTTGTAGTTGATGGTGCTCGCCAGGAGGTTGGTGGAGGTGGTCGCCGACGTGAAGTCACTCGACCGCACGGAGGCGATCCAGTTGTTGGTGAGAATCCCGCCAGTGCGGTTGTCGGTCACCTGCACCTGACCGAGCGCAGCGGTGTCCTGTGCGCTCAAGTTGGCTGCCAGGGTTCCGAGGTCAGCCGTGAGAGGAGCGGTGATCGAGAGGGTGCCGGCGACAGTCACCTCGAGCGTTGCCACGGTGTCCGCCTGCGCTCCCGGGGCGAAGGCCAGCATCGATGCGGCGGTGGCCAGGGCTGCTGCGGTTGCGAGGACCTTCTTCATCGGGTGCTCCATCGGGTTGCGAGGGGCTCGTTCCGTTGTCCCCGTGTCGATGTATCGACACGGAGCCCCGTTCGCTGTACGCCATCGGGGAGTCATACTCACAACCACCCGAACGGGTGGGTGCGGCGTGGTCACGGTCGAGGGGAGCCAAGTCGCCGGTGGCGCGCAGGACCACCACGCCGGCGCGGCGAACTGGGAGGCATGCGCCGTCGAGCCACCCTCATCGCCTGCCTTGCCATCGTCCTCCTCGGTGGCATCGCCCTGCCCGAGGCCCGAGCCGCCGATCCGTCTGCGGTCGAAGCGGTCCCCGTGCCCACGGTGCTCGGGCCGGTCGATGACTCCGTCGGCCTGAAGGGTGAACCGTGGTTCGATCCGCCCTTCGTCCTGGAGGAGGCCGAGCCCCACCCCTACGTGTCCGAGGAGTTCTTCCTCGAGGGCACGGCGCGCGACCTGCTCGGCAACGCATCGGACGCCGCGTACAAGACCCGGATCCTGGTCGTGCGCCCGCAGCAGATCGAGGACTTCTCCGGCGTCGCCGTGGTCGAGTGGGACAACGTGACGGCGCAGGCGGCGCTGAACCCGATGTTCATCTGGAACCACCCGTACCTGCTCCGGGAGGGCCACGCCTTCGTCTCCGTCTCCGCCCAGGCCGTCGGCGTCTGCTGCTCGCCGGTGTCCCACAACCTGTGGGATCCGGTGCGCTACGGCGACCTCCACCACCCGGGTGACACGTACAGCTTCGACATCTTCGCCCAGGCCGTCGAGGCCGTGCGCGCGAATGCGACCGCGACCGACACCGGCAGCGGGGTCACCGGCGATCTCGACGTCACCGACGTGATCGCCACCGGGACCTCGCAGTCGGCGAGCCGGCTCCACACGCACCTCGACCGGATCGAGGGGATCCGCACCGCCAACATCGACGGCTACCTCCTCGACGCCGGCGGGTCGCGCTCCTTCGCGCGGGCCCCCGTCGTCCCCACGATCCACTTCCTGAGCGAGGACGGGCTGAGCGCCACCGAACCGAGCGCGGCCGGATCATCGCTCATGGGCACCGACGACAACTACCGGCTGTGGGAGGTGCCCGCCGCCTCCCATGCCGACGCCGAGTTCAGCCGGTACATCGAGGACGGGCTCTACCTCACCCACATCGCCGAGGCGCCGCCGCTGCCGTGGCGGACCTGGGACGAGCGCCGGTCGTCGTTCCGCTACGGCGACGACGGCGTCAGCCTGCGCTCGGGCTGCCAGCCGCTCGGCTACGGCGACAACACCTACCCGCGCCGCTACGCCGCGCGGGCGGCCCTCGACCAGCTCATCCGCTGGACCACGGGTGACACCACCACGACCGAGGCGGGCCAGCTGCCGGCCTCCGACCGGGCGCAGCAGCGCTCGAAGAGCCCCCGGTTGGCTCCCGCTGCATCGGCGCCGTTCGTGCCGGACCAGCCGCCACGCGTCGAGTACGCGAACGGGTCACCCGTGCGAGACGCCAACCGCCAGATCGTCGGCGGGGTGCGCCTGCCCCAGATCGACGTCCCGGTGGCCGACTACCTGGCCACCACGTGCGGCCTGTTCGGCCACACGGTGGGCTACGACCCGATCACGCTGGCCACCTTGTACCCCTCGACCGACGTCTACGTGGCGGAGATGGAGGCCGCCATCGAGCGAGCGCTGGCTGCCGGCACCATGCTGGCGCCGGAGGCCGCGGAGCTGCGGGTGCAGCTCGAGACCGCGGTCGTGCCGGCCTACCGAGCGCCGAAGCCGCCGGGAGCCCTCGACGAGGGGGCCGCCCACCTGCTCCAGTCGCTCGTCGGCTGAGGCGGCGCCGGCCTCAGTGGTCGTCGTAGTCGGGGACTTCGAGGTACCAGCCGTCGAGACAGTCCTCGCAGCGGTACATGACGACCATCCCCGGCTGCCAGCCCTCTTCGGGTGCGTAGCTGTTGAGGTGGGCCCGGCCCCCGCAGTCGATGCAGGTGATGACCGGGTCGGGCTCGTGCACCGGGTCGACGGTACCGGTGCTCGGGGATGCACGCCCTCCCCTGTGGCCCGTGGAACACTGCCGCCCGATGCGCACGCACCCCTTCGTCGCCCTCGCGCTCACCGGTTCCCTCCTGCTCGCTGCATGCGGCGGGGACGAGGAGCAGGCTGCCACGACCGACTCCACCACCTCGACCACGGTCCGTGCCACGACCACGACCACGACCACCGAGGTGGCCGTCCCCGTGTCGATGCTCACGGGGCTCCCGCTGCCCGACGAGTGGGTCCAGGCCCGGCCGGTGGTGGCGGTCAAGTTCGACAACGTCGAGGGCAAGTCCACGCCCCAGGTCGGCATCGGCGCCGCCGAGATCGTCTACGAGGTCCCGGTGGAGGGCCAGGTCACCCGGTTCCTCGCGCTGTACCAGTCGGTCGACGCCTCGCCCATCGGCCCCATCCGATCGGCGCGCGGGTCCGAGATCGGGCTGCTGGAGGAGCTGAACCGGCCCCTGTTCGCCTACCACGGCGCCAACGGCCTGCTCGAGCGCCACGTCCGGGCCTCCACCGTCGTGCCCCGCTCCTTCGACGACGTCCCGCACCTGTACTACCGCGACTCGGCCCGCAGGTCCCCGTACAACTCCTTCGCGCTGGGGACCGCCGACTTCCGGGCCACCGCACCGGAGGGCTCGACCGGACCAGACCAGTCGGTGCTGCACTTCGCCGAGCGGGGCGATGCGGTCCCGTCGCCGAACGCGGTGTCGGCGACGTCGATCAACATCGTGTTCCCGCCCGCCTTCGGTGGGTCCAGCGGCCGCAGCACCCCGGTCCGGTTCGAGTGGGACGGCTCCCGCTGGGTCCGCTTCCAGGCCGGCCACCCCCACGTCGACGGGGACGGTGGCGGCCAGATCGGCGTGGACAACGTGATCATCCGCTTCACCGCCGCCCTCGACTCGGGCACGGTCGACCAGGCCGGCTCCCGGGTCCCCACCGCCCAGGTCGTGGGCGAGGGTGAGGCGTGGATCTTCAGCGGCGGCAACGTCGCCACCGGCACCTGGCACAAGCCCGATGAGGCGACCCCGACGACCTACCGCGACGTCGAGGGCAACGAGATCACGCTCACCCCGGGCAAGACCTGGATCGCCCTGCCCTACGGCCACGGCTCCTCCTTCAAGTAGTGCGAGTGGTCGCCGGGTCCGCACGAGGCCGTCGCCTCGGCGCCCCACCCGGCGCCGACACCCGTCCCACCACCGACCGGGTGCGCGAGGCGGTGTTCAACGCCCTCGGCAGCCTCGGCGTCGTCGAGGGCGCCACGGTCGTCGACCTGTACGCCGGCAGCGGCGCGCTCGGCATCGAGGCGCTCAGCCGCGGCGCGGCGAGCGCGCACTTCGTGGAGTCCGACCGGCGCGCGGCGGCGGTCATCGAGGACAACCTCGACGCCCTGTCCCTCGCCGACCGGGCCGTCGTCGTGCGCCGCCCGGTGGAGGCGGCGATCGCCGACCTCCCGGCGCCGCTCGACCTGGTCCTGGCCGACCCGCCCTACGCCTTCGACGGCTGGCCCGAGCTGCTCGCCCGGCTGCTCCCGCTGCTCGCCGACGGTGCCGTGGTGGTCGCCGAGTCGGACCGGTCGCTGACCCTCCCGGCCGGGTGGGAAAAGGTGAGGGAGCGCACCTACGGCGGTACGGTTGTGCTGTTCGCCCGGCCCGAGCTGCCGACGACCGACGTCCCCGATCCGACAGGAGCACATGCGTGAGGACCGTCCTCTATCCCGGGACGTTCGATCCGATCCACAACGGCCACCTGGAGATCATCGAGACCGCCTCACGGCTGTTCGACAAGGTCACCGTCGCCGCCATGCGCAACCCGCAGAAGGGCGAGCCGCTGTTCTCCTTCGAGGACCGCAAGGCCATGATCGAGGAGAGCACATCGCACCTCGGCAACGTCGAGGTCGTGCAGTTCGCCAGCCTCGTCGTCGACCTCGCCCGTGAGGTCGGTGCCGATGTCATCGTCAAGGGCCTGCGGGCGGTGTCGGACTTCGAGTCCGAGATGCACCAGGCCCACATGAACCGCAAGATCTCCGGCGTGGAGACCCTGTTCATCCCCTCGGCCACCGAGCACTCCTTCGTCGCCTCCAAGCTGCTGCGCGAGATCGCCCGGTTCGGTGGCAACGTCAACGAGATGGTGCCCGACGCCGTCGTGAAGCGCCTCTCGGAGAAGTTCGGATGAGCGACCGGCCCGGCCAGTCCCCGTACGAGGCGCCCCAGGTGGAGTCCGTGCTGCGCGAGCTGCGCGACCTCATCGAGCAGGCGCGGCCCATGCCGCTGTCCACCTCGGTGATGATCAACCAGGCCGAGGTCCTCGACCTGCTCAACGAGGCCACCGAGCGCCTCCCCGAGGAGCTCCGCTCGGCCAAGTGGCTCCTCAAGCAGCGCGAGGAGTTCCTCGCCCGCACCCGGCGCGAGGCCGACGAGATCATCGACGCCGCCCGCCAGAAGGCCGAGCAGCTGGTCCAGCAGACCGAGGTCGTCAAGGCCGCCGAGGCCCGGGCCCGCTCCGTCGTCGACGCCGCCGATGCCGAGTCCCGTCGCCTCAAGCTCGAGGCCGAGGACTTCTGCGACCAGCGCCTCGCCAGCTTCGAGATCGTGCTGGAGCGGACCATGAAGGTGGTCAGCGCGGGCCGGGCCAAGCTGCAGGGCAGCCAGGCGGCCCAGGACGAGCGCGACCTCGGCGACGCGCCGGAGGGCGGCCACGTGCACACGGCCGAGGACGAGCAGGCTGCCCAGGAGCGACGGGCCCGACGCCGGCTGGAGGCGGTCCCCGACTCGGGTCAGGGGTTCTTCGACCAGGACGACGCCTGAGTGGGCAAGCCCTTCATCGTCCGCGTCGGCGACCTGCTGCGCGAGCCGGGCAGCCGGCGCGACATCGACGTCGAGGTCGAGGCCGAGCGGCTCGAGACCTCCGCCGCCAGCACCATCCCCGGCACGCCGTTGACCCTCGAGGGCGCGGTCGTGGCCATGGCCGGTGGCGTGGAGGTCATCGCCACGCTCGGCTTCGACTGGTACGGCGCCTGCCGCCGCTGCCTCGACGACGTGACCGGCCACGTGGACGTCGCGCTGCGCGAGATCGCCCAGCGGGCGCCCGTCGACGACGAGATCTACCCCATCGACGACGACCTGCTCGACCTCGAGCCGATGGTGCACGAGCTGGTGCTGGCCAGCCTGCCCATCGCCCCGCTCTGCGCCGAGGACTGCTCGGGCCCGGACCCGGAGCGCTTCCCCACCACCACCGAGGACGAGGCCGCGGCCGCGGCGGCCGCCGGCGAGCCGGCGCCGGACCCCCGCTGGGCCGCCCTGTCCGAGTTGAGGTTGGACGAGGACTGACCGCTAGGGTGTCTCCTTCGCGTCCGCCTGGTCGGCACCCCGACTGGCCCGGACGCATTCGAACGCCCTCCCGGCACCGCATCTGAGGTTGAACAGCCATGGCCGTCCCCAAGAAGAAGACCTCCAAGGCGAAGGGCCGCAGCCGTCGCGCCGCGAACTGGCGTCTCAGCCGCCCGTCGCGCAGCCTCTGCCCGCGCTGCGGCGTGGTGAAGGTCCCCCACATCGTGTGCCCCAACTGCGGTTGGTACCACGGCCGCCAGGCCGTGGATGTGGATTGACCTCGGTCTGAATGCTCCCCATCGCCATCGACGCGAACGGCGGGGACAGGTCACCGGCTGACATCGTCGAGGGCGCCCGCCAGGCCCGCGACGAGCTCGGCGTCGACATCTTGCTCGTCGGCACCCCCGAGGTCGCCGACTACGCCTCGGACCTCCCCCTCCTCGAGGCGTCCGAGGTCATCGCCATGGACGCCGACCCCGGCTCCAGCGTGCGCCGGATGAAGGACTCCACGCTCGTGCGGGCCGCCGAGGCGGTGCGCGACGGCAAGGCCTCGGCCATGATCTCGGCCGGCAACACCGGCGCCACCATGGCCTCGGCGCTGCTGCGCATGGGCCGCCTCAAGGGCGTCAAGCGCCCGGCCATCGCCACGCCGCTGCCGGTGCCCTCGGGCGGCCACACCGTGCTGCTCGACGCCGGCGCCAACGCCGAGTGCCAGCCCGACTGGCTTGTGCAGTTCGCCCAGATGGGGGCCGCCTACGCCCGGGCCCGCTACGACGTGGCTGTGCCCCGGGTCGGGCTGCTGTCCATCGGCGAGGAGCCGGGCAAGGGCGACACGCTGCGCAAGGAGACCTACGCGCTGCTCGCCGCCGACGGCGTCCTCGACGCGGCCGGCGGCACCTTCATCGGCAACGTCGAGGGCCGGGACATCCTCACCGACGACGTCGACGTGGTCGTCACCGACGGCTTCACCGGCAACGTGGCCCTCAAGTCCCTCGAGGGCGGGATGAAGGGGCTGGTCAACCGGCTCCTCGAGGCCTTCGCCACCAACGACGAGACGCGGGCGGCGGCCGAGGTGCTCATGCCCGAGCTGCTGCCCCTGTACGCCACCCTCGACCCGGAGAACACCGGCGGGGCCATGCTGCTCGGCGTCGACGGGGTCTGCATCATCAGCCACGGCTCCTCCGGGCCGACGGCGGTGGTGAACGCCGTCCGGGTGGCACGCGACATGGTCGTCGGCGACGTCCCGGCGCACCTCGCCGCCTCGGTCGCCTGACCGGCACACATAGCCCCTGACCTGGGCTTTCGGGCGCGATCCGGCGCTTTTCCGGCCCTTCCGGCTATGGTGGCCGATCGCCAGAGAAGCATCCGAACCCAGGAGGGGCACCCGTTGCCCGCAGAGACCCACGTGGAGGGCGACAAGATGGATCGCGACGAGGTCCTGACCCTCATCCGAGATCGCCTCGCCGACATCCTCGAGATCGAGCCCGACTCCATCAAGGAGGGCGACAGCTTCGTGGACGACCTCGACGCCGACTCGCTCGCCCTGATCGAGCTGGTGGAGGGCCTCGAGGAGGAGATCGGTGAGCGCACGGTCGGCTTCCGCATCGAGGACGAAGACCTCGAGGACCTGAAGACCGTCCGGGACGCCGTCGACTACGTCGTCGCGCGCCTCTGATCGGAACCCGGTCCGGATCCGTGGCGAACGCGCCCGGCGGCACGCACCGCCCGACGCTGCTCGGACGCGAACGCCTCCTCGACGCGCTCGGCTACACCCCGACCGACGAGGCGCTGCTGGCCCAGGCCTTCGCCCACCGCTCCTGGTGCGCCGAGCACGCCGGCTACGAGAGCAACGAGCGGCTGGAGTTCCTCGGCGACTCCGTGCTGGGCTTCCTCGTCGCCGACCACGTGTACCGCACCGACGCCGCCCTCGACGAGGGAGCGCTCACCGACGTGCGCAAGGCGGTCGTCAACTCGGTGTGCCTGGCCGAGGTGGCCGTCGAGCTCGGCCTCGGCGAGCACCTGCGCCTCGGCAAGGGCGAGGAGCAGTCCGGCGGGCGCGAGAAGCCCTCGATCCTGTCCGACGCCATGGAGGCCGTCCTCGGCGCCGTGTACCTCGACGGCGGCCTCGACGCCGCCCGCCGCCTGGTCCTGGAGCTGCTCGGCGAGCGGATCCAGTCCGCCATCGACGCCGGTGGCGGCGACCAGGACCACAAGAGCCGCCTGCAGGAGCGCCTCGCCACCGTCACCACCGCCACGGCCACCTACGCCTTCGACGCCACCGGCCCGGACCACGCCCGGCACTTCACCGTCACGGTGACCGCCGGCGGGCACCAGCTCGGCGTGGGCACCGGCCGTTCCAAGAAGCAAGCCGAGCAGCAGGCGGCCCGTGTCGCCCTCGAGACGCTCGGCGACGACGGCACCGGCTACCCCGGCGCCCCCGATGCCCTGGGAGGGCTCACAGATGGCTGAACTGCCTGAGGTCGAGACGCTGCGCCGACAGCTCGAGCGCGACGTGGTGGGGCGCAAGGTGAAGACCGTCGACGTGCACGACACCAAGGTCATCCCCCGGCACAGCACCAAGAAGCAGTTCGCCGGGATGCTCGAGGGCGCCAAGCTCAAGTCCCTGATCCGGCGCGGGACGTTCCTGATCTTCACCCTCGACACCGGCGACCGCCTCATCGTGCGGCCCGGCCTCGGCGGCCAGCTGCGCAAGACGGCGTCCAAGGACGACCTCGACGCCGGCACGGGCGTGGTCATCACCTTCACCCAGGGCGGCCAGCTGCGCTACATCGACCCCCGCCGGACCGGCGAGCTGTGGATCCTCACCCCGGAGCAGGTGGCCGAGGGCGTCGACGAGATCGAGCTGCTCGGCTACGACGTGGTCGACCAGCCCGTGCCGTGGGCCGACTTCGCCAAGCTGGTGCTGCAGCGCTCCGTGAAGCTGAAGACCCTGCT
>Ga0208490_100703_pt1 | contig 17550 bp, 18 predicted proteins | sample SubbioAug_CSWold_FD_184818 | JGI IMG/M metagenome (GOLD analysis project Ga0208490, IMG submission 184818) | Serpentinite rock and fluid subsurface biosphere microbial communities from McLaughlin Reserve, California, USA - CR11Aug_CSWold (SPAdes) | ecosystem: Environmental > Terrestrial > Deep...
GCGGGCCGCCGCAACCGCCGCGACGACCACGCCGGTCAGCGGGACGGCGAGGAAGGCACCGAGGATCCCGGCGGTCACGGCGCCGACCGTGAGCGAGATCAAGATGACCAGCGGGTGGAGCTTGAGGGCCTTGCCCATGACGATGGGGCTGAGGACGTCGCCCTCGATCTGCTGGACCGCGACGGTCAGCGCCACGACGATGAGCGCCTGGACGACGCCGCCGGTCACGAGGGCGACCAGCGCGGCCAGCGTGCCGGCGACCACCGCGCCCACCAGCGGGAAGAACGCCGACAGCGCGGTGATGATCGCCAGCGGCAGGGCCAGGGGCACGCCGAGCACGGCCAGACCGATCCCGATGATCGCCCCGTTCACGATGCCGACGACGAGCGTCCCGCGCACGTAGGCGGCCAGTGCCGCCCAGGCGGCGCTCGCCGATCGACGAGCGACCTCGCGCCGGGAGTCGGGGATCTGGGTGCCGGCCCACTCGGTGAGGCGCGGTCCGTCCTTGACGAAGAAGAAGACCATCACGAGTGCGAGCAGGGCGCCGGCCAGCACCTCGGCGGCGATGGTGACGCCGTCCACCAGGGCGCCGGGCTCGGCCTGCAGGAGGCGGTCGACGGCGGTGTCCACGGCGGCGCGCAGGTCGGGGTTCTCGATGCCGAGCGGGCCGGTCTCCAGCCACTGCTCGATCTCGGCGATGCCCTCGTCGATCCGTTCGCCGAGCTCACCGGTCTGGTCGAGGAAGGAGGGGACCAGGGCAGCGATGCCGCCGGCGACGATGGCGATGCTGCCCAGCAGGACGGCCCAGGTCGCGAGCAGCGGCGGCCAGCCGCGCCGGCGCAGGGCCCGCACGGGCACCTGGAGCACGGTGGTGAAGAGGAGGGCGACGAACAGCGGCACGGTGACGACCCGCAGCTCGAGCAGCACCCAGAGCACGGCGAGGACGCCGGCGACGATGACCGCGGTCCGCACGACGATCTCGGAGCCCAGCACCAGCCCCACCGGTGCGGTCGCCCGCCGCTCGTTCGTCAGGTCGTTCGCCATCCCCGCAGTGTCGCGGATCGCCCTGCGCCGCCGGTGCGACCCCTCGCCTCGCTCAGCGGACGAACAGCGGGGCGTGCGGGAGGTCGTCGAGCACCAGGCGGGCGAAGCGCTCGCACTCGGGCAGGTGCGGGTAGCCGGACAGGATGAACGCGTCGATGCCGACCGCCCGGTAGGCGTCCAGCTTCGCCCGAACCTGGTCGGGATCGCCCACGATGGCGGCGCCGGCACCGGACCTCGCCCGGCCGATGCCCGTCCACAGGCCGTCCTCGACGAAGCCGTCGTCGTCGGCGACCTCCCGCAGCTCGCTCTGGCGGGCGACGCCGGCGGATGCGGTGTCGAGCGATCGCGATCGGATCCGGGCGCCGACCTCGTCGTCGAGCTGGGAGACCAGGTGCTGCGCGGCGTCCATCGCCTCCCCCTCGGTCTCGCGCACGATGACGTGCGTCCGCAGCCCGTAGCCGAGCTCGCGGCCGGCCTCCGCCGCCAGCGCCGTCATCTCCTCGACGGTGCCCGCCACGGACGAGACCGTGTCCGGCCAGGTGAGGAACACGTCGGCCTGCTCGGCGGCCGTGCGCTTCGCGTCGGGCGAGAACCCACCGAAGTACAGCGGCGGACACCCCCGCCCGTCCCTGGCGATCCGAGGCGGGTCGATCGAGAGGTCGACGAAGTCGCCGTGCTGGTCCAGCGGCGCGCCGTCGAGGAGCGAGCGCAGCGCCTGCATCTGCTCGCGGGTGCGCTGGTACCGGGGTGCGCTCGCCAGGGCCTCGCCCGGCACGTCGCTGCTGATGATGTTGATGGTCAGCCGGCCCTCGAGCAGGTGGTCGAGGGTGGCCAGCTGCCGGGCCATCTGGGGCACGACGAGCTCGCCGCAGCGCACGGCCACGAGGAGCCGGAGCCGGTCGAGGAGCGGAGCGACCGCCGCGGCGAAGGCGACCGGATCGATGCCGAGCGCGTAGCCGCTGGGCAGGAGGATGTTGTCGTACCCGTTGCGGTCGGCGGCGAGGGTGATGTCGCGGCAGTGGGGCCAGGAGGACCGCAGGGCGGGGTCCTCGACGCCGAGCAGCTCGTAGTCGTCGTCGCAGAGCGCCGCGAACCAGGCGACCTCGGGGTGCTCGGGCCGGTTCACGGCAGCGGCTGTCCGTCCGAGGCCACGACCAGGTCGTACACGTCGCTGCGGTCGAGGTGGACGCCGAGGGCCGCAGGCGCGGCGGCCAGCCGCTCGGGCTGCTGGCTGCCCAGGATGGCGACCGGCCTCGACGGGTGGGCGAGGACGAACGCGACGGCGACGTCGGCCCGGCCGACGCCCTCCCGCTCGGCGAGCCGGTCGAGGACCTCGACGACCGCAGGAGGTGCACCCTCCCCGGTGGCGAGGGTGCCGCCGGCGAGGGGCGACCAGGCGAGGGGCACGGCGCCGGTGGCCATGCAGTGGTCGAGCACACCGTCGCGGAGCGGGTCCAGGTGGGTGACGGACAGCTCGGGCTGGCTGGTCGCCACTGGCTCACCCAGGTGCGCTTCGAGGGCCTGGTGCTGGGCCGCGGTGTGGTTCGACACCCCGATGGCCCGGACCTTGCCCTCGGCCCGCAGCGACAGCAGCGTCTCCGCCACCGCCGCCGGATGGGCGAACAGATCCGGTCGGTGCACCTGGTAGAGGTCGATCACGTCCACCCCCAGGCGCCGCAGCGACGCCTCGCACGCGGCACGGAGCGCGTCCGGCGAGGAGTCGTACGGGACCGGCGGGACGATCCCGCCCTTGGTGGCGAGCACCATGCGCCCGCGCAGGGCGGGAGCCCGCCGCAGCACCCGGCCGAGGAGCGCCTCGTTGTCGCCGAAGCCTGTGCCGCCGAAGTCGAGGCCGTAGACGTCGGCGGTGTCCACCAGCGTCATCCCGGCGTCGAGCGCCGCCTCCAGCACCCGCTCCGCGACGGCGAGGTCGCCGTGGGTGTAGCGCCAGCAGCCGAACGCGAGCGGACCGATCGGGGTCTCGATGCCGCGGATCCGGCGTGGCTCGGCATCGACCAGGGAGGGCACCGCCGTAGGATCGCACATCCATGTCCGAGCCCCTCCGCTACGGGATCATCGGCTCGGGGATGATGGGCATCGAGCACCTGCTCAACATCTCCCACGTGCCGGGCGCGGTGGTCACCGCCATCGCCGACCCCCACGAGGGTTCCCGCGACTGGGCTCGCCTCGCCGCGCCCGACGGGGTGACGTTCGAGGCGTTCACCCACCACGCGGAGCTGCTCGACTCGGGGCTCTGCGATGCGGTGGTCGTCGCCACGCCGAACATGACCCACCACGACGTGCTCCTCGACGTCCTGGCCACCGACGTCCACGTCCTGGTCGAGAAGCCCCTGTGCACCACGGTCGAGCACTGCCGGGACGTCATCGAGGCCGCCGCCGATCGACGGGGCGTCGTGTGGGTCGGCCTCGAGTACCGGTACATGCCGCCGGTGGCCCGCCTCGTCGACATCGCCCACGGTGGTGCGCTCGGGCGGCTGCGCATGATCGGCATCCGGGAGCACCGGTTCCCGTTCCTGCGCAAGATCGGGGACTGGAACCGCTTCGACCGCAACACCGGCGGGACGCTGGTCGAGAAGTGCTGCCACTACTTCGACCTCATGAACCACATCGCCCGCGCCCGTCCCGTGCGCGTGCTGGCCAGCGGCGCGCAGGACGTCAACCACCTCGACGAGGTCTACGACGGCGAGGTCCCCGACATCATCGACAACGCACTGGTGATCGTCGAGTACGACGACGGCCTGCGTGCCTCCCTCGACCTGTGCATGTTCGCCGAGGCGTCGGTGAACCAGGAGGAGCTGAGCGTGGTGGGAGACGAGGGGAAGGCCGAGGCGTTCCTGCCGTCGAAGGAGGTGCGGGTCGGCCGTCGGGAGCACGGGCGCGACGGGGTGCACTCGCAGATCGTGACCGACGAACGGGTGCGGTGGGAGGGGTTCCACCACGGCTCGAGCTACCTCGAGCACCTCGACTTCCTCGACGCGTGCCGGTCCGGCGCCGCACCGGAGGTCAGCCTGGAGGACGGCCTCTGGAGCGTCGCCCTCGGCGTCGCCGCCCAGCGCTCGATCGCCGAGCGCCGCGCGGTCGAGGTCGACGAGGTGCTCTGAGCGGACTCAGGGGTAGGTACCTTCGATCTCGAAGTCGATCTCGACCTCGAGTCGCCCGTCGTCCACGTCGGCGTCGAGCTCCCAGGTGACGGCGTCGCGCCGCAGCTCGATCTCCACGTCGCCGTCGGCGGTGTCCTCCTCGACGACGCTCCACCCATCGGCGACCACGAGCTCGTCGAGGGCGACGCCGCCATCGACCAGCGCGAGGGTCGCCGAGCCCGCCGGCCCGATCTCGAAGGTCCCCGGCTCGGCGGGGTCGATGTCGAGGTCGACCTCGATCTCGAGGATCCCGTCCTCGTACTGGATCTCGATCTGGTGCTCGAGTCCCTCACGCGTGAAGTCGACCTCGATCTCGTCGGCGGACTGCTCGTCGATCTCGACCTGCCAACCCTCGGCGGCGCTGGCATCGATGAGCTCCAGCCCGTCGTCGCCCACCACGAACTCGACGGTGCCGGCATCGCCGACCGCCCACACGCCGTCGCTGAGCACGCCGTCGTCGGCGCGGACGACGTCAGCAGCGACGTCGTCCGCGCCCTCCTCGGAACCGCCCTCGGCGGGCGTGTCGCCCGCACCCTCGGTCGGTGCCGGCTCGCTCAGGGTCACCCCTCCCGGGGAGGGCGAGGCGTCGCCGTCGTCGGAACAGGCCCCGAGCACCACCCCGGCCACCAGCGCGCCGATGCCGAACGTCGTCGAAGCCCTCATGGGCTGTCCCTTATCCCGCCGGGGCGGCGATCACCCCCCGCCGAGCTGGCCGCGGATGGCGCCGGCCGGGTACTCGGTGTTGTGGACGTTGACGTAGTAGTCGCCCGGGTTGGCGAGGATGTCCGCCGGGCTGGTCCCGTCCGCGAACACGGCAATCCCACCGCGCTCCGCATCGGCCTCGAGGCAGTCCGCCGCCTGGCCGTCCTCGGGCCAGGCGAGGTTGGCCACGACCGGGCCGTTCTCGCCGGGGGCGCCCTCGTGGATGTGCGCGGCGCGACCGTCCCCGGGGGCGAGATCGGTCTCGGCGACCTTGTCGACCACCAGGACGTAGCAGAGGGTCTGGCGGTCCGGGTCGCCGTCGATGCCGAAGACGTAGGCCTCGCCGCGCCCGTTCGGATCGCCGACCATGCCCTTGCTGCGGTCGTCGCCGGCCACCTCCTGGCGCCCGTCGAGGTCTGCGGACAGGACCGGGTTGGCGTGCCCGGCCGAGGCGAGCTGGGCGCCGCCGAACGCCAGGCCGACGGCGAGGCCGGCGGTGCCGGCGATGAGTGCGGTGCGCTTCTTGGACATGAGGATCCTCCAGGTGCCGATGCGGACGCCGGTCGCGTGGGCCGGCTGCACGGTCTTCGGTGCCGGGGGGTGTCCTGGATGTCCGTTTCGCGCCGTCCCCCTCCCGAGCCCGGGACGGATCGGACGTCAGGACTGGAGGAGGGCGAAGAAGACGGCCGCGAGGACGAGCACGGCCATCAGACCGAGCACCACCCAGGTCGTCAGACGCTGCCGCATGTGGCCATCCTTCCCGTCGCTGCCTAGATGAAGTCGAAGCGCTCGCTGTGGATCCGGTCGACGTCGATGCCGAGGCGCTCGAGCGCCTCCGATGCCGCGTCCATCATCGGGCCCGGTCCGCAGATGAAGTACTCGAGTCGCTCCCGCCCCTCCCCGGGGAGGTGGGCGTCGAGCAGCTCCTCGGTGACGAACCCCTCCTCGCCGTCCCAGCCCGGCGGCGGGTCGGTCAGCACGTGCACGACGCGCAGATCGCAACGCCGCTGCAGCTCGTCGAGCTCGTCTCGGAACGTGACCTCGTCCCACTCGCCGTTGGCGTAGACCAGCCACAGCGGGCGGCGGTCGCCCCGGTCGGCCAGCGTCCGCACCATGGACAGCGCCGGGGTGATCCCGATCCCGCCCGCGACGAACACGAAGCCGGGTGCCTCGTTGCGCTCGTAGGTGAACACGCCGTAGGGGCCGTCGAGGTACACGGCCGTGCCCGGCTCGATGTCGGGGACGCTGCGGGTGAAGTCCCCGAGCGCCTTGATCGTGAACTCGATCCGATCCCGGTCCTCGGCGCTGGAGGAGAACGAGAAGGGGTGCTCGGTGATCCGCAGCGGCGAGCGGCCCACGGTGATCCAGGCGAACTGGCCGGGCTGGAAGGCCATGCCGTCGTGGCCGTCGGGACGGAGGACGAGCGAGCTGGTGTCGCCCTCCCGGGGCACGATCCGCTCGACCACCCACGGCCTCCGCAGGATCAGGAAGGGCTTGACCACCCGCACCCAGGCCAGCAGCCCGACGACCGACAGCGACATCACCGCCCACAGGGCCTGGCGCCACGGACCGCTCACGTAGTGGCCGACGAGCTGCACGTGGACGAGCGCCGTCACCACCACGACGACCGCGAGCACGCCGTGCACGAGGCGCCACACCTCGTAGCGGAGCCGCAGCCGCTCCTTCCACAGCGACGTGACGATGATCGACACGAGCGCCACGACCGACGCCACACCGAACCGGGCGCGCCACGGCGCATCGACGACGTCCAGCAGCGCCCACTCGGCCGCGCCCGAGACGAACAGCATCAGGGGGTGGGCGAGCACGAAGGCGAACCCGACGAACGACATCTCCTTGTGGAACTTCAAGACGATGTCGAGCCCGTAGGGCGCGTCGACCCCGTTCGAGCGGGCGGTCAGCGCGAACTGGAGCCCGAGCACGGCGAGGCCGACGAACCCCAGGCCCACCGACAGCTCGGTCCAGAACCCCCGTCCCTCCGGGACCTCCCCGGCGAACGCGAAGAACAGCGGGGCGACGGCCAGCACGAGGTAGAGGAACAGCCACAGGAACCCGTGGGTGACGATCCTCATCCGCGCCCTCTCCCGGCGCCCGTGCTCGTCGCTTCGCTCATGGGGGCACCGTAGGGGGAGGTTCGAGCCACCGGAACACCGCCCGGCCGGTGAGCTCGGCCAGCACCACGGCGACCAGCTGCGTCCCGGCCCAGAGGGCGACCACCGGGTACCCGCGGTTGGCGATGGAGGCGTGCTCCTCGGCGAAGCCCCACAGGACGACGGCGGGGAGCAGCGTGGCCGCCAGCGCGAGCACGACGAGGGCGTCGACGGCCGCGATCCAGATGTCGCCTCGGCGTCGGGCCGTGTGCTCCTCCCAGAGCAGTCGGCGGCCGGCGATCACCGCGTGGACGGCGCCGAGCACGGCGCTGGCGACGACGAGGTCCATGCCCTTGGTGTCGCCGAGGCCGCCGCGGTCCGACGCGAGCTTGAACGCGAGGGCGGGCGCGACGATGACGATGAAGTCGATGACGGCGTACACGGGCGGCGCGATGGCGTCGGCGCGGCTGCTCACCGGTGCTCCCGGGCGCGGAGCTCGAACCGGTCGATGACGGTGCCGTCGACGCCGACGCAGCGACCGGTGAGCCGATCGTCGTGGATGTCGATGAGCAGGAACTGCAGCGCCGAGGTCGCGGTGGCGGTGAAGTCGCTGCGACCGACCCGCGTGGTCTTGCAGCCGCCGCCGCTCACCACGTAGGTGATGCCGTCGATGGGGTGCGTGCGCTCGTAGTGGTGGTCGTGGCCGGCCAGGACGAGGTCGACGTGGTGGCGGCGCAGGATGGGTTGGAGGCGCGTGCGGGCGCCGACGGTGGAGCCGTGGCGACCCGAGGAGTACAGCGGGTGGTGGAGGCACACGATCCGCCACTGGCTGGTCGCGGCAGCCAGGGTGTCGTCGAGCCACTCCCACTGGGTGTCGGCGTCGGGGCCGAACACCCCCGGCTCGCTGGAGTCGAGGTAGAAGAGATCGGCGGGGCCGTGGGTGGTGGCGTAGTAGGGGCCGGGGGTGCCGAGCAGGGCCAGCTCCGCCTCGATCTCGGCGATGCCCTCGTCGCTGTGGCGGAGGCCCTCGTCGTGGTTGCCGATGGCGAGCTCGAACCCGACGCCGGCGTCGATGAGCGGTGCCATCGGCCGGCGGAACACGTGGTCGTACCGATCGGCGAGGTTGCCGTAGTAGCAGATGTCGCCGAGGAGCGCGACCAGGCCGAACGGCAGGTGCTCGTAGGTGCGGGCCATCTGGGCGGCGACGGCCATGGCCTGGCGCCCACCGCTGCCGTTGTCGCCGATGGCGGCGAAGCGCAGCCGGTCCGGGGCGGTGGCCCAGCTGCCGGGCTGCAGCGTGATCTCCGGCGCCTGGCCCGGGATCAGGTCCTCGCGGGTGAGCAACGGCCAGACGTAGCCGGCGAGGACCCCGCCGGAGGCCGCGGTCCCCGCCGCGCCCCCTGCGGCGGCGAGGAACTGGCGGCGGCTCAGGCCCGACATGACCACACGATCGCGCCGCGGGTGCGGTCGGTGCCGAGCGGAGCACGGAGTCGCGGCAACGCCGACCCACATCAACTACGGTGCATGTGCATGAGCGTTGATGCATCGGTGGCGGCGCCACCCGTGGCGGTGCTGAAGGCACTGGCCGAACCGAACCGGTGGCGGATCGTGGAGCTGCTCTCGTGCGAGGAGCTGTGCGTGTGCCACCTGGCCGAGGACCTCGACCTGGCCCAGCCGCTCGTGTCGCACCACCTCAAGGTGCTGCGCGACGCCGGCCTGGTGGAGTCCGAGAAGCACCGGCAGTGGACCTACTACCGGCTGCGACGGGACGTGCTGGAGTCGCTCGGCGACCGCCTGGGATCGATCACGTCCTGCTGCCCCGCACCCGGTGAGCGCCAGCGGGCCTGCGGATGACCGTCGTCACCGAACCCCAGCCCCCCGAGGCGCCGGTCCTCGAGAAGCTGTCGACCCTCGACCGGTTCCTGCCGCTGTGGATCGGCGGCGCCATGGCGCTCGGCATCGCCCTCGGCAAGGTCTTCCCCGGGCTGGACGACACCCTCGATCGGATCAAGATCGACACCGTCTCGCTGCCCATCGCCCTGGGCCTGCTGCTGATGATGTACCCGGTGCTGGCCAAGGTCCGGTACCGCAACCTCGGCGAGGTCACCACGGACCGGCGCATGCTCGGGCTGTCGCTGGTCCTCAACTGGGTCATCGGGCCGGCGCTGATGTTCGCCCTGGCCTGGCTGCTGCTGCCCGACCTGCCGGAGTACCGGACCGGCCTGATCATCGTCGGCCTGGCCCGCTGCATCGCCATGGTCCTCATCTGGAACGACCTGGCCTGCGGCAACCGGGAGGCCGCCGCCTTCCTCGTGGCGGTCAACTCGGTGTTCCAGATCGCCGCCTACTCCCTGCTCGGCTACTTCTACCTCGAGCTCCTGCCCAGCTGGCTCGGCTTCGAGCAGGAGGCCCTCGACGTGTCGATCTGGGAGATCGCCAAGTCCGTGCTGATCTTCCTCGGCATCCCGCTGCTGGCCGGGTTCCTCACCCGCCTCGTCGGCGAGCGGCGCAAGGGCACCGAGTGGTACGAGCACACCTTCCTGCCCCGCATCGGCCCCGTCGCCCTCTACGGCCTGCTCTTCACCATCGTGGTGCTCTTCGCCCTGCAGGGCGACGCCATCACCTCCGAGCCCTTCGACGTGGCCCGCATCGCCCTGCCCCTGCTCGTCTACTTCGCCATCATGTGGGCGTCGTCGTTCGCCATCGGGCTGCGCATGGGACTGCCCTACGACCGCAACACCACCGTCGCCTTCACCGCGGCAGGCAACAACTTCGAGCTCGCCATCGCCGTGGCCATCGGCGTCTTCGGCGTGACCTCCGGCCAGGCCCTCGCCGGCGTGGTCGGCCCGCTCATCGAGGTGCCCGTGCTGGTCGGGCTCGTGTACGTGGCCCTGTGGGCCCGCCGCCGCTACTACCCCGGAGATCCTGCGTGACCGATCCCACCGCCACCCCCGAGATCCTCGTGGTGTGCACCCACAACGCCGGTCGCTCCGTCGCCGCCCGCGTCCTGCTCGACCACCTCGGCCAGGGTCGGGTCACCGTCCGCTCGGCCGGCTCGGCCCCCGGCGACGACATCAACCCCGCGGTGGCCCAGATCCTCACCGAGCGGGGCCTCGACGTGTCCAAGGAGTTCCCCAAGCCCCTCACCGACGATGCCGCCCGCGCCGCCGACGTGATCATCACCATGGGCTGCGGTGACGCCTGCCCGATCTTCCCCGGGAAGCGCTACCTGGACTGGGACCTCACCGACCCGGCCGGCAGGCCCGTCGAGGAGGTCCGGCCCATCGTCGACGACATCGACCGCCGCGCCCGGGCGCTGCTCGAGGAGCTGTTCGGGGAGCCGGCCGGCACCGAGCCTGCCTGAGCTGGTCGGGGCTGACGCGATCAGCCGCCGACCATCGCACCCAGCACTGCGTCGATGCTCGCCGTCGCGAACCCGATGGAGGCGTCGCCGATCCCGTAGGGGATGATCAGGTTCGGGCCGTGGCGGACCGCACCGCACGAGTAGACGACGTTGGGCACGTAGCCGTCCTGCTCGTCGGGCCCCGGGCTCAGGAGGGGCTCGGCGAGCTCACCGATCATGCGGGTCGGATCCTCGAGGTCGAGCAGGCTGGCGCCGATCGAGTACGTGCGCATGGGACCGACGCCGTGGGTGAGCACCAGCCAGCCGGCCTCGGTCTCGATCGGTGCGCCGCAGTTGCCGACCTGGATGGAGCTCCAGAGCCGCGTCTCGCCGACCAGCGCGGTCGCGGTCGGCCAGTGCCGGATGTCGTCGGTGAACGCGACGGCGTTGGTGGAGCCGTCGTGGCGGGACAGGGCGGCGAAGTGGCCGTCGATCCTCCGTGGGAACAGCGCCAACCCCTTGTTGGTGGCAGCCGGCCCTTGGACCGCGGAGGTCTCGAAGGTGGAGAAGTCGTCGGTCTCGATGAGCTGCTGGACGATGTCTCGGCCGTCGTAGGCCGTGTACGTCGCGTAGTACGTGGCGTGGGCCTCGTCCTCGAAGCGCACGAAGCGGGCGTCCTCGACACCGCCGACCTCCGCGCTCGTCACCGGATGGAGGACCCGCTCGTCGATCGGTGACGACGGGTCGAAGCCCACGCAGTAGCCCCGTTCGGCGAGCGCCCGCAGGCGACGGACGGTCCGGGCCACACCGGGACGGGTGTCGCCCTGGTCCTCGAGCTCGGCGAGGCGGCGGTCGAGCTCGGCCCGGCTGAACTCGTCGCCGAGCGCATCGAGCACCCAGGTCGTGGCCTCCACGTCGTCACGGGTGCGCCGGGCCATCCCGCGGAAGTCCTCGGCGTGGAGGGTCCCCGGCGACACCGTGCCTGCGCCGGCGTACGGTCCGGTCGCTTCGACGGTGACGTGACCCCGCTCGTCGACCGATGCAGCACGGAAGCTGATGGAGGAGCAGTGGCCTTCGCCGATGCCGCGTGCGCTCATGACGAGGTCGAGCGCGCCGGCACGGGCGCCGGCCTGGCTGGGGGCGGCGACGAACGAGGGGTTGCAGAGCGCTGCCGCCTCGAAGCTGTACTCGTGGGTGAAGGTCGCACCGAGGAGCATCCGGCGCTCGTCGGTCAAGACGGTCCCCTCGGGGAGCCGGTTGGCGATCCGGGCTGCGTGGTGCTCGAAGGTCGCGGCGAGGTCCCGGTGGCGGTGGCCGAAGCGGCCGAGGAGCTCGGCGAGACCGTCCGAGGCCTGGTCCTCGTCGAGGGCGAGCACGTGGGCCACGGCATCGGCCACCTGCCGCCCGGCCCGAGGTTCGGGGTGCCCGGGCACGAACAGCTTCGCGATCACTCGGGTCGGGTCGGCGCGCAGTCGGAGCGGTTGGCGCACCGCCAGGTCTGCCGTCACTGCGTCACCAGCGTCCGGCTGCGGGCGTGCTGCAGCGTGGACAGCAGCGCGATCGTGGACTCGGCGCCCTGGTTCCGGTTCGGTCCGTCGGCATGGATGCCGTCGTAGCCACCGCCGGTCTCCGCATCCCACATCACGGCGCCGGCGTCGTTCTCGCCGAGGAACCAGCCGATGGCGAGATCGACGCCACGGCCCCAGCTCGGGTCACCGGTGACCGCCTCCGCTCGTGCGCACGCATCGGCCATGGCCGCCGCCTCGATCGGTTGCTGGTCGAACTGCGGGGCGACGTCCCCGGGGCCGGACCCGTCGACCGGCGTCAGCGACAGGTGGCCGTCGGACGTCTCGCGTTCGAGGAGCCAGCGGAGCAGGGCGCAGCCGTGCTCCACCACCCCGGGCCGGCCGAGGGCGTGTCCGGCGGCCACCAGGGCCTCGGCCACTGTCGCGTTCGCGTACGACAGGCGAGCCACGGGCCACGGCCACGCGAGGTCGCCTGTCGGTCGGCCCACGATGTCGACCATGTCGTCCAGCACGTCTCGTGCGCCCTCGTGGCGCGGGTCCGCGAGCAGGACCTCCGCCGCGCCGAGCGCAGCGAAGGCCATGGCGTGGAAGTGGCCGGAGCGCTGCTGGATGGCGCGATCGAACGACGCCATGCCCACCTGGCGCACCCACCCGTCGTGCGCCCGGTTCGCAGCCGTGCCGAAGGCCGCGACGCTGCGGCCCCAGCAGTCGTCCACGCCGTGGCGGTCTCGCCAGCCACCGTCGACGTCACGCCGGTTGCGTGCGCGTCCCGCCGGATCCTGTGCCTCGAGGAGGAAGCGGAAGGCCGTGTGGCCGAGGCGGTGCACGTCGGGGCTGGGGTGTGGCTCCCGGGCGACGAGCACGAGGACCCTGGCCATGTCGTCGGTGCAGTAGCCGTGCGCGCGTCGAGGCACGGCGTACTCGGCGTGCTCGAACGTGCCGATCCCGTCGGTCATCGCCAGGAGGTGATCGAAGTGCGGGTGGGGACCGGCGTCGACGGTCATCGGGAGGTGGACCGGTGCCTGGTGTACAGGTGCTCGGCGAGGTCGGCGTACTCGCCGGCAACGGCCCCCCACGAGAGGCCGGGGGCGAGCCGGCGGGCTTCGGCTGCCATGTCGGCTGCCAGGTCGGCGTCGGCCAGGACGGATCGGATGGCCGATGCGAGGGCGACCGGATCCCGCTGCGGCACCACGATCCCGGCGCCCGATGCGAGGAGCTCGGTGGCGTGGGGGAACGCCGTCGACACGACCGGGCGGCCTGCTGCGACGGCATCGACCAGGACACCCGACGTGACCTGCTCGTCGGAGTCGTACGGGAGCACGACCAGGTCGGCCGAGGTGATCAGCTCGGTCAGCGCCGGCAGGTCGCGGTAGGCGTCGTCGAAGGAGACGTGCGGCGCGACCCCGGCGGCCCATGCCCGCTGGATCAACATGTTTCGGTACTCCTCGCCGGACCGCTCCTTCACCTTGGGGTGGGTCGTACCGGCGATCAGGTACTCCGGGAACGGATCCATGCCCCCCAGCTCGAGGAGCGCGTCGATCGCCCACTCGATGCCCTTGCCCGGACCGAGGAGCCCCCAGGTCAGCAGCCGTGGTCGACCCCGTCCGGTCGAGCGGCGGGTGACGGCGGGCGGCGTGGCTGCGCCATGCGCGATGACGCGGACCGTGGACGGGTCGACGTCGTACACGTCGATCAGCCGGTCGCGACCGCTTCGGGTCATGACCACGACCGCGTCGGCCATCGAGCACAGCTCCGTCAGCACGCGGCGCTGGCCCGTCGTCGGCTGCTGGCGCACCGTGTGGGCGACGACGACCGTCGGCACCGTCAGCCGGTCGACCGCGTGGAGGATCTCGTCTCCGTCCGCACCCGGGTAGATGCCGTACTCGTGCTGGACGATGGCGACGTCGGTGCGGTCGAGGACCTCGATGCCAGAGCCCCACGGCCCGGGCGGACCCGTCAACGACGCGAGGACCAGCGGGTCGTCGAGGCCAGGGCCCGGGTTGACCCGCACCACATCGACGGAGTGGCCCTCGGCGATCAGACCGGCCGAGAGCGCCGCCGAGAAGGTGGCGATGCCGCAGGCGGTCGGCGGGAAGGTCCCGAGCATGCCGAACGTGCGAGACGTCGGCGCGGGGGAACCGGGGGACGATTGCGATGTGAGGGGGCCTGGCACGAGCGCTCCGATGGTCGGCTCAGGCGAGGCGTCGGGCCTGCGGAGGGTGACGGGCCGTTGTCGGCCGTCGGGACCCAAGCATGGCGACTCCCCCAAGGAGGGATGCCCCGAGCCTACGCCCGTCCGGGGCCGGCGCCTCCTGGGTACGCTCGGGCATCGCCTCGCATCCAGGGAGCACGACGTCTCCGCTGCGGATCGCGGTGCTCGCCCCGATCGCCTGGCGCACCCCGCCGGTCCACTACGGGCCCTGGGAGCTGTTCGCCTCGCTGCTGACCGAGGGTTTGGTGGCCCTCGGTCACGACGTGACCCTGTTCGCCACCGGCGACTCGATCACCACCGCCACCCTGCATGCGACGGCACCCGCCGCGTGGTCCGAGGACGACGCGATCGATCCGAAGGTGGCCGAGTGCCTGCACATCGCTGCCGCGTTCGAGCGCGCCGCCGACTTCGACGTCATCCACAACGGCTTCGACTTCCTGCCGCTGACCTACAGCGGGCTGGTGGACACACCCGTCGTCACCACGATCCACGGCTTCTCCTCCCCCGCCATCGTCCCGGTGTACGAGCGCTACGACGCCACCACGGCCTATGTGGCCATCAGCGACGCCGACCGCCACCCACGGCTGACCTACGCCGCCACCATCCACCACGGCATCGACGTCGACGCGTTCGACCTCCACCCGGAGCCGGGCGAGCACCTGCTGTTCTTCGGCCGCATCCACCCCGACAAGGGCACCGCCGAGGCGATCGAGGTCGCCCACCGCACCGGACGCCGCCTCGACATCGCCGGCATCGTCCAGGACGAGGACTACTTCCACTCGGCGGTCCTGCCCCACCTCGACGACGGCGGGGTCCGCTACCTGGGGCCCGTCGACGCAGCCCGGCGGTCCGAGGTCCTCGGGGGTGCGCACGCCCTGCTCCACCTCATCGGGTTCGACGAGCCGTTCGGCTTCAGCGTGGCCGAGGCACTCGCCTGCGGGACGCCGGTGATCGCCCACGATCGCGGGTCGATGGGTGAGCTCGTCCGCACCGGGGTCGACGGCTTCCTCACCGACGACGTCGACGACGCCGTCACCGCCGTCGCGGCGGTCGGTGGGCTGCACCGCCCCGGCATCCGCACCTCGGCCCGGCAGCGCTTCGACCGCACCACGATGGTGCAGCACTACGTCGACGTCTACCGGGTGCTCCTCGCCGGCTGAGCCATTGCCGATTTCGTGCCAAACGACCCATACAGCCCAAAGTGGTCGAACCCTTACGCTACGTGCATGCCGATCCGCGTCATCGTCCTCGATCGAACGCTGGGGGTACCCAGACCCGACCTCGTGAGGTTCGAGCACGGATCAGAGGTCGGCTGGCCGGGAACGACGAAGGCCCGGAATCGCAGTGATTCCGGGCCTTCCAGATGGTGGCGGGGGCAGGATTTGAACCTGCGACCTTCGGGTTATGGGTTCGACGGCCAGCCTGTCGGCCCGTCCGCTTCCGTGTCGTCCCGTGCCCCTGACCTGGGCTTTCGCGGATCTGGCGTACCTTCTCCTACCCCGGCATCACGCCCTGTGGCAACCGATCCGTGAGAAGTTCCGTTCGAAGGATCGGCTGCGACGCCCTAGCCGTGAGACGACGGATCTGTCGTCCCGATGGCGTCGAGGGTTCGGCCCAGGATCTTCGCGCCTTGGCGGTCTCGCATGTCGTCCTCTGCGATGCGCTCCCGCGCCTCGGAGGCGTCGAAGAGCCGACGGTCGAGGCACTCGCGGACGATCCTTGCCAACTCCTCCTTCTCGACGTCGACTGCAATGTCGATCACCGTGCGCAGCGCTGTCGTACACGGGATGCCGTCCACGACCGTCGTGTCCTTCTCGGGAATGTCCTTGTAGTGGACGATCACCTCTTGGTCGCCGACACGCCGGACCTCGCCCAGGTCACCGTCGGCGTCGATGAAGACGTCGCCGAGGGTCTCGTCCTCGTCGAACTCGCAGCCACACGACAGCATCTGCCCACCGCACGCAGCACAGCGCTGAACATCGCAGCCGAGGTGGTGGAATCCGCCAGGGGCGACTCCACAATCTCCGCAGCGCTCACGGGAGGAGCTCCAGCGCGGGAACTCCTTCCCCCACGGAATCATCGGGATGCGCACCCCGTCCCGGTGCATCGCATCCACGCAGCACGACGATGCGGTCGTCATCTCTCGCTCACACCAACGGCATACAGCCATGGCCTTCCCCTTTGGTCTGTGGCACCGGACCCAGCGCGGTCCGTCACCAGCACGGGCGGGAGCCCGAATCGTGGGGGAAGCAGCAGGCCGCTCTGGACGAGCGGCGAGGACCTTCGACGTGAGAGGTCGCCGAAGGATAACCCAGCTCGACCAGGACCTCGACGACGTGGAGACGAGCGGCGCAGAACTACCACAGCAACCATAGATGGAAGGATCGTTCCATATTTGCTTGCTAGTCCAGTAGCCTGGCGACGTGGACTTCGTCCGACCGATCGAGGCCATCGTGCCAGGCGCCCAGGGCCGGGTCCTGGCCGTCCTGGCCGAGACCACGGGCGACCTGAACCTGCGGACCGTCGCCCAGCTCGCCGGGATCAGCCAGGCACAGGCCTCCCGCCTACTGCCCGAGCTGGTGACGCTCGGCGTCGTCGAGCGGCGTGAGGTACCGCCTGCATCGCTGTTCCGGCTCGTACCCGAGCACATCGCTTCCCGGGTACTGCTCACCCTGGCCCGCTCGAGCGACCACGTACTCGATGAGATGGGCAGGTTGGCAGGCGCGCTCCCCCACCCGCCGGTGAGCGTGATCGTGTTCGGATCGTTCGCGCGCCGGGAGGCGGGCGTCGACAGCGACATCGATGTCGTGGTCGTCCGACCTGCCGGTGTCGACGAAGACGAGTGGTCTGCGTCGCTCGAAGCCTGGCGCCGCGACACCCGGCGGCTCACCGGCAATCCGGTCGAGGTGCTCGAGGTCGGCGCTGATGAGGCAGCCGCGAAGCTCAGGAGCCGCTCCCCGGTGTGGACAGACATCCGCCGTGACGGTCGGGTCGTGCACGGGCTCGGCCTCGAGGAGCTCCAGGCGGCGCACAGTGCCTAAGCCCGGTCGCACCAAGCCGGTTTCAGCTGCGCAGGTCCGTGCGTACGCAGCCAAGGCCGAGGAGTTCGCCGAGGCCGCGGCCAGCGATCTCGACGCTGGCCGCAACATCGCCGCCACGAGCCTCGCCATCCACGCCGGCATCAACTCGGCCGACGCGGTCTGCGGCGCTCGCCTCGGCCAGCGTGCCGCCGGCGGGGATCACGACCAGGTGCTGGTACTGCTCCGCCAGGCGGGCCCGGACGGGGCTGAGGTCGAGCGCGACCTTCGCAGGCTCCTACGGCTCAAGACCAAAGCCGAATACGACCCCGACGACATCGCGCCATCCGTGGCCACCAAGCGGTCGAGCGTGCCCAGCGGTGCGCCGCAGTCGCAGCACGCGTCGCCACCACGGCCAGGTAGGCACTCCGGCGACC
>Ga0208490_100704_pt1 | contig 17520 bp, 15 predicted proteins | sample SubbioAug_CSWold_FD_184818 | JGI IMG/M metagenome (GOLD analysis project Ga0208490, IMG submission 184818) | Serpentinite rock and fluid subsurface biosphere microbial communities from McLaughlin Reserve, California, USA - CR11Aug_CSWold (SPAdes) | ecosystem: Environmental > Terrestrial > Deep...
ACATCGCGCAGGCAGTGCTTCGTCTGGTCGAGTTTCCGGAGAGCGGCCGCCCGGGAAGAGTTCCCGGCACTCGAGAGCTGGTCATCTCCCGAACGCCCTATATTGCAGCCTATGTTTTGAGCTCGGATACGATCCGTATCCTGCGTGTACTTCACGGCGCGCAAATGTGGCCCGAGGACTTTTCGCCCGATTAGTTTCCGGCGTGCATTGCCTACACGGTGGCGCTGATCTCGGCCGATGCCGGATCCCGATACGCGGTGGCCAAAGGCGTTTCACTACACAGACGCCATATTGGCGGCTTTGGTTCAGCATCCGGATCAGCCCGACGACTGATGTAGAGCGCGCATTATCTTCACTGCCACGGCGTCTTGGTTCTGACGAGGTGCTGGGGTGGTCTGAACACGACCCTGCCTGCCGGGCTCGGACAGGTCCGCAGACTGCCAACTGTCGGGCGGGCGGTGGATCGATCGAGTCGCCGTTTCATGATGACGAGGCAGTCGCCGGTATGCCGGTCTTCATTCCGGTTTCCGAAGAGCCACGTCCATCTGCGTCCTCGATGTGACTGGTCTGACCGAAGGACGACCCCGCTCAAGCGGTCTCTCAATCTTGTCCCGGCAACGGCCTTCGCGACTTTCTTCCCCTGCGAACTGCGTTCGCGTTCCTCGCGGTCCAAGAAAGTCTCTTTCGGCCGTCTTCCACTTCGTTCCAGCCCTTTGGGTGCCAGCCGATCGCCTCCGGTCCAACGACCGTCATCGAGGTCGCGATGGGCGCGGCTCGACCAACAAAGGAATGAGACACATGGCTACCATCGGCACCTTCACCTCCACGGGCAACGGGTTCACCGGCTCGATCAGAACCCTTAACCTCAACGTCAAGGCCAAGCTGGTCCGCGTCGACAACCCCTCCGACAAGGGACCGCACTTCCGCATCTTCGCAGCGGCTAATGTGGAGCTTGGCGCCGCATGGCAAAAAGTCTCCGCCGAGGGCCGCGACTACCTCTCGGTCAAGTTGGACGACCCGAGCTTCCCCGCACCGATCTACGCCACCCTGATCGAGGTGGAAGGCGAGGAAGGCCTCCAGCTGATCTGGTCCCGCCCAAACCGGGACTGATCGCCCCGACAGAGGACCCCGCCGCGCACAGGCGGGGTTCCTCCTGCGTTTGGAGAAGCCGAAACCAGGCATCGAGCCTGCTTCCGGCTTTTTGCTGTCAACCGGTGGAGCGAGGGTCTGCTCAGTTCGTCCAAGCCTGCCATGTCGGCCCGCAGGCCTCAAGGACGAGCGGTTCCCCCAAAATGCTGGCGCATTTCGGCTCCCCCACTCGCCGGCTCCGCCGGTCGCTGCGCGCTCCTTGACCCCTCCGGCCCACCATGACCGCCGGTGTCGTCTTTCACCAACGTCAAGGAGACGAACATGTCGATCGATCAACACATAGAGGAACTGCGCGTCGAACTGCGGAATGCCGTCTACCGCGACGAGCGCCGCGAAACCGAGGCCGCTCTGGAGCTCGCCCTTGCCGAGCGCGAAGGCATCTGGGCCGAGCAGGAGGCGCTGATGCACACCGAGCCTCCTTTTTAGGAGGCTCTCGCCCTGACAGGAAACCTCATAGGCTGGATCGACCGGCCTATGAGGTTCGCCGAGCCCGGCGACTATCCGGCTGCGCGCCCGTTTGCGGGCCGTAACCGCGCACGCGTTTGCTGCGCAGCAGCTCCAGAAAGAGCTGCACGGCGTCTTCCTCTTTGTTGAAATGATGTTGCATGGCTTGACCACGCGCGCCGATCCGCCCCCATCTGCGGGTCAGGCAGACGTCTCCGAACAAAGTCGCCTCGATCGACATGGCGTAAAACCGGGCCATATTCTTCGTGGGATCCATTCGCTCGACGTAAAGCTGGTAGGGTTGCGCGATCATCGCGAGAGAATCGCGCTCTTCGATTCCAGGGTCTAACGACTTCTTTGAATCGGTTGCTCACGGCCGATTCATTTCGGTGATGGATCAGACCTACTAACTCGGACCTAGGCCGCTGGTAGGAAGACGTTGGGCTAGCCCCTGCGGGGCCGGCTCTACTCGCACCTTAAGGGCGGTGCTCCCGGACCCGCAAGCGGTCTCCGCGCAGTCGCGTGACGATCCTCTGCAAGCCCCGGCATCGACTGATGACGACCAGCACCGCTTACCGAGGAAGGTCAGGCATTGGTCCTCCCGCGATGTCCCATATCCAGGAGTCCATCCCGCTCTCCGAAATAAGCAGATCGAGGGTTTCGCGATAGGCACCATCCGCGTCACCGGGCACGATGTACATCGCGATAGGCTCCTGCCTACCGTCCTGTGTCAGCACGACGCTTGCCATCGGCTGCGTCGGCGATAAATTATAGCGCAGCCCCTTCACGAATATGGAACCGCGCTTTGTGAGCGCGTCAAGCAGCGTGCCTTCGTACTGACTCTCGAAGGGGATCCATCGTTCGCTGACCACCATCAGCGCGATCGTCTCAATTGCCGCGATGCCGGAGATCCCGACCCCGAACGTTGCCACTGCGATGAGGTGCGATTCCGGGCTCGCGTCCCAAAGCGCGAGTTCGCGAGCGAAGACCTTGTTCATGCGGCGGCTGACATCTTCGGCCAGCATGAACGGATAGCGCGGGGCGTGTTTGACGATCACGCGCGAGCCGGCCCGAGCCAGCTGTATCTCCTTCACCTCTCCGATCAGGATCGCGAGCGAACGGCGATTGCCCTGCGACTGAACCGCTCTGCTCAGGAATGCCTGCCGGCGCTGGACGATTCCGTCCACGCGCTCCGGGTCGAACATCTCCGGGATATAGAGCACCTCCGAAAGCGGCTTTCCCTTCGCGCTCGAAGTCGTCGCCGCCTCGACCAGGAACTTTCGGACCACCGCCCAATTGCGTCGGCCGGCCATCGCCGGGCGCCAGCGATTGAACTGCGCCCGGTCCCACAGGAAATGCAGCATCGCCTTCAACGACAATCGGGCACCGTCGGTCCTGACGTCGCCAGGATCAGCGTTGTCACCGATTGCAGGCGCGGCCCGTCCGCCGAGCTTCGACAGGCTGAACCCGAGCTTCAAGGCCGTCGTGCCGTCTTCGACATTTTCGATAATTGCCTCGCCCTCGACTGCGCTCAGGCCCGACAGGTCGGATGGCGGCTCGTAGGACGCGCAGTCGGGCGCATGCTGCGCCCCGGTGCCCGGCATCTGTTTCAGGATATGGTGGTCTCCAAGTCGCGCGATGTACATCGGCACACCACCCACCTGGCAGAGGCAAAGTGGATGTTCACGACGCGAATAGGCATCCGCCAACCGCTCGTCGAACGCGGCATCTGCGACATCGACATCAATCCCGCCCATGCGGATATGCCGGCTCATGGTCTTCCGGTTCCAGCGGTCACCATCAGAATAGTCTCATCTTCGGGCTTAAACCTATGTTCGGTTGCTGCTGCAGTGCGGTTCGTTGGCGCTCCTGTGCGTCAAGTGAACTCTGTCGATTCTCATTCTTCCAATTTCAGGTACAATGACACTCACCGCGAAAGGACAACGCATGCGAGATTCGACCAACGGCGTCCAAAAGGCTTTCGACTCTGCCCCTGGCGATGGGCAGGCGACGTTGCGCCAGATGCCCTTGCTCATCGCATTGCCCTTCAACGTGCTCGAGGCCATTGGGCGCGCCGGCTTCTACGCCACATGGCATCTGCTCTATTTCGTCGCCTGCGCGTTCCGTGCCTTCACCGGCTTTCTGTTCGTCGCCAGCATCGTCATGTTGCTCGTCTCTCTCGGTGTCTTCGTTAATCCGAATGCCGCGCCTATGCCGTGGTGGTTTTTCCTTTCCTCCGCGTTCGGCATGTTCGTCTTTGCGGTCGGTTACAATCTGTTCCTCGACTGGTTTGCACCTCCGGGCGCAGAAGATCCGTTCGACCGCTACCGGGCGAAAACTAGCCGGCGGACTTGACGAAACGGTTCGGGCTAGCCTGCGCATCCATGTCTTTTCTCCGGAAGTAAATTGGACGACCGCATCGGATCGGATCGTGCCCCGGCACAATGATGATCTGCTCGTCCTTGCGCATCTGTTGCGTGATTTCGTGCGGCATGATCAGCGGCCGGCGTTGCAGGTTGAGGCTTTCCGATCGTCGCGATCCGGTGTTGGAATTGCTCCAGCCGACGTTGCGGGATTTGCCCTGGACCTCGACGGTCATCTCTCCGCATTGCGCCGAGACGTTGCGCGCCGTGTCGAGCGCCTTGATGGCGGCGTATGAGACGAAGGCGCATCCGTCGATCCATGACGTCGCGCCGTCCTTGCCGAAATGTCGTTCGAGCTGGCCGACCGACTGGTACATCAGCATCAAGGTGATGCCGTATTTACGTCCTCGATCACGCGCCTCTTCGAGGACACGCATATAGCCGAGCAGGTCGACCTCATCGAGCATGAACAGGGCTCGGCGCTGAAAGGCGCCGTCGGCCTGTGTCATCGCATTGATCAACGAGCCGATGATGACCCGGCCAATGCCCGGATAGGATCGCAGGATCGCTGCCGGAATATTCAGGAACACGTCCTTTTTGCCCGAGACGATATCGCTCGATCTGAACGATCGGCCGCAGACGAGTGCGGCATAATCATCCAGCGACAGCCACTGCGTATCCTTCGATGCCGTGGAGTACACGCCGGAGAATGTCTGCTCCGTCATATTGGTGAAGACGCCGAGCGTTTCGCGGATGAAGGCGGACCCCGATGTCTCCTGAATATCGCGCAGCATGGCCAGAACCGACGGCTCTGGTTCAGAAACGATCAGGCGCAAACTGCGCAGATTGCGCCGTCCGGCATATTCCGGCGACAGCATCACATGAGCGAGCAGGCCCGTCAGCAGGTTATGCGCCTGGTTCTGGAAATAGCTGCCGGTCGAGGATTCGAAACGCGCGCTTTCCGACAAAAGCATGTGGGCGACCGCGACGATATCTTCTTCCTTGTGCTTCGAGGTCTCTATCCAATCGAGGACGTTGAACCCGGTCACCGGGTTTGACGGATCGAGCACCATGCACTCCCGGCCGAGTGTTTGTGTCCGGTGCTCAACGACCATCGGTGCGACCTCGGTCGACGGGTCGAGGCAGATCAGCGGCCCGGTATAGCGCAGCGCTGTCGGCACGACATTGCTGGTGGTTTTGAAACCGCCTGAGCCTGCAAAGAACAGCATGTGGGTGGAGTCGAAATCCTGCTTGTAGGTGAGCAGCGGCGCTGTCCCGCCGCTGCCCCATGTCTCGCGGTCTGCCGGATCGAACGGCACATCACGGATCGTCTCTTTGTCGACCCGGTAGCGCTCGCCGACAACGATCTCGCCGTCTGGCGGAAACAGCTTTGCGGCGGCCGACATGGTGAGCCAATCGGCATCACCGAAGGTTCCGCGCTTGGCGCGCTTCACCGGATCGGACACAACAACCGATATCCGCGCCGAAATCGCGACGATGACAAAACCGATTGCCGCGGCAAGGACGGCGAAGAAGTCGAGATAGGACAGCACTTCGTCCCAGGTCACCGCTCCGCTCTCGACCGACGGCGAGAGGCGGGTATATTCACGCAAAGCGTAAAAGCCGGCTACCCCGAGAAAGCAGATCAGGCTGACCATCGCCACCGCCCGGCGGCGATGCATCGGCAGCGCGAAGACGGTGATCAGCCCCGCGGTCGGACCAAACAGCAGATTGGGAATGGGTGCCGAGCGGAGGAACCACCAGGCGTTGTCAGGCGGCAAACCGGCCGCCATTGCCTGCCATCTGTACGATGTGATCGCCAGCGTCATCGCTGTCACGGCGGCGGGCACGATTGCCCATAACAGCGCCGGCTTTAGTTTCGAGTTCCCCGCCATGTCCGGCCTCCTTTCTCTGGTGCTTATTCGCCGGTGGTCTTTTCGGAATCGTCGGAGACGGGCGATCCTGTATCCGCCACTTCGGCGCTCTTCATGCGGTCGCGCTGGAAGGCCATGCCGCCTTTTGCTTTCAGCCGATGATGCGCCGCCGATCCGACACGGACGGTCGCGGCTTCCAGCAGGACGCCGAGCAGAAACGCGCGGTCGGCTTGTCGCAGCCCGGCCTTCACCACCAATCCGCCGAGTGTGATCTTCTCCCGTGCGTCTTTCTTGCGATCTTCGGTCATCGTTTGCCGCCGCTTTCGCTCCAAAGCCAGAATGCGCCGATCGAGGCGTTTAAGCAGATGCGCCTGAAGGCCTGTTGCCGCTTTTGCGAAATCGCGCGGCGATCTCCTCGAAGATAGCCTCGAGCTCGTTGTCGGGAATGTCCATCTCGGCTAGCCCCGCCTTGGCGGCCGCGCGCGCGAAGCGCTCATTGGCCTTGGCGAGAACTCCACGGCGTTTTTCGCGTAGTTTCTCTATCTGGGTGTCAATCTCTGAAATCGATGATTTAGCGCGCATTTAGTGCCTTTTCCTTTCCGGTCGCCTTCTTTCTCTCAGTGTCTATACAGTATGGAAACGCATAGTAAAAGATGCTAGTTTGCAGGGAGCTGTGAGGCTCATTTTTGCTCTGCGCCCGGAAGGGCGCATCCCGAGAAGCGGCATCGGTCCTGTGGCCCGATCTGTTCGAGGGCGCAATATACGTCGTCGAAAGCGACATGCTTGAAGAAGGGTTTGGATCGCATGGCGATCATGTTCGTGCGGGCACAGGTGATCAGTCGTGGAGCGGGACGCAGCGTCGTCTCGGCCGCCGCCTATCGCCATCGTACCAGGATGGAGGAAGAGCAGACGGGGATGAGCTTCCGCTATGAGGGCGGCAAGGCCGAGCTCGTGCATGAAGAGCTGGCGCTGCCCGACGAGACGCCGGCGTGGTTGCGCACCATGATCGACGGCCGGACGATCGCCGGTGCCAGCGAAGTCCTGTGGAACGCCGTCGATACGTTCGAGAAGAGGGTGGACGCGCAGCTTGCCCGCGAGATGATCTTCGCGCTGCCAGAGGAACTGTCGAAGGCGGAGAACATTGCCCTGGTGCGCGAGTTCGTTCGCGACCACCTCACGTCAAATGGCATGGTTGCCGATTGGGTCTATCACGACAAGCAAGGCAATCCGCATATCCACCTGATGACCACCTTGCGGCCTTTGACCGATGATGGTTTCGGCAACAAGAAGGTCGCGGTTCTCGGCGATGACGGCAAGCCGCTACGTGTCGTGACCCCTGATCGGCCGAAGGGCAAGATCGTCTATCGGCTGTGGGCCGGTGACAAGGACACGATGAAGGCCTGGAAGATCGGCTGGGCGGAAACAGCCAACAAGCATCTGGCGCTCGCCGGTCATGATATCCGCCTGGACGGGCGCTCCTATGCCGAGCAGGGCCTCGACGGCATCGCTCAGAGCCATCTTGGCCCGGCAAAGGCGGCGTTGGCTAGAGCCGGCCGGGAGATGTATTTTGCGCCGGCGGCTCTGGCGCGGCGGCAGGAAATGGCCGACCGCCTTGCTGACGAACCCGGCCTTTTGCTCAAGCAGCTGAGCCGCGAACGCTCGACATTCGATGAACGGGAGATCGCCAGGGCGCTCCATCGCTATGTCGATGATCCGACCGTATTCGCCAATATCCGAGCACAGCTGATGGCGTCGTCGGATCTGATCGTGCTGAAGCCGCAGCAGATCAATCCCGATACCGGCGAGGCGACAGCGGTCGCAGTCTTCACCACCCGCGCCATGCTGCGCATCGAATACGATATGGCGCAGTCGGCGCAGGAGCTTTCGCGTCGATCCGGCTTCAAGGTGGGACCCGAGAAGGTCGAAGATGCCATTCGCGTGGTCGAGCAGCGCGATCCGGAAAAGCCGTTCAGGCTCGACGTCGAACAGGTCGATGCCGTCCGGCATGTCATCGGTAACAGCGCCATATCCGCCGTGGTTGGGTTGGCCGGTGCGGGCAAATCGACCTTGCTCGATGCGGCCCGCATTGCCTGGGAAGCAGACGGCCGACGCGTCGTCGGGGCGGCCCTTGCCGGTAAGGCCGCCGAGGGCCTTGAAAACAGTTCCGGGATCAAATCCCGTACGCTTGCATCATGGGAATTTGGCTGGGCGGACGGTCGGGACACGCTGCAAAAGGGCGATGTGCTGGTTGTGGACGAGGCCGGCATGGTTTCGTCGGAGCAGTTGGCGCGCGTGCTCAAAATAGTGGAAGACGCCGGCGCAAAAGCGGTGCTGGTTGGAGATCCGATGCAACTCCAGCCGATCCAGGCGGGTGCAGCGTTCCGGGCGATCGTCGAGCGCATCGGTTTTGCCGAACTCACGGGTGTGCGCCGCCAGCGCGAACAGTGGGCGCGCGATGCGTCCCGCCTGTTCGCGCGCGGAAAGGTCGAAGAGGCGCTTGATGTTTATGCGCGGCATGACCGCATCGTCCAGCTTGAAACCCGCGATGCCGTGATCGAGCGGATCGTTGAGGATTGGGGGCAGGCGAGGGAGGACTACCGAAAGAAGGCCGAATTCGACAACCGCGCCTTGAGCGGATCCGAGCTACTGGTTCTGGCGCAAACCAATGATGATGTCGGAAAGCTCAACCAGGCGATCCGCTCCGTGATGGATCGCCAAGGAGCGCTTGGCGAGGAACGCGCATACCAGACCGAACGAGGCGAGCGGCAGTTCGCCATTGGTGATCGTCTGATCTTCCTCGAAAACGCCCGTTTCTTTGAGAAGAACGCTGAGCATCTCTCCGTTCAGCACGTCAAGAACGGCATGCTTGGCACCGTGGTACGCACGACGAACGAGCGCGGCGAGACGCTGCTCACGGTGAAGCTGGATGCGGGCCGAGAGGTAACGTTCAGTCAGGAGACTTATCGCAATGTCGACCACGGCTATGCGGCGACCGTGCATAAATCGCAAGGCGCCACCGTCGACCGAACTTTTGTTCTCGCCACCGGCATGATGGATCAGCATCTGGCCTATGTGGCGATGTCGCGGCATCGCGATCGGGCCGATCTCTATATGGCGCAGGAGGATTTTGCGCCGCGCGAGAAATGGGGCAGGGCGCAGCGCGTCGATCACGCCGCCGGTGTCACCGGTCAACTGCTCGAGACCGGCGAAGCGAAATTCCGGCCAAATGACGACGATGCAAAAGAGAGCCCATATGCAGACGTGAAAACCGACGACGGAATGGTCCATCGCGTGTGGGGTGTCAGCCTGCCGAAGGCCATTGAGAAAGGCGGCGTCGGGGTCGGCGACACCGTCACTTTGCGCAAGGACGGTGTTGAGCAAGTCACGGTGAAGGTACCGGTCGCGGATCCCGAAACCGGCAAGAGGACCTTCGAGGAACGCGAGGTCGAGCGCAATGTCTGGACCGCAGAGCAGATCGAGACTGCGGAAGTCCGGCAGGAGCGTAGCGAACAGGAAAGCCATCGCCCGGAGCTGTTCAGGCAGTTGGTCGAGCGCCTGTCCCGCTCCGGCGCCAAGTCGACCACGCTCGATTACGAATCCGAAGCGGGCTACCAGGTACAGATTGTCGACTTCGCCCGCCGCCGCAACATGGATCATGCCATCGAGCTTGCTGCCGGAATGGAGCAGGGGGTGGAGCGGCACCTGTCGTGGATCGGCGCGCAACGCAATCGCGTGGCGAGGCTTTGGGAACGCGCCAGCGTCGCGCTCGGCTTTGCGATCGAGAAGGAGCGCAGTGTCTCCTATGACGATCAGGCGGTTCGTACGCAAATGGTCGCCCCGGCATCTGTGGTGGTGACTGAGATTGCACCGGCGCAGATTGCGCTGGGTGCCGAAGAGGCGCGATATCTGCTCGCGCCGCAGGCGAGTTTCATCCGCCCGCTGGAAGAAGACGCGCGGATCGAACATTTGGCGTCAGGGCGGTGGAAAGAGCGCGAGGCGACCCTGCTACCCCTGCTCGAGCGCATTTATCGCGATCCTGCCGCAGCCCTCGATCGGCTGAACGCGCAAGCTTCGGACTTCGATGTCGAGCCGCGGCGGCTTGGTGAAGATCTTGCTCGCAATGCCTCGATGCTTGGCGCCATGCGTGGCATCGACAGCCTGGTTGGTGGACAGGTAGAGCGGAAGGAGCGGGCTGAGGCCGTCGCCGCTATCGCAGAGCTCCAGCCTCTGGCGCGCAGTCTCGCCGACAACTTCAAGCGTGACCGGGCAACTTATGAGAATCGTGAACATGCGCGTCGCGCCGCTATGTCGCTTTCGGTTCCGGCACTTTCCCCGCATGCCTTGGCGCGGCTCAATGAAATCGAGACGGTGCGCGAGAGGGGCGGCGAGGGTGCCTACAAGACCGCCTTTGCCTATGCTGCGGAAGAACGTTCGCTGGTGCAGGAGATGAAGGCTGTCGGCCAAGCGCTGACCGGCCGCTTTGGCTGGAGCGCCTTTACCGGGAAGGCGGATCGGTATGCCGAAAAGCAGATGGTCGCACGCATGCCCGAGGGAGCGTCCGAGGCAAAACGGGAAGAGCTGACGACGCTGTTTTCGGCCGTGCGCCGCTTCAGCGAACTGCAATATCTGGCCGAGAGGCGCGATCCGTCGCGGATCGTAGCACCGGCGGCCTACGATCTGGCCACCGCTCCGGAGATGTCCAGGCCGCCTGCCTTGCCGATGCTTGCGGCTGTCACGGAGTTCGCAGCAACAGTCGATGATGAAGCCAAAATGCGTGCGCTGGAGGTTCCCCGCTACAGGCAGCAGCGCGCGGCGCTTGCCGGGGCCGCGCAGTGCGTCTGGCGCGATCCCGCTGCGGCCCTTGCGACGATCGAGGATCTGGTGGTCAAGGGCGTCGAGCCAGAGCGTATCGCTCGTGCCGTCGAGAATGACCCAGCCGCCTATGGTCCGTTGCGCGGCTCCGACCGCGTCATGGATCGGCTTATGGCCACCGGGCGGGAGCGCAAGGCGGCGGTCGAGGGTGTGCTGAGTGTTACCGCCAATATCGTCGCGGCCGGCAAGGCCTGGCAGGGCGCATTCGACGCCGAGAAGGCAGCCGTGACCAACGATCGGGAACGGATGAGCGTGCCGGTGCCTGGCCTGTCGCCACGGGCGGTATCCGAGCTGACCCGCTTGAGGGCCGCAGCCGAAAAGTCACCCAAGGACATAACCCAGCTCGTCCGTTCTCTGGACGTAACGGTGAGAGCGGAGTTCGCAGCCGTCAGCAAAGCGCTCGACAAGCGGTTCGGGCCGAACGCGATTGGCCGTGGACAGGTCAACGTCATCGATCGGGTGCCAGCGGCGCAGCGGAAGGTCTTCGAGGCTATGCAGCCTCGGCTCAAGGTGCTGCAGAATGCCGTTCGCGCTGACAAGGCCCAGGACATAATCGCCGAGCGCCAGATGCGGGCGCTCAATCAGACCAAGGGCATCACGAGATAGCAGAAGGGACAAGATAATGGCCGGACAAACAACTCTCGACGCAATCGTGCGGGCCGAGCTTGCCATCGAAATCATGAATCAGGCGCGCGGGCTGGTATCGGAACGCGTTGCCGCCATCGAGGCGAACGATCTGGCCGGCGCCGAGGCGCTGCGGGCAAAGCGGCGTGAGCTGCTCGCGGTGCAGAGCCGCATTCGCGTCGGCGATCCCGAGCACATCGAAGCCGTGATCGCGGAATGGGGGCCGCGGGTTAAAGACGCGGCGTCGTTCTGGCGGGAGCTCTGACGATGGCGGACGAAGCTTCCATTGGCCGGCTGTCGGAGGCTCAGAACGAACACATCTTTCGCACGGAGATCCTGCCCGACTATCTCCCCGACGATATCGGAAAGGCGGATCGACCGACCCTGATCGTGCTCGGCGGCCAGCCTGGTTCCGGCAAAACAGCCCTGCTGACGGCGAGCCTTATGGAACTGGAGCAATCCGGTCCCCCCATCCGCGTCGTTGGCGACGATCTGCGGTCCTATCATCCTGGTTTTGTCGCTCACCAGAATGCCGATCCGATGACGGCGCAGCACTTCACGCAAGCCGATGCCGCCATCTGGAGCGAAAAGCTGTTCACTGCTGCCACCGAGCGCGGTGTCCATGTCATGTTCGAGACCACGATGCTGACGCCGGAGAATGTCGAGAAGGTCATGACGGCCGGACGATCGGCCGATTATCGCATCGAGGCGCGCGTGCTGGCCGTCAGTCCGCGGGTCAGTTGGCAAGGTTGCCACTACCGCTTTGAGGAATTGCACCACGCCGGCGCTGCCGCGCTGATCCCGCCGCGCGCCATCCATGATGCCGCTGTCACCGGCCTCGCCGATGGCCTGGAGAGCATCGAGCGCCGCAAGCTCGCCGACCGTCTGCTGATTCAGCGGCCCGATGGCGAGGCGGTCTATGATAATGCCCTATCCAACGGACAGTGGCTGGCGCCCACCGCGGCACGCCAGGTGCTTGAGGAAACACGCAACCGTCCATTATCCCGCGAGGAAATCGACGGCTTCGCAGCCGTCTGGGCCAGGGTAGTGAGCCATATGGAATCTCGGAGCGCGCCCGCGGCGCTGATCGATGAAGTAAAGACCCGCGCTCGCGATGACCTCGCCTGGTTCCTGGCCGAGCGGCGCCGGTCAGATGACGACGATGCCATGAAGACGGCCCGGGAGGTCAAACAGCGGATCGACATCGACCTGAGCCCCACCATTCCAGGTGATGGCGAGGAATCTTTGGCCGGTCGTATCATCCGGGATCGTGAGGAAGAGAAGCCGGACCGGCAGGTTCGACCGGGAGAGGTCCTCATTCCCGGACGGGACCCGCCGGATCTGAGCGAGGCGGAGATCGGCACCAAGCTGCGGCAGTCGGCACGGCTGGAGCAAAAGCGTTCTGAAATCGAACGGCTGTCGCAACTGGTCTATGGAAACGCTGTCGCCACATCGGCGACGGTCGAGGGCATCGATGGGGCCATGGCGGGCTCCGTCGCAGGACAAGATATCCGGACGGGAAAGCTTGGACCCATGGCTGGTGAGGGCAGCGGGTTCCTGCGCGCCGAAAGCCCTGAGCGCCAGACCGCCAAAGCACATCTACCTCAGCTCGCCGCCGCCATGGAAGACTATGGCCGGACGGCCGATTTCGAGCGGCATCAGATCGAAACCAAACATCGAGAGGAACAATATCGCCAGCGTCAGGAAATCCGGGCGCCATCTAAGGATTTGACGGCGATCCTGCAGGCACCGGCTCACGAGCAGGCAAGCAGGTTGCATGCCGCCCCGCAATTGCGACGGGAACTGGATGGCATCGCGACGTCGATCAATCGACGTCTGACGCCGGCGGGCCGAAATGCGTTGAAATCAGGAGATCTCGATCAACTGTCGCGAAACCTCGCTGTCCCCCATCACCGTGTCGCCACGCTCGCTCGCGTCCAGTTGCAGATGCAGGCGGTGCATGGCCAGATCCAGTTGCATCGACAGCAATTGGAACGCAGCCATATTGCTGCAATCTCGATCAAAAGATAGCTTCAGCTCGATGCCGTCAGCTGGGTTGGTCGACTAATCTACGAAGGCAGCAAGCAACGATAGCGCTTGGTTGAATTTGCCATCTTATTCTCACGTGTCTCTAGCTTTTCGGGAGCTAAGATAGTTGCAAACGGCACCTCTGATGCATCAACCCACAAGACATTCATAGGCATATTGATTGCATGGGAGCTAATTTGGCTTGCAATCAGCATTTTTGTGCCATCCGAAATGACAGTTTCCTCTGCCTCGACACGGATCAACAAACCTTTCTCATGCGCGCGGATCGCTGCAGTTGCTGCGTCGAAGTCGAGTTCATATTGTCCATTGTTTTGTGAGATAGACCGACAATAAATCATCAGGTCTTTGATCGCGTGTTCGATTGCGTAGGGGGTGTTTGCTAGCCTTAACTTTGCTTCGCATATGAGCCGCATGTTATATTTCCTTCGGTTGGTAGCATCGGTATCTGTCTGCTGATCCGATGCGAGGTCTTGCCCGCACCATCCAGAAAGCCAAGGAACCGGCCTAAGGTGCGACGGTCCATGATCTGAAACTCGGCCTGCTCGTCCGACAGCCCGGAGAGTGCGTGTAACATCAGGATTTTGAACATTGTCTCCGCATCGAAAGGTGGGCGTTCACCCTTCGACCGATCTCAGTGCTACGGCTAGAGGTTTGAAATATCTCTCGCGCGATAACCGTGTCCAGCCTCTCAAACGGGGCACCGGTCATTCCACCCTCTCCCGTGCTGGCCAGAATCGTGTTGATAAAAACGTTGATTGAGAGTGAAGGCACGATACGATACGAAGGCTAGTGAATCGAAACGAAATCAGCGTCTGTAAGCTATTGTTTAAGAATGGAAAATTATTTCTAGCTCCGCCGAAAGACGGGAGTGAATTCAAGGGATTGTTCAAACGATTGGCGGCTGCAGGTGCGGGGCGGCCGTTGGGCAAAGACGGGTTTCCTGTAGGCCCCTGGACGCCCGAGCTTCTTGCAGAGGCGATTTCACAGATTGATTCCAACCGCGTTGGGGTTGATCTGCGAACGGTGCAGCTTTGGTTTCAAGAGAACGAGAAGGGAATTAGCGCTGCCAATATTCGTTGGCTGGCGAGGATTTTTGGGTGCGATGATCCCGTCGCAACGAGCGAATGGCAGATGGAGCTTGGTGCGGCGCAATCGCGGTTATCGGCCAAGAGACGAGGATGGAAGAAAACTGGAAGCAGCGTTGCACAGATTCCAGATACGGCACTGACGGCGACCTTCGACGACGAGACAGACGCCCCAGCAGAGCTGGCACGGGATACTGACCCCAAGGGGCCGAGGCGGCGTTTTAGTTTGGCGAGGAAATCGGAGGCATTTTTTAGCCACGGATCTCCCCTGAATTTGCCGGCGTCGGTGTTTGCCGGTATGACCGGCCTTGGCTTTTTGTCGTACATCATTGGTATCCACAGCGTCACCTACGAGCGTGCGGATGGGCTCGTTAAGCAGGTTGGCTTCCTCTGGGCCGCAAATTGGACACTCGACTTTATGGTGTTCTTACCGCTGTTTTTTTTCTTCGTAATAGAGTTGCTGGTTTTCTGGAAAAGTGAGGGGCGCAGAAAGCTCGCAGCGCAGAGCGACCAAATGGAGAACAACGACGCCTGGTTGCGTAATGTTGACGCTTCCTCGTACACATATTGGTCAGTTTTTTTGATTTGCGTACTGTTCGCGGGCCTTTTCCAATGGATCGGCGTGTCCTTGATCCCGTTGACGAAGGGCGGTGGCAACTATGCCATGGATTGGGGAAAAATAGCTCTTGTGCGGCCTTCGGTAGTATCTGTCCCAGAAACGGCCATTTTTACGGGGATCGCTTACCTATACATGTGCCTGGTGTTCTATCTTTTCTTCGCAGGTCTCATTTTGCTCTATACGGTTGTCCATGACCTTTGGAGACTTGGAGTCGGATTGAAGAAGCTGCCGCATGTTGATCATCAGCAAGAGCTCGATGAAGCCGGCCTTATAGTGATGCGTGGGGTTTTTCGGTGTACTGTTTTGGGGGTTCTGGTCGCCATATGGATGAAGGTCCAAAGCTTTTATCTGGTATCCGGTGGTGAGAATATTCTGGCGTGGTTGGTCGGCGATATGTCTTCGTTGTTTCAAGGTCGCGATGATGTTAGCAGCGGATTATACTATAGTATGCCGACGCATTACAGCAGCTTTCTTATCGTTATTTCGACCTGTTTTGTGTTTCTGTATGGCTCCATTCGATTAGGTGTAGGAAGTCGATTTTATGCGTCTTTGTGGAAGATGTCAGCGGTCGTGGCTTTACTTGTTGTAAGCTATTTGTTGATCGACGCGTTTGCCGGCTTTTCTACCCTTCTGGCCATTTCGGTGCTATTCGCACTATACGGCTTGTTCGATCCAGGATTAGGCCGCTGGCGAGTGAGCGAGGTAGGAAACGATCAGAGTGTTTCATAGTTGGCTCGATCGTTGGGACGAACACCGGGCCCTTCGTGGAGAGGAAGGGAAGAAGACAACGGATTTCGTCCTTGATGCGGAACGCGCCTTTCCGGGTGTGAAGAAGATAACAAGTATCGAAGAGTTCTGTGGCCTAGCGGACCAGGCCGTGGCTAACTCAGCCTTTTTCGATGAGCCGGGTGGCAGCGATCAGGGTTTTGAAAGAAGAGGCGACTGGCTCAATTTTCCATCCGATATTTCCACTGATGTCGAAGAGAACAATGTTGTCTGGGCAAAAATCACAGACAGCGGATCCTTCCATCAAGCATTGGTGATTTTTCACCATTGGAATGCAAGCGCCCGGAATCGCAGGATCGCCAACTTTTTCTCGCGACGTGGCATCACGGTTGTCGAGATTGCTATGCCTTATCACTTCGAACGCAGCCGCCCCGGCTCGTCGTATGCTGACTATATGCTTAGCCCCAATCTTGGTCGAACGATCCAATCTCTAAGGCAGGCAGTGTTGGATGGACGAAAACTCATTCGTTGGTTGAAGCTCGAAGGCTATCGAGAGATTTCTGTTCTCGGTATGAGCTTGGGTTCCTGGGTCGCTGGATTGGTCGCGGCGCATGACGCGACTGTGTCGAAAGCCTCGTTGTTTCTGACGGCGGGGAGTCTGGCCGATATGGTTTGGACGGGTCGTGCGACACGTGCGATTCGTAATAGCCTTGAGCCCGAAATTCATCTGGCCGATCTTAGGCGGGCTTGGGGGCCGCTTAACTTGGAAAACTACGCACCTCGTCTGGCTCGGCCGGGCCTCGCCCTACACGTCGTGTTGGCCAAGAGAGACAAGGTGGTTTTGCCGGCGCTTTCGGCGAACTTCATGCAGAAGCTGAAGGAGGCCGGAACCAGGCCAAATATTTTGGAATTAAACTGTGGTCACTATTCGCTCGCCATGCCGCCTTACATCTTGTTGGCCGGTTTGAGCTTAAAGCGGTTACACCAATATCAGAAGGGTCCTTTGGGCTCATGACCTGCGTAGTAGATTTCCGTAATGCGGAACCGGCCGCCTACCCTTTTACACTGGACGATTACGTCGATCGAAATCTTGAGCAGGTTACGGATGTCGTCGCGGTCGAGGTCCTGTCCGCCCTCCGACTCCTTGACCAGAAGCGTTAACTGTTCGAACGCCAGGCTTGGTGAATCCGCATGCACAGTTGTGATCGAGCCGGGATGCCCGGAATTGATATTTCGGATGTAGTAGAACGCAGTGCCATCACGCAGCTCCTGCAGCAGCACCCGATCCGGTCGCATGCGTAGGCACGATTCAAGCAGATCCTTGGCGCCGAGCTTTGCCAGCCCCTGCCCGCCTTTGGAATAGAACAATCGGACGTGGTTCGGCTGTGAGATGGTCAGCTCGGGCGTGTCCTCGATGCTGATGAGCCGTTCGTCTTGTGGAATGTGCTGGATCAGGGCCTTCGAGATCGTGGTCTTACCGGAGCCCGTGGCGCCGGAGATGATGATGTTCTTTCGCGCCAGTACCGCTCCTTCAAGAAAGGCGCGGTACTGGCCGCTGCGGTAGATCGTCAGAAGTGGATCCTTGCGTGCGTTCTGTTCGGCGCTCGCAACGACATTCTTGAACAAACCGCCCGCCTCCAGATCCGTCATCGACAGCGCAACGGACGACGGCTTGCGGATCGTGATGGACACTGTGTCCCGTGTCGTGGCTGGCG
>Ga0208490_100705_pt1 | contig 17503 bp, 13 predicted proteins | sample SubbioAug_CSWold_FD_184818 | JGI IMG/M metagenome (GOLD analysis project Ga0208490, IMG submission 184818) | Serpentinite rock and fluid subsurface biosphere microbial communities from McLaughlin Reserve, California, USA - CR11Aug_CSWold (SPAdes) | ecosystem: Environmental > Terrestrial > Deep...
GCTGGCCGCGCTTACCGCGTCGGGGGTCTCGTCGACCACCACCACCGGGAGGCCCTCCAGGTCGAGCGAGAGCCGCTCCGAGAGCGTCGCCAGGTCGACGGGCTCGTGGGCCAGCAGCGACACCTCGTGCCCGGCTCCGTCGAGGACCTGGGCGATGGCGCCGGCCACCTTCTCGCCGCCGCCCATCGTGGGCCAGAACTGGTCGTAGACCAGCGCCCTCATCGGGGCGTCAGCTCCTGCAGCAGCACCGCGTCGGGCACGACCTGGGCGGCCCGGATCCGGCGACGGCTCTGCAGCGCCCACGGCAGCAGGCGCAGGTAGCCCAGCTCGGCTCGGAGCCGGCGGCGCACGGTGACGGTTGCGGGGCGCTGGCGGCGCAGCAGCGCGCCGAGGACGTCCCGGCGGGCGTAGCTGGCCGTGGCCCGCAGGTGCAGGAGCACCTGGCGGAGCGCCAGGCGGGCCGGGGCGTTGCGGGTGAGCATGAGGAGCCGGTTGCGCTCGACGTGGAAGGCGAACACGTCCGAGCCCTCCACGGAGGTGGCGGCGTGGACGTGACGGATCCGAGAGGCGGGGACGTACCGGTGCTGCCAGCCGGCCGCCCGGCCTCGCCAGGAGAGGTCGGTGTCCTCGTAGTAGAGGAAGAACCGCTCCTCGAAGAGCCCGGCGGCGGCGAGGTACTCGGGGCGGAAGAGCACGCTGGCGCCGCACCACGCGAACACGTCGCAGGGCTCCTCGTACTGGCCCTCGTCGGGTTCGAGGTAGCCGCGGTCGGCGCCGTGGCCGTCGGTGAACACGACGGACCCGACGTTGTTGATCACGTCGAAGGGCTGTCCCCGAAGGCTCACCCGGTGCCAGGACCTCTCGGGGCCAGCGGTGACCTCCACCTCCGAGCCCGCGCCGTCGCCGAGCGTGACGGCCACCGGGCCCTGCGGCGAGCGCAGCTCGACCTCCACCTCGGTGACCTCGCCGTCGCCGGCCGGCACCCGCAGCTCGCCGGTGGCCGAGGACCAGTGGAACGGGCCGTCGGGTCCTGCCTCCAGCGGGTGGAAGCCACCCACGGCCTGGGCGCTGCTCCAGCGGTCTTCGCCGGCCACCCGCACCCCGAGGAGCTGCACCCCGAGCTCCCGGGGGTCGCCGGCGCCCGGCCGGAACACCGGGGCGGCCAGCGACAGGGAGCGAAAGCGGGGCTCGAACACGATCTTCGAGGTCGCCGCCCCCACCGAGGCGTCACCCTCCAGGGTGGCGACGAGCGGCTCGAGCCAGCCTGGCTCCGGGAAGGCGTCGTTGTTGACCAGGCCCACGTAGTCGACGCCGTCGAGGTCGCGGAGCCCGAGGTTGTTGGCCGGGAAGCCGAGGTTCCCGCCCGATTCGATGACCCGCACCTCCGGCCGCTCCCGTCGCACCCGCTCGACGAGCCCGTCGGTGGAGGCGTTGTCGACCAGCACCAGCTCCAGGCGGTCGGCCGGCCAGTCGAGGGCAGCCAGGTGCTCGAGGCACCGGAAGGTCATGTCGCCGCCGTTGTAGTTGAGCACCACGAGGCGGACGCGGGGGGCGGGCACGGGCGCCATGGTGGTCGACCGCGACCGGGCCCTCCAACATCCCGGGGGCGACGACGGCCGTCGCTAGCCTGGCTCGCCGTGCCCGATCCCGCCCCTGCCCGCGACCCTGGTGACGGGCCGGGCCGGTCGACGGTGGTCACCGACCGTCAGGTGGGGCTGCTCGACGGGGCGGTCACGGCGACGGTGCTGGCCATGGCCTGGTGGACGGTGCTGTTCCACGTGTCCGTCCCGCTGGACCTGCACCGGGATCTCGTGGGCGGGCTGTGGGTGGCCGGCAGCGCGCTCGGGATCGGGTGGGCGGCCCGACGCCACGGACCGGCGATCCCGCTGGCCCTGCGATCGGTCCGCCTCCCGGGTCGAGCGGTGGCCGCCCTCGTGGCCGTGGCCGTGGGCGCGGCCGCCCTGTCGGCCACCCGCTGGCCGGACGAGCGGCCGCAGTGGTGGCTGTTCTGGCTCGTCGTGGTGGCGGTCACGGCGGCCGCCCTGTGCCTCGTGACGACGGGCCCGACCGAGGGACCCCTCCAGGAGCCGGATCGGTCCCGGGTGTCGCCGGCCGCCGTCGCCGTGGTGCTGCTGGTCGCCGTCGGCGCGGCTGCGGGGTCCGCGCTCACGCAGCGTCCCGACGCCGACGACGTCTTCCTCGTCAACCGCTCCACCTACGTGGCCGAGCACCCAGGACCGCTGCCGGAGCGGGACACGCTGTTCTCCGACGAGGTCTTCGCCGTCACCCGGCCCGACGCCGTGCCCACCGCCATCGAGCCCTTGGTCGGCGTGGTCGCGGCCTGGTCGCCGGTCTCGGCGCCCACGGTCACCTACCTCGTGTTCGGGCCGGCGGTGGCCTTCCTGGGGGTGCTGGCGCTTTGGCGGATGCTCCGCACGCTGGGCGTGGTCGCCCCGGCGATGGCGACGGCGGCGGCGGTCGGGTTCCTCCTCGTCGACGGGTCCAACCACTACACGTTCGGCAGCATGGGCTTCGTGCGGTCCTGGCAGGGCAAGATCGCCTTCCTGCTGGTGGTCGTGCCCTCGCTGTGGCACCACGGCCTGCGGTGGGCCCGGGACGGCCGTCGGGCCGACCTCGGGTGGCTGGTGGCGGCCAACGTGGCCGGCATCGGGCTGAGCACCACCGCCGTGCTGGTCGGCCCGTCGGTGTCCGTGGTGGCCCTGGTCGCCGGGTGCTGGGGGACGGGGGCATGGCGACGCCTCCTGCCCGGCCTGGCCGCCGCCGCCCCCGCCGCCGTGGCTGCCGCTGCGTTCTCGCTGGTCCCCCGCCAGGACCCCACGCCGGTGCTGGGGTGGATCCCGCCGTGGTTCACCCTGAGCGGCGGGATCGAGCCCGGCCGGCAGTGGCACTGGATCTACGACGAGGGCCTCCCGCTCCTGCTGCCGGCCGGTGCTGCCCTGATCGCGTGGGCGTTCGTCAGGGACCGCTCGGCCCGCCTGGCCCTGCTGCTGGCACCGCTGCTGCTGTTCGGGTTCTTCTACGGGCCGGGCACCTTCGACGCCATCGCGGACGTGAGCGGCGTCCGAGCCATCCTCTGGCGCACCGGCTGGATCCTCCCGGTGCCAGCCGCCGTCGGCATCCTCGTCACCGCTCCCCTGCTCCTGCGCCAACGCCCCCAGCTCCGGGCCTTGGCATCGGCAGTGGCCGCCGCGGCGGTGGCGGCGGTGATGCTGGTCGGCGGGACGTGGGTCCTCGACGAGGACGGCGGCACCCAGGGCGTCCACCTCGGCCTCGGCTGGGACGTCGACCCCACCGACCGCGCCGCCGCCCAGCGCCTCATCGACCTCTCCGAGCCCGGCGACGTCGTCGTCGCCCCCGAGCGCATCGGCCAGGTCATCGCCATCCAGACCACCCGAGTCCGCGCCGTCAACCCCAGAAGCCAGTACATGGACGGCACCCACGTGGTTCCGGAGTTCCTCGCCGAGGAGCGGATGCTCCTCTCCGGCGCGGTCGCTGCCGGACGCATCACTCCTGAGCAGGTTCCTGCCATCACTGTGGCGCTCCACGACCTCGACGTTCGCACCGTCTGTGTCGCTGCCGACGTTGATGCTCCCCCCCTCGACGAGGCTCTGACCGATGCGGGCTTCGCTCCGGTCGCCATGGGGGCCTCCTGCCAGATATGGCGCCGGGCTTGATCACTCGACCGGGTCGTCCGCCGTGTAGGCGGCGATGACCTCCTCGGTTGGACCATCCATCACGACCTGGCCCTTCTCGAGCCAGATCACCCGGTTGCACGACCGCTCGATCTCCCCCAGGCTGTGGCTGACCAGGAAGACTGTGCCTGCCGCAGCGCGGATCTCGTCGATGCGCTTGCTGCTTCGCCGCCGGAACTCCTTGTCACCGACCCCGAGGGCCTCATCGATGAGGAGCACCTCGGGCGAGACGGCGGTGGCGATCGCGAAGTGGAGGCGCGCTCGCATGCCCGAGGAGTAGGTCTTCATCGGGAGGTCGATGAAGTCACCGACTCCCGAGAAGTCGATGATCTCCTTCTCCTTGCCAGCGATCTCGCGCCTCGTCAGCCCCAGCGCAAGGCCACCGATGGTGATGTTGCGGCGCCCAGACAAGTTGGGCTTGAGGGCAGCGCCTACCCCCAGCAGCATGGGCCTACTGCTCGCGAGGACACGCCCAGAGGTGGGAGGGAGCAGCCCGGCGATGGCGCTGAGGAGGGTGCTCTTCCCCGATCCGTTGGGGCCGATGATCCCGACGCCCTCTCCTACGGTCACGGTCATCGAGACGCCCCGCACTGCTTCGATCGCCCGATACCGGCGCGGTTTGAACCCCGAGGCGAACATGTCGCGCAAGCCCGTCCGCCGCTGCTCGTACACCCGATAGGTGACGTGTAGGTCGTCGAGCACGACGACAGGCCGGCGGTCGTGGGGCCGGAGGTCCTCAGCCACGTCCGTACCTCGGCTCAGCGGCACGGAAGAAGAGGAAGCCCCCGACAAGAAGAGCGAGAGACCAGATGATCGCAGAGACGAGCGCACCGAGGGGCAACGGAGTGTCGAGCACCGTCCAGCGCGCCATCGTCACGAAGCAGAAGGCCGGGTTCAGCTCGAACAGGCGAAGGAGGGTGGGGTCATCGATGAAGGCCTCCACCGAGTAGAGAACGCCCGACAGGTAGAAGATGATGCGGAAGACGAACGGCACGACGTTCTGAAAGTCCTTGAACGAATCGGTGATCCGCGCGGCGACGAACGCGCCCCCGAGGTTGAACAGGGACTGCAGGGCGTAGACGATCGGCAGCAGCAGCCACGTGACGCTCGGGCTCTCCCCGGTCAGCAGCAGGATGACGAAGGTGACCACGAAAACCGGGCCCAGCAGCACGACCTGCTCGACGACGGTGGCGAGAGGCAAGATGGCGCGGGGGAAGTAGATGGAGCGAATCAGGCCGTCGTTGGCCACGATCGTGCTCGCTCCACGCTGGATCGAGTTCTGGGTGAACCGGAACGTGAAGATGCCGACCGCAAGGAAGGTGATGAAGTTGTCGATCCCCCGGGTGGTGTCGAGGATCAGGCCAAACACCAGGTAGTAGACCCCAACCATCAGCAAGGGGTTGATGAGGTGCCAGAGGTTCCCGAGCACGGTGTTCATGTGCATCGCCCGGAGGTCGCCCATCGGCACGGCGACGGCGTACTCGCGGCGCCGCCACAGCTCTCGGAGGTACTCGGGCACGGAGGGGATCGCGCCGAACTCCGCTAGCTCGGCACGTTCGATGTCGATTGTCCGCGCTCGATCATCCACCGATGTGCTCAGAGCTCCCGAGGCCGTTGACGGTTGCGGTCGTACCCTCCCCGGCGGACCTGAGGACCGCCCCGGCCACTGCGACGGCGGCCAGGCCGTCCTCCATGGTGACGATGCCCTTCGGCTCCCCCGCCTGAACGGACCGGATGAACGCGTCGATCTCAACGGCCAGCGGCTCCGGCTTTGCGATGGCATAGCGCACCATGTCGCCCTCGGAAACACCCCGGAGCTGAGAGATCGCGTCCCAGCTCGCCGGCACCGCGCCGTTGGCGTAGAAGGTGAGGTCGGCGGTCAAGGTGTCAGCCACGAAGCAACCCCGATCACCGGTGACGACCGTGACTCGCTCCTTCATCGGGGTTAGCCAGTTGACCAGGTGGTTTGTGACCGCCCCCGAGCGAAGGAGCCCGGTCACCGCGACGAGGTCCTCGTGCTCGCGACCGGTCTTGTGGGCCGTCCGAGCGGCGACCGACACGAAGCTCGAGTGAGCCACCCAGGCCGTGAGGTCGATGTCGTGCGTTGCCAGGTCCAGTACCACCCCCACATCCTTGATCCGAGCCGGGAACGGCCCCTGCCGCCGAGTGGCGATCTGGAAGATGTCACCGAGCTGGCCATCCTCGAGGCGAGCTCTCAGCGCTTGGAGCGCTGGGTTGAACCGTTCGATGTGGCCGACGGCTCCGATCAGGCCCTGGCTCTGGAAGGCCTGGACGAGGCGGAGAGCTGCGTGCATCTCGACCGCGAGCGGTTTCTCGATGAGCGCGTGGACCCCAGCCTCGGCGAGAGCCAGGCCGATCTCCTCGTGGAGCTCGGTCGGTGCCGCCACGACGCAGAGATCCGGCTTCAGCTCGAGAAGCTCCGCGACCGAGCCCACCACTCGGGTGCCGCGCCCCACCTCCGTCGCAGGATCGACGATGGGGTCGGCCACGCCGACCAGCTCAACCCCATCGTGCGCGGACAGGACGCGGACGTGATGGCGGCCCATCTGTCCGAGTCCGATCACCGCGGCTCGCAGCGTCATCCGTTCACCGCCTCGATGATGCGAGCGATCTCACTGTCGTCGAGGAAGGGGTGGACGGGCAGCGACAGCACCTCGGCGACAGCGCGCTCCGTCTCGGGCAGGTCCAACGAGAGGTCGTACGCCGGCAGCCTGTGGATGGGCGTCGGGTAGTAGACTCCGAATCCGATCCCGGCCGCGCGGAGACGCTCCTCAAGAGCGGCTCGGTCGGGCGATCGCACCGTGTACTGGTGGTAGACGTGCTCTGCCCCGTGAGCACAGTACGGGACCTCGACCGAGGTGATGCCAGCGCTCAACCGCTCGGCGTTTCGCTGCCGCGATGCGGTCCAGTCCGGGAGGCGTCGGAGCTGGACCCTTCCGATCGCAGCCCCGATGTCGGTCATACGAGCGTTGAAGCCCACGATCTCGTTCTGGTAGCGCTGCTCCATGCCCTGGTTGCGGAGCAGTCTCACGTTCCGAGCGACTGACTCGTCGTCGGTGACGACCATGCCACCCTCACCCGTTGTCATGTTCTTCGTCGGGTAGAAGCTGAACGCGGCGACCTTGCCGAACGCACCACAGTGACGTCCGTTCAGTGCCGCACCGTGCGCTTGGGCCGCGTCCTCGACGAGCGCCAACCCAGCCCTCTCAGCGATCTCCCCCAGCTGATCCATTGCGGCAGGGTGACCGTAGAGGTGCACGGGCATCACCGCAGCGGTCTTCGGACCGATGGCGGCCTCGACGGCCAGCGGATCGATGCAGAAGGTGGAGGGATCGATGTCGACGAACACCGGCTCTGCACCACACAAGCGGACCGAGTTGGCAGTCGCCGCGAAGGAGAACGACGGCACGATCACCTCGTCTCCAGCTCCGATCCCAGCCGCGAGGAGGCCCAGGTGGAGAGCGGTCGTGCCCGAGCTCACGGCGACGCAGTGGCGACCGTCCACCAGCGCCGAGAACTCATCCTCGAAGGCAGCGACCTGTGGGCCTTGGGCCAACCCGCCCGAGCGCAGGACAGCATCGACTGCCTCCCGCTCCTCATCGCCGATGTACGGCCTTGCCAGCTGGATGCTCATCGTTCCACCAACGTCCCTTCAAGCTCTTGGTAGGCGGCACCGGTGAGGGGGCACACCCATAGTCCGCCTCCCTCGTCCTGCAGCCGCACGCCAGCGCGCCCAACCCAGCCGACCTGCCGAGCAGGGTTCCCGACCACGAGCGCGTATGCAGGCACATCCCGTGTTACGACCGAACCCGCTCCCACGAGCGCCCAGGCTCCGATCTCCACGCCCGCGACCACAACCGCTCGCGCGCCTAGGGCGGCACCTTCGAGCACCGTGATGCCGGTGGCCGCCCAATCTGAGGCGGACTTCCGCTGCCCGCCAGGGTCGACGGCTCTCGGGTTCCGGTCGTTGGTGAGGACCACCGCAGGACCGATGAACACCCCATCGCCGATCACGGCGGGTGCGTAGACGAGCGCCAGGTTCTGCACCTTGCAGTTCCGCCCCAAGCGCACGCCAGCGTCGATGTAGGCGCTGCGTCCGATGATGCACCCCTCCCCGAGCGACGCGCCCTCTCGAATCTGTGCAAGGTCCCAGACAGAGCACCCATCTGCGACCTGGGCGCGCGGATCGACATCGGCGCTTTCTGCGATCATGGTGGGAGGCATCGGGCCCTCTCTGACAGGGAACCCGGCGATCCTAACGACGCGTTGCTCGCTTGGACGAAGCAGACGCCGCGAGTTTTCCGACCTCGTTGCACGGCCACTAGCGTCCCCGACTCGAGCCATGAGCGCCCTACGCATCCTCTACGCGCCTCGCAACATCGCCGGGCAGGCCGAGATGTACGCGCGGGCTGTGCGTGCTCGCGGCCATCACGCGGAGGTCTGGAGCTTCGGGCCCCCTGCCTTCGGCTTCGATGCCGACCGCGTGATCGATCCCGGTCGCTTCCAGGCTGACGCAGGACACCGTTGGGAGATCCTCGACGACGCCGTGCGCAGGTTCGACGTCCTGCACTTCCAGTACGGGCGCTCCCTTCTGCTTCCTCAGCTCCCACCCCTGCCCCCCTTGGCTGAGCTCCCGCTCCTGGCTTCCCTGAACAAGAAGCTCGTGATGAACTTCCGAGGGTCGGACGTCCGTCTCAGGTCGATCCACATCGAGCGCGAACCTGACTCCTACATGCACGATCCCTCCGTGCCCTGCGACGAGGAGCGGATCCTCGCCACCATCTCCACCTGCCGCCGCTACTGCGACGAGATGCTCGTCTCCACTCCGGGGCTGCTCGACTACGTACCCGACGCAAGCTGGCTTCCGCACGTGGTGGACGTCGAATGGTGGGCTGCTCCCCGAGGGGCGGAGCGAGCGGTGCCAAGGGTCGCGCACATGCCGTCGCGGCGCTCAACGAAGTCCTCCGACGTCGTCGAGCGAGCGGCAAGGGCGCTCGAGGACCGCGGCATCATCGAGTACATCCCCCTCAGCGACCTGTCGCGGTCGGAGGTACGGGACGCGTTTCGGGACGTCGACATCGTCGTCGACAGCCTGGCCATCGGCGATCACGGCCTGGTATCCGTGGAGGCGATGGCTGCTGGGGCCATCGCGGTTGCCCACATCGCGCCCGTGAACCGAGCACGCAACCCTGGGGTTCCAGTCGTCGAGGCGACGGTCAACGACCTCGAGGACGTGCTCACACGGCTGGCAGGCGATCCGGCTGAGCGGGCCGAGATCAGAGAGCGATCCGAAGCGTGGGTCCGAGCCCACCACACCCTCGAAGGCGCCGGAGCCCTGCTCGAGGATCTGTACCGACGGCCTGCGAAGAAGCGCGACCTCAGCGACCCCGCGTTCCCGATCGTGGCCGACTCATCCCGCATCCGAGCGCTCGAGGGGGAGGTCGAGCTGCTCCGTGCTCGCGCCGCGAACCCGGATCGGCGGCTCCGACGGCGCACGCCCGTCGAGCGCGCACGTGACGCTGTCCGGGTGAGCATCATTCCCCGGCTGCGAGCACTGGCCTACAGGACCGGGGTGGCTCGGATCGTGGTCGGGACGAAGAGACGCGTGAAGCAGCGACTGGGACGATGACCCGCCCGCGGATCGCCGTCATCGTCGGCAACCAGATCAGCGGGGACAGCCGGGTCATCAAGTCGGCCGTCAGCGCTCGGCGCATGGGGGCGGACGTGATCCTGATCGGCACCTCTCCCACCTCGGAGCGCCAGTGCTCCCGGCTGGGCGACATCGTGGTCGTCCGGGTCCCCGCGGCGCCCAGCGGCTCCGGTGCTCGAAAGATCGTCTCGCGCTCCGACCAAGGATGGGCCATCCGTCCCCTTGCGCCGCTCGCCTTTCGGTCGACGGAGCAGTACGGGCGCTCGAGTGATAGGAGGACGGAGCGCCGCGCCCGGACCAGGGAGCGCATCGATGGCGTCAAGAGCGCGATGCGACGTGATCGAGGCGTCGGAAAGGTCCGACATCGGATCGTTCTCGACGTGCTCCGCATGCGATCCCTGGTCCTCGATGCATGGTTCGTCCTGAGACGCCGCGCCTTCGTCCGCTCGCCGATCCGCGTCGGCAGGACCCCACGTCAGGACTCGCTGCAGGCATTCCTGGAGGAGCGACTGCCGTTCGCAGCGGGGTTCGTCGAGGCCATGGTGCCGGTGCTCGAGGAGTTCGAGCCTGACCTGATACACGCCCACGACATCTTCATGGCTCCCGTCGCCGCCACGGTGGCGCAGCGGTCACGAGGGCGCGTGCGCTGGATCTATGACGCTCACGAGTGGGTGGCGGGCCTGCGGGTCGAGCGCGCCATCCCGAAGACGGTCGCAGCTGACGAGCTGGAGCGGCGTGTGGCCGGGACGGCGGACGCGGTGATGACCGTCGGCGAAGCGATGGCGGACGAGCTCCTCTCAGGACTCGGCCTTTCGAGTCGACCGACCGTCGTGTTGAACGCTCCCCCTGAGATGAGCTCCGCTGCTCCCGAGCAGCGGCTGCGGTCCGCCGCCGGGCTGGCACCCGACGTCCCCCTTCTCGTGTACCCGGGGGTGGTCAAGCCGAAGCGGGGGCTTGAGACCGTCGTCGAGGCGCTGCCACGGCTCGAAGGAGTGCACCTCGCGGTCATGGCGGATCTCGCCTCCCCGCATGTGCGCGACCTCCGCCAACGAGCAGCGGACCGGGGCGTCGACGCTCGGCTCCATCTCCTGCCCTATGTGGCTCCTGATCAGATCGCACCGTTCATCAGCGATGCCACCGCCGGCATCTACCCGCTGACCCACTATCCGAACGCCGAGATGGCGCTGCCGACCAAGCTGCTCGAGTACGCGCAGGCCAGGTTGCCCGTAGTGGTGTCCGACACCCGCGAGATGGCCGAGTTCGTTCGCCGACACGGGGTCGGCGAGGTCTTCGTCAGCGAGGATCCGGCAGACTTCGCCGTCGCCGCCCAGGCGGTGATCGATGATCCGGACCGCTATCGAGCCGGCTACAGCGACGCCCTGGTGAGTGGCTACACGTGGGAGGAGCAGGAGCGCCACCTCCAAGCCCTCTACGAATCCCTGCTCGGCCAGGCGCTGCAGCAGCCGGTCGGGCCGTTCTCGATCCCAGCCGAGTCCCCCACGCCGTGAGGATCGTCCACGCCTCCTCGGTGCACCGCTGGGATGACGGACGGATCTTCGAGCGACAGTGCCGCACCCTGGCCGGTGCCGGCCACGAGGTCATCCTGCTGGCCTCCGACGCACCGGGGGAGAAGATCGATGGCATCGAGGTGCTCAGCCTGGGTACCGCGCGTCGTCGAGCAGACCGCATGTGGCGGCTCGTGAACGAGGTGAGACGACAGGTCCGCACCCTGAAGCCTGACGTGGTGGTGCTCCATGACCCCGAGCTGCTCCGGCTGGTGCCGGGCTTGCGCCGTCAGGGCACGAGGGTTGTGTACGACGCTCACGAGGACTACGCCGCGCAACTTCGGGACAAGGAGTGGCTCCCTGCCCCGATCCGCCGGATCGGCTCGCCGCTGCTCAGCCGGCTTGAGCTCGCCATGACCGATCGAGCTGACCTTGTGCTGACCGCCACGCCCACGATCGCGTCACGTTTCGAGGCACAGCAACCCGTGGTCGTCCTCAACCGCCCGATCGTCGGCGACCTCCCGCCTCTGGACGACCTCCGGGCCGACCGGGCGAACTCGGAGGAGCACCGTCCAAGTCGGCTGGTGTTCGTCGGTGACCTTCGAGCAGTCCGCGGTGCGCACGCCCTCGTCGACGCGATGCACCTCATCAACCAGCGACGCCCAGCCAGGTTGACGATCCTCGGAAAGCTGACACCCGTGACCCTGGCCGAGGACCTAGCGGGGTCATCTGGGTGGCGCTACGTCGACGTCACCGGCTGGCGTCCCCGTGGCGAGGTCAACGAGGCCCTGTCCAAGGCTGACCTTGGGATGTTGCCCTTCCTCGACGCCGACAACCACCGCACCTCGCAGCCCAACAAGCTCTTCGAGTACCTGCACTTCGGCCTGCCTGTCGTGGCGACGGACTTCCCGCTGTGGCGGTCCCTGGCCGAGCCCGTGGCCTCTCGCTACGTCCCCAGCCGGAGCGGAGACGCCGCCGACCTGGCTGCCGCGTCGCTAGAGGTGCTGGATCGGCCCCCGTCCCTGGAGCGACGGCTCGAAGCAGCGACTCGCGCTCGAGCTCTCTACGCGTGGGAGACCGAAGCCCACGCCTACGTGAGGGCGATCGAACGAGCGGGCACCACCGGAGGCTGACGGCCGTCGAGCCAGGCGAGGAGCTGGTTCGACGACGCTTCGCCATCGTGGAAGCGACGCACGTAGTCGGGCCCGGCCTCCGCCGCTGCCAGAGCCGCTGATGGATCCTTCAGGACCTCCCTCAGAACTTCTTCAAGCGTCTCGGGATCGGCTTGGACCACCGGTACGGGATCTGGGATCCGCTCTCGGTTGCGCTCGGAGACGTTCGCCAAGACCACCCGTCCGGCGGCGAGGGCCTCGACCGACGTGTGGCCGTAGTGGCCGAGCACGAACTGGTCGAGGACCACGTCCGCGGCAGCGATGCGACGGCGCATCTCGCTGCGGCTGAGACCGGACGCCCGGTCGTACGTGATCAATCCTTCGCTGGCGAGGCGACGCAGAACGGGATCCACGAACCCTGAGCCCTTGACCGCCGAGCGGGACGGGGCGTGGAGGACGACCGGCGGCCCTTCGAACCTGGGGGCCACCGTCTGCTCCCAGGTGGAGGGGTCCAAGCACGTAGGGAGCCAGACCGCGTCGTCGACGTAGTCCAGGAGATCCACCGTCGTGACGAAGATCTGACCCTCGAAGTCGGCAAGGTCGCGGACCACCTGGTCGACCTTGGCCTGGATGGCAGCCGTCAACCGGTCGAAGGGATCGTTGAAGGGCGAGAACCGCTCAATCTGCGCGTGGCGCTGGGGATCCCGGATCTCGGATCCGTGCAGCACGACCCCGGGCATCGGACCGTTCGCCGTGAAGAAGGGCAGGTCGCCGCCGACCGTCCCACCGTTGAGTGTCCCGAGCAGTCCGTACCCCGCCTCCATCAGGACGTGGGTGAACTTGACGGGCAGCTCCATCAGCTGTCGGACCTGCCACGAGCGTGACTCCCAGGTGGTCAGCGAGACGTTGAGGTCAGCCGGGAAGCGCAGCTCGTGGCCCCGATCCAGCTGCATCGACACCGCACGCACGCCGCTCCGATGGCGCAACGCCTCGGCCCATGCGTGGGCTTGACCAGCCATGTTCATCGGACCGATCAGCAGCTCGCGGCGGGTCACCTGCGCCTCACCCTCCGGCTCGAGCGACGACAAGGGGTCACGTGCTCGTCCCTGTGGCGCTGACACCGAGCCTGCGCCCGCCGGCTCCTCCTCGGCCTGTGGTTGGATCGGCAGCAGACGCTCGTACACGGCACGAAGGTTTGCCGCCTGCGACTCCCACGAGAACTCAGCGGCAAGCTCCTTGGTCACCGCGGCGCGGTGGCGATCCCGGGCGGCGAGCACGCTTCGGATCGCCCCCGCAAGCCCGCTGACGTCTTCCGCCTCGAACACCCGGCCGATCCCCCGCTCGGTGACCAGCTGGGCCACGAGCGGGATGTCCGATGCCACCACCGGCAGCCCGGCGTGCACGTACTCGAAGAGCTTGTTCGGCAGTGCTGCGTCGTGATTGAGGATCTTCCGGCGGAAGGGGATCACCCCGAGGTCAGCGGAGCTCAGGTAGTCGACGACGGACTCAGGAGGGACGAAGGGGGCGACATGAACCCGGTGGCCGTAGCCGCGCTCAACTGCCGCTCGCTGCTGCTCGTGGACGTAGCGGTTCGTCGGGCTGGCGACGAGGACCAGATGGACGTCATCGAGGAAGGCCATCGCCTCGACGAGGTCCGATACCCCTCGCGCCTCGGACTGTCCGCCGGAGTAGACCACAAGGGGCGTCTCATCGGACACCCCCGCGGCCTCACGCACGGACAGGCCCGCGCCTCGCTGATCGGCCCACCGGAACGGGGGGGCGTTCAGGACGACGGTGATGTCTTCAGCAGGCACCCCGTAGTCCCTTGCCAACCACTCCGCGATGAGGGGCGAGACCGTGACCACCGCGTCCGCCGCAGGGATGTAGGTGTGCTCGACCTCGAGGAACACGTCGAGGAAGTCCTGGGCCGCATACGTCTGCCCTCTCACGTACTCGTGGGCGTCGTAGATGAGGCGGACGGTGCGGCCAGCCAGCTCGGCGCGCGCCTTCGCTCGGGCCGCCACCCCGAGGAGGTGGATGTCATGCGCATGGATGAGATCCGGCTCCAGCCGATCGAGCTCCACCCCGAACGTGAACTCCCAGTCGCTCTGCTGGGCCCGAAGCACCTTGGCCTTGCTCGCCGCGGTGGTGGCCGGCCGCTTCGATGCCGAAGACTGGATCTTGTAGCGGTAGTCGATCAACCGGCGCCGACCGGCCAGCGCAGCCCGCTGGGCATCGCGAACCGCGCGGCCCGCACGGGCGCGAGCACCGGTGGCGTGGTCGAAGTACGGGGCCACCTCCAGCGCTCGCTCTCGGAGCCGCACCTCGTGCCGTGCTCGGATGAAGTCCTCGCGGGATGCGAAGCCGATCAGCCTCACCCAGGGCGTGGCCGGCCCTTTCACCGCGTGCGCGAAGACCTTCTCGTTGGCTACGCGGATCAGACGCGCCGACCCAAGGCGTCCTTCCTCGCGGTGCTGCTGTGAGAGACCGATGAGCGTGACGCGGTAGCCCATCTCGACGGCGGACTGGGCGGTCTTCTTCACCCGGCTGTCGATGGAGATGTCGTTGGCGACGAGCATCGCCACATGAGGCTGGTGGTGTGGTCCGGTCATGGCTCGTCGGACCGCCAGCGGCCGCCAGCGCCGAGCGTGATCACCTCGACCCCAGCAGCCGACCATGGCCTCGGATCGACCACATGACGGCCATCCACCAGGGCCCGCACACCGGGGAGCGCGTCGGCTCCAAGGGTGAGGTACTCAGCGTGGTCCGCCTGGAGGATGGCGGCGTCACAGCCCTGTCCGAGCTGGTGGGGCTCGAACCCGTACGACCGGATCTCTTGGTCGGTGTAGAGCGGATCGTGGACGGTGACGACGGCACCCCGGCGTCGGAGGTGCTCCACGACGGGCATCGCCCCCGAGAAGGCGGTCTCCTTGACGCCTCCGCGATAGGCCAGACCCAGCACCACCACCCGCAAGCCGTTGAGCCCGCCGACCGCATCAGCCAGGGCGTCCACCGCGTAGGCAGGCATGCCCTCGTTCACCTCGCGGGCCACGGCGGGGATCCGGGCCTCGGGATCCCCTGACAGGTAGAAGCGGGGGTACACGGGGATGCAGTGGCCGCCCACCGCGATCCCGGGGGAATGCACGTGACTGTACGGCTGACTGTTCGAAGCCTCGATAACCGCGTGTACGTCGATGCCGACCCGATCTGCGAAGCGCGCGAACTCGTTGGCCAGCGCGATGTTGACGTCCCGGTAGGTGGTCTCGGCGAGCTTCGCCAGCTCTGCAGCCTCAGCCGAGCCCAGGTCCCAGACGCCGTTGGGGCGGTCGAGGTCCGGCCGTTCGTCGAACTCGAGCACGGCCTCGTAGAGCTCGACCGCTCGCCGTGCGCTCTCGGGGTCGATCCCGCCCACCAGCTTCGGGTACCGCCGGAGGTCAGCGAAGATGCGCCCGCTGAAGACCCGCTCGGGACTGTGGCAGACGAAGAGGTCCTGGCCGGGGCGGAGCCCAGAGACCTCCGCCAACCGCGGGGTGAAACGCTCACGCGTCGTGTGGACCGGCAGGGTCGTCTCGTAGCTGACGAGCGTTCCTGGACGAAGACCCTTCGCGATCGCGTCTGTGGCTGCGTCCATCGCGCGGAAGTCCGGTGTGCCGGCGGCGTCCACGAGGAGGGGCACGACCACCACCACTGCTTCAGAGCGGGACACCGCCTCGGTGGTGTCCAGTGTGGCTGTCAGTCGCTTCGACTCGACGACCTCTCGCAGGCGGCTGTCCAGCTCCGCCTCGCCTGGGAATGGGACCTCCCCGCGGTTGACCAGATCGACGACGCGACGATCGACGTCGGCCCCGATGACCTCGTGGCCCCGCTGAGCGAACTGGACGGCGAGCGGAAGCCCGATCTTGCCGAGAGCGACGATGCAGATCTGCACTGAGGTGGAGCCCTTCGAGTGGCGGCGGAGCGATCCAACATACTGGTCTCGACCCCGCCGACACCGAGTCCGCACGGGGCCCAGCGATAGGGTGCGCTCCCGTGCGCATAGCCAGCATCGTCGGAGCCCGGCCCCAGTTCGTGAAGCTCGCCCCCATCGCCCACGCAGCCGCCGGCAGGGACGGCGTGGAGCACATCATCGTCCACACCGGGCAGCACTATGACGAGCAGATGTCCGACACGTTCTTCGCTGAGCTGGACATTCCGGAACCGGACTGGAACCTCGAGGTGGGCTCGGGACCGCATGGCGCCCAGACCGGGCTCATGCTCACCCGGATCGAGGAGGTGCTGGACGAGGTGCGGCCGGACTGGACGCTCGTGTACGGCGACACGAACTCGACGATCGCCGGAGCGTTGGCGGCCACCAAGATGCACCTGGCGGTCGCCCACCTCGAGGCCGGTCTGAGATCGCGGCGCCGAACCATGCCCGAGGAGGTGAACCGAGTGCTCACCGACCATGCATCGGACTTGCTGCTCGCTCCGACCCAAACCGCCATGACCAACCTCGCCGCCGAGGGGCTGGCAGGGCGCTCCCACCTCGTCGGGGACGTGATGGTCGACGCCCTCTACGCCACCCGCGACGCCCTTCTGGCCGGCGGCGGAGCTGATGATCGGGTCGACCCCGAAGTGCGTCCTGTTCTGGCAACGCTCCATCGAGCGGAGAACACCGACGACGAAGGCCGGCTACGTTCCATCATCCACGCCCTCCAGGCCCTACCGGTCCCGGTGGTGCTGCCAGTGCACCCCCGGCTGGCCAACCGCTGCCACCATCTCGGGATCATGCTGGACAACGGGTCCCTGACGACGGTGGAGCCGCTCGGACGATCAGCGCTCGTCCGCGAGCTGCTGTCGTCCCGCTCGGTCGTCACCGATTCAGGCGGGCTCCAGAAGGAGGCTCAGATCCTCGGCATCCCCTGCACGACCATCCGGACCGAGACCGAGTGGCCGGAGACCCTCGAAGGGGGCTGGAACGTACTGGTCAGCCATCTGCGCGAACTCGAGGCGGCAGTGTTGCGCGACGCTCCGGCAGGCGCACCGCCACGATGCTTCGGCGACGGCCACGCCGCCGAAGCGGTGATCGAGCTGCTGTTCCGCTCCGTCCCTTAGTCCTGCGCCTCACGAGACTCCGGCGCAGGATCATCATGGCGACCGTGCTTGATCCCGTCCATCTGGTACTCGGGCATGTCGGGCCAGCGGGCGACGTATCGCCGCCACCGACTCGAGTAGTACGAGAACATGTCGTCCGGCGACCTGAGGTCGAGCTTCTGCAGGGTGTCGATGTGGACGTAGTGGTACTGGTTGTGCTGCCACCCACCGATGGCCTTCCCGAAGCTGGTCGGATAGGCCACCAGCTCGGCCAGGTCCCATGGGATCCTGACCTCGACCCGGTTCTGACCCGGATGCAGCGGCACCGTGACGACATCGGCCCACGACTGCACCTCCAGCTCGACCGACATCGGGTTGTAGGTGCCCTGACCGATCTGCACCGTGACCCAACTCTGCTCAGCCGCGTCG
>Ga0208490_100706_pt1 | contig 17409 bp, 9 predicted proteins | sample SubbioAug_CSWold_FD_184818 | JGI IMG/M metagenome (GOLD analysis project Ga0208490, IMG submission 184818) | Serpentinite rock and fluid subsurface biosphere microbial communities from McLaughlin Reserve, California, USA - CR11Aug_CSWold (SPAdes) | ecosystem: Environmental > Terrestrial > Deep...
GCCCGCCTGCTGTTCGCGATCGCGACCGCCGTGGTCCCCGACATCCTGGTGATCGACGAGGCCCTGGCCGTCGGCGACGAGGCGTTCCGCCTCAAGTCCAAGGAGCGCCTGGCCACCGTCCGCGAGGAGGCCGGCACGGTGTTCCTCGTCAGCCACGCGCTGGACACGATCGCCGAGTCGTGCAGTCGGGTCATCTGGCTCGAGCGAGGTCGGATCATCGCCGACGGCGAGCCGGACGAGATCGTCGGCCGCTACCGCGACGCGCAGACCGCGGGCTGACCCGCCGGCCGACCGACGGGCGCGGCCCGACCGTCCGGGCGACCGCGCCCGCGCCCGTGCGGGCCACATCCACGCGGTAGCGTCCCCCTCCCGCACGGCAGGCGACGGGCGGCACCACCCAACGAGGTAGGCGTGAGCGAACAGGACCCCGGTCAGGACCTCGCGGCGCTGCGCGCCGAGGTCGAGCGTCTGCGCAGCGAACGGGACCGGCTCAAGCGCCAGGCCGACCAGTTGGCCGAGGTCGTCATCGAACGCGACCACCTCGCCGGCCGGTTGGAACGGCTCGAGGCCGGCCTGATCGGCGAGCGCGAACGCAACCAGACCCTGCGTTTCCAGCGCGACCGCTACCGCCACCAGGCCGCCTCGCTGCGGGCACGCCGCTGGTGGCGGCTGGGTGCCGCACTGGCAGCGGCCAAGCGCGACCCGAAGCAGGTGCTGCTGCTGCCGGTGACCCTGCTGCGCACGCTGTTCGGCCCGGGCGTGAAGCCCGACGTGCCCGAACCGATCCCGCCGGGCGAGGCCCGCGGCGAGGTGGCCGACCTGTCCTCGGCGCAACTGCAGTCGCCGACCGAGACGCGGCCGACGATGCACCTCGAGGCCCGCTACCTGTTGCCGCCCGCGGCCCGCTCGGTCCGCGACCTGCGGGTCGCGGCGGTGGTCGACACGTTCACCGAGCAGTCGCTGGCGCCCGACTGCCAGCTCACGACCTTCAGGCCCGACACCTGGCAGGCCGCGCTCGAGACCGAACGCCCCCACCTGCTGTTCGTCGAGTCGGCCTGGAAGGGCAACGGCGGCAGTTGGGAGTTCCAGGTCGGCAGCTACGCCTACCCCGAGTCGGTCGGGCTGCCGCAGCTCTCCGAACTCGTCGACTGGTGCCGGGCGCACGACGTACCGACCGTGTTCTGGAACAAGGAAGACCCGGTCCACTTCGACAAGTTCAAGGAGGCCGCGCGGCTGTTCGACGTGGTCCTGACCACCGACGCCGACCGCATCCCCGCCTACCAGGGCCTCGACGGCGCGCGGGCCGAGGTGGTCGCGGCGCTGCCGTTCGCCGCCCAGCCGCGGCTGCACCACCCCACCCGCGAACTGGCCGACCGCGACCCTCGGCCGGTGTTCGGCGGCACCTACTACAAGAACCGCCACCCCGAACGGCGTGAACAGCTCGAACGGCTGCTCGACGCGGCCCGGCCGTTCGACCTGGTGGTCTACGACCGGACCCACCCGACCGACAACGACTCGGTCGGGTTCCCCGAGCGGTTCGCCGACCACGTGCAGGGCGGCGTGCCCTACGACGAGATGGTGCGCATCTACCGCGAGCACCGGCTGTTCCTCAACACCAACTCGGTCATCACGTCACCGACGATGTTCTCGCGCCGGGTGTTCGAACTGCTCGCCTGCGGGACCCCGGTCGTGTCCACCCCGAGCCTGGGCATGACCGAGTTGTTCGGCGACCTCATTCCTGTCGTCGAGACCGCCGAGGCGGCCGAGGCGGCGATCCGCACCCTGCTGACCGACGACGACGCCTGGCACCGCCATTCCGCCGGCGGCCTGCGGGCCGTGCTCGGCGAACACACCTACCAGCACCGACTGGCACGCATCGCCGCGTTCACCGGCCTCGAACTGACCCCGTACGCCGAGCGGCGCGCGACGCTGCTGCTGCTCGACGACGACCGCGACGAGGCCTACGGGCTGTGCACCGAACTGCTCGCCCAGGGCGTCGACCTGCCGATCGCGGTCGGGACGGCCGCGCCGGAACGGTTCACCGCGCTCAAGGTCGCCACCGTCCGCCAGGACGCGACGACCGACCAGCCGGCCCGCTGGCGGCAGCTCGCCGACCGGGTCGAGACGCCGTTCGTCATCCCGGCCGACCCGCTCACCACGCCCGTCGCCCTGCTCGACCTCGCCCAGGGCCTGCGTCTGACCGAGTCGTCCGCGGTCGGGTTCCGCAAGGACGGTCCCGCGTGGCGCCACGTCGACACCGTCGCGACCGGTGCGGTCGCCGTCCGCCGCGAGCACGTCGTCGAACACGGCTGGCACAACGGCGCCGACGCCGGCGCGGCGCTGCAGCAGCAGTTGCTGGCCGACGGGATCGTGCCCTACAGCCTCGGTGACCCGGACCGTCACGCGTTCGCCGACCACGTCTGAGGCTGCCCATGCGGATCGCCCTGTACGGCGACGTCAACCTCAACCTGATCGACGGTTCGGCGATCTGGCTGGCGGCGTTGGCCGAGGTCCTCGCGCTCGACCCGGCCTGCCGGGTCACCGTCGTGCTCAAGTCACCGATCGAACGCGACCTGGTGGTCGCGCCCCTGCTGGCGCGCGACAACGTCGACCTCGTCAGCCCTCCGGACGCGCCGCGGCGGCTGACACCCACCGCCGCGTTGGACGAGATCGAGCGGCTCGACGCGCAGCAGCGCTTCGACGTCGTGCTGCTGCGCGGGTTCGAGCTGTGCGTGCACGCCGCCAGACGCCCGACGTTGCACGGCCGGTTGTGGACCTACCTGACCGACATCCCGCAGGAGCCCGCACTGGCCGGCGAGGACGACCGGGCCCGGCTGGCCGAGATCGCCCGGGCCTCGCAGCGGGTGCTGTGCCAGACCGACGAGCTTCGCGCGTACCTCGAGGGGCTGATCCCCGACGCCGCGTGGCGCACCCTGCTGCTCACCCCGATGGTCCCCGACGCGTTCGTGCGCCCGGTCCGCGAACTGTCGACGACCCCGAAACTGTTCTACGCCGGCAAGTTCGCGCCGGCCTGGGGCTTCCTCGAGACCGTCGACGCGTTCCGCAAGCTGCGCCAGGACCACCCCGACCTCGAACTGCACGTGGCCGGCGACAAGGTCCACGACCCGCCCGACGACCCCGGCTACAAGCCCGCCGTCACGGCCGCACTGCAGGACACCGACGGGCTGGTCTGGCACGGCGCGGTCATCCGCGAACAGGTCGCCGACCTGCTGGCGACGTGCGACGTGGCGCTCTCGGCCCGACACCCCTCGATGGACGCCTCGCTGGAGCTGTCCACCAAGGTGCTCGAGTACGGCGCGGCCAACGTCCCGGTGGTGCTCAACCGCAACCCGCTGCACGAGCGGCTGTTCGGGGCCGACTACCCGCTGTTCATCGAGGAACTCGACGAGCTGGCCGTGGTCCTCGACCGCACCCTCGCCGATGCGGCGCGGTGGCGGCGCGCCCGCGACACCGCCCACCGGGTGGCGACGGCGTACACGTTCGAACGTGTCCGTGAACGGCTCGCACCGGCGCTGACGGCGGCCCGTCCACAGCGCGAACAGGTGTTGGCCCGCCGCAAGGTGCTCATCAGCGGCCACGACCTCAAGTTCACCGGGCCGCTGGCCGAGGTGTTGCGTCGCGCCGGCGCCGAGATCCGCCAGGACGTGTGGACCTTCCACGCCAGCCACGACCCGGTCGCCAGCCAGGAGGCGCTGGACTGGGCCGACGCGATCTGGGCCGAGTGGTGCCTGGGCAACGCGGTCTGGTACGCGGCCCGGCGCCGCCCGGACCAGCGCATGATCGTTCGCCTGCACCGCCAGGAGCTCAACACCGAGTTCCCGGCCCAGGTCGACCACGACGCCGTGGACCGCCTGGTGTGTGTCGCGCCGATGGTCGCCGACGCGGCCAAGTCACGGTTCGGGTGGCGCGAGGACCGGGTCGAGGTGCTGCCGAACACGATCGACACGATCCCGTTCGACCGCCCGAAGCTGCCCGGCGCCGAGTTCACCCTCGGCCTGGTCGGGTTCCTGCCCTCGCTCAAACGCCTCGACCGTGCCCTCGACCTGCTCGAGCTGCTGCTCGACGACGACCCGCGCTGGAACCTGCGGGTCGCCGGCGCGCTGCCGTGGGAGCAGCCGTGGGTGTGGGCGCGGCTGACCGAACGCGAGTACTACCGCGACCAGTTCGACCGCGTGCGCACCAGCGACCGGCTGCGGCGCGCCGTCCGGTTCGAGGGCCGCATCGCCAACATCCCGGGCTGGTTCGCCGCGGTCGGCACGATCCTGAGCGTGTCCGACATCGAGTCGTTCCACCTCGCGCTGGCCGAGGGCATGGCGTCACGGGCGGTACCGCTGGTCATGGAGCGCGAGGGCGCGGCGGAGTTGTTCCCCGGTGTGCCACTGCACACCACCGTCGGGCAGGCCGCCACCCACCTGCTCGGTCTCGACGCCGACGAACGGGCCCGCATCGGCGCCGCGGGGCGCGCCCTGGTCGAGCAGCGCTACGGCCTGACCACGGTCGGCGCCCACTGGGTCGACCTGCTGCTCACCTGAGCCTGCCGCTCACCTGATCACGACGACCAGCGGGTCGGCGTCCGGGCGCGGGATGGTCACCTCGACCCCGTCACCGCTCGGCCGCGCCGTGGCCGCCGGCGAGGAACCGTCCGCGCCGGGGCGCAGCACGGTCGTGAACGTGGCGTCGGCCCCGGCGGGCGCGACGAACGCGAGGTCCGGTGCCGGCGTCAGGTCGTTGTAGGCCAGCGAGACCCAACCACGCCACGGCGAGCGGCTCCCGGCGACGCTGGACACCCCGCGGACCGGCGAGAGCTGTTCGATCAGCAGCGACGCGCCGCCGTCCCAGGTCGCGAGGCTGCGGCCGGTGCCGGTCTCCACGCGGGCGCCGACCTCGAGCTGCCAGCGCTGGGTGATGGGCAGGTCGGCGGGGCCGCTGGCCCGGTCGAGCACGATCGTCTCGCCGGTGTCGCGCACGAACACCACGCTGCGGGTCCACGACGTGCCGGTGCAGGTGCGCACGTGGATGGTGAACCGGTGGGTCGTCTCGTCGCTGGCCACCCGGCTGGTCGACGACGGCTGGTCGGGCACCGTCGCGCACGAGCCGACGAGGACCACGTTGTGGGCCTCGCGCGAGACGATGTGGGCCCGCTCGGGGGTGTTGCCGTAGGCGTACTTGCCGGGGTCGACGACCATCGGCTGCTGCCCCGCGAACAGCGTCAGCGAGCCGTGGTCGTCGTGGCCGTGCAGCAGCGGTCGTGGGCCGAAACGGGCCGTGAGCATCGCCTCGTCGACGAACGGCCGCTCGGTCCCCCACCCGGTGCGGGCGAAGACGAACCCTGCGTCGTAGTGGGCCAGGGTCGAGGTCGGCGGCGTGCCCCGCTCGCCCAGCGTCCTGGCCCAGCGGATCCCGTCGTGGTCGAACATCTTGGCGCGGCGTCGGTCGGTGTCGCCGAGGGTGACGTAGGTGCCGTCCGGCTGGATCATGTGGGTGAGCGCGTCGAGCATCAGCGGCAGCCGGTCCATGCCGGCGGGGCGCGTGACGCCGCAGGCGTCGATGACGGCGGCCGCCGCCGTGTAGCGCTCGTAGTTGTAGTCCTGGTACTCGACCGCCTGCTCGTTCATCAGGCCCTGGGCGTCGACCTCGCGGCTGACGATGCGCTGGATGCGTTCGACGCCGAGGTCGCGGCGGTCCCACTGCTCGGTGAGACACGAGGCCGCGACGACGGCGGTGTCCTGGTCGAGGGCGTGGTTGCCCGAGCCGACGTAGAAGCCGGGTTCGATCAGCGTGTCCCGGTGGTCGGCGATGGCCGCGGTCAGCCACGCCGGCGTGGGGCTGAGGTGCATCGCGAGACAGCCGAGGGAGATGGTGCGCCACGCGGTGGCGTGGTCGGACCAGGCGACGGCGGTGCGGGGGGCATGACGCGGATTGCTGGCCACGTAGTCGCGCGCGAGCGTCGTCGCGTGGTCGAGGTAGCGCGGGTCGTCGGTGAACTCGGTCGCGGTGATGAGCGCACGCAGCCACCGCAGCGAGTGGAACTGGAAGCGCCAGTTCGCGTCGCCGAGCGGGTCCTCGGTCCACGTCGGGCTGGTCGACAGGCGCACCTCGGGGTGCGGGCTCCACTGGTAGCGGCCGTCCATCAGCGCCTGGGCCCGGCCGAGGGCGAACTCGGCCCCGCACAACTCGGGCCGCAGCGCATCGCGGTCGATCGTGCGCGCGGCCGCCCGGACCGCGACGCCGCCGTCGACGAGGTGGGCCAGCGTGCGGGCGAGGAACGATCCCATCTGCCCGCGGTTGACCGGCAGCGCAGGCCGGTAGGCGCCGGAGGTGTCGCCGTAGGCGAGGCCGGCCGCGGCGGCCCGCAGGATGTTGTCGCGGTGGGCGCTGTCGGCGATGTCGTCGAACGTCGCGTCGCCGACGGGGAGGTCCTCGCCGCTGACGTACTCGACCACCCGGACCAGGAAGGTCGCCATCTGTTCCCGGGTGACCGGGGCATCGGGACGGTAGGTCCCGTCGCTGCGGCCGGTGACGATCCCGGCGGCGGCGAGCCGTTCGACGGGACGTCGGTGGACGCCGGCGACGTCGGGGAAGGCGGTTGCCGGCACGGGCAGGTTGCGGCCCGTGGACAGCACCAGCGAGGTCAGGAACGAGGCCATCTGGGCCCGGGTGACCGGCGCCTCGGGGCGGTAGGTGCCGTCGGCGTGCCCGCGCGCGACGGCCCACCAGGCCGTGCAACTGATCCCGACGTGGTGGGTGTGCCCGGCCGGGACGTCGGGGAAGCGGGCATCGGTGGCGTCGGCACACGCCTCGCGGTCGGCGACGGGGTCCTGGGCGAGCGCCGGTCCGGGCGCGACCAGCGTGCCCAGCAGTGCCACGACGGCCACGACCGCCCCCGTCCGATGCCTCACCGCGGCTCCCCCTCGTGCCGATGCGGCCGCGGACGGTAGCGACCCGTCAGGTTTCCGCCACGTCGTGCGCGGCCCTCACGCGCCGGCGGTCCTCACGCGCCGGCGTCCCGCCCCGGCAGCAGGCCCGCCAGGCGCTGCCGCCAGCCACGGCGGGTCCCGGGACGGGGCCCGCTCGGCCGGTACCAGGCGTCGGCCAGCAGGTGTTGGACGGTCGTGGCGCCGTAGACGGTGCGGAGCATCGCCGTCGGCGTCGGCTCGTCCGAGTCGAGCTTCGCCTGCAGCGCCTCGCGGTCGACGAGGTCGAACAGCGGGCCGGCGGGGTCGGCGAACAGCACCTCGGTCACGGGGGCGCGCAGCGGACCGTCGAACTCCTGGCGCCAGCCCTTCTGTCCGCCGCGTTTCTCGCCCGCCGGCAACGGTGCCCGCGCCTGCCAGCCGTCGGGGTCGAACCAGTCGACGGGACCGGACTCCTCGAAGCGCCATCGGCTGTCGGCGAAGCGGATCCGGGCCAGTTGGGGGTCGAAGCGCTCCAGCACCTTGGCGTACAGCACCTGCTCGGCGCGCGCGTCCGCGGTGGTGCTCAGCACGGCCTCGAGCGCCCGGTCGTCGAGGAAGGGGCTGTAGAGCATCGCGCCGAAGCCGGACGCCTGCCGTGCCACGCCGTTGCCGCGGGCCTCGCGCAGCCGGACGTAGACGTGGTCGTAGAAGTCCTCGGGTGCGGAGCCGGCGTCGAAGAACGCGGCGGCGAACTCGGCGTTGAGCCGGCGCTGCCGGGCGACCCCGTCGGCGGTGAGGACGGCGCGGTTGGGCAGGGCGAGGTTCTCGAGGAAGCGTTCGACGTCGGCGGGGGACGTGATCGGCGGGCGGCGACCACCCTTCATCGAGTCGTAGCCGCCCTTGAAGATCTCGCCCCCGTGGCCCACCAGCCGGACGGGCGCCTCGGGGCCGCGCACCGGGTAGCAGGGGTCGTAGATGCTGCTCATGCCCTCGCCGTGCAGGACCTGACGGTCGAGCAGTTCGGCGATGTCGGGCCGGCTCGCCTTCGCCTGGACCTGCGGGGTGGTCCAGGTGTGCGGCAGGTCGAGGTGGTCCGCGACCTCGCGTGCGACGACGACCTCGCGGTCGGTCTCGGTGCCCGACGTCACGCAGCGGACCTTCAGCCCGGCCGCCCACGCCGCGGCGACGACCACCCGGGAGTCCTTCCCGCCGGACAGGTTGAGTTCCAGCTCGCCGCCGCCCAGGCGTGCCAGCCCGGTCACGGCGGCCTTGAGCCGTTCGGCGACGACGGTCGCGGCCTCGTCGACCGACGCGTCCGCGCCGGCCCCGAAGGGCAGCGACCGGTAGGTGTGGCGGGTCTCGCGGCCGTCACCGACGCGCAGGTGCGTGCCGGGCGGTAGCAGTTCGACGCCCTCGAACGGGACCTCGAGGTGCACGGGCCAACCGGTCGTGCACATCGACACCAGCGCGTCGAGGTCGTAGGCGTAGCGCCCGCCGCCGTACGCCAGGCGCTGGACCAGCGAGGCCCGGTTGCCGAGCACGGTCGCCTCGGGGCTGCGGGCGTGGTAGATCGGTTCGGTGTTGGACAGGCCGGTGATCGCGTGGACCTCGTCCCCGTCGGTGGCGGCGACCGCGTAGTAGCCGCCCTCGAGGTCCCCCGGCAGCCGGCCGTCGCGGAAGGCGGCGAGCAGGGCGGCGCCGACGTGGTCGTCCTGCGGGTCGCGCAGCAGCGGGTGCCCGTTGTAGGTGACCCAGTGCCCGGGGTCGCCGGCGGTGTAGCCACCGAGACCGAACGCCCCGGGGTGCACCGCCCAGGACACGGCGACGACCTGCCCGCGACGGGCCACCTCGACCGCCTCGGCGTCGATGCCGAACGGCTCGAGTGCTCCCAGGGTGCGCTCGACCACGAGGTCGTCGACACCGCGCCGGTGCGGGCGCACGACCGCGAACAAGTTCATGCCGCTCCCCTCCACGAGCCCCGGGCGACGCTAACCGGACCGGGGCCTGTGGGCGGGTACCGGCCCTGTCCGGTCGTCTGGCTACGGTGCGCGACGACCCTGACGACCGCCGGTGCGAGGTTCACGATCCGTGGGTGTGCGCGTGTGCCTGTACGGCGATGTCGACCTCAACCTCGTCGACGGCTCGGCGATCTGGCTGGCCGCCTTCGCGCAGACCCTGGCGCTGGACGCCGGCTGCGCGGTCACGATCGTGCCGAAGGCGGCGCTGCGCCGCGACGTGGTCGTCGCGGACCTGCGCGGTCTCGACAACGTCGCGTTCGCCGACGAACCGGCCGGCCGCGAGCGAAGCTCGCCCGCGCAGGCGTTCGACGTGGTCGAGGACCTCGACCGGCGAGAGCGTTTCGACGTCGTCGCCGTCCGCGGGTTCGCGGCCGCGAAGGAGGCGGCAGCCCGTCCGTCGCTCACCGGACGGCTGTGGGTCTACCTCACCGACGTCCCGCAGGCCCCGTGGCTGCTGACCGACCAGGACCGCGACGCACTCGGTGCGATCGCCCGGGCGTCGCAGCGGCTCTTGTGCCAGACCGAGGAGTTGCGTGCGTACCTCGAGGGCGTCGTCCCCGACGCCGCGCTGCGCACGGCGCTGCTGCCGCCGATGGTGCCGGTGTCGTTCCTGCGCCCGTCGCGGCCGCCGCCACGGCCCGCCCGGCTGTTCTACGCCGGCAAGTTCGCGCCGGCCTGGGGGTTCCTCGAGACGGTCGCCGCCTTCACCCGTCTGCGCGAGGTGCATCCCGACCTCGAACTGCACGTGGCCGGCGACAAGGTCCACGACCCGAAGGACGACCCGGACTTCAAGCCCGCCGTCCAGGCCGCACTCACCGGCACCGACGGCCTGGTCTGGCACGGGGCGGTGTCACGCGCCGAGGTGGCCGACCTGCTGGCCGGGTGCACGCTGGCGCTGTCGGCCCGCGACCCGTCGATGGACGCCTCGCTGGAGTTGTCGACCAAGCTGCTCGAGTACGGGGCCGCGAACGTGCCGATGGTGCTCAACCGCACCGCCATGCACGAGCGGCTGCTGGGCGGCGACTACCCGCTGTTCGTCGACCGCCTCGACGACCTGCCCGACGTCATCGGTCGGACGCTGGACGACGTCGCGGTGTGGGAAACGGCGCGTGACGCCGCGCACGCCGCGGTGCAGCCGTTCACGATGCCGGCCGTGCGCGAGCGCATCGCGCCCCTGCTGGCCGCGGCCCGACCGCAGGGCGACCACCGGCTGGCTCGCCACCGCGTCGTGATCGCCGGGCACGACCTGAAGTTCTCCGACGCGATCGCGGGCATGCTCGAACGGGCCGGCGCCGAGGTGCGACGCGACCGGTGGCGCGGCCACATCGGCCACGACCGCGAACAGACCCGCGCCGCCAGCCGGTGGGCCGAGGCGGTGTGGGCCGAGTGGTGCCTCGGCAACGCGGTCTGGTACTCGCGCCACAAGCGCGACGGCCAACGGCTGGTCGTGCGCCTGCACCTGCAGGAACTCGACACCGACTTCCCGGGCCAACTCGACGCCGACGCGGTCGACCACCTCGTCTGCGTGGCCGATTTCATGGTCGCCGACTTCCAGGCCCGCCACGCCTGGCCGGAGGACAGGGTCAGCATGGTCCCCAACGCGATCGACACGATCCCGTTCGACCGTCCGAAGCTGCCCGGGGCCGAGTTCACGCTCGGGATGGTCGGGATCCTGCCGATGCGCAAGCGGTTCGACCTCGCCGTCGACCTGCTCGAGGCACTGCTCGAGGACGATCCGCGGTGGCGGTTGCGGGTGGCCGGGTCGACCCCGTGGACCTCGCCGTGGGTGTGGGACCGGCTCGACGAACGCCGCTACTTCGAGGCACAACTCGACCGCGTGCGGCGCGACCCGCGCCTGGCCGCGGCCGTTCGGTTCGACGGCCGCGTCGGCAACATCCCGGGCTGGTTCGCCGGCGTCGGCAACGTGGTGAGCCTGTCCGACTTCGAGTCGTTCCACCTCGGTCTGGCCGAGGGGCTCGCGTCGCGCTGCGTCCCGGTCGTGCTCGAGCGCGAAGGGGTGCGCGACATCTTCCCCGGCGTGGAGGTGCACGCCGACATCGCGGCCGCGGCGCGGTGGCTGCGTGGGCTCGACGGTCCGGCGCGCGAGGCCGTCGGCGGGTCCGGCCGCGACCTGATCGTCGGCCGCTACGACCTGACCGGCGTCGCCGCGCGCTGGATCGAACTGCTGCTCGCCTGAGCGGTTCGCCCCGGTAGCCTCCCGCGGCCGATCCGGGGGACGACATTGCGCAGGTTGCTTGCCGGGATCGTCACGCTCGCCATGGCCGCCACGACGCTGGTCGCGGGGGCGACCACGGCGGCAGCTTCGACCGGCCCCGCGTGCGCCGACGTCCCCGCGAGCGGGCTGCGCGACGTCGACGACACGGTCCACCGCGACGGGATCGAATGCATCGTGCGCTGGCGTGTCGCCGGCGGCTACGCCGACGGCCGGTTCCGTCCGAGCCAGCTCGTCGACCGGGCGCAGATGGCCACGTTCGTGGCCAACGCGGTCGCGACCACCGGCACGGTGCTGCCCGAACCGCAGGTGACCTTCCCCGACGTCGGCGGCGTGCACAGCGGCGCGATCCACCGGCTCGCGACCGCCGGGATCGTCAACGGCCGCACCGACGGCACGTACGGCCCGGCGCTGCGGATCACGCGTGGGCAGATGGCGGTGTTCCTGCGTGGGGCGGCCGAGTACGTCCTCGACGAAGCGTTGACCGGCGCCGAACCGGCTGTCTTCACCGACATCGACGGCCACGTCCACCAGGGCGCCATCGAGGCCGTCGCCGCCGCCGGCATCGCCCGCGGCGGCACCGACGGCAGCTACCGGCCCGACGACCCGGTCACCCGCGGCCAACTCGGCACCTTCGTGGCGTACCTCCTCGAGGTGTTCGTGGCGGCGGGCGTGGAACTGCGACCGGTCGTCGGCGTCGACGAGGCCGCGCTCACCGCCCAGGTGTGCCCGACCAACAGCGCGGACCTCGACCGTTCGTCACGGCTCATGGCGGGCTACTACCAGTGGGCCCCGCACCCCGAGGTCCACCTCGGGACCGCGCTGACCTGGCGCGAGGACCCGTTCGACCCGAACTGGCGCTTCCAGTTCCACTCGCTGCGGTGGCTGTGGCCGCTGCTGTCCACCACCCACAAGACCGGCGACGTGCGCTATCGCGACCATGCGGTCGCGATGGCCCGCGACTGGGTCGCCTCGAACCCGGTGAACCGTCCCGCCGACCCGATGGCGTGGAACGACCACTCGGCGGCGTGGCGGGCGCTGGTGCTGACCTGCATGGCCCGCACGCTGCCGACGCCGCCGGCCTGGTTGACGGGGGCGCTCGACCTGCACCGCCGCATGCTGGCCGATCCCGCCTTCTACGTCGACGTCGGCAACCACGCCCTCAACCAGGACATCGGCCTGCTCGCGATCTCGTGCGCGACCGGGGCGTCGGCCGACCGGGACCTGGCCACCCAACGGATACAGCGGCTGCTGCTCGAGAGTGTCGACGCGCAGGGCGTGACCAACGAGCAGGCCGTCGGCTACCAGCACTACAACTACGAGCGCTACGTCGCCGCGTCGCGGATGTTGACCGCCTGCGGCCAACAGGCCCATGCCATCGTCGACCGGGTCGCCGCGATGCCGGTCGTGCTCGCCCACCTGACGTTGCCCAACGGCTACTACGAGACGCTCGGCAACACCGACCGGCAGCGTGTCGCGGCCTTCGACCACCCGGCGCTGCGGTGGCTGCGCAGCGGCGGCGAGTACGGCACCCCGCCCGCGCAGACGTTCGTGCACTATCAGGCCGGGTTCGCGGCGGCACGCACCGGCTGGGGACACGACCGGCCGTTGCCCGAGGAGGGCATGCTCACCGCCCGCTACGGCCCACGGCCGTCCATGCACGGCCACGACGACCACGGCTCGATCACCCTGTACGGCCACGGCCAGCGGCTGGTCGTCGACCCGGGCAAGTACGCCTACGTCAACGACGCCTCGCGCGTCTACGTCAACTCGCGCCGGGCCCACAACGTGGTCACCGTCGGGTCCGAGACCTGCCATGTCCCCGACCAGCCGTCGCGGATCGCCGACGTGGCCAGCGACGCCGAGGTTGACCGGTTCCGCCTGCACGTGCGGACCTGCCAGGGCATGACGTGGGAGCGGGCGGTCGCGTTCGTGCGCGCCACGGGCGAGGTGGTGGTCGTCGACGACATCACGGCCCCGTCGGGCACCCCGGTGCACCAGCGTTGGCAACTCGAGGTCGGCGCGTCGGTCGACACCAGCGACGTGGCCCGGGTCGGCGCGTCGTGGGCATCGGGCGCCGCCCTGCTGATCGAGCAACTCGGCGCCGTGTCCGACGTCACCTCGGTGGCCGGGGAACGGACGCCGTTCCGCGGCTGGGTCAGCCAGCGCTACGGCGACCTGACCGCCGCCCCGAACCTGCTCTACGCCGCCCCGGCCTATGCCGGTGGCACGGTGACCCGGTTCGTGACGGTACTGCGACCCTCTGCCGATGCCGCGGCCCCGGCCAGCACGATCGCCGGGTCGGCCGGCGGCCCGGTGACGGTCCGCGTGCCGACCGCCTCCGGCGGCACCGTGTCGATCGTCTTCCCGCCGGCCTGAGCCGGACACACGTCGGTAGGCTTCGCCGCCGCCCGATCGAAGGCCCGTCGCCGCCGTGTCCGCCGCCCGTCGCCTGCGACTGAGCCCATCGGGCCTGGTCGTCCTCGCCGCGGTCGCCTACGCCGTGCTGACGATCGTGTTCGTCGGCGTCGACCGGCAGTTGCGCTGGGACGAGGTGACCTACCTGGCCCAGGTCACGCCCGGCCAACCCGACGTCTGGTTCGGGCCGCAGCGCGCCCGCGGGATGTCGGTGGTCGTCCTGCCGGTCGCGCTGCTCGGCGCCCCGCTGACGCTGCTGCGCCTGTACATGGTGACGGTGTCGGCGGTCGCGCTGTGGCTGGCGTTCCGGCCGTGGGCACGGACGATCGGCTGGACCGGCGGTGCGGCGGCGCTGGTCGCGGCGGGCGGCTGGGTGCCGATGTACTTCGCCGTGGAGCTGTACCCGAACCTGCTGGCCGGATTCGCCGGCGTCGCGGCGGCCGGGCACCTGTTCTGCTGGATGCGCGAACGCCGACAGGCCGACCTGCTGGCGGTCGCACTGGCCGTCGCGGTCGTCGCGTGGCTGCGTCCGACCGAGAGCGTGTGGTTGTGCCTCGGCCTGGCACCGATCGCCCTGGTGATGGTGCGCCTCGAGGCGTGGCGGGCCTGGGCGGCGATGGCGGTCGGTGGGTTCGTCGGCTGGTTGCCGTGGGCGATCGAGGCGTTCGCCCGGTTCGGCAGTCCGCTCGCCCGGCTGCGCAACGCGGCCGGCGAGTCGGCCAGCGGCCAGTCGCGCAACAGCCTGATCCAGTACCTCAACCTCGTCGAGGGTCCGGTCCGCCGGGTCGTCGCCGATCCGGTGCTGACCTACCGGGCGCTGGCGCTGCTGCTCGGGCTGACCGCCCTGGTCCTGCTCGGCATCGCGCAGCGTCGCGACCACGAGCGCCGGGTCGCCGCGGTCGTCGCCCTGGTCGCCGCCACGGCCACGGTGTTCCCGTACCTCGTGCTCAACGCCGGGATCAACCTGCGCTACGTCCTGCCCGGGATGTTGCTGGCCGCGGTCCCGATCGGCGCCGGGCTGGCGACGATCGGCGGGGCGCTGCGCCGCGCCGACGCGACCCGCACGGCGGCAGTGCTGACCGTGCTGGCCATCGTGGTCGTGGGCTGGCAGGGCGTGCTGGCACGCAACAACGCCGAGAGCATCGCGCCGCTGCAGGCGGTCCCGGTCGGGCTCGGCGACGCGCTGGAGGCGGCCGCGGGTGGCGAGCCGTGCGCGTTCGTCTCCGAGCGGCAGTGGCCCGAGATCCAGTGGCACTCGGGCTGCCTCGGCGAGGTGACCTACCTCGACGCGCCCCTGCTGCAGTGCCACGACGCCCGCCGCGACCTCGCCGACCTCGCCGCGCAGGGCCACCGCGTGTTCGTGCTCGCCCGCGGCGAACCGCCGGCCCGTCCGACGCTCGAGGGTTGGGACGTCACCGAGGTCCCCGACGTCGAGGGCGGCGCGTGGCGGATCTACGAACGGCCGGCCGACCTCGGGACTGGCGACCCGCCGACGATCCCGGACCCGTCGGACAGTCCGACCCCATGTCCGCCGTCACGCGCACCCGACACCGACGACGCGATCCTTGAGCTGCGCTGGGACCGCAACGACTGACGGGACAAGCGCGTTCGTGTGGCTCCGGCCGGTCAGGACCCATCGACCAGATGGCGGGCAACCACCGTGACGAAGCGGCGGTAGCCGTCCACGGCCAGCGGCACCGCGGCGGCGACACGATCGAGGTCGAGCCTCACGTACTCGTGGACGATCACGTTTCGCATACCGACCGAAGGCTTGAGATCTTCAGCGAGTGCCGTGTCGAAGAGTCCCGCTTCGACCGCGAGATCGAAGGACTCGCGGTACTCGGCGGGAGCGCGGCCGAGACGGGTGCTCACCACGTGCGTGTTCACGTCGACGGCGAGGTCGACGAGGCGACCCAGCAGACGCTCGACAGCTGCGGCGATCACCGGGTCATCGGCCAGCCGGTCCGCGTCGACGGCACCGAGGGAGGCGAGTACGTCGCAACTGCGTTCGATCGCGTCGAGCTTGTTGCGGATGACATCGGCATCCAGGCGGCGCGGCGTCACCGGTCCGCCAGGAGTTCGAGATCGCGGCGCCGCATCGGCGCGGTCTCCATGGCGTACGTGAGAGCCGCCATCTGCGCCAGTGCCACCGCCCCCGACTCGGCCTCATAGAGCGGCACCGACGCCGGCCCCAACGCTCGGGCGCGAGCGACGACGCCGGCCCGGGCCAGGTCGAGGACATCGACGTTCGAGGTTCCGGTCAGGTCGATCAACGCATTCACGACATCGACGAGGTCGCTGTGCGCGTCAGCGTGCAGGCGCACTGCCACGTCGAGGTCACCGGGCTCGCCTCCCGGCTCGGGCGACACCGTGCTGCCGAAGACGACCAGGATCGAGATCCCCAGGCCCTGACAGACGTCGTCGAGCACACCCGACGCCGCGGCGTCGCGCAGTCGTTGGAGACCTTCCGACGGCGTGCCCATGCGTGGACCGTACCCAGTCGCCACCGAGTGGCGTCGTCAGGGCTATGCGTCGGGCGGTCCGGGGATCGGGATCTCGTCGCCGGGCGGTTCCTCGCCGTCGATCGGGGACTCGGCCGGCTCCTCGGCCAGTTGCCCGCGGGCCGCACCGTCGGGGTAGCCGTCCGAGGTCACCAGCACGTAGTAGCTGAACGGGTCCTCGACGACGTCGGCGAACCGGTGGCTGACGTCGAGTTGCGAGACGGTGCCGGTGACGATGCCGTCCTGCGCCGCCTGCAACTGTGTGCCGGTGGCCAGGGGTATGACGACCGCGCCGTTCTCACCCGGCTCGCCGAGGTGGATCGCGGCGCCGCCGGAGGAGGCATAGGGGCCCGAGAAGCCCGACACGTCGATCTCGAACTCGAGCATGTTGTCGAAGGCGTCGACGGTGATCGTCGCCTGACCGGTTGCGCCGAGCTCGCCCTGGCCGGGGTTGCCGTCCTCGTCGACGACGACCAGGCCGCTGAGCGGGACGATGAACTCGGCGATGACGGCGGTCGGCAACCAGCGCTGTTCACGGTCGGCGTAGTCGGCGCTGCGCATCAGGAACGACGCCATCTGTCCGCGGGTCACGTCACGGGCGACGCCGTAGGTGCGTTCGCCGACACCTTCGGCGATGCCGACGCCGGCGATGCGACGGATGTCGGCCTCGAACACGCTGGCGGCGGTGTCGTCGAAGTAGTCGGTGTCATCGGTGGGCGGCATCGAGCCGTCCACCTCGAAGGTGTCGGCGTAGTCGATCGCGTTGGCGATGAACCGGGCCATCTGCCCGCGGCTGACGGTCACGGCGGGGCCGTAGGTGCCGTCCGCACGGCCGGCGACGACGCCGGCCTCGGCCAGCTTGCGGATCGCGTCGGCGTGGACGCCGGTGGCGTCGGGGAAGTAGTCGTCGTCGGGGTCGACCGCAAGGGTCTCGCCGGTCGCGGTCTCGATCCACTTGGCCACGAACGTCGCCATCTGGGCGCGGTTGATCGTCGCGCCGGGACGGAAGGTGCCGTCGTCGTAGCCCTCGGCGAGCAGGTAGGTGCCGGCGCACTCGATCGCGTCGCCGTGGACGCCCTCGGAGTCGGAGAACTGGCGGTCGCCGGGGACCAGGGGCACCCCGTCGTCACCCGGGGGCGGACAGACGCGTTCGATGCCGCGGCTCTCGGGCTCGGCCGGTGACTCGTCCTGGGTCTGCGCGTGAACGGCAGGCGTCAGCGTGGCCGTCAGGACCAGCGCGCCGGCCAGGGCGAACGAGCGGCCGGCGGCACGACGGCGTGCACGTACATCCACGTTGGGTGACTCCAGGGTCGGTGACCAGC
>Ga0208490_100707_pt1 | contig 17407 bp, 17 predicted proteins | sample SubbioAug_CSWold_FD_184818 | JGI IMG/M metagenome (GOLD analysis project Ga0208490, IMG submission 184818) | Serpentinite rock and fluid subsurface biosphere microbial communities from McLaughlin Reserve, California, USA - CR11Aug_CSWold (SPAdes) | ecosystem: Environmental > Terrestrial > Deep...
TGAACCCCTGGAGGCAGCTCCTCGAGGTGCAGGCCCTCGACACCAGCCTGACCCAGCTCGACCACCGGGAGGCCCAGCTCCCGGCGCGGGCCGAGCTGGCCGCGGTCGAGGACCAGCTCGCCGCCCTGCGCGCCGAGGTCGTGGCCGCCGAGGCCGAGAAGCACGTCATCGACAAGGACCAGACCCGCATCGAGGACGAGATCGCGTCGATCGAGGACAAGATCGCCAGCGCCGACCGCCAGCTCTACAGCGGGAGCTCGGACGTGAAGGAGCTGCAGGCCCTCCAGGACGAGATCGCCGCCCTCAAGCGGCGGATCTCGGCGCTGGAGGACCAGGAGCTCGAGCTCATGGAGCAGGTCGAGCCCATCGACCAGCGCCTGGCCGGGTTGGCCGAGCGCCGGGCCGCGCTCGACGAGCAGGCGGTCTCGCTCACGGCGGGGATCGCCGAGGCCGAGGCCGACATCGACCGCGAGCGGGCCGAGGTCCGAAGCCGCCGCGATGAAGCCACTGCCGGCATCGATCCGGCCGCCCTCGAGGAGTACGAGGCGGTGCGCGGCCGCCTCGGCGGCGTGGCCGTCGCCCGGCTCGAGCACGGGTCGTGCGGCGCGTGCCACATGAAGCTGTCCGCCGTGGAGCACGATCGCATCCTGCACCTGGGGCCGGACGAGCCGGTCCGCTGCGAGGACTGCGGCCGCTTCCTCGTCCGGGACTGAACCGGACCACCGGTGCTGATCTGGTACGTGGCGACCGCGGTCGCCGGGGTGTGGGCCGTCTTCGACAGCCCGGCCCTCGACTACCGCTTCGTGATGGTGGGCGCGGTGCTGCCCGTGGGCGAGGTCGTCCTCGGCCGGCCCGGCCCGCTCCACTCGCTGGTCACCGCGGTGGCGGTGCTGGCGGTGGTGATGCTCGCCACCCGCGGTCGTCGCGTGCTGCGCCGCCGCCTGCTCGGCATCCCCATCGGGCTGCTCGCCCACCTCGTGTTCAGCGCCAGTTGGGCCGACACCGACGCGTTCTGGTGGCCGCTGACCGGGCTGGGCCTCTCCGACGCCGAACCGCCCGAGCTGGCGAGGGGCGCCCTGACGGTGGTGCTCGAGCTGGCGGGGATCGCCCTCGGGCTGTGGTGGATCCGCCGGGTCGGCCTCGACGAGCGTCCGGCCCGGGAGGACTTCCGGCGCACCGGACGGCTCCCGCGCGCCGCGGCGCCGCCCGTGCAGGGCACGTGCTGACCCTGGTCCGCCACGGGCGCACCGAGGCCAACCGTTCCGGCCTGCTCCTCGGTCGCATCGACGTCGACCTGGACCCGCTGGGGGAGGCGCAGGCGGCCGCCGTGGCCCGGGTCGTCGGTCCCGTCGACCGGGTCGTGTGCAGCCCGCTGGCGCGGACCCGTGCCACGGCGGCGGCCTGGGGCGTGGCGCCCGAGGTCGACGAGCGGTGGATCGAGCTCGACTACGGCGAGCTCGACGGCACACCGCTGCGCGACGTGGATGCCGACCTGTGGCGGCGGTGGCGCCGCGACACGGGCTTCGCCCCGCCCGGCGGGGAGAGCCTGGCCGCGCTGGGGGCGCGGGTGCGGGACGCCTGCGAGGACCTGGCCGATGCCGCCCGCGACGGCGACGTCGTGGTGGTCACCCACGTCTCGCCGATCAAGGCGGCGGCGGCCTGGGCCATGGGGGTCGGCGACGAGGTCTCCTGGCGCATGTTCGTGGCACCGGCATCGGTGACCCGCATCGCCGTCGGCGACCGGGGTCCGTCGCTGCACGGGTTCAACGACGTGGCGCACCTCGCCGACGTCGGACCCGGCTGAGGCCCCCGGTACGGTCGTGCCGGTGCGACGACTGGTCCGAGGAGCTGCGATCCCGCTCCTCGCGGTGACGGTGGCGTGCAGCGACGCGGGCGCGGTGGACGTCGAGCGCGTCGAGGCCACCACGACCACGACGGCCACCGAGGCCGCGGAGCCGACGGTGACCACGACCCCGCTGACCACGACCACCGAGGCGCCGCCTTCGGCCGCGCCCCGCCCGGACTGGCTCGGCACCCGCATCCTGCAACCCGGTCCCGACGGTCACGTCCCGGCCCAGCCGACCCCGCCCGAGCTGGTCGATCGTCGACTGGAGACGCCGGACCACCTGCCCCGCCCCGCCACGCAGGAGTTCCGCGCCGAGGTCTCCGACGTGCCCGACGAGGTGCTGGCCCGGTCGACCTGGCGACCCGAGTGCCCGGCGCCGCGAGCCGAGCTCCGCTGGGTGCTGGTGACGTTCTGGGGCTTCGACGGCGAGGTGCACACCGGCGAGCTGCTGCTGCGGGCCGACGCGGTCGACGCGGTGGTCGCCGGGTTCGCCCACCTGCACGAGCGGCGGTTCCCCATCGAGGAGATGCGCATCGTGGAGCAGTGGGAGCTCGACGCCCCGCCGACCGGTGACGGCAACAACACGACGGCGTTCGTGTGCCGCGCCACCCGGGGCTCGTCGGCGTGGTCCGAGCACGCCCAGGGTCGCGCCGTCGACGTCAACCCGTTCCACAACCCCTACGTCAAGGGCGATCGCGTGCTGCCCGAGCTCGCCACGGCCTACGTCGACCGCGACGACCTGCGCCCCGGCATGCTCTTCGCCGACGACGTCGCCGGCTTCACCGCCGCCGGCTGGGGGTGGGGCGGCCACTGGCGCTCGCTCACCGACCCGATGCACCTCTCCGCCAGCGGCCGCTGACCGTTCTGGCCGAGCTGGCGTCGCGGCGATCAGGGCCGGGGGTCGACCCGGACGAACGCCATCTTGAGGTACCAGGCCTCCGGGAAGGTGGCCGGGTGGTCGAGGGGGTGGGTGGTGCGGGCCACCTCCTCCAGCCCGTGCCCGGAGCGCCGGGCGACATCGCGCAGCTGGCGGTGGAACGTTTCGGCGTCGATGCGGCTGGAGCACGACGACTGCACGAGCAGGCCGCCCCGGCGGGTGACGGCCAACCCGAGCGCCGTGAGCCGGGCGTAGGCCTTCAGCGCCCGGTCGACGGCGTCCTGGCGGGGGGCGAAGGAGGGCGGATCGATCACGACCACGTCCCAGCGGCGGTCGGCGGCCGCGTGGCCCTCGAGGACCCGGAACGCGTCGCCCACCTCGGTCGTGTGCTCGCAGCCCGCGACGGCCGGGAGGTGGCGGTTGCGGGCCATGTTCGCCACGGCGGCCTCGATGGCCGGCCCGCTCAGGTCGACGGTGTGCACCGAGCGGGCGCCACCGGCGGCGGCGTGGACGGAGAAGCCCCCGGTGCACGCGAAGACGTCGAGCACGTCGCGCCCGGAGGCGAGCGATCCGACCAGGGCGCGGTTGTCCCGCTGGTCGAGGAAGTGCCCGGTCTTCTGCCCGTGGACCACGTCGGCCGCGAACGCCAGCCCGTGCTCGAGGAACTCGACCGGGCCGTCGGGCGGGGGACCGACGAGGACCTGCCCGTCGGCGAGGCCATGGGTGTCGCCGTCCGCGACCGCCCGGGACAGTCGCAGGACGACGCGGTCGGCAGCTGCGACCAGCAGGGGCACGATCGTCGGCAGGTGCGGCAGCCAGGCGGCGCTGTACACCTTGACCACGGCCGTGGTGGCGTAGCGGTCCACGATCAGGCCGGGCAGACCGTCGCTCTCCCCGTTGACCAGCCGGTAGCCGGTGGTCGTCCCGTCCTGCACGAGGGGGTGTCGCCGCGCCTCGGCCTGGGCGAGTCGGGTCGACCAGAAGGCCTCGTCGACGGTCCGGGGGTCCCCGGCGTGGAGGACCCGGACGCGGAGCGGCGAGGTCGGATCCCAGAGGCCGATCGCGGCGAACCGGCGGCGGTCGTCGAACACCACGGCCAGCGCGCCCGGTGGTGCGTCGTGGCTCGTGGACGTGATCGAGCGGTCGAAGATCCACGGGTGGCCGGCGCGCACGTGGCGCAGGGCATCGGGCGTGACGCGGACCGCGACGCGCCGGTCCTCGGGCGCAGGCACGCCGGCGAGGGGCCCTGCGCTCGTGCCGGTTGGCTCCATGTCCGCTCCCGGGTCGTGGTCGGACGACCGTACCCGCCGGACCGGTGCCCCCCGCCCGTATCGTGGCGGCGTGGAAGCCCAGCGAGCCGTGGCCAGCACCTCCCGCATGCGGCGCCTCGCCGAGGAGCTCATCGACGAACGCGTCGGCTTCGTGACCCCGACCGGCGTCGGGGACCCGCTCCTGGAGGAGCTGGACTACGCCCTGCGCCCACCGGTCCACGAGCAACGGGTGCCGACCTACGGCGCCATCATCGGCCCGACCGTGGACGCCGACGAGTGGCACGTGTCCACCCAGCTCCAGGTGTCGCGCCGCCAGACCACCGGCTACGGCGACGCGCAGATCCGCCGGTTCGCCGACGGGTTCTCCTCCTGGGCCGTGCGCGCCGCGGACGGGCTGGACGAGTTCGTGGTGTTCGACCGGTCCGCCGGGTCCGAGCGCGACCTGGTGGTCCTGGCCTCGGCATCCGGTGCCCGCCTCGTCCAGCGCGACGAGGCGGGGATCGTGCGGGTCGTGGGCCCGTTCGGCGTCGTGCGTTCGGACATGGGCGGCTGGCACCACGAGCCGCCCCTCGAGACCTGGGTCGACGAGGTCCCGGGCTGCCTGGCGTCGGGGCAGCTCACGGTCCTCGGGCACCTGCTGGACTTCGCCGTCCACGACCTGGGTGCTCGCCACATCGGCGCGCTCTTGGTCATGCACCCGACGGGTGACCTGTCCGGGGGTCACCAGCAGCGGCTGCCCGTGCCCCCCGAGCTGCGGATCCAGCGGCCCTACGACCTCGCCCCGCTCCGGCACGGCCTGGCCCAGTCCGACGGCGCCACCGTCTTCGACGCCGACGGCGTGCTGCGCCGCATGGGGATCCACCTCGTGCCGAGCCGGGAGGCCGAGGAGCACGTCCGGCCCCTCGGTGGCACCAAGCACACCTCGGCGCTGCGCTACAGCTACGACGACCCCGACGCCGTCGTCATCGCGGTGAGCGACGACGGGCCGGTGACCGTGATGCGGCACGGGCTGGTCGTGGGCCGCTCGCCCGACGACGACGCCACCCACGCCTGAGCGGGGGCGTCAGCCCTGGTCGATCTGGACCTCGACCTGGCTGAGCGGACGCACGGCGGGACCGTCGAGAACGGCGCCGTCGCAATCGAAGCGCGAGCCGTGGCACGGGCAGTCCCAGCTCTTCTCCGCGCTGTTCCACTTCACCGTGCAGCCCAGGTGCGTGCACGTGACCGAGACCGCGTGGACGGTGCCGTCGGGAGCGCGGTAGGCGCCCACGGTGTCGCCGCCGGCCTTGACGATGCCGCCCTCGCCGGGCGCGAGGTGGTCGATGGAGCCGGCCCGGAGGCGGGCGATGCGGTCGCCGACGAAGTGGGCGCCGACCTTCAGGTTGTCCATCGCCAGGTCCTTGAAGGTCGACGGGTCGCCGATGCGGGTGGCGTCGAAGGCCTCGAGCCAGGGGTGGTCCCGCCCGTCGAGCAGGTCGGCCAGGATCTCGGCGGCGACGGTGCCGTTGGTGAGCCCCCACTTCTGGAAGCCGGTGGCCACGAAGGTGCGCGTGCTGCGCGGCGAGCGCCCGATGTAGGGGATGTCGTCGGCCGGGATGAAGTCCTGGGCCGACCAGCGGTACTCGAACGACGCCACGTCGAAGTGCGAGCGGGTCCACTCCTCGAGCGCGCCGTAGCGGGCCGGGGTGGCGTCGGTGGTGCCCGTCTCGTGGTCCTCGCCCACGACGATGATGCCGCGCCGGTCCCCGTCGGCCCAGGGCCGGGTCGAGCGGGTGGGGGATCCGGCGGTCATGTGCATGCCGGTGAGGAACCCGCTGCGCAGGACGGCGGCGATGCCGTAGGCGCGCTTGGGACGGGCCTTGGCGAAGAACCCGCCCCGGTCGAGGAACGGCAGCAGCGTGGCGATGACGACCTTGCCGGCCCGCACGTCGCCGTGTTCGGTCTTCACCGTCACCGCGTCGCCCTCCTCCTCCACGCCCATGGCCCGGGTCTGCTCGACGATCTGCACACCCCGCTCGGCGAGGGTGCGAGCGAGGGCGGCGGTGTAGCGGGAGGCGTGGAAGTGGGCCTGGTCGTCGAAGCGCAGCGCCTGACGCACGGGGAACGGGAGGTCGGTGTCGGTGGTGAGGCTGGCGGGCAGGCCGAGCCGCGTGGCCGCCTCGTGCTCGGCCTCGAGGTCGGCGACCTCGTCGGGAGCGGTCGTGTACAGGAACGAGGGGGCCATCTCGAGGTCGCAGTCCGCCCCGATCTCGTCCACGAGGCGTCGGATGCTCGAGATCGCCTGCTGGTTCGCCTCGGCGTAGATCCGCGCCTTGGGCTCACCGGCCGAGCGGATGAGGTCGTGGTACTTGAGGCCGTGCTGCGAGCTCACCTTGCCGGTCGTGTGCCCGGTGGTTCCGCCCCCCACGCGACCGGCCTCGATCACCGCGACGCGAGCGCCGTTGCGCTGCAGGAGCAGGGCGGTGGTGAGACCGGTGATGCCGCCGCCGACGACGGCGACGTCCACGTCGAGGTCGGCGGACAGCGGGGCGAAGGTGGGGTGGTCGGCCGTGGCCAGCCAGACGGAGCGGTGTGCGGACATGGTCGCGACCTACCCGCTGCGGCCCCCGTTCAGCCGCCGGCGGCGCGCGGGCGACGGGATCGACCGCGCCTCGACGTCGACCCGGCGCTGCGCCAGCCACTCGGAGTCGAGGAAGTCGTCCTCGGCGCGGTCGCGCTTTCGCTGGTTGCACGCGTAGCAGGCGAAGACGAGGTTCCGGAGCGAGTCGGTCCCACCCTGGCTGCGGGGGATCCGGTGGTCCACGGTGCGGTGGTCCGGCCCCTCCGGTGCGAACCGCACGCCGCAGTAGAAGCACTCCCGGGCGATCGCCCGGTTCTGCGAGGCGACCCGCCACGCCCGCCAGCGGGCGCGGGTCGCGGCCCTCGCCGCCTTGGTGCGGGCCCGGAGCCGTCCCATGTCCCGACGCTACGCGCCGTGCCGTCGACCTAGCCTCGCGCCATGTCGATCCCCGTGGACCTCGATGCCCTCCGCGACCAGCTCGCCCGCCACGAGCGTCCCGCCTACCTGATCACCGCCGGCGCCAGCGGCGGACCGCACCTCGTGTCCGTCTACCTCACCTGGGACGACGGGGCCTTCACCGCGGGGTGCGGCCGCCACACCGCAGCCAACCTGGCCGAGCGACCCGAGGTCAGCGTGGTCGTGCCACCGAACGAGCCCGACGGCTACTCGCTGATCTTCGACGCGACCGGCGAGGTCGTCGAGGGCGAGGAGCGCACCGTGCGCCTGACCCCGGTCAAGGCCGTCCTGCACCGCCCCGCCGCCGGCCCGGACGGTGCCGGCGGCTGCGGCCACGACTGCGCGCCCGTCGGCCCGACCTGAGCGGGCCTCGGTTCAGCCCAGCGCGACGCGCTGGGCGGCCGGATCGCTGGTCGCGCTGACCACGAGGCGGGCCCAGTGGGACTGGCGGCTGTAGATGCCTCCCGGGTTGCTCGCCGGGCTCTCCTGCCCGGCCTGCCACGTGGCGTAGACCGCCCGCAACGTCCCGTCCGGGGCGGCGAACGCGGTGAGGCCACCGGGCCCGGTCCGGGTCGGTCCGCTCTTCAGGAACGGGCCGCGCGGGTCGGGCGTGCACGGTCCGGTGGGCGTGGCGCAGCGGGCGAAGCCGGTGTTGTAGTTCGCGTCGTACCAGGTGCCGGCCGAGTAGAAGAGCAGGTAGGTGCCGGTCTGGGGCTCGAACACCATCGACGGGTTCTCCAGGAAGCCGCCGGCGCGGGTGGCATCGTCGGTGCCGTCGTGCCACGGGTAGGCGACGCGCTGCAGGATCGCCGGGGTCGCGTTGATGCCGCCCTGGACCGAGCCGTCGGCCCCCAGACGGAGGACTCCGATGTTGTCCTCGGTCCGGGTGATCGCCACGAGCAGGTACAGCGCGCCGTCCGGTGCCCGGAAGACCTCCGGGTCCAGGGCGCCCCGACCGAAGCTGTTGGAGGCAGGCAGCCCGTTGCCCGCCGGCTCCGGTGGCAGGCCGCAGTACACCGGCTGGGCCTCGGGTGTGTAGGGCCCCATCGGGCTGGATGCCAGCGCTCGACCGATGCACTGGTCGTTCACCTCGTCGGTGGCGGCGTCCCTGTGGTGCGCCCCGAAGTACATCACGTACCGGCCGCCGATCCTCGCCACCGTGGGAGCCCAGATGTCGGACTCGCCGGCCGGGCTCCCGCTCGGATCCACCCACGCCGGCAGGCTCGGCATGGCGTTCGTGGGTGCCCGGTCCCACGCGGACTTGCTGTCCTGCAGCGACTGGTCGTACGACGTGACCCGACGGACGGGGACCCGCATGTTGTTGGTCGAGCCGAAGAGGTACACGTCCTAGCCGTCCACGAGCACGCTCGGATCGGAGTTGTCCCAGACCCGGGGGGCGTTCGGCGTCTGGCGCAGCGCGGGGTCGCCGAGCGGCGGCGCTTCCGACCACGTCCGACAGCTCGGATCCGACATCCCGATGCTGGGGTCGGTCGGGCACGGACGGCACCGCGAGTCGGTCCGCTCGATGCTGCTGTCGAGGTCGCACCTCGGCGGCGGCGGGGGGATCTCGGCGTGGCCGGCGTCCACCAGCTCGGCGAGCGACCGGGCCAGGAACGAGGCCATCTGGTCCCGGCGGACGGGGAGCTGGGGGCCGTAGGTGGTGGCGGAGGTCCCCCCGGTGATGCCGAGCGAGGCCGCGGTGTCGATGTTGTCCTCGTGGATGTCGCCGTCGTCGTCGGTGAAGTGGTCGGCGCCTGCACCCTCCTCGATGGGCGCACCGAAGCGGTGCTCGAGCGTGCGGATGATGAACGACGCCATCTGGTTGCGGAACACCGCGCCGTTCGGCGCGAACGTCCCGTCGGTCCGGCCGCCGGCGATCCCGGCCGCTGCGAGCTTGTCGATGTTGGCCTCGTGGGTCGTGCCGTCGTCGTCGGGGAAGGCGTCGGGTGGGTCCGACTCGAGCGAGCCACCGGACTGCTCGATGAACCGGGCGAGGAAGCTCGCCATCTGCCCCCGCGTGACCGTGCCGGCCGGGGCGTACACGCCGGGCCGGACCCCGGTGGTGACCTGCCAGTAGACGATGCAGTCGATGTTGGCCTCGTGGGTGTTGGTGCTCGGCACGTCGCCGAAGCCGTCCTCGAAGCCACCGTCGAAGGTGCACGCCGGCGCCGTCGACCGGGCCTCGGGGGCGGCAGCCGCCGGCACCGTCAGGGCCAGGGTCACGGCGGCGACCGCCAGGGCGGCCACCACGCTCACGAACCGGCGCATCGGCCCCCCAGGTCAGTCAGTCCTCGTCCTCCACCGCAGCCGGTCACCCTACCGAACGGACTGGGACGCGGTTCGCGCCTCCCGTGCGTATGGAGCGGCCCAGAACGACGAGTCGGAGGGTGCTCTCGGGCCGACGACGTCGGTGGGCGATGGTGAGTCGGCTTGTAGGCGGGGTTCAGACCGGGAAGTGCGCTGACCTGCGGAAATGCGCCTCCTGAGACGCCTCAGGCCGCGGCTGGGCCGCGGGAGATCGGCGACCGGGCCAGGCAGGACGCACCGGACGTTGGCCTTGGGCGCCGGTACGATGGTCGTGTCGACAGCCCAAGGGGTGCCTGAGATGGCGATGCGTCACGACGACCTGACCGAGGAGCAGCTCCAGCTGAAGCGCGCCTATGAGCGCTCCTGGGAGAACGCACAGCGTCAGCTCGCGGATCCGGAGTTCCGGGCGTACCTCGAGGCGTCGATCGAGCGGGTCAATTCATCGTCCGCTCCACGCACCAGCCGCGAGGAATTCCTCGCCGCTACCGAGCCCGTCGATCCCGAGTAGTGCCGCTCGGCGACGTCGGCGAGTACGACGCCTGGATCGAGCGGGAGTCGCCGAGCGCGGCCGCGCAGCGGGTGACGAGGGCCTTCCTCCTGAAGCTCGACGAGCGTCCTTGGGCTGCGCCGAGCATCCCGATTCCCCAGGTCTCGAACCAACCCGAGTACGAGGTCCGCACGGTGTCACTCGAGGTGCCCGGAGGATCGACGGTCACCGTCTGGTGGGAGCACGTCTACGCGACCGGTGACGTGGACATCCTCGCGGTGACGCTGTTGTAGCCGGCTGTGGGTCACCAAGGAAGCATGAAGATGTCTGAGTCTCGATTCGAAGTCGACGTCGCTGACCTCCAGCACAGCCTGCGCGAGTGCATCGAGCGCGTGCGGTCCGGCGAACACGTGACCGTGACCGATGGTGGTCACCCTGTCGCAAGGCTCTCGCCCATCGAGGAGTCGGGTGACCGGTTGGCCGAGCTCATCGGCGCAGGCGTCGTACGGGCACCGAGGCGCAAGGTCCGCCGTCGGCCGGCGCCGCGCATCCAGCCGAACGGTCCGGTAAGTGACTTCATCGGAGATCAGCGACGCTGACCATGCCGCCGACGATCCTCGACCCTGGCGGCGCCCGGGATCGGACGGAGCGCCTCAGCGGGGGACGGGGGGATCGCCGCCATAAGCTCGAGGAGGAGCGATAGCCGGCGAGGCCCGCCCGCGCGATCGGCACTTCGGTACTACTTCCCTCACGGCGATTCAGTGCGACCGTCGCTACCTGCACTGACGAGCGAGAGTCCGAGCAGCAGCGCTACCGCAGCGAGCCCGGTGAAGACCGCACCTCCCGTGGCGCCTCCGACGAAGTCGCGCGGTTCACTCATGACGTGAAGGCCTCCGGGAATGCCGAGCAGCCCGATGACGACGAGCACAAGACCTCTCGTCCGACGCCGCCAGCGCCAGGCCTCACCACGGGGACCGCCAAGAACGGAGTTCAGTCGATGAGTGAAACGATCGAGTGACTCCGGCGACCGTCGATGCCATGCCGTGAACCCGATCATCATCGCCACCCCAACGACTGCCGACATCGCAGCGAACTGCCATCCCCGGAACAGCCAGAGCGCCGCGACATAGGCAAGTACCGGAAGGACACGTCGCACCATGCTGCGGTCGCTCATGGTGCAGGTAGCCGATTCTCCGCCACCGACGGATGATGCCGGATGGCCAACGACCTTGCCACGACCTACCTGGACGATCGGTGCGCTTCAGCTCGGTGGGCGGCGCTCCTGCCGACCACCCGGCAACGGCACCTCGGTTGCGCCGGGCGGCCATCCCCGGAGCAGCGACGATGACGCCGGACGTAGATCGTGTGGCGCCGTCGAGCGGGGAGTTACCGGTGTTCAGAGGGCGAAGATGGCTCGTGCGTACAGGAAGTAGACGATGAGGCCGCTTGCGTCGACGAGGGTGGTGACGAAGGGGGCGCTGACCACGGCGGGGTCGAGGCCGAGGCGGCCGGCCAGGATCGGGAGGACGGATCCGACCATCGTGGCGAGGGTGCAGATGCTGATCAGGGTGAGGGCCACCGTGGTGGCCAGTCTCCAGTCGTAGAGGAGGGTTACCGGTCCGAGCGCGAGCACGCCGACGACGCCACCCAGGATCAAGCCGACGCGCAGTTCTCGCCAGACGACGCGGAGCAGGTCGCGAAACTGCACGTTCCCGATGGCCATAGCTCGCACGACGGTGGTGGTCGCCTGGGCCCCGGCGTTGCCGCCGGTCCCGATGAGCAGGGGGATGAAGAGGGCGAGCGCGACGACTTCTTCGAGCTCGGACTCGAAGATCTCCAGGACGTTGACGGTCAGGGTGGCGGCGAGTGCGAGGACGAGCAGCCAGGTGACGCGGCTCCGGGCGAGCTGCAGGGGTGAGGCGGACAGGTAGGGCCGGCCGAGCGGTTGGCGGGCCGAGCCGCGGGCGATGTCCTCGGATTCCTCGAGCTGGAGGACCTCCATGGCGTCGTCGATGGTGACCAGACCGAGGATCATCCCGGTGTCGTCGATGACCGGCACGGCGAGCAGCTCAGTGGCGAGCACGAGACGAGCAGCCTCTTCCTGGTCCTGTTCCGGGTGGAGCACCGGATCCGCCGGCGACATGATGTTGCTGGCGCGTGATCCGTCCGGCGCGGAGACGACATCACGCAGCGTCGTGGTGCCGACGAGCGATCCATCAGCGATGACCGGGAGGATGTAGACGGTGTCGACCTCTGCGGCGCACTCCCGCACCTGGGCCAGGATCTCCTCGCGCCTGTCCTGGGGTCCCACGCTGAGGTAGCGCGGGGTCATCATCCGTCCGACGCTCTCGGACGGGTAGCGCAGGAGCTGTTCGGTGTAGCGCCGTTCGTCCTCGCCGAGGGAGTCGAGGAGGACGGTCGCGTCGATGGCGGGGCCTGCGCTGAGCAACCGGGCGCGGTCGTCGGCGTGGACGGCTGCGAACAGTGCTCCCGCTCGCGCGGGAGACAGCTCGGCGAGCAGCGCGCTCTGGTGGCCTTCGTCCAGACCGTTGAACGCCGATCCGGCGGTGTCTACCGGCAGGGACTCCAGCAGCTGGACCTGCTCGTGGAGATCCAGGCGGCGGAGCTGGTCCACCGTGTCTTCGAGGGTCGAGATGGTCGACTCGGTCATGGCGGACCCTTCTAGCCCAACCCCCGTCCAGTTGCCGCCTCCCGTGATGTCCAGCATCACGCTGGGACGTGCTCAGCTTCCCCAGACACAGGGAGTCGCTCCCCGCTGCACCAGGATGCTTGGCTCGCGCGGTGGCCAGAGTCGGCGTCCAGACAGAACATCGTCAGGTCGGTCGACCAGCGAGCCTCGCCGCCGGCTCGATCGCTGCACTGGCCGGGCTGGGTCTCGTTGCCTGGGCGTGGGTGGGCACCACTGATCCCGGCATGTCACTGGGCGAGGCCGCGCTGCTCGGGATCATCGAAGGGCTCACCGAGTACCTCCCTGTGAGCTCCACCGGACACCTCACCGTCACCCAGGAGCTGCTGGGGCTCACAGACACCGAGCGCGGCCGCGAAGCGGCGAACGCCTACGCCGTCATCATCCAAGCCGGAGCGATCGCCGCCGTCGGCTTCCTCTACCGGACCAAGTTCGTGGAGATCCTGCGGTCCATCGCCGGCACTGGATCCACGCATGGACGGCGTCTCGGCGCAGCCCTGGCGGCCGGCTTCATCCCCGCCGGGATCGCCGGTTTCCTCCTTGGGGATCTGATCAAGGACCGACTGTTCGGGATCTGGCCGACCGTCGCTGCGTGGGCCGTCGGCGGCGTCGTACTGCTCATCTGGTCCCGCCACGAGCGTTCGGGCACGCTCCCGTTGGAGTCCATCGGAGCGCGCCACGGCCTGCTGATCGGCTGCGCCCAGGTGCTCGCCCTATGGCCAGGCACCTCTCGCAGCCTCGTGACCATCCTCGGCGCCCTGGCCCTCGGCTTCGCCCTCCGGGCTGCCGTGGAGTTCAGCTTCCTGCTCGGCTTCGTGACTCTCGGCACCGCCACCGTCTACGAAGCACTCCAGAGCGGCTCACTCGTCGTGGACGAGTTCGGATGGCAAGCCCCCGCCCTCGGCTTCGTCGCCGCCACCGTCTCAGCGGCCGCAGCCGTGGTGTGGATGCTCCGCTACCTCGAACGACGAGGCCTCAGCATCTTCGGCTGGTACCGCCTCGGGATCGCAGCACTCGTCGCCGCACTCACCATCACCGTCGGCCTATGAGGTCCGGAGATAGGCAGGCGTCCGGTAAAGGACTCTTGCTGCCCGGTGCCTTCCGTCAAGTTCACACCCACGACAGAACGCTCCTTGAAGAGCAGCGAACCACCACGTCGGCGGCGCTGGTAAATGCCGGGTGTCGAGCGTCCGAGGCGGGCCGAAGCGGAAATCGCGAGCGCCCGCTGTCGCCTTGACGTGGCGCTACGAGAGCACCAGCGAGCGGCACGTAGGTCCGGCCTCCGAGAGTGTGGAACTATTCCCAACGTGGACGAGATCGTGGACCTCGACGCTGCGGTCGGACAGGTGGTCGACCGAATCCCGATGTGGGCGAGCGCCGGGATCACCGTTCGTCCCGTCACGTGGAGAGACCAAGGTGGAGGGTGGCCGCCGCCCTTCAAGACCGACCGATCTGAGGTCATCGACGCCGACTCCATCGGCGTGTTCCTGGAGAAGGGACAGCAGGAAGGCGAGGTCGTGCTCTTCAAGGGCGGATGGTGCGACTACGTGTACTGGACCGGTGAGACCGACGACGACCCAGTGCAGGACGCTCCCGGCTACCCGGACACCATGACGGTTGAAGGGTTCGGCGCGGTGCTCGATCGGCTCACCGCGGAGTTCCACTGACGCCCGCGCTATTGCCTCATATGCCTGTAATCCACGTGGCATTTCGGGATCCTTCGCAGGAAGCGTTCCCGAGCTGTGAGGAGGGTGGCCGATGAGGTGGTCGCCGTGTCTGATCCGTGCCGCTGACCGTGATGATCGGCCGCTGCTGCGGCTGGGGCATGAGCAGGTGGACCGGTATCTGGAGTTCCTCGCGGCGAGGGCCCGGGCGAACACGGTGTGGGCTGCTGGCTATGACCTGAAGGTCTTCTTCTCGATCGTCGCGAAGGAGCCGGTCGAGGTGACGACGGCGGATGTGTTGGCCTTCATCACCGAACAGCGCGGCGATCGCAGCGTGGTCCGCCTCGGTGACGGCGAGTCGGGTCTGTCGCCGCGGACGATCCAGAGGCGACTGTCGTCGATCTCGGGGTTGTTCGCGTTCCTCGTGGCGTGTGGCGAGCTCGACGACAACCCGGTCCCGCGTGGCTTGTCGAACCGTCGACGGTCCCGGACGGAGCGGGGCACGCCGTTGATCCGCACGCCCCGCACGCTGCCGACGATCCTCGAGCCGGCTGAGGTCACCGCCCTCTTGAGCTCGTGTCGGAAGTGGCGGGACCGGGCGATGGTCGAAGCGATGGTGCTGGGTGGGCTGCGGCGCAGCGAGGTCCTCGGGCTGCGGTTCCGGGACCTGAAGTTCGGGGACCGGCGGGTGTTCGTCGTCGACGGCAAGGGCGGCCACCAGCGCCTGGTCCCGATCTCGAAGCGGTTCTTCGACTCGGTCGCCAACTACCTCGACGCCGAGCGTCCCGAGCACGCGGATCCGGAGCGGGTGTTCGTGGTGTTGAAGGGACCGAACACGGGCCGGCCGCTCAGCGCGAAGGGTCTGGACCAGATCGTGTTGTCGGCCCGTGAGCGGGCCGGGCTGGAGCACTGCACGTGCCACGAGCTGCGCCACACCTGCCTGACCCGCCTGCGCGAGGCCGGCATGTCGTTGGAGGCCGTGCAAGCCCAGGCCGGTCACCGCTCGATCGAGTCGACCCGCATCTACCTGCACCTGTCCAACGACTGGCTCGCCGATGAGTACCTGCGCGCCACCGAGACCCTCGATGCTGCCCGCTTCGCCGCCGACGTCACCGCGCTGGGAGCCGGGTCATGACCGCCCTTCCTTCGACCCGGCCGCCGGCGGACCCGTCGGACCAGTGGTCGCTGCTCGCGGCGCGCTGCCCGCAGCTGACTGCGACCATGCGCCGCTACCTGGCCCAACAAGCCCTCACGCTGGCGCCGCGCACCATCGAAGCTGCCGACGGGGCGCTGCGCCGCTTCGCGTTCTGGGTCTGCGACCACGACCCCGGCGTGTCCGGCGCCGCCGACATCGGCCGAGCCCATATCGAAGCGTTCAAGCTCCACTGCCACGACCTGGTCAGCGAAGCGACCGGCCGGCCGCTGGCGACGAACTCGATCCGGCAACGACTCCGGCTGCTCAAGGTGTTCTTCGACCGGATCATCGAATGGGACTGGGACGACGCACCGCCGAGGAACCCGATCATCCATGGCGACGTCCCGCCCCGCCCGGAGCCGTTGCCGAAGTTCCTCGGCGACGACGCCATGGCCGCGTTCATCCACCACGCCACCACCGAGCCCGACCCGCTGCGCCGCCTCGTCGTGTTGCTCCTGGCCCGCACCGGCATGCGCGTCTCGGAGCTGTGCGCCCTGCCACCAGACCCGGTCGTCGAGATCGGCGAGCACCACTGGCTCCACGTCCCGGTCGGCAAGCTCCGCGACGACCGCTACGTGCCCCTCCACCCCGAACTCGTCGATCACATCGCCACCTGGCAGGCCGACCAGGCCGTCTTCATCGCCCGCCACCGACGGCTCTTCGCCGACGACATCGGACCACTCACCCGCGACCGAGCCGCACGCATGGTCAAGCGAATCGCCAAGCGCGCCGGCATCGGCCACGTCCACCCCCACCAGCTGCGCCACACCCTCGCCACCCAGGCCATCAACCGCGGGATGCGCCTCGAAGCCGTCGCCGCGCTACTGGGCCACAAGAACCTCGAGATGACCCTCGTCTACGCCCGAATCGCGGATCGCACCGTCGCCGATGAGTACTTCGACGTCACCGAACAAGTCGACGGCCTCTACCAAGCCCGCTTGCCCGCCACGGCGGAAGGGCCGAACATGCGTCGCCTACGCGAACAGCACCGCCGCATGCTCGGCAACGGCTGGTGTGACCGGCCCGTCGACATGGACTGCCACTACGAGACGATCTGTGAGACCTGCAGCTTCTACGCCACCGACCCCACCCACGTGCCCGTCCTCATCCGCCAACGCGACCACGCCCGAGACCACCACCAACCCGGGCGCGCCAAGATCTACGACCAGCTCATCGAGGAGCACCAACCATGACCCCACCAGCCCGGCCCGCCGGCCCGATTACCGGCATAATGCCGGATCTTTGGCGGCTGTTCCACTGGACTCGACGCAAGGGAGCCGCCCGCGAAGGAACATTCTCTTGGCCGTCCTCGGGCGATGACGCACCGGGCGTGTCAGCGCGCTAACCGAAGTCGGCGTTCACCACCCGATGCTCGTGCCTCGATCTGGCGGCAGTGAGCTCGTCGCCGAACGATCGGGCGATCGCCTCGTCGAGCTCGGGGAACAGGTGGCCGTAGCGATCGAGGGTGACGGTGATCGACGAGTGACCCATCCTCGTCTGGATCGCCTTGGGGTGCGCGCCGCCGGCGATGGCCAAGGCGACCGAGGTATGGCGGAGGTCGTGGAACCGACACGACAGGCCGGCCGCTTCCCGGGCGGGTCCGAAGTGATTGGTCAGGAACGACGACGAGATCAGCGGCGTTCCCCGGCTACTGGGGAACACGAGGCCGTCCGGGCCTTCGTTGGCGAACTCACGCACGTGGTCGCGCATGGACTCCACGAGAACGGACGACAGCGAGATCGAGCGGACGCCGGCGTCGGTCTTGGGACCCTTGCGGATCCACTCCCTGTCCTCCGTGCGGATCAGCTGTTCGGTGACCCGGACCCGACCGGTGCGCAGGTCGAGGCGCCCCCGGCGGAGGCCGACGAGCTCGCTCCAGCGCATGCCGGTCTCGACGGCGAACAGGATGAGCGACTGGAACCGCTGCTTGTGGGCGGTGGACAGTTCGACGACCTGGTCCCAGTCGAGGAAGACCATCTCCTTCTTCGGCACCCGGGGCGGCGTGACCCGGTCGCACGGGTTGGCGACGATCTTCTG
>Ga0208490_100708_pt1 | contig 17400 bp, 11 predicted proteins | sample SubbioAug_CSWold_FD_184818 | JGI IMG/M metagenome (GOLD analysis project Ga0208490, IMG submission 184818) | Serpentinite rock and fluid subsurface biosphere microbial communities from McLaughlin Reserve, California, USA - CR11Aug_CSWold (SPAdes) | ecosystem: Environmental > Terrestrial > Deep...
AACACTAATGATTATGATATATTTCTATTCTATTAAGAGACATTATCCAAGAACTAAATTTCCAAAAGCAAATGAATTTTGGAAAATGTTTATAGATGCTTTTTTTCCTGGACTAACACCAATAATATTAATTGGTGGTATTCTTTCTGGTGTATTTACACCTACTGAAGCATCAGCAGTTGCTTCACTATATGCTTTTGTCCTTACATATTTTATATATAAAGAAATGACTATGAAGCAGTTTATTGGAGTATGTAGAGAAGTTATTAGGGAAACAAGTTCAATTATGATAATCGTAGCAGCTTCAAGCTTGTATGGGTATCTGCTTATTAAAACTAGGATTCCAAACGAATTAATGCAGATGATCTTTGAATTTACTCAAAACAAGTATATTGTACTAATACTGATTAATATATTTTTACTTTTAGTAGGGTGTTTTATGGAAACTAATTCAGCTATCATGATTTTAACACCAATAATTCTTCCTTTAACTACATCCCTTGGTATAGACCCAATTCACATGGGACTTATTATGGTATTGAATTTATGTATTGGGTTACTGACACCACCTATTGGAATGTGTCTATATGCAACAGCTAGAGTTGCTAAGATAAAAGTTGAGACATTGATAAAAGCAATATTACCATTTTATATCCCATTGGGTATAACCTTAATTATGATAACTTTTATACCTCAACTAGTATTGTGGCTTCCTAGTTTGATTAAGTAGATAGGAGGAATAAGATGTTTGACTTAACAGGAAAAACAGCAATTGTTACCGGTGGAAATGGTGGAATTGGTAGAGAGATAGTACTGGCTTTGGCAGCTGTTGGAGCAAAAGTTATATCTGTAGATATAAATGAACAATTAGGAATAGAAATTTGTGAGGACATGAAAAAGAGTAATTTAGATGTAAGTTTTAAAAAAGTTGATATAACAAGTAGTGAAAGTGTTAAGAACCTTGTTGATTCAACTGTAAAAGATTGTGGATCTTTAGATATTATAGTTAATAGTGCAGGAATATTAGGCGATAGTGAGATAACTCAAATAAGTGATGAGGATTGGGATAAGCTTATGAGAGTTAATTTAGATGGTATTTTTTATTGCTGTCGTGAAGCTGTTAGAGTAATGGAAGTTCAGAGAAGTGGAAAAATTATTAATATTGCATCTGCAGGAGGAAAACTGGGTTTTCCATTTGCAGGAGTCCACTATTGCAGTTCAAAAGGAGGAGTTATGGCTTTAACAAGACAACTTGCCTTACAAGTTGGATCTAAGGGAATAAATGTTAATGCAGTAGCTCCAGGGACAACTGAAACTGGGATGATAAAAAATCGATCACAGGAAGTTGTTGATTATATAATCAATCATATTCCAGTGGGAAGAATGGGACTGCCAAAAGATATAGCAGCAGCAGTTGTTTTCTTAGCATCAGCATCTTCAGATTACATTACCGGTGAAACCATTGATGTCAATGGTGGACTTTATATGGATTAGGGGGATTAATACCATGGAGAACCTTCAGTATTACAAAGACATGAAAGATAAATACTTAGTTGATAGAGTAGCAGTAGTAACTGGTGCATCAAAAGGTATAGGAAGAGAAATAGCATTGACTTTTGCTAAATTAGGGGCAAAACTAGTAATTACTTGTGTAAAAAATCGAGAGTTACTAGATGCTGTAGCTGAAGAAATAAGAGAATTAGGAGCAGATGTTTTTTGTTTTGTTGGGGATTTATCTGAAAATCATGAAGCAAATAGATTGATCGAGGAAACCAAAGACAAATATGGTAATCTGGATATATTAATAAATAACGCAGGTATTACTGATCCAAGAGGATTTGAGACGATTTCTGAAAATAATTGGGATAGAATGATAAATGTAAATTTTAAAAGTGTATATAATTGCACCTATTATGCACTTCCTTTATTAAAAACAAGTGGCAGAGGAAGAATCATTAATATGTCTTCAGTATGTGGTAAAAGCGGTGGTATTGGAGCTGGAGCTCATTATTGTGGTGTAAAAGCAGGACTTATTGGTTTGAGTAAATCATTAGCAAATGAATATGCTAAATACAATATCACAGTAAATACAATTGCACCTGCAATGATTAATACAGAAATGATTACTTGGAGATCAGATGAGTTGATGCTTGAACATGTTGGACTTATTCCATTAAAGAGAATCGGACAATGTTATGAAGTGGCAGATGCTGTTGCTTTTTTGTCTTCTGATTACGGATCTTTTATTACTGGTTATTCAATGGACATTAATGGTGGATTATACATGGATTAATTGTTGTAGACAGCAAAATATGGGAGGGGTAAAATGAAATTACTAGATTGCACATTAAGGGATGGAGGAAATGTTGTAGGAAAAGGATTTGACAATAAACTAACTGTTATGATGATAGAAGGTTTGATTGAAGCCAATATTAAAACAATAGAAATGGGTAACTGTTTAGGGATTGGTGCTTATGATGCAAATGATTCAATTGCTCCTTTAAATGATGTGGAATACCTAGATTTGGTTCAACCATACTTAGACAAAGCTGAAATTGGAATGTTTATTGGAGTTATGAATGCTAATAAAGAGAATATAACCTTAGGACATAAAAAAGGATTACACTTCTTAAGAATAGGTGCTAATGCAGGAGATGGGAAACTGGCTGAAGATGCTATTAGATTAATGAAAGAAATAGGTATTAAGTCCAGATATGCTATGATGAAAGGATATATTCTATCTCCACAGGAACTAGCACAAGAAGCAAAGATGCTCGAATCTTTCGGATTAGATGAAATCACCATAATGGACTCAGCTGGAACTATGGTTCCATCCCAAGTTAGAGAATATGTAAGTGAAATGTGTAAAGCTGTCAGCATACCTGTTGGTTTTCATGGTCATAATAATATGGGATTATCAGTAGCAAATGCTATTGCAGCATATGAAAGTGGAGCAGCTTCTTTAGATTGCGGTCTTATGGGTATGGCAAGAAGTGCAGGAAATCTATCAACTGAAACAGCAGTTGCAACATTTAAAAGACTTGGTTTATTTGAAGATATTGATTTTTATAAACTGTTGAATTTTATAGAACTAAAGCTTGAGCCAGCTATGGAAGAGTATAACTTCACAAATCCAATAAAACCAATTGATGTTATTTATGGTTATGCTGGATGTCATTCAAGTTTTGGAGGTTTATTTAAAAGTGTAGCAGAAAAAAAAGAAGTTGGATTATATCCATTAATAGTTGAAGTATCAAAGATAGATAGAAAAGCACCTTCATTGGAATTAATAGAACAGGTTGCTGAGAAAATTAAAAGTAAAAACATGTAAGGAAAATTAATATGAATAGTATAGTTATAAAAATATATCCCCCATTTTCTGATGCTGCTGGGTCTAAAGAAATTGAGATTAATTTTATGGAAGATCAAATTAATTTTAAAGATCTTATTTATAAAATGATTGAAATGCACCCAGAAATGAATGTAATTTTTCCGGATAGTTTAAATGAAAACAATATATATGGTTCATGTTTTCCAGTAAGAGGTGGAAAGTTATTAAGTTTAGGTGATGATCTTAAACCATTTGATATTATAGATCTTTATGGTTCTTTAAATGGAGGCTAGGATAGAGAAATTAACTATTATTTTTTTTAGGGGGTAATTTGATGAAAGGAATATGGAATAAGATAATCAGAGTAGATTTAACTACAAACAATATAAGTGTTCAAAGTTTGGATGAATCTACATGGAGAAGGTATTTAGGTGGTAGTGGTTTAGGTGCTAAGTTGTTATATGATGAAGTAAATCCAAAAGTTGATCCACTTGGTGTAGAAAATAAAATATATTTTCTTACAGGACCTTTTTGTGGTTCAGCAATACCAACATCAGGAAGGCATGCTGCTGTTACAAAATCTCCATTAACAGGTGTGTTTGCAGAGTCTGACATTGGTGGATACTGGGGAAATGAACTTAAAAAAGCTGGTTATGATGGAATTATCATTGAAGGAAAGTCTGAGAAACCTGTTTATATTTACATAGAAGATGATGAAATATCCATAAAGTCAGCAGATAGTATTTGGGGTAAGCACACTATTGAAACGGATGAAATATTGAAAACTCAGTGGACTGATGACATTCAAGTTATGACAATTGGACCTGGTGGAGAAAAAATGGTTAAGTATGCTTCAATAATGACTGATGGTAAGGATAGCAGAGCTTTGGGAAGATGTGGAATTGGAGCTGTTATGGGTTCAAAGAATCTTAAAGCTATAGCTGTTAAAGGAACTAAGAGTATTGAATATCATAATCCAGAAAAACTTAAAGAGTCAATAAGAGAAATTGCACAGGGAGTTAGGGAAAATGGCAAAGGATTAAACAATTATGGAACTGCTGGTGGTGTAATTGGTCACGAAAGCTATGGAAATTTTCCTTTAAAGAACTGGGAATTGGGAAGATGGCCAGAAGGAGCGGAAAAGATTTCTGGACAAAGAATGACAGAAACGATTTTAACTGGAAAGTACAGATGTAAATCATGTATAATTGCATGTGGAAGAATAATAAAGATTGAAGAAGGTCCATATAAAGGAGTAGAAGGTGCAGGTCCAGAATATGAAACACTTGGAATGCTTGGAGGCATGTGTTTAGTAGATAACCTTGAAGCAATTGCCTTTGGAAATGAATTGTGTAATAAGTATGGAATAGACACTATATCCACTGGAGCATCCATTGCCTTTGCAATGGAACTATTTGAAAAAGGGATAATTGATGAAACTACAACCGGTGGAATAGAGATTAAATTTGGAGATGAAAAGGTATTAATTAAGCTTATTGAGATGATAGGTAAGAGAGAAGGATTTGGAGAAATCCTCGGTGAAGGAGTCAGGAAAGCAGCTGAAATTATTGGTGGAAATGCTGTTGAGTATGCAATTCATGTTAAAGGATTAGAACCACCAGCACACGATGCTAGAGCATATAATGGTCTTGCATTATCATATGCTACTTCAAACAGAGGCGCTTGTCATGTTGCAGGATTTACTCATGGCTATGAAAGAACAAACACTTTTCCTGAATTAGGTTATGACAAACCACATGACAGACATTCTGTAGAGGGAAAGGCAGAGTTTGTTATAAAATTCCAAAATCTAATGGGAGTTGTAGATTCTTTAAAGGTATGTAAATTTGGGATATCAACTGGTATAAAAATTAAGTCTCTTGTTGAATGGCTAAATTATGTTGTAGGATGGGAAGATTATACACCTGAAGAGTTGCTAATGGCAGGTGATAGGATATATAATGTTAAGAGACTATTCAATGTTGGTTGTGGAGTATCAAGAAAAGATGATACGCTACCTTTAAGACATCAAACATTTAAAAGAGAAGGCGAAGGTGTAGTTGTTAATTTGCCTCCTATAGGAAGAATGTTATCTGAGTATTATGATCATAGAGGCTGGGATGAAATAGGAATTCCTAAGTCAGAAAAGATAGATGAGTTAAATATCTAGGAAAGATTGAATTTTTATATGTAAGGGGTTTGATTTTTATGGACAAACACAGTTATACACAGCTAATAGAAAAAACAAAAGAGTTAAGAAAAACCATAATTACTATGGTTTATGAGGCAGGATCTGGACATCCTGGTGGATCTTTATCTGCTATAGATGTAATGACAGTTCTCTTTTATAATAAGATGAATCACACCCCTAGCAATCCAAAGCTAATAAACAGAGATAGATTTATATTATCTAAAGGGCATATTGCACCAGCTTTATATGCAATATTAGGAGATTTTGGATATTTTGACAAAAATGAACTTCATACACTTAGAAAGTATGGAAGTATACTTCAAGGTCATCCAGATATGATGAAAACACCTGGGATAGAAGTTTCTTCAGGCTCATTAGGACAAGGCTTATCAATTGCTACTGGAGTTGCCCTTGGTGGTAAAATGGATAATAATAGCTTTAGAGTATATTGTTTAATGGGAGATGGAGAAACTCAAGAAGGTCAAATATGGGAGGCTGCAATGGCAGCTGGTCATTATAAATTGGACAATCTATGCGGTATTGTGGATTTTAATGGTCTTCAAATTGATGGGAAAGTTGAAGATGTAATGGATGTAAATCCAATGAAAGACAAGTGGAGAGCTTTTAATTGGAATGTAATTGAAATTGATGGTCACGATATCGCAGAAATAGATAAGGCTTTTGAACAAGGAAAAGAATACAAGGGTAAACCCACAGTTATTATTGCTCATACTGTAAAAGGAAAAGGTGTATCATATATGGAAAACAAGCCTGGGTGGCATGGAAAAGCACCTTCAGATGAACAGTATCAAATAGCAATTGAAGAACTAAACAGGCTATAGGAGGTTTTTGACATGGAATTGATAACGACCAAGATAGATCTTAATAAACCAGAATATAGGCTAACTAGAGAAGGTTACGGAGTAGGTTTAGTAGAAATTGGAGAGCAAAATGAAAATGTAGTAGCTATTGGTGCTGATATTACATCTTCTGTAAAAGTTGATTTATTTAAAGAAAGATTTCCAGAGAGATTCTTTAATATTGGTATTGCAGAACAAAATCAAATGGGGGTAGCTGCTGGACTAAGTCTTGTGGGGAAAATCCCTTTTGTAACAAATTATGGAGTCTTTCTAGCTGGAAGAACATGGGATCAGATTAGAACAACAATTTGTTACTCTAATCTTAATGTTAAACTAGGAGGAGCACATGGTGGTATATCAGTTGGTCCTGATGGAGCAACACACCAAGCTTTGGAAGAAATATCTATTATGAGATGTTTACCAAATATGAAGGTAGTTGTACCAGCGGATTACTATGAGACAAAAAAAGCAACTATTGCTTCAGCCAAGATTTATGGTCCTGTATATATAAGATTTGGAAGAGAAAATGTTCCAGTAATAACAGATGAAGAGACCTCATTTGAAATTGGAAAAGCATATTCCATGAGAGAGGGTACTGATGTTGCCATTATTGCATGCGGTGCTATGGTATATGAGTCATTGGTAGCTGCAGAAAAACTTAGTAAGGAAGGCATTAGCTGTATGGTTATTAATAATCATACAATTAAACCACTTGATACTTCGACAATCCTAGAAGCTGCTAAACTAACAGGAGCATTTGTTACTGTGGAAGAACATCAACTTTATGGTGGTATGGGAAGTGCAATTTCTGAATTAATATCTCAACACTATCCTATTCCAATGAAAATGATTGGTATTAATGACAGATTTGGTGAGTCTGGATCCCCTGAAGACTTATTGGCAGGATTTGGACTCAAAAGTGATAATATTGTTATTGGAGTTAAAGAGGTTTTAGAATTCAAAAAAACTTACTTATCCAATCTTAAGTAGATTTTATATAATTATATATGTGCCTGAGTTTAAATATAAATATAATATTTAAGTTCAGGCTCTTTTTTGTCTAAATATTGGTAAGCTAAGTATCAAAAAATTAGAGGATAAAGATCACTCGGTTGTTTTTAGTGTTCTAGTAACATATAATTATATTAAAGGATCTTATTAAAATAAAGGGAGATAGACCATGAAATATAGGGATTTATTTAAAGATGAGACGAAGAAGAAAATAATAATAATTGACAAGTCTTCATATGCATATTATGGAAAGAGATCTCTTGTTGATAAATATGGTCTTCTACTTAATACATATTTTTATACAATTGATCAATTCTGTGAATATGTTACTCAAAAGATAAGATATGATTTGAGAAAAGATATAGCTACTAAAGATAGAGCTACTCTATTGGTTGAATCTATTATGAATAGTGAAGATTTGGATTTAAATTACTTTAAGAAATCAAGTATTTCACTTAATACATATACTGAAATGCTTCAAACTATCAATGAACTAAAAAGATGTAAGATTCTTCCTGAAGATGAAGGTTTTAAAAGGAGTGAAAAGCTAAAAGAGGTTTGTATTGTTTATAAAAGATTTCTATATGAACTTGAAAATGATAATCTTCTAGATCATTCTGATCTTTTGGCTTTGGAATTTCAACTGGAGGAAGAAATTGTAATTTTCACATATGAAAACACTTCTTTACTCCCACTGGAGAAAGAGTTTCTACATAAAGTATCAAAAAATATGTTGGTTTTTCCCTTACCTAAACCTAAAGGATTGAATCCTCCAAAGGATTATCACTTCATATCCCAAGAGGATATATATTCTAACCCAATTCTGGATTTATTCCATAAATATACTCCTTTAGATGACTTGGAAATGGTACGGGCATATGGAACAACAAATGAAGTAGATTTTGTGTTTAGAGATATATTAAGTAAAAATATTCCCTTTGACCAGTGTCATATTCTTTACACTGGTACTGACTATGTTGAATATTTAAGAAATGCAAGCTCTCTATATAATATTCCCATAACCCTACAAGAAGGATATAAGCTAGATTCTACAAAGCCATACTTTTTTCTTTCTCAACTGATCTTTTATATCATAAATGGTTCCAATACCAGGGATATTAAGGTATTATTTGATTCTGGTGTTATACACTTTAAAAATGAAAATCTTAAGGATAAGAATATATCCAATAGAGATATTATAAACTATATCTTAAAATGTAATATTGACAATTCTTGTGAAAGAATCAAGAAAAAAATTGGATCTAAGCTTCAATATGAGAAGGAGGTAAGTAAGGAAATAGGAGAAGTTGCATATCGATTTATAGATAAACTATCTTCCCTTGAAAACACTTATCAAGATACCAATAGCTATCTTTTATCAATATTAGATTTAATGCAGGAGTACACTCTCATAGATGATGAAAATCCAATGGACAAGATTGCATACGAAGCCATTGTAGACCTTTTAAGAGAGTATATTAATGGACCATGTATCTATCCAAATATCACAAGTAAGTGGCTCTATGAACTGGAATTAAGGGTAAGAGGAGCAAGAAAAGACCTTCATCAACCAAGGGAAGGTCATATTCATGTTTCCAAATATTCCAATACACTTTTATCCCTTAGATCAAACCTTTATATTATTGGTCTTGATGCAAATCATTTTCCTGATACTAGGAACGAAGCTTCAATACTAAACAATTCAGACAGAAAAAAGCTCAGTGAGAATTTACCACTTCAACCATTAAAACGAGATGCATCATATAGATTATTGGAAGTATTAGGATCACACAATGGTAAGATGACTTTTCTGTATAACTTCTATGATACTGTAAATGTTAGGGAAATAAATCCATCTTCTTTTATGCAAATGCTATTTAAAAATAATGGTGTCAATGAAGAAAACATACATGAAAGAATTTTAACAGCTGGGTTTATTCCCCAAGATAAAGAAAAATCCACTTGTGTGATAGATGAATTGTTAATGGATACAAAAGGGTTTTTAAAAGAGGATATGCTAGTTGATCAAAAAAAGAGCACACTTGCAGAAGACTTTGTATTTTCTCCATCTAGTATTGAAATGCTTGTTCAATGTAGAAATAAATTTCATTACAGATATATTAAAGGACTTCTTGAACCAGAAAGAGAGATTAACAGTGATCATGTATGGATTGATGCCCTAGAAAGGGGTAATCTTATCCATTCCATATTTGAAGACTGCATCCAATATATAAATAACAATGGAAGAATAGATGATGAGAAAATCCAAAATATTGTCTTAGATAACTTCCAGAATACAGCTCAAAAGATACCTTTCAAAGTAAAAGCATATTACAATGGTCTATTAAGGACATTTTTAGATGCTACAAAAAGATATGTAAAGGAGTATTCATCTAAATATAATGATGGAAGTATTGTAATGTCAGATTCTGAATTTAGATTTGATGATATCCAGATTACTATAACAAACAAAGAAACTTTGAAAAAGCAAATTCTTCTTAGGGGAAAGGTAGACAGAATAGATTACCTTAAAGATAATATGATTTCAATAATTGACTATAAAACTGGAAAATACTTTGACCATAAAGATGGCAATGAGAAAAAGTTCCAGGATGTTTTATACGAAGAAGCAGTAAATGAAAAATTTAGATTAAGTGGTTCAAACTTACTTGTTAAAGAATTCAAATATGAATTTCCTTTGGAAGAAGATGAAGATAAAAAATATTGGACCATGAGAGAAGAAGATAAAGAAGCAATAAAAGCAAGTAAGATGGATATTATATTCAAAGCTTTAGATGAAATCCAAAACAGTAATTTTACAAAGCTTAATGACAATATAGTATGTGGTTATTGTCCGTATACAAGAATCTGTAGACCCCAATTTGATGGAGGTGATGGAGATGATTAATGAAGATGCATTAAGGGAAGAAATCCTCAAAACTTTTCATAAGAACTATATGGTAGAAGCTGGAGCGGGAGCTGGAAAAACATCTTTGATTATTAAAAGAATCATTAATCAGATAACCACAACCAATCCATTGATCCAAAGACCTTTAAAAATAGAAGAAATAGCTGCCATAACATTTACCGAAAAAGCTGCAGGAGAACTAAAATCAAGAGTAGCTCAAGAAATTGATAAAGCTATTTATAAATGTAAGGAAGAAGAAACATTAAAGCTTTTAGAAGAGGCAAAATTATCCCTTGATGATCAGTATGTTGGAACAATTCATTCATTTTGCAGGGAACTACTTTCATCAAATGTATTTGATGCTGGTGTTGGTCTTGATTTTAAAATAATTGACCAACTGGAAGATCAAAACCTAAAAGATAGAGTATGGAGAAAGTACATTGATAAGAATCTAGATTCTTTAGATGATATAATCCCTCTTATGGATGAGGAAAAACTAAATATGGATGATGCGAAAAATGTATTTAATGTGGTTACAAACTATGAAGCATCAATGGTATCTTATGGTGAATTCAAGGGTGTTAAGGATGAAATATTCTCTTCTTTAAAGAAGAGAATTGATGAAATCCTTGGTGTATTCCAACCTTTGGGAGATAGTTTCTCAACAAGAGACTTTGTTGATATTGGAAGTGTTTTAAACAAGGAGTTTCTAAAAAGTGCATGGATAATACTAAGAAATATGGAGGATCCAATCAAAAGACCATATTTTGAAGCTGGAAGTATTATCTCAAACTATGTTAGAACCAATAAATCTGGTCCATTTAATAAAAGATCAAAGTATGGCAAAGAATTAGAAATAAATAGTGATTTAGAGGGGATTGCAGATATTTATCATAAATACAATGTATATAGATACAATCTCCTTATGAATGTTGCCATGCCTGCAAGAGAAGATTATTCTAAGTATAAAAAGGATCTTATGCTTTTAAATTTTGATGATCTCCTTATAAAAACAAGAAATTTAGTAAGAAATTCCAAGGCAGCAAGAGAAAGAATAAGGGAAAGGTACAAGTGCTTGTATATTGATGAATTTCAAGATACAGACTCTATTCAATCAGAGCTGGTATTTTACTTGTATGGAGAAGGAGAAGATCTTCCTTGGCAAAAAAGAAAATTAATCCCAGGTTCAACCTTTATAGTAGGAGATCCTAAACAATCTATATACAGGTTTAGAGGTGCAGATATTGACCAATACAATAAGGTGAAAGAAATCTTTGAAAATGATGAAGAATCTCGCGTCATTCATCTAAAAAGAAATTATAGAACTGGTTCAAATGTAATCGATTTTGTTTCTGATGTTTTTATGGTTCATGATGGGAAAGAAGATATCCAAGGAGAGACCAAGTTTCTGTTAAATACCCAATCTAATTACCAAGCTTCTTTCTTTGGGATGGATCCATTTAAAATTGTTGAAAAAGAAGAGAAGTTAGAAAACAAGAAATTAAGTGGAGTATATAGGTATTATGGTAGTGAAAAACCCAAAATGGAAGAAGCGAGAATGGAAGAAGCAAAATGGGTAACTGGCTTTATTAAAAAAATGGTCAATGAAAAGTATATGATCAATTCCTTCAATGAGAATGAAGATGAATTTAGAAGCATTAAGTATAGTGATTTTCTAATTCTGACATATAATACCATTGGCATGATTCATTATATAAACGAACTTAAAAATAATGATATACCACTATCCTACGCTGGAAAGATAAATCTTGGAAGCATCGAAGAGGTTGCCAATTTTATTGATCTATTAGAGTGTATATCCAATCCTTATGATGATTTGATTCTTGCTAATATACTTATTAATTGCTATGGAATTAATAACTTGGAAGACTACACAAGATATGTTGATGAAAGAGGAAAAAAGAAAAATAGACCAATAAGTGAGTTCTTATTTAATGATCATTTAATAGACAAGGAAGATGATTTCTTCAAGGCTATTGGAAAGCTAAAAGAATATATTGACATGAAAGATAAGCTTCTTCCAATTCCATTTATAAAAATCATTATTCAGGACTTAGAGCTGGTTTTAACAAAAAAATACAATGTAACCATGGTTAAATCAATAATGGGAACTATTCATTACTTAATTGAAAAACTTAGCACAAAAAACCTTGTTTCCTTCCAAGTTGCAGTTAGGGAGTTAGTTCTTTTAAAGGACACTGATAATGATAGAGAAATGTTAATTCAACATCCATACTCAAATGAAGGAAATGATTATGTAAGAATAATGAACCTTCACAAGGCAAAAGGCTTGGAAGGACATATTGTAATTCTATCTACATCCAATTCTAAAATGTCTAAAGGACCCCAGTTTATAGTTAAAAAAAGAGAAGAAGAGAATGAATTATTTTTAAAAATTAAAAGGGACAATAAAACTTTAGGATATTGTAAAGAGTGGATAGATTTAGAAGGAGAAGAGATAGCTTTTTTAAAAGGAGAGGAATTAAGACTTCAATATGTTGCTAGTACTAGAGGAATAAATGCTCTTTTAATCAGTGACAGAAAAAGAAATCATTGGAAGGATCAGTATGACCAGTATTTAGATAAAAGTATCCCCTTTAGTTTTGTTGATATTTTTAAAGAAACACCAAAGCTTTCTAGGATAAATAAAGAAGGATTAAGTACCATTAGAGATAATTTCAGTCTTTTAAAAAAGGAAAAGAACCTCCAATTATCAAAACCAAACTATACAGATATTACTCCCAGTTCTTTGGGAGATAAATATCTTTGGAAGATAAATGTTGAAGATATAGATGAAGAAGGAGATTTTGTAAATTATAACGGACCTGTTGGTGATATGTGGGGTAACTTAGTTCATCGGGCTTTTGAACTTGTATTTACAAATACTAGCTCAGTAGATCCTTCCTTTTGCAAAGAAGTATACCTTAATAAGATAGATTCAGTAACTGACAGAGCAATATATGAATTTAAAAATGATGCTGATTTTTCAACTAATAAGGATATACTCTGTTCAATTTTGACAAACTTCATGAACAATAGTGAAGTAAGTACTATTATTAGTTCTGGGGAGAACATTATTCCGGAGCTAAACTTTGAAGTAAGGCGAGAAAAATATGGAAAAGTGGAGTATGTTTCCGGTATTGCAGATTTAGTAGTACAAAATGACCAGGGAATATATATTATTGATTACAAGTCAAATAATCTTAGGAAAAATATTACCCAGTTTGAAAGCATTCTTTCAAAAGCATACATGCCTCAGCTTAAACTGTACAAGGAATTCTTCCAAGAACAAAGAGACCTAAAGGTGCTTGGAACATATATATATTCAACTGTTTTAGATAGACTTATTAGGATATAGATTAACCAACAAACAAACAAACACAAAAAAATAAAACCCTAGGATCAACAAGAGTAATTCTACTTCTGTTGTTTCTAGGGTTATTTCATTGATCTTAATCATAAAGTGATTATACATAAAGATGTACTATTATTTACTCTTTACTACTATGTAGATTCAATAAGGGTTCTAATTTTATCCATGTAGTTTTTTAAGTATGACTCAAATAGATTTCTTCCTGTTTCGTGACTTCTTTGATACTTGTTTTCAATTTTATAGCACATCCTCAACGGAGGTGGATCTTTTAGTTCTATTATCTTAATATTTCTAAACTTTAGAAATTCCCTAGCTACACTTATGGGTACTATTGACCAACTATCATAATCTTCTATAAAGTAATTTATCATTGAAGGAGTATCGATTACTAGTCTTGGTAGAACTCCCGAATTAAACCAATAGTCATGCCATGCATTGTGATCAGGACCCCAATCTACAAACAATTCATTTCTTGGGTTAAGGTCAGATGTTTTAACCTTTTCATTTTTCAGACTATGTGTCAATGAGTTTTCCCCTGAGATTATTAAAACCATTCTTTCTTCAAACAAAAATTCTGAAGCAATGGACTGATACCTTAGTTTTCGTATTACAAATCCTAAATCAATCTCGTTATTATCAACTAAGTCATAAATTTGTGTGGACTTGTGTGTTAGTACTTTTAAATTTACTATACCTCCATGGCTGGAAAAAGTTTTGTATAGAGGATTAAAAATGAAGTTATTTAAGCTATCAACTGAGCCAACTGAAAAAGAAATTACCAAGTTCTCATTTTTAATGTTACTACTTTGTTCATAAAGGATTTGCATTTTCTCTGCAATTTTAAGAAATTCTTCTCCCTTTTCAGTCAACTTTAGATTTCTAAATCCAGAATCTCTTTCAATTAGTATAACACCTAAGCTTTCCTCTAAGGATTTTAGTCTATGACTTATGGAAGGTTGAGTCAGATGCAAATGCTCTGAAGCCTTAGTTAGTGATCCATAACTAATAACTGCCAGAAAGGTTTCAATATCAGTTTGGTTCATAATCTATCACCCCTTTTTCAAATAAAAAGTTTATTGTGAATATTAAAAAAACATTAATTATTTTTATATTATACATTAATATTATTATTTTTACAAATGAATTAGATTAAAGTACTATAGTATTATAGTAAAGAATTATAGGTTTTCATATAAGAACAATCTATTGTATACGAATATAAATAATCAATAAATCAAAGAAAGATTACATAAAATAAAAAGTCAAAAAAAATTATATATGGATGGAGGAAAATAATGGAAAAGAAAGTTAAATTAATGGTCGGACCCACTGAAATTCCAATGAGAGTTTTAAACGCAATGGGTCGAGAAGTAATTACTCATAGATCAAAAGAGTATATGGAAATACATAGAAATATTAATCAAAGCTTGAAAGAATTATTTAATACAAAAAATGATGTGATTATCTTAACTACATCAGGAACTGGAGCAATGGAAACTGCAATACAGAATTGTTTTTCAAAGGGTGATGAAGTGGTTGTACCCATAATTGGACACTTTTCTGAACGATTTGCAACAATATCTGAAATTTATGGTTTAGTAGTTAAGCGAGTTATGTTTGAAGCAGGAGATAGTGCAGATGTTGAATTAATAATGGAGAGTATATCTCCCTCAACCAAAGGTCTTTTAGTGGTTCATAATGAAAGTTCTACAGGTGTATTCAATAATCTAGAAGAGATTGGAAAAGCTATAAAAGATAAAGATATTTTGTTCATAGTTGACTCTGTTAGTGGAATTGGTGGTCTTGAATTTAAAATGGATGAATGGAATATTGACATAGCATTAACAGCTTCTCAAAAGTCATTAATGTCACCTCCTGGTTTAGCCCTAATGGGTGTAAGTGATAAAGCTTATGAAGCCATGGAAAAATCTCAATTTCCAAAATACTATTTTGACCTAAGAAAAGCTAGAAAAAGTAGTGAGAGCAATCAAACTCCTTGGACGCCATCTATATACTCTATGTTTGCAATGGAAGAAGCTCTTAAAATGATAAATGAGGAAGGACTAAGTAGTGTCTATAATAGACATTTAACTAATAGAGATATTTTAATAGATGGGCTAGAAAAGTTAGGTTTTGAACTATTTGCTAAAGATAAAAAATACGCATCTCCAACACTTACAACTATTAAAACTAAAATCAATTCAAAGATTTATGTAGATGAGTTAAAGAAACATGGCTTTATAATAGCTGGTGGAATTGAACCATATGCAGAGAATACATTGAGAATTGGAACTATGGGATATGTTTCCACCAATGACATAGTAGCATTTTTAGAGGCGTTTTCTAAGATAGTCAAGGAGATGGAGTAACTACTTCATTTGTAACATCCTAACTAAAATTACATATTCCATAATTTTAGCTTCAAAAAAAGTAAGAATAGGAGGGGTTTGAATTGAAGAAAACAATTATCAAGAATGCATTAATATATGACGGAACTGGAAACAAAGCTTTTTACTCTGATGTAATGATTCAAGGAGAGAAAATCGCAAGAATAGCAAAAGATATTAATTATGAAAACGCTGATATAGTCCATGGAGGAGGTCTTTGTCTAGCACCAGGATTTATTGACACTCATAGTCATTCTGACCTTGAAGTGTTTAGAAATCAAGAGATGATGCATGTTATCAGTCAAGGAATAACAACAGAGATTATTGGGCAGGATGGTTCTTCAGTTGCGCCATTAACAGATGAAATTCTCTTAGAATTACAAGACAACATGGCACCTTTAGCTGGCAATGTGGAAAAGAACTATTGGTGGAGATCATATAGTGAATATCTAGATGAAATTCAAAAGGTTAACTCACATACTAGAATTGAAGGACTAATAGGACATGGAACTGTTAGAATGTGTGCTATGGGAAATGATAATAGAGTCCCCACTAAAGAAGAATTAGAAATGATGAAAGGTTTAATCAGAGAATCCATGGAGGGTGGAGCAAAAGGAATGTCTTTTGGATTGATTTACCCACCTGGAAGTTATGCTGATACAGATGAAATTGTTGAATTATGTTCAGTAATTGCAGAATACGATGGAATCATAATGGTACACACTAGAAATGAACAAGATAAATTACTTGAGTCTTTAGAAGAGATGATCTTTGCTGCAAAAAAGACTGGTGTAAGATTGCATATATCACATTTAAAAGCACTGGGCTACAAGAACTGGGGAAAAACCCAGAAAGCTCTTGATAGAATCATTCAGATGAGAGATGAAGGTCTTGATATAACATTTGATCAATACCCTTATTCAGCAGCTTGTACAGGTTTAAAGGTACTAGTTCCCATTTGGGCATATGAAGGTGGAGAGAAAGGATTCCAAAACAGACTATTAAATGATGAGTTTGGTAAAATTCTCAATGGAGTCAATATAAATATTGAAGCTAGAGGAGGACCATCAAATATTTTAATTGCAACAGTAGCAAACCAAGAAAACAAATGGATGGAAGGTCAGAACTTGGAATTTATATCAAATAAACTCCAATTAGAACCTGGAAATGCAGCCCTTAAGATCCTTCAAATGGAGGGTCCATCTGTTGTGGCAATATATTTCTCCATAAGTGAAGAAGATGTTCAAAAGGTTATGACAAGCCCACTTCAAGGGATATGTACAGATGGAATTATTGGACCTCATCCACATCCAAGAGC
>Ga0208490_100710_pt1 | contig 17332 bp, 17 predicted proteins | sample SubbioAug_CSWold_FD_184818 | JGI IMG/M metagenome (GOLD analysis project Ga0208490, IMG submission 184818) | Serpentinite rock and fluid subsurface biosphere microbial communities from McLaughlin Reserve, California, USA - CR11Aug_CSWold (SPAdes) | ecosystem: Environmental > Terrestrial > Deep...
GCTCGTGGCCGCCGCCGACCCCTTCGCCGCGCTCGACATCGAGCTCGTGCTCGCCCAGGGCCGCGCCTGGGTGGTCCGGGATCGCCTGGTCGGGTCGCTGCCGGCGGGGCGCGTCGTGTCGCTGGTGCCCGTCCACGGCCCCGCGACCGTCTCGATCACCGGCGTGCGGTGGCCCCTCGACCGCTCCACCCTCAGCGCCGGCACCACCCGAGGCGTCAGCAACGAGGCCGTCGGCGGCCCGCTCGACGTGCGCGTCCACGACGGCGCCGTGCTCTGCATCACCCCCCGAACCGAGGAGAACCCGTGAACCGGACCCGACGACCCCTGATCGCCCTGCTGGCCGCCGCGCTGGTGGCCACGGCCTGCGGCGACGACGACGACGCCACCCCGGAGGCCGACGGCGGCGGCACCGACGGCGCCACCGTCACGCTGCTGACCCACGACAGCTTCGACGTGTCCGACGAGGTGCTGGACGCCTTCACCGAGGAGACCGGCATCACCGTCGAGCTGCTCCCGTCCGGCGATGCTGGCTCGATGCTGAACCAGGCGATCCTGACCAAGGGGTCCCCCCAGGGCGACGTCCTCTTCGGCGTCGACAGCACCTTCCTGTCGCGTGCCCTCGACGAGGACCTGTTCCTGGCGTACGAGTCGCCGGCGCTCGAGGGCGTCGACGAGTCGCTGGTGCTGGACCCCGAGCACCGGGTGACGCCGATCGACACCGGCGACGTCTGCCTCAACTACGACAAGGCCGGGCTCGCCGATGCCGGCCTCGAGCCGCCCGAGGACCTCGCCGACCTGGCCGACCCCGCCTACGACGGCACGCTCGTGGTCGAGAACCCGGCGACGTCGTCGCCGGGCCTGGCCTACCTGCTCGCCACCGTCGCCGAGTTCGGCGAGGACGGCTGGCAGGACCACTGGCGAGCCCTGCGGGCCAACGACGTCGAGGTGGCCGCCGGCTGGGAGGAGGCGTACTACGGCAGCTTCTCGGGCGCGGCGGGCAGCCCCGGCGACCGCCCCATCGTCGTCAGCTACGCATCGAGCCCGCCGGCCGAGGTGATCTTCGCCGAGGAGCCGCTGGACGAGGCGCCCACCGGCGTCGTCGAGGGCTCCTGCTACCGACAGATCGAGTTCGCCGGGATCCTCAGCGGGACCGAGGAGGAGGCGGCGGCCCAGCAGCTGGTCGACTTCCTGCTCTCGCCCACGTTCCAGGAGGACATCCCGCTGAACATGTTCGTCTACCCGGTGACCGACGTGGACCTCCCCGCCGAGTTCGTCGAGCACGGCGCCCAGCCCGAGGACCCGTACCTGCTCGACGCCGACGTGGTGGCCGCCAACCGCGACGCCTGGATCGAGGAGTGGACCGAGATCGTGCTGCGATGACCAGACGATGAGCACCGCCGCCCGCCCCCGACGCGGCCGGGCGCTCACCGGCGCCGCGTTCGTGGTGCCGATCGCGTTCCTCGGCGTGTTCTTCGCCGTGCCGGTGGCGACCCTGATCGCCACCGGCCTCCGGGCGGGTGGACGGTGGGAGCTCGGCACCGTCGGCGAGGTCCTGACCTCGCCCAGCACGCGATCGGTGGCGTGGTTCACCCTGTGGCAGGCGGTGCTGTCCACCGTGGCCACCGTGGTCGCCGCCCTGCCTGCCGCGTGGCTGATCGGGCGCATCCGGTTCCCGGGCCGCTCGGTGTTCGTCGCCGCCCTCATCGTGCCCTTCGTGCTGCCCACCGTCGTGGTCGGCACGGCGTTCCTCGCCGTGCTCGGTCCCGACGGCCCGGTCGCCGCCGTCGGGTCCGTGATCGGCGTGGACGTCGACCTGCGCCGCACGGCCACCGCCGTGGTGATCGCCCACGTGTTCTTCAACTACGCCGTGGTGGCCCGCACGGTCGGGGCGGCGTGGATGGCCGTCGACCCCTCGGCCGAGGCCGCGGCTCGCACCCTCGGCGCCGACCGCTGGACCGCCTTCCGCCTCGTCACCCTGCCCCAGCTGCGCCCGGCACTGGCCGGCGCAGCGTCGATCGTGTTCCTGTTCACCTTCACCTCCTTCGGGGTGGTCAAGATCCTGGGCGGGCCCCGCATCGCCACCATCGAGGTCGAGATCCACCGCCTGACCACCCAGCTGCTCGACCTGCGCACGGCGTCGGTGCTGTCGCTGCTGCAGCTCGCCGCCGTGATCGCGGCGCTGGCGCTGTACCGCCGGGCCGGGGTCCGGAGGGGGACCGCCCGAGCCCGGGCCGGGCGCTCCGTCCTGCACCGGCCCGCCGGCGGAGAGCGGTGGGTGGCGGCGTCGACGATCACGTCCGCCGCCCTGCTCGTCGGGGTCCCCCTCGCCACGCTCGTCTGGCGCTCCGTGGACACCGCCGGCGGACCGGGGTTCGGCTACTACCGGGCACTGGGGTCCACCGGGCGGGGCAGCGCCCTGTTCGTCCCGCCGGTCGAGGCCGTCCGCAACTCCCTGCTCATCGGCGCCGCCGCGGCCACGACCGCGCTCGTCGTCGGCGGCCTCGCCGCGGTCGGGCTGCACCGGCTCGGCGGCCGGGCCCGCGGCCTCGCGGACTCGTCCCTGATGCTGCCGCTCGGCGTCAGCGCGGTGACGGTCGGCTTCGGGTTCCTCATCGCTCTCGACGAGCCGCCGCTCGACCTGCGCACGTCCCCGGTGCTGATCCCGGCGGCGCAGGCCGTGATCGCCATCCCGTTCGTGGTGCGCACCCTGCTCCCCGCCCTCGACGCCGTCCCGGAGCGCCTGCGGGAGGCCGCCGCCGTCCTCGGCGCGCCGCCGCGGCGGGTGTGGCGGGAGGTCGATGCCCGCCTGCTGCGCCGACCTGCCCTCGGGGCGCTCGGCTTCGCCTACGCCATCTCCCTCGGGGAGTTCGGGGCCACGGTGTTCATCGCCCGGGCCGACGCACCGACCGTGCCCGTGGCCATCTTCCGGGCGCTGTCCCAACCCGGGGCGCTGAACGTGGGCCAGGCCATGGCGCTGAGCACGATCCTGCTCACCCTCACGGCGGCGGTGATGCTGCTCGTCGATCGCGTCGGCGACGCTCGCGTCGGGGGCTTCTGAGGTGTCGTCCCTCGAGGTGCACGGCGTCTCCAAGGCGTTCGGGGACCACGCCGTGCTGCGCGGCGTCGACCTCGACGTCGACGACGGCTCGACGCTCGCGCTGCTCGGCCCGTCCGGGAGCGGGAAGTCCACCCTCCTGCGCATCGTCGCCGGCCTCGAGCACCCCGACGCCGGCTCGGTCCTCCTGGCCGGGGAGGACGTGACGGGTCGGCCCGCCCACCGCCGGGGCGTCGGGGTGGTGTTCCAGGACCAGGCCCTGTTCCCCCACCTCGACGTGGCCGGGAACGTGGGCTTCGGGCTGCGCATGGCGGGCGTCGGCTCCGGCGAGCGGGCGCGGCGCGTGTCCGACGCGCTGGAGCTCGTCGGGCTGCCCGGCTACGAGCGCCGCGACCCGGCCACGCTCTCGGGCGGCGAGGCGCAACGGGTGGCCCTGGCCCGTGCCGTGGCGCCGCGGCCGGCCGTGGTCCTGCTCGACGAGCCCTTCGCCGCGCTGGACCAGCTCCTGCGCGAGCGGCTGCTCGTGGAGCTGCGCGCCCTCTTCGACGAGCTGGACGTCACCGTCGTCGCCGTGACCCACGACCCGACCGAGGCCGCGGCGCTCGGCGATCGGATCGCCGTGCTCCTCGACGGCCGGATCGCCCAGGTCGGCGCGTCGGGCGAGGTCATCGCGTCGCCCGTGTCGGCGGCGGTCGCCGGCCTCGTGGGCCAGCGCAACGTGCTGGCCGGTCGGGTCGTGCCCGACGGCGTGGAGACCGGCCTCGGCTTCCTGGGCGCCGCGGCCGCCGGTGCGAGCGGCGAGGTCGACGTCCTGGTGCCGCCCACCGCACTGGTGCCGACTGCCGACGGTCCGGTCCGCGGTGTCGTGCGTGGGCTGCTCTACCGGAGCGGCACGCCCGTCGCCGTCGTCGACGCCGAGGGGGTCACCCTCGACGTGCTGGCCGAGGCGCACTGGGCGGTCGGCGACGAGGTGCGCCTGGCCGTCGACCCCGCCGGCGTCCACGTGATGGGCCGCTGAGGTCCGATCAGTGCAGGTGGACGGTGCCGTCGTCGTCCAGGCGCCAGTACGGGTTGTGGGCCACCTCCCACGGGTGGCCGTCGGGATCGATGAAGATCCCCGTGTAGCCGCCCCAGGACGCCGTGCCCCCGGGCCGGGCGACGGTCCCGCCCGCAGCGTCGGCCTGGGCGAGCACCGCGTCGACCTCCGCCGGGGAGCCGACGTTGTGCGCCAGCGTCACGCCGCCCCACCCGCCGGGATCGGCGACCTCGCTGTCGTGGGCCAGCAGCTCCCGGCTCCACAGGGCCAGGACCAGCCCGCCGGCCTGGAAGAACACGACCTCGTCGTCGGGGGACTCGCCGGACCAGCCGAGGGCCTCGTAGAACCGTCGGGCCCGCTCGATGTCCTGCACGCCGAGGGTGATGGCCGAGATGCGCGGTTCCATCAGACCTGGGACCGCCCGCGCTCGGTGACGGCCTTGCGCCGCGCCTCGAGGTCGGCGCCGTCGCGGCCACCCGCCTGCCACTCACCGGCCACCCGCCCCTCGAGCGCCCAGGCCTCGCCCCGGGTGACGAGCGCGCCCTCCTCGTAGGTCTGCAGCATCCGGCGGACGCCCGCCTGGTCGTTGGTGGCGATGTCGGCGGCGAGCTGCTGGGCGAAGGGCACGAGCTCGTCGTGGGGCACCACGTGGTTGACCAGGCCCCAGGCGAGCGCGGTGGGTGCATCGAGGAAGTTGCCGGTGGTCGACAGCTCCTTGGCCCGGCGGAAGCCGACGGCCTCGGGCAGCAGGACCGTGAGGCCCCAGCCCGGCATGATGCCCATCCGGGCGTGGGTGTCGGCGAACGCGGCCCGCTCGGATGCGACCAGGAAGTCGCAGGCCAGGGCGACCTCGAAGCCACCGGTCACGGCGACCCCGTTGATCGCCCCGATCACGGGCGTCTCCATCGGCGGGATGGGTCCGCGCCCGGTGGCGGTGTCGCCGGTGGCGCCGGTCTCGCCCAGTGCGGCCCCGGCGGTCGACGCCAGCTCCTTGAGGTCGAGGCCGGCGCAGAAGGCGGGGTCGGCGCCGGTGAGCACGATCGCTGCCACCGACACATCCGCTTCCAGCTCCGACATGGCCTGCCAGAGGGCCTTGCGCAGCTCCTGGCTGAGGGCGTTGCGGGCGTCGGGGCGGTTGAGGGTGACGGTGGCGACGGCGTCGTTGCGCTCGACGAGGACGACGGATTCGGACATGGTTGGCTCCCTGGTCGGGTCAGTGGACGTCGTGGTAGGCGAGGGGCAGGTCGCCGAGGCGGACGAGCATCGACGCGATCCACCCGCCGAGGGCGGAGAAGTGGTCGTCGAGGATGGCGCCGTCGCCGAGGGCCTTGTCGCCCAGCTCGTAGGTGCCCTCGTAGGCCAGCTCCACCGCGTGGCTCACCGGCTCCAGTTGGGCGGTGTAGACGGTCTCCACGGTCGGGGCGGTGCGGTGCAGCTGGTCCGGGCCGACCCACGGGCTGTGCTCGGGCAGCACGCCGGTGACCTGGTCGGGCGTCGGTGGTGCCACGAGGCGCTGCAGGCGGAGCACGATGCTGATCTCGATGCGGGGGTCGTCGTCGGGTTCCTCGTTGCGCAGCCACGACCGGAACGCCGACTGCGACCACGTCGGCCAGTCCAGCGTGATGTCGGCCCGCACCCGCGGCGGGTTGCCCTCGCCGGGCAGCCCGTAGGACGTCTCCCACGTGGTGTCGCCGAGCAGCACGTCGACCTGGAACCGCTCCTCGGCGGTCATGCGCTCGAGCATCGCCGCCTCGAGGGCGTCGCGCAGGGCACCGATCGCGTCGGTGAAGACGTGGTCCAACATGGGTCGGCGACTCTAGGGCGCGGCCCGGCGGTGCTCTGCGGCAGACTCCGCCGCGTGGAGCGACGCGACGAGCCGATCCGTGCCGCCGTCGTCGGCCTCGGCATCGGGCAGATGCACGTCTGGTCGATGCGACGGATGAAGGACCGCTACACCGTCGCCGCGGTCTGCGACCTCGACCGGGCCAAGGCCGAGGCGGCCGCCGAGCGCACCGGGGCCGACATCGCCTCCTTCGAGGAGGTGATCGCCCGGGACGACATCGACCTGGTCGACCTGTGCACCCCGCCCTCGCTGCACCTCGAGCAGATCACCGCCGCGCTGCGCGCCGGCAAGGACGTGGTCTGCGAGAAGCCCCTCGTCGCGTCCCTCGCCCACGTCGACCAGCTGGCCGAGGTCGAGGCCGAGTCGCCCGGCTCGCTCATGCCGGTGTTCCAGTACCGGTTCGGCAACGGCCTGCAGAAGGTGAAGGCCCTCGTCGATGCCGGCGTGGCGGGTCGGCACCACACCTCGACCATGGAGGTGGCCTGGCGGCGCCGGGCCGACTACTACGCCGTGCCGTGGCGGGGCCGCTGGGAGACCGAGCTCGGCGGGGTGCTGCTCAGCCAGGCCATCCACGCCCTCGACATGCTCACCTACATCGCCGGGCCGCCCACCCGGGTGTTCTGCCGCACCACCACCCGGGTGAACGACATCGAGGTCGAGGACTGCGCCAGCGCCAGCCTCGAGCTGGCCGACGGCTCCCTCGCCACCGCCTCGGCCACCCTGGGCTCACCCCAGGAGATCACCCGCCACCGGTTCAACACCGCGGGCTTCTCGGCCGAGAGCGGCACCGCGGCCTACGAGTCGTCCTCGGACCCGTGGGAGATCACGCCCGACGGGCCCGAGGCGGAAGCGGCCATCGAGGAGGTCATCGGTTCCTGGGTCGAGCGACCCGAGGGGTGGTGGGGCCAGCTCGAGCGCTTCGCCGACGCCCGGGCCACGGGGGACCCGCCCCCCGTCACCCTCGCCGACGCCCGGGCCAGCCTCGAGCTGATCACCGCGCTCTACGCCTCGTCCCGCAGCGGGACCGACGTCGCGCTGCCGATCGAACCCGACCACCCGCTGTACCGAGGATGGCTGCCGTGAGCGAGCTGTGGACCTACAACGCCGACCACCGCAAGCGCCCCAACGTGCACCCGCTCCGGGCACCCTCCGGCGCCGTGCTCACCCGCGACGCCCCCGACGACCACCCGTGGCACCACGCCCTCTGGTTCACGATCAAGTACGTGAACGGCGAGAACTTCTGGGAGGAGTACGACGCGTACGGGGTGCTCCGCCACGTCGGCCCCACCACGGTCCACTGGATCCGGCCCGACCGCGAGACGGTCGCCATCGTCGACGAGCGCACGCTGACCCACGTCGACCTCGGCGGCGGTGCCTACGCCATCGACTGGTCCATCGACCTCACCCCCCAGAGCGACGTGGTGCTCGACCGCACCGAGTTCACGACGTGGGGCGGCTACGGCGGCCTGGCGCTGCGGGGCCGGGCCGACTGGACCGACACGCGGCTGCTCCTCGACGACGGCTCCGAGCACGAGCGGGTCCTCGGCACGCCGTCGACCTGGTGCGACCTGAGCGGACACGTCGACGGCGTCGAGGCGGGCGTCCTGGTGCTCGACCACCCGTCGAACCCCCGCCACGCCGTGCCGTGGTACGGGTCGACGCGGGCCGCCACGTACGGCGACGAGGGGTGGTCCAACTTCCTCAACGCCGCGTTCCTGTGGGACGCGCCGCTGGACGCGCCGGCGGGCGTGGCGCTGCCCTTCCGGTACCGGGTGGTCGTGCACGACGGGTCGTGGGGCACCGACCGCTGCCACGGGGCCTGGGAGGACTGGGTTGGCTGAGCGACCGCCGCTGCCCGGGGCCATCGGCGTCTCGCACCTGCGCGTCTACGACACCGAGGCCCCCGACGGCCTCGCCGGGGGCACACCGCACCTGCACACGCTCTGCACCGAGGCGTACTCCGTCGTGGCCGGCCGCGGTCGCGTCCAGACGCTGACGGCCGCCGGCTTCGAGGAGGTGCCGCTCGAGCCGGGCGCGCTGGTCTGGTTCACGCCGGGCACCATCCACCGCCTGGTGAACGACGGCGACCTCGAGATCAACGTGGTGATGCAGAACGCCGGGCTGCCCGAGGCGGGCGACATGGTGATCACCCTGCCGAGCGACGTCGTCGCCGACGACGACGCCTACCGCGCGGCGGCGACCCTGCCGCCGGAGGAGGCCACCACCGCCGGCTCGGGCGACGCGGCCCGCCTGCGGCGCGACGCCGGCGTCCGGGGGTTCACCGCCCTCCGGGACGCGGCCGCCGCGGGCGACCTCGGACCGCTCCTGGCGTTCCACCGGGCGGCTCGACGCATCGTCGCGCCCCACCTCGACCGCTTCGCCGAGGTCTGGCGCGCCGGCCCGGCCCGGGTCGCCGCCGAGACCGGCGAGCTGCTCGAGGCCATGCGGGACGGATCCGTCGACCACCTCCGGGCGGCGTCCGTGCACCGGCTCCCGCCACCGGGACCCGAGCGGCGGATGGGCTGCTGCGGGACGCTCGGGACCTACCTGCCCTGAACCGGCCCGCCGTCAGGTGCGGGGTTCGCCGTCGGCGTCGAGGCCGCAGACGTCTCGCCAGCCGGCCGGCAGGCGTCCCGGCGCCAGCGCGCCGGCCTCGACCAGGGTGGCCAGGACGTTGCGCATCGCCTCGTGCAGGAGCGCCTGGCGGGCCGGCAGCTCCTGCACGGCCTCCCACGTCTCCCGGCCGGGGAGCCCGACGGTCTCGTACACGCCCGGGCCGACGAGGAAGCGGAACATGTCCTTCACCACCCAGGGAGCGACGTTGCGCACCGCGACGCGGTCGATGACGTTCGCCTGCGCCCACACCTCGGGGAGTACCGCCCTGGCGTAGGAGAGGTGTCGCGCCTCCTCGGCCCGGTGGTAGCGGTTGACCTCGGCGAGGAACGGATCGGTGTCCGGGTGCTCGACGGAGCGCTTCTGGAGCAGGTCGGGGATCTCCTCACCGGCCAGCACGAGCGTGTGGAACAGGGCGGGCAGCGAGATGATCAGGTGCGGGCCGACCGCCTCGAGCACCCGGTCGACCAGGCCGATCTCGCGCCGCACGGCCGTGGGCTCGAGCTGCTGGACGAGACGCTGGAAGATGCGCTGGTGGCGCGTCTCCTCGCCGATCTCGTGGAGCAGGAACGTGATGCGCGGGTCGGTCACGTCGTCGCTCTTGGCGATCTGCATGGCGAACCCGGCTTCGAGGATCGCCTCGAACAGGATCCCCGACCGCAGGGATGCGGCGAGCTCCTCGCGCCCGAGCCGGATGCGCTGCTCCTCGCTGAGCTCGAGGTCGAGCCCGTGGATGCTGAGCAGCTCGTCGGGCAGCACGCGTCCCGGACCGAGCTCGCCCGGGAGGTCCTGGTCGGGCTCGATGACGCGGCGGACCGCCGCCTGGTTGAGCCGCTCGATGCGCGTGGTCGTCCCGATGGCCATCCCCGAAGTGTAACCACCAGTAACGACCGGTTCGACCCCTTTGCCCGGTCCGGCGCAGGAGTGACCTCGGCCCCTGCCCGAACCGGCCCCGTCGTGCGACAGTCCACCCATGGAGCGACGCCGACCCGGCCATGGGCGCTACGCCCACCCCGAGCGCGAGCAGCGGTGGCTGCTGGCCGACGTCCCGGACGGGGCCACGTCGTGGTCCGAGATCACCGACCGGTACCTGGAGGGCACCAACCTGCGCATCCGGCGGGTCGAGGGCGTCGACGGGGTCGTGCACAAGCTCACCCAGAAGATCCGTCCGGTGCCCGACGACCCCAGCCGGGTGATGCTGACCACCATGTACGTGCCGGACCACGAGGTGACGGCGCTGCTGGCGCTGCCGGGCCGCGAGCTGCGCAAGACCCGCCTGCGCGTCGACCTGGACGGCCGTCAGGTGGCGGCCGACGTGTTCCACGACCGGCTCGAGGGCCTGGTCCTGGCCGAGACCGAGCTCGGCATCCACGAGGCGCGCATCCCGATGCCCGCCTTCGCCTGCCTCGACGTCACCGATGACGACCGCTTCTCCGGCGGTTCGCTCGCGGCGGCGAGCGGCGAGGAGCTCCGGGGGCTGCTGGCCGAGGTCGAGGCGCTCGTCGCTACTCGACGTCGAGGGGCCGACAGCTCGCCGAGTCGGTGATCTCGGTCAGCACCGGCGCACCATCGCGCAGGAGCAGGTGGACGCAGCGACGGGCCAGGCCCCAGCTCGTCTCGTAGGCGAGGCTGATGCCCGTCGTGCCCACGATGGCACCGGCGAACGCCTCGCCGTGACCGAGGACGTCGTCCAGCGGCTCGCCCGACCCGTCCCACGACGAGCCGAGCTCGTCAGCGGCCAGCCCCGACACGTCACCGACCTGGCGGCCTGCACGCCGCAGGTCCTCGGCCATCTCGCCGGCCTGCTGGTCCACGTTGCGCTCCGACAGCCACGTGGTGGCGGTCACGGGCACGCCGACGGCCAGCACGACGGCGGCGAGGACCAGGCCGCGCCGGCGGCGTCCCTCGGCGTGCTCGTCCACGACGCCACGCTAGGCGCGGCCGCGAGGGTGCACGCCTCCACCATCCGGCGCTGTCCGGTCCAGACTGGGGGATGGCCAAGAACGTCCTGGGGACCGACCTGCAGCCGTGCTCGACCGACCCGATGACCGGGTTCTACCGGGACGGGTGCTGCAACACGGGTGGCGACGACGCCGGCGTGCACACGGTGTGCGCCGTGGTGACCGATGACTTCCTCGAGTTCTCCCGCGAGGCCGGCAACGACCTGTCGACCCCCATGCCCCAGTTCGGGTTCCCCGGCCTGCGCGACGGCGACCAGTGGTGCCTGTGCGCGCCCCGGTGGCAGGAGGCGTTCGAGGCCGGGAAGGCGCCCCGGGTGGTGCTGGAGGCCACGCACGTCCAGACGCTCGAGTGGTGCACGCTCGACGACCTGCGCGCCCACGCCATCGAACGGTGATGCGGTAGGTGCGCTTGACATCGCGCGCGACCCCGTGCTCTGTTAGGGGCCCTTAACTCAACAACCCGTGGTTGCTTACCCCCCTGAGGTCACCCCGATGAATCGCTTGTGGAAGCTCTTGGCCCTCCTGCTCGCGGCGACGCTCGTGCTCGCCGCCTGCGGAGACGACGACGACACCGCCGACGACTCGCCCGACGTCGGTTCCGACGACGACGGCACCGCCACCGAGGACGGCGCGGAGGAGGGCGGCAGCCTGGTCGTGTACTCGGGCCGCAGCGAGGAGCTGGTCGGCCCGCTCCTCGAGATGTTCGAGGAGGAGACCGGCATCACGGTCGAGGTCCGCTACGGCGACACCGCCGAGATGGCCGGCCTGATCCAGACCGAGGGCGACAACTCGCCTGCCGACCTCTACTACGGCCAGGACGCCGGTGCGCTCGGTGCGCTCTCGTCCGGCGGTCGCCTCGTCGAGCTCCCCGAGGAGCTGCTCGAGCAGGTGCCCGCCGCGCTGCGCTCGGACCAGGGCGAGTGGATCGGCCTCTCGGGCCGGGCCCGCGTCGCGGCCTACAACACCGAGGCCCTCTCCGAGGACGACCTCCCCGACTCGGTCCTGGACCTGACCGATCCGGAGTGGTCCGGCCGCATCGGCTGGGCGCCCACCAACGGCTCCTTCCAGGCCTTCGTCACCGGCCTGCGCGTCCTCGAGGGTGAGGACGGCGCCCGTGACTGGCTCGAGGGCATGGTGGCCAACGAGCCCCAGGCCTACGAGGGCAACAGCGCCGTCCTGGACGCCGTCGCGGCCGGCGAGGTCGAGGTCGGCCTCGTGAACCACTACTACCTGTACCAGTACCTGGTCGAGGACCCCGAGTTCCCCGTGGCGAACAAGCTCTTCGGCGGCGGCGACCCCGGCTCGCTCGTCAACGTCGCCGGTGCGGGCATCGTCGACACCTCGGACAACCAGGAGCAGGCCCTCGAGCTGCTGGAGTGGCTGCTCTCGGACACCGCCCAGGAGTACTTCGCCCAGGAGACCTACGAGATCCCCGTGGTCGACGGGGTGGAGCAGGCGGCCGAGGTCCCCGACCTCGACTCCCTCACGCTCCCCGAGATCGACCTCGACCGGCTCGAGGACCTCGAGGGCACGTTGGAGCTCTTGAACGAGGTCGGGGCACTCTAGGAGGGTGACCTCGACGCTGACGGACCCGGAGGCGGCGGCCACCGCCCCGGGTCCGTCGTCGCGTCCCCGGCGGGGGTCGCCCCTGCTCACGCTGCTCGGCGTCCTCGTGGCCGCGGGCGCGGCCCTGCCGCTGACCTACCTGGTCATCCGCGTCTCCGAGGTCGGGCTCGGGCAGGCGCTCGAGATCGCCACGTCCGACCGGGCCCTCGACCTCCTCCGCGACACGACCCTCCTGGCCGTGGCGGTCACCGCGGCGGCCATCGCGATCGCGGTGCCGCTGGCGTGGCTGACCACGCGGACCGACCTGCCCCTGCGGCGGACGATCGTGGTCATCACCGCGCTGCCCCTGGCCATCCCGACCTACGTGGGCGGCTACGCCTTCGTCAGCGCGCTCGGACCGAGGGGGCTGCTGCAGGAGCGGCTCGAGCCGCTCGGGGTGGACCGGCTCCCGTCGATCTACGGCTTCCGGGGCGCGTGGCTCGTGCTGACCCTGTTCACCTACCCCTACGTGCTGCTCACCGTCCGGTCGGCGCTGCGGCACCTCGACCCCAGCATCGAGGAGGCCAGCCGCACCCTGGGCCGCGGGCGGCTGCGCACGTTCGTGCGGGTCGTCCTGCCCCAGCTGCGCCCCTCGATCGCCGCGGGCGGCCTGCTGGTGGCGCTCTACACGTTGAGCGACTTCGGTGCGGTGTCCCTGCTGCGGTTCGACTCCTTCACGCGCGTCATCTTCACCCGCTACCGGGCCTCGCTCGACCTGTCGTCGGTGGCGGTGTACGGGTTGATGCTGGTGGCGCTCACCGTCGTCGTGCTCGCCGTCGAGCAGCGCACGCGGGGCACCGAGCAGTACCACCAGCTCCACGGCGGCACCGCCCGCGCCACCAGCGTCATCTCGCTGGGACGGTGGCGGTGGGTGGCCTTCGCTGCCTGCTCCGCCTTGGTCCTCGTCGCCCTCGTCCTGCCGATGGGCGTCATCTCGTTCTGGCTCGCCCGGGGGATCGAGGCCGGCGAGCCGCTGCGGCTGACCACCGAGCTCATCGGCAACAGCGTGCAGGCGTCCCTGCTCGGCGCCCTCTTCGCCACCGTGGCGGCATGGCCGGTGGCGGCGCTGTCCGTGCGACGGCCCGGCCGGATCGCCACGGCGGTCGAGGGGCTGTCCTGGTCCGGCTACGCGCTGCCCGGGGTGGTCGTCGCCCTGTCGCTCGTGTTCTTCGGAGCCCGCGTCGCCACCCCCCTGTACCAGACGATGTGGATGCTGACCTTCGCCTACGTGGTGCTGTTCCTGCCCCAGGCCATCGGCGCGCTGCGCTCGTCGATGCTGCAGGTGACGCCGTCGCTCGAGGAGGCCTCGCGGCTGCTCGGGGCCGGGCCCTTCACCACCTTCCGCCGGGTCGTGCTCCCGCTCGTCCGTTCCGGGGCGACGGCGGGCGCCCTGCTCGTGTTCCTGACCTGCATGAAGGAGCTGCCCGCCACGCTGCTGCTCGCCCCGACCGGGTACCGGACCCTGGCCACGCAGGTCTACAACGCCAGCGTGGAGGCCTTCTTCGCCCGAGCCGCCGCGCCCGCGCTGGCCCTGGTCGTGCTCTCGGCGCTCCCGATGGCGGCGCTCATCATCCGCGACAACGAGCGGAGCTGAGCCGGAGGGTCAGTCCTCGGCGCCGAAGGCGACCACGGGCTCGTCGGGGAGCTCGACCCGGACCTGGTCGCCGCGGTGCAGGTGCGGTGCACCGGCCCGGCGCGACCGCACCTCGGTGCCGTCGTCGAGCCGGGCGATGGTCACGTGGTCGTGGCCGTAGAACTCGATCAGCTCCACGGTGGCGCCGGCACCACGCTCGACGTCGGCGGGCAGCGTGCGCTCGAGGTGGACCTGCTCGGGGCGGAGCACCACCTCGACCGGTCCGACGCGAGGCGACCGCAGGCGGACCACGCCGAACGGGGTGCGCGCCCGGTGGCCGTCGGCGTCGCCAGGCACCAGGTTCGCCGCTCCCACGAACGACGCGATCCACCGGGTGGCGGGAGCGTCGTAGACCTCGGCCGGGGTCGCCTGCTGGGCGATGACGCCGTCGGACATCACCGCGACCTGGTCGCCGAGGACGAAGGCCTCCTCCTGGTCGTGGGTGACGAACACGGTGGTGACGCCCAGGTCCTGGAGCAGCGAGTGCACCTCGGTGCGCACCTGGACGCGCAGCGCCGTGTCGAGGTTGGAGAAGGGCTCGTCGAGCAGGATCGCCTGCGGGCGGGGGGCCAGCGCCCGGGCCAGGGCCACGCGCTGCTGCTGGCCGCCCGACAGCGTGGACGGCATGCGCGTGCCGTAGCCCCCGAGGCCCACCAGCTCCAGGCTCTCCTCGATCCGCCCGGATCGCCGCTGCTCGCGCGTGAGCCCGTACCCCACGTTGCGGCCGACCGTCATGTGGGGGAACAGGGCCCAGTCCTGGAACACCATCCCGATCCGCCGGCGCTCCGGCGGCACGTCGACGCGGGGCCCGTGCACCGTCGTCCCGGCGATGGCGATCGAGCCGGCGTCGGGCGTGGCCAGGCCGGCGATCGCCCGCAGCAGCGTGGTCTTGCCGCACCCCGACGGCCCGAGCAGGGCCATGGTGGAGCCCTGCGGGACGACCAGGTCGGCATCGCGCAGCACCTCGGTGTCGCCGAAGGACTTCCGCAGCCCGCGCACCTCGATGGCGGGGGCGTCGGCCCGCTGGCCGGTTCCGGGTCGGGATGCCGTCATGGCAGCGTTCGCCATGCTTGACATGCTACGTGCAGGGCACCCACATGCCCCCACCCGCTCAGGTGGCGTGCCGGATGGCGGACCACACCCGCTCGGCGGTGAGGGGCATGTCGATGTGGCGCACCCCGAGGTGCGACACGGCATCGACGACCGCGTTCTGCACCGCCGGCGTGGCGCCGATGGTCCCGGACTCGCCGATGCCCTTGGCGCCGAGGGGGTTGTGGGGCGTCGGGGTCTCGTGGGGCACCCGCTCGAACGACGGCAGCTCGGCCGCTGACGGGAACGCGTAGTCGGCGAAGGTCGTGGTGAGCGGGTTGCCCTCGTCGTCGTAGCGGACCTCCTCGAACAGCGCCTGGCCGACGCCGGCCGCCACACCGCCGTGGACCTGGCCGTCGACCAGCAGCGGGTTGACGATGGTGCCGGCGTCGTCGCAGGCGACGTGGCGCAGCAGGCGGACCTTGCCGGTGTCGGTGTCGACCTCGACCACGGCGACGTGGGCGCCGAAGGGGAACGTGGACCCGCCGGGTTCGAAGTCGGTCTCGGCGGCGAGCACCTCCATGCCCTGGCCGGGCGCGGCGGCGGCCAGCTCGGCCCACGACGTCGCCGTGACCGGCGTGCCGGCGACGGCGAACGTGCCGGCGGCGCGGTCGTGCACGATGTCGGACGGGTCGGCCTCGAGCAGCTCGGCGGCGAGCTCCCTGGCCCGCTCGACCACGAGCTCGGCGGCGGCCGCCGCGGCCGCCCCGCCGATCTGGAGCGACTTCGATCCGCCGGTGCCGCCCCCGCGCGGGACGTCGTCGGTGTCGCCGTGACGGACCTCGATGCGGTCGAAGGGGATGCCGGTGCGATCCGAGACGAGCATCGCCCAGGCGGTGTGGTGGCCCTGGCCGTGGGCGGACGAGCCGGTGCGGACGATGGCACCGCCGTCGGGCGTGATCTCGACCGAGCCGTACTCGCTCTGGCGCAGCACGTTGGTGATCTCGACGTAGGCCGACACGCCGATGCCGAGCTGGCACGGCCCGCCCTCGGCGCGGAGCTGGGCCTGCCGGGAACGCAGGTCCTCGTAGCCGGCGGCCGCCAGGACGGCGTCGAGCACGGCGGGGTAGTCGCCGCTGTCGTAGCTGCCGCCGGTGGCGGTGCGCAGCGGGAAGGCGTCGGGCTGGAGCAGGTTCCTGCGTCGCACCTCCACGGGGTCCATGCCGATCTCGGCCGCGAACCGGTCGACCATGCGCTCGATGGCGGCGGCTGCCTCGGGACGGCCGGCGCCGCGGTAGGCGCCGACGGTGGAGGTGTTGGTGACGACCGAGCGGATGCGCACCCGCACGTCGTCGATGGCGTAGCAGCCGGGCGCCATCATGCGGGTCATGTAGGGCAGCACGCAGCCGGTGCCGGCGTAGGCGCCGCCCTCCTGGATCACGTCGAGGCGGTAGCCGGTGATGGTGCCGTCGCGGGTGCCGGCGAGGCTGGCGTGCTGCACCTGGCCCCGGCCCTGGACCATGCCGACCATGTTCTCCGAGCGGGTCTCGGACCAGCGGACGGGCCGGTCGAGGCGACGGGCGAGCCAGGTGACGACCAGCTCCTCGGGCGTGGTGCCGTGCTTGGCGCCGAACCCGCCGCCGACGTCGGGGGTGATCACGTGCACCTGCGACGGGTCGAGGCCGAACAGGCTCGCCAGCTCGTCGCGGGTGCCGTGGGCGCCCTGGGTGCAGGACCACTGGGTGAGCCGATCGCCCTCCCAGCGGGCGGCGACGACGCGGCCCTCGAGCGGCACCGCCGCCATGCGCTGGTTCACCAGCCGCTCGGACACCACGACCACGCCGTCGCCCTCGAGCTGGTCGGGGCCGACCGGATCGCCCTGGTCGAGCACGACGTTGGTGCCGAGGTCGGGGTGGAGGACCACCTCGTCCCGGGCGGCGGCCTCGGGGTCGAGGATCGGCTCGATCGGCTCGACGTCGGCCCACACGGCCTCGGCGGCGTCGACGGCCTGGGCCTTGGTCTCGGCCACGACGACGGCGATGGGCTCGCCGACGTAGCGGACCCGGTCGACGGCGAGCACCGGCTGGGACACGGTGTGGGCGAGCAGCGGGCTGGAGGTGAGCGGGCCGATGTCGAGGTCGGCGCCGGTGAACACGCCCACCACGCCGGGCATCGCCGCGGCGTCGGAGGTGTCGATCGACTCGATCGTGCCGTGGGCGGTGAAGGCGCGGACGAAGGCCACGTGCAGCGCGTCGGTGGGGGCGACGTTGTCGATGTAGGTGCCCCGCCCGCGCAGCAGGGCCGGGTCCTCGATGCGCTGCACCCTCGTACCGAGGATGCTCCCGCCCGCGGCCGGCTGCTCCGTGTCCATCCCCGTGACCGTCATGGCCGCGGTTCTAGACGACGCGACCCCTACCGGGTGATCGGCTTGTACTTGATGCGGTGCGGCTCGGTGGCCTCGGCGCCGAACTCCTTGCGGCGCCACTCCTCGTACTCGGTGAAGTTGCCCTCGAACCAGCGCACCTGGCTCTCGCCCTCGAAGGCGAGGATGTGGGTG
>Ga0208490_100711_pt1 | contig 17196 bp, 15 predicted proteins | sample SubbioAug_CSWold_FD_184818 | JGI IMG/M metagenome (GOLD analysis project Ga0208490, IMG submission 184818) | Serpentinite rock and fluid subsurface biosphere microbial communities from McLaughlin Reserve, California, USA - CR11Aug_CSWold (SPAdes) | ecosystem: Environmental > Terrestrial > Deep...
CGGGGGCGCACCCCTACCCGCAGCCGATCACGTCCTCACCGGACGTGTCGCCGCCATCCTCACCAGACGTGGCGCCTTACAGCGGGCGCATCTCCATCATCGCTGACTGTGAGCCGGATCAACAGACCTGACCGGTAGGCGCGTCGCCATGTGCCGGCGGCGGTGACCCCGGCTCGTGCGTGGTGTGGCAGCCATGATCGAAGTGCTCACCTCGATGATTTCCTGCATCGCACCAATGGATGGGTGACCTTGTCATCGCACCGACCTCGATGATCACGCCTCGAGATAGGTGCCGGCCCAGGGGCTCGCGGCATCTCGAATGCTGTTCAACTCTTCCTCGATCGGCTGGAGTTCGAAAGATTGGCCCATGAAGATTACGGAGAACGTGTCCTCGACGAACGTTCGAATCGGTTGAGCATCGCTGCTCGCGAGCTCCGAGGAGTGGAGGATCTTGCTGTCCGAGAACGGCATGCCCGGGTGATCCGCCACCCAGGTCACGATCTTCTGGCCGAAGTGCTCGAAGCCGTCACGAAGCTCGCGGTTCTTGAGCGTCCATCCCCCATCGACCCCGAGCAGGGCTCTTAAGTCCTCGCAGTGGTCGCTGGAGTCACGGCCTGGCGGCCAGAGCAGCTTGCTCACGTTCGCCGCTGCGGATAGCAGTAGCTGCGTCCCAGCCCACACTCCGTGGACCCGGCGGTTCATCGACGGCTTCTCGACGAGGTCGCGCGCCACCTGGGCCTGGCTCCGTCGTTGTTGCTCGGGAGCTCGCCAGAGCAGTCCTTCGAGGACGCGATCCGGCTCGATCGGTGGCGGTGGCGTGTCGTCGATCCGGAGTGAGCGCCGGACCGTCCCCGCCGCCTCTACTCCGATGGCCGCCTGTTGCCAAGCCGCCAACTTCAGCATCTCCAGCAGCTGTGGCTCGGTTGACACCATGGCAGTTCCTGATATTCGCGCTAGCCGGGACCATGATGGTCACCTTGCCGCGGGCGCGCAGTCAGAGCAATGCCGGGACATCGGTGATCGGCGCGCTTGCGATCCACCCATCAAGTGCGGCCTCGACGCCTGGCTCTGGCTGAGACAACACGGACAACGTTCGCAGTCCAGCTCCGTGAGGGATACTCCATCGCGAGACTGGAGACAGGGTTCATGGATCCGACTCGGGAAGCCGGCGCGGAGCTTCTCGATGCAGCCGAATCCTTCTTTCGCCAAGGCCGGACGTCGGAGGCGGCCCGTGAGTTTCGCCGTGCCTTGGCGGCGATGCGGACGAGCAGGATGCCTGGGGCGTGTTGTGCTCCCTCGTGGGTCTGGTCGGTGTCGCTGACCCCGCCCTGGACAGCGGAGCGATGGCGGAGCTTCAGATCATCGTCGATGACTGGCCCGAGCCGTCACCATCGCTTGCTCGCGCACAGCTGAATCTCGGCCTGGCCCTGCATCGTGCCGGCGATCACGCTCAGGCCATCGATCCGTCTCACCGAGGCGGCGCGCGTCGCAGAGAGGGTCGCACAGCCTCATCCCGTGCCTCAACCGCGTCTGATGGCGCCCTTTGTTCGAAGCACGCTCGCACTCTCACGGCACTTGCTCATGACATGAGCTCAAGCTCACGCTCGACACCTAAGCGCACGTGATGCCCAGATGCAGCGTGAAGGCGCCTCACTCTTCTCCGATGTGATCCGTGCATCGAGGTCGTGACCGTTGATCAACCTCACTCGGGGGGCGTGGTCGCGCTCTGGGTGACGACGATCCTCGTGAGGGAGGCCAAGGGCTGCCACGCCGGGGACGTGCTTGTCACCGTTCCATCGTCCTCGAGTCGATGATGGGCCGCGCCCGAAAAGGTGTCGGGATCAAGAGGATGTAGGGCCCGGGGGTTGTGGTAGACGTCCAGTCCCTCTACCCACGACTCATCCTCGTCGTGCCCGATCCGGCGGACGAACGGGATCGGCTCCGATGCCCTTGGATCATGGTCGACGCGAACGCCCTCTTGGATCTGGATGACGTCAGGATCCCCGAACCCCGCCTGTTGGCCGATGCGGTTGAACTTCGAGATGGTGGCGCTGTTGTTGAACAGGACCGCGCTGACGTGCTCCGCTCCTTCGAGAGCGAAGAAGCCGGAGGAGACCTGCTTGCTGCCCCATAGAAGGACACCAGCGGGCTCAGGTCTGACGTCGAGGGATCCGTCGTCTTGTCGAATGGCCTGATGGCGGAATCCGTACAGGTAGATAGGCAGTGCCGACCTGGTCCACGTCATAGACATTGGTTCGTGGAAGTCTTGGATCGCGAACGCGAGTGGCCGTCCCGCCACATGAGGGAGGCCCCAGTACTGTTCGTCCAGCTTTTTCAACAGCGGGCCGGCGTAGCGGATCGCCAGGTAGTCACGGTAGGCGTCAGGGGAGTCCTCAGGGCTTGGCGGTGCCGCTCCGCCCTGCGAAGGGTTGATGGTCGTGGCCTCGATCGAGAACGGCACCGGGCCTGAAACCACGAAATCAGGTATATCGATCGTTGGGTCGACTATGTGCTCTGCCTCGTTCAGAAGGGCGAAGAGGTAGAGTTCCCAGAGTCGCGCGTCGAAGCCAGTCGTCTGGAACTGTTCCACGAAGTTGCCATCGGCATCGTGGTGCCACCGCATCATCGCCTCCACCAACCCTCTCGCCGGTGAATAGCCTCGACTCTCGGCGAGGTGGATGAATGCCGGGTTGAGCTTCGAGCGCCCGCGCACCGGCGAGAAGAAGTCGACTGCGATGCCGACCTCGCCGCCCTGCACCCGACGTTCGTCAAGCTCTGTCAGGACATCCGAGACAGTGTGCTCGGCGGCGGCACATGCGGCTTCCGGGGTTGAGAGGTAGTCGGTCTGGGCGACCCAGCGGTAGCGCTCCTTGAGATCGCGAGCGAGGATGGCGCACGAGTACTCGCCGTCCGTGTCCAGGAGCACGACCGCCAGGGTGCGTTCGAGGTCGTCGGCCAACCACCCGATCTCGGTTGCGAGGAGACGCGCTGCTGGATGCCGCGCGTATGAGGCGAGCGCGTCGAACCGCATTCTCGAGATCGCGTGGAGAGTCAACGTGTTACCTGGGGCTGTCCACGACCATGATGCCAGACACCCGCACCAGGCGGCGAGCCTTCATCGCTCAGCAGCGATGCGACCGCGCTCCAGGTCGGCCGCCCTTCGCCACTATCCCGCGACGCGAGTCTCTCCTGTGGCGTCGTCGACCTGACCGAGCAGTGCCGCAAAGACAGGGATCTCCGAAACCAGGCGCTGCCCCCGCTACCACGAAAGGGCCCTTCGGGGCCTCTTCGCATTTCATGGGTGCCGCACGGGTGCCATAGCTGTGAGATGACGGCCAGGCTCCGTGACGGGCTCGCTCGTGGCCTTTGTGCTCTTCCCGCGATTGTTCACACATCGGCTCAGGTACCTGTTTGACAAGTGACGGACACGGCTCCGGCTCCTCTGCGACTGGCTCCGGTAGCTGTGCGACCTCTCGGGCCGGCTCGTCTTCCTGGCAACCGGATCAGCTCCACGTCCCTCGCGCCCCACTAAGAGGGTGCGGGCGGCTACTAGATCCATGATGGCCACGGCTTACGCACCCCGCTTCGCGGCCGGTTCCCGGGAAGCCGGGCGGGTGCAAGCTCGCAGCCGGTAGTCGTAGCGCGGGTTTAGAGCACGCGTGTGAGCCGATCAGCAAGTCTTGCCTGGCTGCGGGACCTTGCTTCCTTTGCGGCCTGGAGCCGGTCACAGAGCCCGACCAGCTCGTCCACTGTCTCAACTATCCGGTTCTGTTCGGCAAGGGGTGGGATGGGTACGGGCATCCGGCGAACGGTCGCGACGTTGAGCTCCTGCTGGTTAGTCGTGCCGCTAGTGAGACGCTCCATGCGCGACTGCACGAACGTACTGGCGAGCCAAGTCCAGACGTATCGCGGGCTACAAGCGGCTAGTCGGACTACGGTCACATGCGAGTCGGCGACGATGCGATGGCTTAATCCACTGGGAAACAGCGCCACGCGCCCGACCGTACCCGTCCCGGTGGAGTTCCAGAGAAGATCGCCGGGTTGCAGGTAGCGCTCGACTCCATAGCCTTCAAGGCTGCTCTCGTCCACGTATCGAGCGGGACCCAAATCGAAGCCGGACCACTGGATGCACTTCTGAGAGATCACGGGGACGGAAGTCGGGCTCTTCGCGTACTTCGGTCCCTTGCCTCGCTGGATGTATGCGGCAACGTCTTCGAGTGTGGTCCATTGCCAGCTGGCAGGAAGGGAGAACTGCTCGATCGGTGATGCGTTGTCGACGGCAGTCAGCGCTCGCGGTTTCGGGACCAATTCCCGAGCGATCAGATCTTTTTTTCGCGCCTCGCTCAAGGCCAGAATGGTCGAAGCTGGCTCGTCGTGCTCGTTCTGCACGACTAGCCGTCCACTCACGGCAAGGTCGAGGACGAGCCTGTGAAGCTGGCGTGTACCGCCCGGTGCCTCGACGATGGCGGCAAAGTTGTCGAGAAGTAGATCGACATCCATCAGTCACGAACCAGAGCGTGGGTAAGAGCTTTGTACAGCGCTTCTTGGGCTGCGGCTACTTCGCTCTCGGAACTTGCGAAGGCATCCAGGAGGTCAGCCGCGTCCGCATATTCCTCGCCAGTCAAATTCGGGTTCGGAACGTCGAGGTCGTATCCACGAGCTGCGAGATCCGCTGCAGACACCTTCCAGGCGTATTCAGTCTCCTGGCGAGACGCCCACCAGGCCTTTTCGGGTTCGAACTCCTCGATCCGCATAGGCTTGGTTTTCGAGTAGCTCTTGTACCCGTCCGGATAAGGATGCTCGTAGTACCAAACCTCTTTTGTTGGTACGCCTTTTGTGAAGAACAGAATATTCGTCTTGATCGGTGTGTATGGCGAGAACACGCCCTTCGGTAGCCGGACGATCGTATGCAGGTTGAATTCCGCCAGTAGCCGCTCTTTAATGCGAGACTTGGTCTCTTCGCCAAAGAGCGTGCCGTCAGGCAGTACAACGGCAGCTCGTCCGCCGTCCTTCAGCAACTCCATCACGAGGACCAGGAAGAGATCCGCCGTCTCTCTGGTTCGGAACTCGGACGGGAAGTTGCGTTCGATCCCATCTTCCTCCGTGCCACCGAAAGGCGGATTCGTAACAATAACGTCGACTTGGTCCTTCGGGCCGTAGTCGCGCAGTGGTCGTGCGAGCGTGTTGTCGTGGCGGATCTGCGGAACCTCGATGCCGTGGACCATTAGGTTGGTTACGCAAAGCAGGTGGGGGAGCGCCTTCTTCTCAACTCCGCGGATACTGTTCTTTAGTTCGGTGAGCTTGGCCGGCGTGTCCGCCTGCATGCGCATCGCCTCGAATGCCGCGGTCAAGAAGCCGCCGGTGCCGCAGGCTGGGTCGAGCACGGTCTCGCCCAGCCGGGGAGCCACCATGTCGACAGCGAACTGCGTGGCCGCCCTGGGGGTGTAGAACTCGCCGGCGTTCCCCGCGCCCTGCAGGTCACGAAGGATCTGCTCGTAGATGTCCCCGAAGAGGTGACGCGTCTTCGACTCGTTGAAGTCGATGTCGTGGTTGATCCTGTTGATCACCTGACGCATCAACGTTCCGGACTTCATGTAGTTGTAGGCGTCCTCGAACACGCTGCGCAGCAGCTCAGCGCGGTGGCGGGCCTTGCCGCTGAACTCGGCGACGTTGAAGTCCTTGAGGGCTGGGAAGAGCGAGTTGTCGACTAGGTCGAGCAGATCGTCGCCAGTGGGAGCGCTGGTCCCCACGAGGTCCTCGTTTGCCCAGGCGTCCCACCGCAGGGCTGCCGGGACCGGGGAGGTGTAGTCGTCATCCGCGAGTTCGGTCTCAATCTCCAGGTCGCTGAAGATCTTGTAGAACAGCATCCAGCCGAGCTGGCCGATGCGCTGAGCATCGCCGTCCACGCCGGCATCCTTGCGCATGATGTCCTGAATGGACTTGATGGTGGTCGAGAGGGACACGAGGGCTCCGGGTCAGGCAGGTTCGTAGAGGGCGGCGTCGATCTCTCGCAGGGCGGCGAGGTACTGCGCCTTGCCACCGAATCTTCGTACGAGTTCGATCGGTGTGCCAAGTTCGGGGAAGGGGTCGAGCTTGAGCACCTCGATCTCGCCGAGAGACCCGAGGCCTTGGTCGGCGTACTTATCGAGTAGGGCCGCGAGCACCTCGCGGGCTTGCTCGCCGTACTTGGTGAATACGTCGCGTTTCCGGACGTTCTCCGCTCGCTCGCGGCGTGTGAGGGCGGGCCGATCGAAGGCGACATGACAGATGAGGTCAAAGGGATCCAGGTCCGCGCCGACGGTGTCCTCCAGCGCCTCGAGCAGCACACCACGCTCCAGCAGTTCCTCGACGATGGCCTGCTTGCGGTCCGCGGTGTTCCATCGCTTGAGAAACTCGTCCAGCGTGGAGAACTCCTCCTGGACGGTCCGGCGGGTGTAGTCCTTGAGTGATTCGGTCAGGAGTTTGCCGCCGCGGTCGTAGTACTGCACCCGCTCGGTAACGACGGTGAACTTCACGCCGCTGACGACGTAGACGTGGCGGTCGTTCTCGGCAACCTCCGCGTCATCCAGGACATGGTCGGGGTCCTCCAGGATCTCGCCGATCTCGTCCTCGATCGGTTGTTCGTCCTGCGTCACTTCCGGCGGGGTGACGTGGCCACCCTCGGCCGACTCGTAGATCTGAAGCGGTGGGCCATCCCAGTCCGGGTCGGCAAAGAGTTCGGTGGCCTTGCGAAAATCGAGGATTGTGAAGAAGTACTTGCCGTAGTCCGGCCGTAAACGCGTGCCTCGCCCGATGATCTGCTTGAACTCGGTGAGCGACCGGATGCGTTGGTCGAGGGCGATGACGTGGCAGGTCTGGGCATCGACGCCGGTGGTCATGAGCTTCGAGGTAGTCGCAATCACTGGGTACGGGCGCTTGGGATTGATGAAGTTGTCGAGCTCGGCCTTGCCCTCGTCGTTGTCACCGGTGATGCGCATGACGTAGCGGCGATCGACCTGTACGAGCGGCGTATTCTTCGGCACGTTGACCAGTGCCTGGCGCATCCGCTCTGCGTGATCGATGCTCTGACAGAACACGATCGTCTTGTTCATCGGGTCGGTGCCGTGCAGGAACGAGCTGATTCGTTCCGCTACGAGCTGGTCCCGCTGGGGAAACACGATGTCGCGGTCGAAGTCGGTGGCGTTGTAGATGCGATCGTCGATGACCTCGCCGCTGTCGTCGACCTGGCCAGTTTCGGGACGCCAGCCGAGCAGGTCGTGGTCGAGGTCGACACGCACGACCTTGTAGGGGGCGAGGAAGCCGTCCTCGATGCCCTGCTTCAGCGAGTACGAGTACACAGGATCGCCGAAGTAGTGGACGTTCGAGACGTACTTGGTTTCTTTCGGTGTTGCTGTCATGCCCAGCTGGATGGCGGAGTCGAAGTACTCAAGGATCTCTCGCCAGGCCGAGTCCTCGGCGGCTGAGCCGCGGTGGCACTCGTCGATCACGATCAAGTCGAAGAAGTCTCTTGGGAACTTGTCGTAGATCGGTTCCTTCTCCTCGGTTCCCATGACCGCCTGGTACAGCCCGAGGTAGATCTCATAGGAGGTATCGATCCTGCCCTGCTCGTCCACCAGTCTTCGGTTGAGCTTCTCCATCGCGCCACCGAAGGGCCGGAAGTCGTTCAGGATCGCTTGGTCGACTAGTACATTGCGGTCGGCGAGAAACAACACCCGCTTGGCCGTCTTGTTCTTCCACAATCGCCAGATGATGTTGAACGCCGTGTAGGTCTTGCCTGTCCCGGTGGCCATTACCAGCAGCAGGCGCTTCTGCCCCTTGGCAATGGCCTCGATGGTGCGGTTGATCGCAAGCTGCTGGTAGTAGCGAGCTTCCTTGCCCCCTGCCTCGGCATGGTTGGGGCTTGTGATGAGGGTTTCGTCGGACTCATCCAGTCCACGCCAGATGCGGTAGTGCGTCCACAGAGTGTCGGGCGATGGAAACTCGTCGAGCCGGAGGGTCTGCTCAGTCGGACCGACAGTGCCGGTGCGATCATGCATCAGGAAGCCGTCGCCGTTCGATGAGAAGACGAACGGGACGTCCAGAGCCTCTGCGTAGGCGAGCGCCTGCTGCATGCCCGAGCCGACTGAATGGTTGTTGTCCTTCGCTTCGATCAGCGCGATCGGCAGGTTTGGCCGATGGAAGAGCAGATAGTCGACGCGCTTGCGCCTGCCTCGCGCGACAAGCTTGCCCCGCACGATGATCTTGCCGTCGGTGAAGGCGTACTCGCGCCGCCACTGATTAGACACCCATCCAGCCTCCGTCACCGCAGGCGTGATGAAGCGATCGCAGATGTCCGATTCGCTCAACGACTTCTTCGTGGTCACCGGCCTCGCCCCTCCCCACAGGGCTCGTACCGTAGGCGAGACGATCGGGGCGTACCGGCAACACGTCTTGCCGCCGACGCACGGGATGCCCACGCTGTGGCACTCGTGGTGCAGCCCTCACCCGAGCAGTTCTACCGCCGTGACGAAGACTTCGCCTGTTCGAGAGGCGTGCTGGCGCTTACGCGGGAGGAGCTGCTGGAGGCCAGTGCGCCGATCGAGGATGCCGTCAGGACCATGGTCGGACGCGATCCCGAGAGCGCGGCGATGGGCGCTGCGCCTGAAACCGTCAATTGAGGTGCGGATCTCGTCGAGCAGCCGCATCGCGTGCTGCTGGTCGGGCGCCTCGGCCGCCGGGACGTGGTGGCCGAGGGTGCGTGACGAAAGGGGCGCATGGCCAGCCGCAGGGCCGTGAGGGCGTGTCGGCCGTCCGCGTAGGGTTCAGCGTGGCTCTGTGTCGGTGGCCGAAGCCGGGGATGGAGAAGTCGCCGAGTTCGACCGTTCCGTTCGGGTGTCGGGCCTCGCGCTAGCGGATAGGGCCTCGATGGCCTCCAGCAGGGCGTTCCGGTCTGGATCGCGAACGAGCTCCGGCAGGAAGATGGACGGATACTTCTGGTAGTTCGCCTGGCGGGCTTCCTGCAGCCGCTGCGCGTAGGCAGAGACTTGCTCGGCCGTGCGCATCAGGAGTTCAACCGTGTCCGCCCCGAATCGTTGTGCGATGTCGGCGACGTAGAGGTAGAGGTACGGCTCCGAATCGGGCGCTTGAGTGTTGAGGCTCAAGTTCCAGACCGGCCGCGGCGTGCCTTCGATCGGGTACCAGCCGGTGACGCCCGGTGAGGCCCCTTTGCCCCAGCTGAGCTTCTCGCCGTGGTCGTCGACGTGAGCCAGCAGCGCTTCGACGTACCGGAGTTCCTCCTCACTGCAGCGGCCCCTTGCCTCTTCGAGAAAGCTCGCACGGTTCCAGTACTGGGTGGAGAGCGGCTCCTTCTGCTCGATTGCCCGGGTCGTGCGACCGATCACCTGCGGGACGTAGGCGACGTGGCCGTCAGCCACGAACTGCTTCACCTCGACGCCGAGCACCTCGGCCGGTGACATCTGTTCGTTGAGGAATTCGATTATCCGGACCAGGGGCTGTGGCAGCGTGTCAGCAAGGAAAACGAGCCGGATTCGACCCGCCGAGAGGTTCGTCTCGAGTCGCTTCCAGAATTCGGTGCTGTCGCTCACGCCGAGACGCTCTTGAAGGACGCGCTCTTCACCCGGCGCCGTGACGCCCCCGTCTGTTGCTACCCGCTGTTCTGTGAGGGTGGCCAGGAACGCATCGCGAATCCGCTCTGCGTCCCACTCGGCGAGACCGTTCGCTGCATAGTCGAGCATCTGGCCGAGAACCTCCCGGCGTAGCCGCGTATCCGTCGATCGCTTGACTTCGACGAGGATGGGGACTGCCTCTGCGTCAAGGAAGAGGTGGTCCAGACTGAGCTGAGTGCCTGGGATCCCCATCTCCCACTTCACGAGGACCAGGCCGGAGCTGTCGCCACTCGTTGAGACGCCCGCAATGACCGCCGGGTGCTTCGCGAGGGCTTCCTGTAGGACAGCTTCGTTCTCGTATTGCCTCTCTGAGAGAAGCACGAGTTGATTCGCAACTTGGAGGAAGATGCCTTCGTTCACGTCAAGCTCCTAGCTGCGCCTACGGATAGCTCATCCGGCTTCGGGGTCGCGGTCGACAACGTAGATCTGCCGCATCGGGAGCAGGCGTTGCCAGGCCGGGGCAAGGCGGTCGTAGTGAGTGAAGATCAGCTGCACGAGGTCCGGGCCGGACAACAGGCGCAGGTCTTGGCGCGTGCGCTCGATGTGCCGTGCGTCGGACGAGAAGGCGCCTAGCGTCACGAAGAGCCCGAGTTCATTTCCCCCGGGAGCTAGTGCGCCGGTCAGTTGCTGGACGCTGGGGCCACCCTGCGTGGACAGCGTCCGCTTGCACTGCACCTTGATGATGGGTGGCTCCAAGCCCAGCGGGTCTTTGTGAGCGACGACATCGATGCCACCATCACCGCCTGCGCTGGTGACCCTCGTCTTGTAGCCCATGGCGTGGAGCAGGTCGGCCGTGAAGTACTCGAACTCGTGGCCCGATAGCTCTTCCATCAAGGTCTGGATGATGTAGTCCCGTGTCCACTCTTCGATCCGCGCCGCGTTGGGCTCGTCCTCAGCGACTTCTGCCTCATCCGTCGGCGCGAGGGGCGCCGCGGATGACGCACTCGCGGTGCCGACACCGAGGAACCGCAGGAATTCCTGGGCGTGTCGCTTCACGGTGAAGAGGGTGACCGCCGATCCGACTTCGTAGAGGGCAGGCTGACTGAACTGCTGGCGCGGGATCCCGGTTCGCAACCATTCGACAGTTCGCCGGTGGCGATGCGTTTCTGCAGCTGCCTCCCAGTGGTACTGGCCGGTGAAGCGGCCGAACGCGAGCGTGGAGTCGGGCTTGTGGGGGTAGACCACGTAGTCCCCGACGGCAATCTCATGGACGAATCGGTAGAGGACGCCAGCAGCGACCGGTACCGCGCCCTCCTTGTAGTCCGGGTAAGCCTCACGGAACGCCGCTTTGTAGGCGTCACGAGACTTCTCGAACCGGGCGAGATCACCGAGCTCATCCCAGCCGACGGAGACGAACCCGTTCTCGACGAGTTGGAGTTCCGGATGGTCGTTGTGGATGCCCCAGAGTCGGTTCGCCACGCGCGCTCCTGTCCTTGTTTCGAACCCTAGGCAGTGGCGCCGCCCGGTGCGCCCGGGTCGCGGGACGTCAGAAACGAATCCGGCGCAGACGTCCACAATGTGGGCTACGCCGCGAGGCGTGCGTAGGGTTCCCTCAGTCATCGAGAGGGGCGGCCGTGCGTATTGGCCTCGTCGGCTGTGTGAAGACCAAGCTGGCTGAGCCGGCGCCAGCCGCTGAGCTGTACGTCTCCGACCTCTTCCGGGGAAGGCGTCGTGTTGTCGAGACGACGTGCGATCGCTGGTTCATTCTCTCGGCGATGCATGGGCTTGTTGCTCCGGAGACCGTGCTCGACCCCTACGACGCCGCCATGTCCGAGCTCGGACGGGTGCGCCGACGGTGGTGGTCCGTCGGCGTGATTCAGTCACTTGAGCAGGAGCTCGGCGGGCTCGACGGCCACTTCTTCGAAATTCACGCCGGAGCCGATTACGTCGACTTCGGTCTGCAGCGGGGACTCGAGAGAGCGGGCGCTCGGGTCGAGCGGCCCGTCGAAGGGCTGTCACTCGGCGAGCAGCTGGCTTGGTACCAGCGTGGGAGTCGGAGATTGGCGGCGTCTACCCCGGTGCGGGCAGATGCCGTGTCTGGCTCGCGAGCACGGGGACGATATGGCCCGCTGGCGGACTACCTGGCCAGTCGTAGCGATCGCTCCCTCACACTCCGTTTCGGAGACATCGAGCAGATCATCAGCGGCGCGCTACCGCGCTCCGCCCACGATCACCGGCCGTGGTGGGCCAACAGTGGGAACACGCAGGCGCAGGGCTGGCTGCGTGCCGGGTACGAGGTGGACACCGTCGACCTCCGCGGCGAGTGGGTGCGCTTCCGCAAGGTCGGTGCGTGAGCGAAGCCCGCCGGTCCAGCGTCGATGCGGTGTACGCGTCCGTCGACGAGCTGCGTCGCCGCCTCGGTGGGCCTCGACGGCTGGCTGATGCGACCGCCCGTACCGGTTGGCCTCGCCACGGCGTGTATCTGTTCTTTGAGCCGGGCGAGGTTCGCGAGGACGGAGTGACGCCGCGAATCGTCCGCGTGGGCACGCACGCGCTCACCGAAACCTCGAGGACGACGCTGTGGCGACGACTCGCGCAACACCGTGGCGCGGTCGGGGGATCCAACCCCGGCGGCGGCAACCACCGCGGATCGATTTTCCGACTCCACGTCGGTACCGCGCTGATCGCCAGGGATGGGTGGCACGATGTCGCGCGTACTTGGGGCCGCGGCGGCAGCGCCTCCCGGGACGTACGCGCCACGGAGGTCGAGCTGGAGCGGGCGGTGAGTCGAACCATCGGCGCCATGCCGCTGCTCTGGCTCGATGCCCCGGACCGCCGTGCCCGTGGTCTCATCGAACGGGACCTGATCGCGCTGCTGTCGAACTACGACCGGGATCCGATCGACCCGCCATCGCCCGGCTGGCTGGGGCACCACGCCGACCGCGAGGCCATCCGCCGGTCAGGCATGTGGAACGTCAACCACGTCCGCGACCAGGTGGACGGTGAGGGTCTACGGCTGTTCCACGAACCCGTTGGCCAGTGATCAGAGCCGCAGCCTCGCGTGCTCAGCCACCGGCTCGACTAACGTGCGGCTTCGGGGGGCGCGGAGGGGCAAGAGTGAATGGCTGACGAGGTCCGTCGACGAAGTCCGGCCTGGCACCGCGACGAGATCATCTTGGCTCTGGATCTCTATGTCCGCGCCGGATGCCTCGGCGGAGGCTCGCTCCCGCTCAAGGATGACGACGACGTCGTCGACGTCAGCCGCCGGATGAATGCGTTACCGATCTGGTCGCAATCCGATCGCGCCGACACCTTTCGGAATCCGGCTGGCGTCGCCCTCAAGCTCGCGAACTTTCGCGCCATCGAGCGTGAAGTCGCCATCGATCAGGGCCGCCCCGGCGCGGCCGCACTTCCACGCGGCATGGGCTCGTACAGCGTCCAGGATCGCGTGGTGTTCGAGGAGTTCCTCGGCAGGTGGCAAGACGTCGAGTTCGAGGCCGAGGCGATCTGGGCAGCGGCGGGGTTCGCGAAGGCCAGCATTGCCAGGGACGCGCGTGGCGTCTACCTCGTCGCGCGGGATGCCCCCATCGACGGTGGAGGCCTTGAGGAGTACGAGTCCACGGCGGGAACAGGCGGCATCAAGTCCCGCAGCGAGGCGCACCTCGTCCTGGCCTACAGCGCGTACCTGTCTGGTCGCGGTCACACCGTGTCTGGTCGCCACTACCTCGCCGAGGGCGAGTCACGACCGCTACGCGCCGATCTCATGGTCAAGGACCTCAACGTGCTTGTCGAGGCCAAGGCAACCGACGCCCGTTACGCCGTTCGTATGGCGATCGGGCAGCTGTATGACTATCGCCGCTTCGAGCCGACGACGCCCGACCTCGCCGTCCTGGTCCCCAAAGAGCCGATGCGTGACCTTCGTCGGCTCCTCGACGGTCTCACGATCGGCTGTGTCTGGCCGCGCGGCGATGGCTTCCGGGATTCCGTTGACGGCCGCCTCTGCGCTTAGTTGGACGACAATGTCTCGTCCGGGGCGCGGTCACGAGCGGCTCTGCTCGAGGGATCGCCGAACGGTCTGTAGCTGGTGGCTGATCGCTCCATCGTCGTCAGCGACCTCGAGGTACAGCTCATCAGTCAACAGGTCGAGGTAGCCGAGCCGTTCCCCGTCGGGCCCATTGGCGTATAGGCGGTCTTTGCCGAATCGTGTCCAGCGCTGGACCTTGATCGCGCTGACGTCCGATGCGGAGGCCTCTTTGCCCGCCGGCGGTTCGGACGGTTGGGGCGTGGACGGTCGGCGTCGCCGCGGAGTCTGACGTGGATCCCAGGTGTCGGGATCGCGGGCCAGACGCTCGAGCCGCAACACCTCACCTTCGCTGAAAACGTCGGTGGGGAGCCGCTCGAACCAACCGGGCAGATCGTGGCCCCGTAGCAGGCTCAAGTTCGCCAACGGCTTCTTGACGGTGATCTCGCAGCCGAGCACGACCAGGATGCTCCACGCATGGACCTGCCGGCCCAGCGCGGTGGACAGGCGCTCCTGGACGGTGTGGGCTTCACGGAGCGCTGCCGGCACGAAGGCCGTCTTGTGACCGTTCTGGAGCACGAGGTGCTCGTACACCGTGAGGCGGCCGGTGAGGTTCTTGGTGTTGAGCACGAAGATGCCGGCGGGTCCGAGCACGAGATGGTCGAGATTGGCGCCGCGCCGTCCCACGGTCAGATCATGCACGACCGTCCACGGGCGGGGAAGTTGCCCTAGCCGGCGAGCGACCGCCTCTTCGCCCTCGGCGCCGCGCCGCCAGGAACGCTCGTCGGTTCTCGCATCGAGGACGCGCTCGATCAGTCGCTGCGCGCGTGACTTGTCCGCGGCAAGCTCCCGCTCCTTCTCCCGTGCTCCCATGCCCGCCGGGTTGTGCAGGTACTGCTTGTCGATCTTGATGTGGAAGTCGTCCACCTTGGCCCCCAGCCCGATGTAGCCCGGGTCATCGGCGCCACGGACCGCTTCCTTGACCCTCGACTGGCTGCGAGCTGGCGCATCCCGGAGCGCCAGCTCGCGGGTTGTGTCGCTTGGCCGCGTGGCAGGATATGGGCCATGTTCGGAACCACGCTCTAGTCGTCTCTGTGCGCGGCGCCTACGCGTTGTAGTCGCATGCTCATGCAATCATGGATGACATGGACACGACACAGCGTCTTCAGGCCGTCGACTCGGGTCGGCTCGCCACGGCCAAGATCGTCCCATATTTGGGGGGACGTCGGTCGCCGGTATGGGACCGGATCGCAGCTCGGGCAGCGGGGGTCGTAGCAAGGGGCAAGCCTGGGGCGGCCTGGTTGAGAGCAAGCCGTCGGGTCGACTCAATGCTGGACCCGGCCACGTACGAGGCGGCTGAGGATCCTGACCATCGCATGCCGATGCTGCCGTTGACGGATGATCCATCAACAGATGCCTGGCTCGATCGGCAACGATCGCCCGGTGTCAGCCAACTGTTGGCTCCAGGCGTGTGGGTTCCTCAAGGCGAACTGGCGGTCGTTTCGGCGTACCTGGAGCGTGTCGCCGGCTTCGATGAGCCGTCGCTGGTTGCCGCCGTCCTAGCGCTGGAGGCGGGATGGTTAACCGAGGGAGTGGATGCGCTCCTTGACGTAGTCCGGCTCACTGATCTGCCGATCGCCATCGTCCTAGGCGATCCCAATGACCCGCTGGAGCGATCGGGGTCCGTGAGGGGTCTGATCGCACTGGCTCGCGAACTCGGGCCTCGGCTGATGGTTCTGCGCTGCGACCTCGCTGCAATCGGCGCCGTGGCCGGTGGTGCGGGACTTGGCTCGGTCGGCACTTCATCCACCGTGCGGCACGTGGTGCCGCCGGGAAAGCCCGCAGGCGGCTCGCGCAGCGACGACTCGCCGTCGGTCCTGATCCGAGAGCACTTGGCCTTCCGCCGAGGATCGTTACTCGAGCAGGCACGAGACATGGGCCTGCGATTCCACTGTTCCTGCGACGTTTGTGATGGGCGGTCGCTCGACCGCTTCGTGGACCGCACGTGGGCTGACGAGGCTGCCGAGCACTCGTGGCTGCAGGTGCAGGCGGTAGCCGAAGGCGTGCTGGACGCGCCTGTGCGATCCCGATTGGGTGCTTGGCGACACCACTGCGCGCAGGCCGTCGCGACGATCGAGGAGCACTCCTCAAAGGCACGCATGCAGTTCGGAATCCCGGGCGCACTACGTCAGTGGGCACATGACGACTACTGAACGGTGATCTTCAGTCAGTTGCTCGTTGCCGAACGGATCTCCGCCGAACCGAGCCAGGCCTCATAGACCGACTCCAAGAGCCGCCAGTGCCGAGGCGTGCGTGAAGCGGGCAGCCGCTCCGCAGGTAGAACTAGGTCGCCGTCGTGGAGCACGATGCCCACGCCCAGCCAGTTGGCCTCCGCGACCATGGGGTGATCCGCAGCCGGTCGCCGACCGACGATCAAATACCGCGGAGCGTCAGGCGCGAAGAGGCTGACGGCCTCTAGGTCCTGGCGCCAGTGGCGTGCAGTGCGTGTCACGGCGTGTAGCCGTAGAGCCGGTCGCCACAGCCGTGCGACCGTGTTTGCTGCGGTCGCAAGCGCTCCGGGTGGTGCCGTGTCGAGGAGCGCCTGCTTCATCGGATCGATGGATGTCCACTCGATGTGCTCAAGAAGAGGCAGTTCCGCGAACGTTTCAAGCAGGTCGCGCTCGACCACCGGGCCCGCTCCTGCAGCCACACGCCTCTCGTGTTCCTGTACGTCGATCTCGAACAGGGCGTTGACGCTCGTGCCGGCAAAGCGGACCGTGCACGACTCCACCAGAGCACTGTCGGGCAGCATCGAATGCTGGCTCATTCGTCGTCTCCTGTGAGCTCTGACAGGGTTAGAGCGAGTTCGGCGGCGAGTCGCGTGACGGTGAAGAATCCGGGGTCCTTCGTCTCCGCCCGCTCGATCTTCTGGAGCGTGCTGGTCGCGATGCTGGCCCTGTTTGCAAGATCCTGCTGCGACATCTGCAGCCCCTCACGCGCCCTACGAACGTGGCCGGCCAGGTGACGAGCGCGCCGATCGTCACCGTCCGTGTGGGGCTTCCGTCCACGCCTACTCATGCAGTAAAAAAATCATCGTAAAAGAATACTACCGTCAACGCGCATGATTGTCTCCCCGATCGCGATGCTGATGCGACCGACGACAGCTCAGCTGAGGCAGCATCCAGGCAGGCGTGGCCGGGAGGACCGGTGCACTGCCCATGTTCTGACCGCCTTCGTCGAGCAGAGCGGCCGCCGACGGTGGTCGCCGGCTGCTACCGGTGGATAAGCCCGGACATGAGGCGCTGGTTCGAGAGGTGTCGATGCCGGACGAGTTGCGCGACGACCTCTGGCCGGCCATTACACCGAGCCGCCGGGCTGGCCCGCCGGGGCTGACCCCTGAGCAGTTCTATTGCCGCGGGTCGTGTGACGCCTCCGACACTTGGTCGCCGAATACGAGCTGGTCGAAGCGGCTGGCGGCGGCTTCGTCCATGCCGGGGATGACGTGCTGGTAGGTGTCGGCGGTGAAGGAGTGGGAGTGGTGGCCGAGCCGTTCCTGGACGACCTTGACGT
>Ga0208490_100712_pt1 | contig 17182 bp, 15 predicted proteins | sample SubbioAug_CSWold_FD_184818 | JGI IMG/M metagenome (GOLD analysis project Ga0208490, IMG submission 184818) | Serpentinite rock and fluid subsurface biosphere microbial communities from McLaughlin Reserve, California, USA - CR11Aug_CSWold (SPAdes) | ecosystem: Environmental > Terrestrial > Deep...
TTCTGATGATAAAGAGATACTAGATAGATTCCTTGGTATAAAACACAAAAAGAAAGAACAATTAGCCATGTATATACTCCAGAACGAAGGAGTAGAAATTGACCCATATTCTTTATTTGATATTCAGATAAAGAGACTTCATGAATATAAGAGACAATTATTAAATGCATTTCATATTATGTATTTATACTTTAAGCTAAAGGAAAATCCAGATTATGATATGGTACCAAGAACTTTTATATTTGGAGCTAAGTCTGCACCTGGATACGTAAGAGCAAAGGGGATAATAAAGTATATTAACGATATTGCCAATTTAGTTAACAATGATGAAAGTGTTAATAAGAAACTAAAAGTTGTGTTTGTACAAAACTACAGAGTTTCTTATGCAGAAAAACTATTTCCAGCTGCAGATATATCAGAACAGATATCGACTGCAGGAAAAGAAGCATCTGGAACAGGTAATATGAAATTTATGCTCAATGGTGTACCAACCCTTGGGACATATGATGGAGCAAACATTGAGATAGTTGAAGAATCAGGAGAAGAAAATAACTTTATTTTTGGGTTAAGAGTTGAAGACATTCAACAAATTGAAAACTCTTACAATCCTCAGTATGAATATGACAATAATAAAGATTTGAAAAGAGTAGTGGATACATTAGTAGATGGAACATTCAAAGATGATAATGGAGTGTATAGAGAGTTGTACAATTCTTTGATATATGGAGCAAGTTGGCATCGTGCGGATAATTATTATCTTTTAAAAGATTTTAATGCATATAAGGAAGCCCATGAAAAATTAGATAACAGCTTTAGAGACAAATACCAATGGGGAAGAAAATGTTGGTTAAATCTTGTAAATTCGGGTAAATTTAGTTCAGATAGAACTATTGACCAATATTCTAAAGAAATTTGGAAGATAAGTAAAGTATAGTAAACCCCAAAGGGGGAAACCCCTTTGGTTTTAATTGGAATTTATATTGTTAAAAACAATTTAAATTATATTTTTTGCAATTAATGCAAGCGTATGCACAAAAAGTAATTAGGGGGAAAGTAAAATGAAAAAAAGAGTATTATTAGCATTAATCGTTGCTTTGGCATTAACTATATCAGCATGTTCAACAAGTGAGCCATCAGAGCCAGCAACACCAACACCAACACCATCAGAGCCAGCACCAGCTGAAGGTTTAGCAGGAGCTATAACAGTTCAAGTAGAATCAACTTGGTTAAGTTATTACGAAGAAGCAGCAGCAAGGGTAAAAGCAGATAATCCAGAAGCAGAGATAACTTTTATTGAAACTGGATCATTTGATCACTTAGATGTATTAGATGCAACTGATGTTACAAATGTTGATGTGGCAGATGTATTTGCAATTCCAGCTGATAGAATTTACGGTCTATCTAATAACGAAGCTTTAGCTGCAATGGATGCTAAATCCATGGCTGAAGCTATTGGAGGATTTAGTGATTATGACAATGGATTAGGTGGAAACTTCAATATTGATGGAGAGTATTTAGCATTTCCAATGAATATTGAGACACTTATTACTTTCGTAAATACAGCAAATGCAGAAAGTAAAGGAATTGACACTAGTGGAACTATTGAAATGACAGAACTTGGATATCAAGATATGTTATTGCCAGCATTTGATGCTTGGTTTGGAGTTTCATTTGCAAATGCAGGTGGACTTGAATTATTAGGTCTTGATCCACAAGGCAACTTATTTTCTGATATGACAAAAGATTTCGCTGATTTAAACGATCAACAAAAAACAGTATTTACAGCATTATATGATTATTGGAAAGAGCATGATACCAATGGTACACCAATGTGGGATGCAGATGCAGCTTGGGGTTATATGGATACAGAATTCTCAACTGGTGGACAAACTGCTCTTAGAATTGAGGGACCTTGGTCAACTGGTAACCTTTCTGCATTAGCAGGAAATGGAGCTGACTTAGATATCATTCCAATAAATCAAGTAACAATAAAAGGCTATCCTTTAAACCACTGGAAAGGTGGATGGGGATTAGCAATTAACGCTAGAAATGAAATGGATGCTGACAAAATGGCATTAAGCCAAGCCTTCATTCAAGAAGTTGTAAATCCAGAATTTGCAGTTGATTTCTTTAAAGCAACTGGTAAAATTCTAGAAAATGTATCAGCTGATGAGTATTTAAACTCAGACTTAGCACCTATAGATAAAGAAGTTATTGCAGCTGTTTTAGAATCATATGATTCTGCACCAGCTAGACCTTTATTTACTGAGTGGGGATCAGTTTGGGATACTTGGAAAAACGGTTTATTATCATGGTCAGCTCAAAAGCCTGCAACTGTAGAAGCAGCTTATGAAGCTATGAAAGCATCATTTGATGCAATGATGTTAAACTTCTAAATAATTGATACAAACAAGGGAATGGGGTCTTTGCCCTGTTCCCTTAAATTTAACTTATATGGGAGGAGAGTATATCTAGAGATATACTATTGAAAATATATGAGTAATGATAGTCATTTAAGTATAAAAATATTTTATTTTTTAGTAGGTATATCAGGATTAATAATATTATTATCCTCATTTGAAGCTATTCTCAGAGTGAAGGATTATGAAATTTTTCTCATCTGGGCAAAAGACAACTTCCCATTGCAAACAATTGATGATTCACTTTTTAGTACATATGTAACATCAGAACTTTCCATGTATTTTATTAAAATTATTATTCCTATTTCAATCTCCATAACTGCTTTTTTTTCATTAAATAAAATTAGATTTTCTAAAATATTCATTTATATTTGGACAGTATTAGCCATAGGTGGATTTAGTTATACTTTAATAGAACTTAACTTTAAATCTGTCTTTTTCTACAGTATTTTGGCATTATACATACTTTTAGTATTATTTATATATTTTTCTATTGGGTTAAGTAGAGAGTCAACAAGATAAGGTGGTGATGTGATGGGCAAGTATAATCTGTTTCTTGTAGATAATATTGGAAATGAATATGAGAGAAAAAATCTTTTTTTAAAGGCACTAGCAGAAATTGATGAGAAGCTAAAGCTAGAAAAATCTCCAAGCGAAATATCTAAATTAAAAAGTCAAAGAGGGGAAATCTTAAAAGAGAAAGCCCAAAATGAATACTTAAAAAAAATAGATTCATTTGAAAAAGAAGAGAAGAAATTTATAAATGATTTAAAAAGCAAAAAGTCAGAATATGTTAACACACTAGATAGCAGTTTATTAGGGAAGGTAAAAGGATTAACCACTGATCTTTTTGTCAGTAAAGCAAGAGAAGAATTTTACAGAGAATATGTAGATTTAGATTATAAGGCTGAGTTTAACTATTTGAAATTTAAAGAAAAATCCCAGCAACTTCCAATTATTATTAATTATATAACCAAGAACCAAAGAGAAATTAAGGAAACTGAAGACTTACAAGGTCAATTGGAAAAACAGGATTTCAGCGAAAAGAAAAAAGAAGTAGAGGATTTTAAAAATTCTCAAAGAGACAAACTAAAGTCCGAAATTACAAGAATAAAGAATATGCAAAAAGAGGGAGTCATATCAAGAAAAGCTGAGCAAAATGGAATTGCAGCAGCAAAGAGGGAATTTAAAAACTCCACCGCCCTTAAAAAATTTGAGATTCCCACAGATGCAAACAAAGCATTATTAAAAAGTAAGAAATATGAGTTGAAAAAAGGTACCAGTAGATACTTGAAAATACTAAATGGAGACATTGCTGATATTAGAAGAAGAATTCCTGTAGAAGTGAAAAAAACTAGTCCTATATTTGCATTTTTGACTTTTCCATTTCCTGGACTTGGTCAAGGGTTAAACAAGCAATATGGAAAGATGTTTTTGTTTTTAGTAGCATCCCTTTTCATTTACCTAATAGCTATTCCTTATGCTTTAGGTTATGGAAATTATCAAGGAGAAGGTATTGCAGGATTAATAAATCTGGCTGAAGGTGGACCAAGAATTTACAAATCCTTGATATTTATGATAGAAGGAGTAGTAGCCATATTCTTTGTACTAATAGCTATTGCACTATTGTTTGTATCTTTTAAAGATGTTCTTAATGTTGAAAAAGATACAATAAAAGGTATTAGACACAGTAATTGGTTTGAGACAAAGAGAGCTATAAAGCAAGATGGATTCCCATATATGGTATCATTACCTGCGTTGGTTATTATATTATTTATAGTTTTGGTACCTGTTATTACTACAGCTCTTTTATCATTTACAAATATGAATCCACAAAATCAGTCAAAATTTTCATGGATAGGAATTGAAAACTATAAACTTATTGCTACAGGAGAAGGACTTGCAGGTAGTGTTTTCTGGTTAATATTTGTTTGGACAATAGTATGGACTTTAATTGCCACTACTTTGGCCATATTTATTGGATTTGCTCTGGCTTTACTGGTAAATAACGACAGAGTAAAGGGCAAGAGGTTTTTTAGAACAATCTATATACTTCCTTGGGCAGTTCCTGCTTTTATTACTATAATGTTCTTTAGTATAATGGTTGCACCAGGAGGAGCTATAACTGTAATACTAGAAAAGTTAGTTGGTTCAAGGGTTGAAATAAAGAATACCCCATTATATACAAGAACTGCTTTAATTCTGTTACAAGGTTGGCTGGGAAGCGCATATGTATTTTTATTAACCACAGGTGTATTACAGGCGATACCAGGAGATTTGTATGAGGCAGCAGACATTGATGGCGCTTCTTCCTGGGACAGAATTAGGAGAATAACAATTCCATTGGTTTTATTCCAAATAGCACCGCTTCTAGTTACTCAGTATACATTTAACTTTAATAACTTCTCAGTTATATTCTTATTTAATGGAGGAGGTCCATTTAACCCACAAAGATACGGAAATTTAGCAGGGTCATCAGATCTTTTGATTTCTTACATCTACAAACTAGCCATGGTAAATCAGTATCAAGCCATTGCAGCAGCAATTACAATGTTTATATCCATAGGTTTAATGTTCTTTGCATTTTTAGGATTTAGAAATTCCAAAGGTTTTAAGGAGGGCAGGCTATGAAAAATAAAATTAAGAAAAAAGAAAAACTTTATTTATCAGACAAACCTCCTTTGACATTACCAGGCATTATTGGATTAACATTTTCTTATACGGTTTTATTTACTTGGGTAATTGCTATACTCTGGCCATTATTTCAAATGGTCATCTCAGCCTTTAATGGTCAACAACAGCAATATATTATGGCAAATACAAATTTTGCTTTTTCAACAAGACACTTTGAGTATTTATTTACAGAAACATTGTATTTGCAATGGGTAAAAAATACTCTGTTTATAGCAGGCGCAACAGCTATTTTGACACTTATAGTAGTAAGCTTTACAGGATATGCTTACTCTAGGTATAGATTTACTGGAAGAAAAGCTTCATTAATGGCCATTATGTTAATACAAACAATTCCAACCTTTGCAGGAATTACAGCATATTTTACAATGCATTCCATAGTCTCTTCCATAATTCCTGAGTTTAGCAGACAAATGATGTTAATCTTAATCTATACTGGTGGAGGTATAGCATCAAATACATTTATACTAAAAGGTTACATTGACTCAGTTTCTACAGAACTAGATGATGCTGCAAAGATAGATGGTTGTTCAAATTTTGATGTATATAGATTAATAATAATGCCTATTGCACGCCCAATGCTTACTATTATAGCCTTGTGGTCATTTATTGGACCATTTATGGATTATTTATTGGCAAAAGTTTTGCTTACAAATCCCAGCTCGTACACATTGGCAGCAGGACTATTTACATTAATTAGTGACTTTAGAACCTTGAATCAACCTGCATTTGCTGCTGGAGGATTACTAACTGCAATTCCCATAGTTATATTGTTTATAGTTCTACAAAAACAGCTAGTATCTGGTTTAACCAGTGGATCTGTTAAAGGTTAGGGGGGAAATAGATGAAAGTTATAATGAAAAATTTGGGGAAAAAATACGAAGGTAGAGAAGAGTTTACTTTAAGGCACATAGATTTGGAAATTGGGCATCAAGATTTTTGTGTTATACTAGGACCCTCTGGTTGTGGTAAAACTACACTTTTAAGGATGATTGCTGGTCTTAATTCAATCACTGAGGGAGATTTATTCTTTGATGAGAGAAGGGTGAATACAGTTCCTCCAAAAGATAGGGATATTGCTATGGTTTTTCAAAGCTATGCTCTTTATCCTCACATGACAGTGTATGACAATATGGCATTCTCCCTTAATATGAGAAAAGAAAGTAAAAAGGTTATAGATGAAAGAGTTAAAGAAGCTGCAATGCTTTTACAAATAGAAAACAACTTGTATGCTAAACCTGCAGATATTTCAGGTGGCCAAAGACAAAGGGTTGCTTTGGGAAGAGCAATTGTAAGAAATCCGAAAGTCTTCTTAATGGATGAACCCTTGTCTAATTTAGATGCTAAGCTAAGAGAACACATGAGAGTTGAATTAGTAAGAATTCACAAACAATTAGGAACTACATCAATTTATGTTACCCATGATCAAACAGAGGCCATGACAATGGCAACAAAGATTATTTTGATGAACGAAGGTAAAATCCAACAAGTAGGTAAACCCGATGATTTTTACAATAAACCTGAAAACATTTTTGTAGCGAAATTTATAGGTTCGCCAACTATGAATATAATTCATGGAAAGTATAAAAATGGAAAGTTTGTATCAGTTAATAATACAATATCACTAAGTCCAGCTGAAGATGATAAAGAAGTCCTAAAACCATTTGAAGGAAAAGACATAACAATTGGTATAAGACCTGAAAGATTTGAAAGTGGCACAGAATTTGAAGATACTTTTGATACAAAAATCGATGTAATCGAGATGCTTGGAAAAGAAAAAACTCTCTATACCACATTAGAGGACGGATCAGAATTAGTCATTTCAACACCAGGACATTACGAATACAGCGAAAACGAAACCCATACCTTTGGATTTGATGTAACAGCAATTCACTACTTTGACACAGAAAGTGGAGAGAGGATAAATAAATAAGGTGAAGTCAATGGTAAAAAACTATAGAATTACAATAAAAGATGTGGCTAAAAGAGCTGGAGTATCTCCATCAACTGTTTCAAGAGTAATATCTGATAGTCAAAGAATAAGTAATGAAACCTCCAGCCATGTTAAAAAATGTATGGAAGACATGGGTTATTTCCCAAATGCAATTGCACGCTCACTAGCAAATAAATCCACTAATACCATAGGGTTAATCCTGCCAGACAAACCAGGTGAGGCTTTGTTAAATCCCTTTTTCCCTGAAGCTATTAGAGGAATCATCAGGGGGGCTGCCATATATGGATATGATATACTGATATCATCTCATCTTGAAGGGGAAGATGATATTAAGTCAATTTCATCTCTTATCAATTCATCAAAAGTAGATGGTATATTATTGATGATAAGCAGGATTGAGGATAAAGCAATTGAATACCTTATTAAAATAGGTTTTCCATTTGCTGTTATAGGATCTCCTTCTGAGAATTATAATTTTAATTTTGTAGACAATGATAATTTTTCAGCTTCATATGAATTGACATCTTACCTGATTCAAAAAGGGTACAAAAAATTTGCCATGATAGCTGGAGATAAAACCCTTACAGTGACTGATAATAGAATTAAAGGGTACTTAAAAGCTCTAGAAGACAACAATATTTCACTATCAGACTCAAAATTATATAGTGGTGATTTTAATGAAAGAACTGGTCATTATTTTGGGGAAATATTAGGGCAAGGAGAAAAATTACCACAAGCAATTATTGTAACTGATGATGTTGTAGCTTATGGTTTAGCTTCAGCATTTAGAGATAATGGGATTAAGGTTCCAGAAGATGTTGCTATAGCAAGCTTTAATAACAGCTTGTTATCAAGGCAATGCTATGTTCCACTTACTTCAGTAGACATAAATGCTGATATGTTAGGTGAAGAGGCTACAAAGATACTAATTGAAACTATAAAGTACGATGGAGACAAGAAAAAAGTAAATGTTCCATATAAAATTCATAAAAGAGACTCAACTGAAAGCACCTCATTGTAAAATGGGGTGTTAATTTGTTAATTTTCAGAATTTATTTACTTTTACACTGCAGTTTATATTGAAAGCTTGGGCATTTAATGGTAATATACATTTATAATGATGATTATGTATCCAATAAATCAAATCCGGGGGATAATATGGATAATAAGATAATTGAAGAAAACATTAGACAAATTGAGTCAGTTTTATCTACAAAAATCGTTTTGGATCAAGAACATAAAATTGAAGAAATACATGTTGTATCAAATGGACATCGTGCTCCTAAGCAAATCGCAAGGGATGTCCAGTCTGTTTTATTAGCTACATATGATTTAGATGTTGACCACAAGAAAATTAGTATAGCTCAAATCCCTGATGATTCAATGGTTAGAAATTTTTGTAGGGTTAAATTAACTGGTATAACTCAAGAGACAATAGGAAATAGAGCCACAGTTAAAGTTAGTTTAGCAAAACGCGGTGAAGATCATGTACATACATTAACTGGTATAAATACTTCTCGAAACATTGAACGAATGCTTGTGGAATCCACACTATCAGCTATCCAAACACTTTGTGGATATGAGGATGCTTTTCTTTATGAAGACATAAGGACCATACCAATCTCTGGAACAAGCGTTGTTGTTGTTTGTGTAACTGGAATTTTCAGTGGAAGAGAACAAAAGTTATCTGGATCATGCATTGTTGGTTCTGATTATCATAATGCAATTGTTAAGGCAACATTAGATGCTGTAAATAGGTTTGTTACAAAATAGGATTTGATGCCGACTAATTTTTTTAAATGAATCAAAAATAGCGAAGCGAATATAGCGTGCTTAATTAGCGAAAAGCATAGTACTCAAAAGGAGGCTATATTCGATGAAAAAAATAATAAGCGCATTACTTAGTGTATTAGCTCTTGTATTAGCAGCAGGCGCAAACTGGACTTTAATTTAGTTTAGTATTAAAACTAGTCGGCATTTATCATAAAATTAAAAGCTCAATTTTCATAAGCTTGAGCATTCATAATAATGGGGGATTCATTATGAGTCTTAACAAAAAAACTAAAATATATCTTGGATTTCTAGTAGTAACTGCAATTGGACTATATACATATTTATTATTAAATTATAGCATTCCCAATATATGGATGCTATTATTTTGGATTGTTTTATCAGTAGCTGTAGAATCTTTACTAATACCACTTCCCAATAATACCGTTGGAGTATCAGTAGGGTATGCAGTTAATCTTGCATCCATAATAGTTGGAGGACCATTACTAGGGACTACATCTGCAGTTATGGGTGTTTTATTAAGAGTACCTAAAATTACTGGTAGAGGTTTTGTAAATACATTTAATCTTCCAGCTTATAAATCTGTATTCAACATTTCTCAAAGTATAATTGTAACATCCCTTATGGGTATTGTTTATATAGCAACTGGAGGGCAAATAGGTGCATTTTCTGTTCTGTCAATTGTCATAATGCTACTATTAGGTATAATTCTAAATACAACAATAATCTCAGGATTTTTAACATCATCCACAGGACAAAGCTTTAATTCTGTTTGGGTAAACAATGTAAAGGGAATGTTTGTCAGTGCAATTGCTGTTGGAACTATGGGAATAATTGTTGCAATAGCTTTCATAGGATATGGTTATGGTGCGGTATTATTATTCTTTGGTCCTTTATTATTAGCTAGATATTCTTTTAAATTGTATATAGAAATGAGAAACCTATACATTTCAACTATTCAAGCACTTAATAAAACTGTGGAAGCAAAGGATCCATACACCAGCGGTCACGCTAATCGAGTGGAAAAACTGGCAGTTGATTTGGCCACAGCTTATCATCTTCCATTTGAAAGCATACAAAACATAAAGACTGCATCTATTTTACATGATATTGGTAAAATTGGTATAAATGATTCCATTCTTAACAAGACAGCAAGACTGACAACTGAGGAGTACTCTGAAATTATGAGGCATCCAAGTATTGGTGCTGATATAATTAGTAAAGTTGACTTTTTAAAGGATATAACAACTATTGTGAAGCATCATCACGAGAGATATGATGGAAAAGGGTATCCTGATGGACTAGTAGGAGAAGAAATCCCTATAGAAGCTTGTGTATTGACCATAGCGGATTCTTTTGATGCAATGACAAGTGATAGGCCTTATAGAAAAGCATTGACGCCTAATGAAGCTTTTGAGGAGTTAAGGAAGAATTCTGGAACACAATTTCATCCTGAATTAGTTGAAACATTTATAAAAATAATGGCAAGTTAGGTGTAGCCATGTTTATTGAACCTTCAATTATTTCAATTATTTTAGCAAAAATAAAAGGTGGAAAGTTTAGGAATCTTGAAAATTTTAAATTAAAGGGTGTAGTATTGTTATTTTTATCAGCAGCCTTACAATTTACTTTATCTTTTGTAAAGGGTAAGAATACTAGATTTTCACAACTTCTACTTGAAGATTTATTCGTATATATAATTCTGTTATCATACTTATTAATTATTATAGTTATTTTTTTAAATTTTAATAAACTTTATATGAGAATATTTTTAATAGGGGTAATACTAAATTTAGCAGTAATAATGGCAAACTCTGGCAAAATGCCAGTGTCACTTAATGGAATAAGTGGAATTAATCAGGAAATTGAATTGCCAGATCGTCAATATGATATAAAACATACTGCAGTGACAAAGGATACAAAGTTGGTATATTTATCTGATATATTACTTATTCCAAAACCATATCCACTGCCAAAGATTTTAAGTGTTGGTGATTTGTTTGTAATAATTGGAGTATTTGTTTTTTTTCAGAAGGAGATGCTATTGGAAAAAAGAGATAAATAAAGTTCCCATTCACTTTAGTTAAAAGGTGTTTGGGATTTTTTTAAGGAGGGGTACATATGGCAAACAAGGCAGTTATATTGGGAACAAATTATTACATTGGATTGAGCATAATAAGGACACTAGGATATGAAGGTATAGAGACAATTGCCATAGATTACACGAAGGATGAATTATATGCTTCAAAATCAAAGTATTTAAGCAAACATTACTTTGCGCCAAATTTTAAGGAAGACAAAAAAGGCTATTTGGATAAGTTAATAGAAATCGGAAAAGGAGAAAAAGAAAAACCTTTATTATTTCCTGGAGCAGATCCATACGCTGAATTTATAGATCAGCACTTAAATATTCTAAAAGAATATTTTTTAATTCCGATGGTTGAGCAAGGTTTGTGGACTAAAGTAATGAGAAAAGAATCTCTTAATAAACTGGCAAATGATCATGGTGTGTTGGTACCTGAGACATTGGAGGTTGATACCCCGGATTTATTTGAAAAAATTGAACAAGTTATAGGTTTTCCATGCATTATAAAGCCTACAGATTCTCCAAGGTTTGTTTCCGTATTTAGAAGAAAAATATTCTATTGTGAAAATATGGAACATATTAAGAAATATTTAAAAATGGCTAAAGAAGAAAATATTGATGTGGTTGTTCAAAGGATTATTCCAGGTTTTGATGACCACATGTATACTTTTGATTTTTATATAGATCAAAGTGGTAAAGTATCTCATTGGCTTACATGTAGAAAATTAAGACAGTTTCCAATAAATTTTGGTGCTTCAGTATATACAGAGCAAAAATATGTACAAGAACTGGCAGATATTGGAATACCTTTCTTAGAGAATATAGGTTATCGAGGTTTTGGAGAAATTGAATTTAAAAAAGACGCAAATAATGGTAAGTTCTATATGATAGAGGTAAACACAAGAACAACAACTCTAAACGAGTTATTATATAGGGCAGGAATTAACTTTCCTTATGTAACATATAAGGATATGACAAATGACCCATTACCAGATAAAGCCATAAAAGAGGATACAGGATTGGTATTTTGGTATTTATTCGAGGATATATTAGCAATCAGAGGGTATATAAAGACTGGACAACTAAAGTACTTACAGGTAGTTAAATCATTGTTTAGAAAAAAAGTGCCAGCGATCTGGAGTTTTGATGATCCAAAACCAGGATTATTCTATACAGGATTGCTTTTTAAGAAGGTATTTAAGAAAGTTTTTTAGGAGAGATACTAATGAATATTAATGATTTATTAATTGGTGTAGAAATTATTGAAGATAAGGAGCTTAGGGCTAATATTCAAGTTGAGGGTATAGCATTTGATTCAAGAAAAGTTCAAAAAGGGGATGTATATGTTGCTATAAAAGGTTATATTACTGACGGTCACATGTATATACCTCAAGCTATGGAAAAAGGTGCAGTAGCTGTAATTGTTGAGTACTTTACTGAAGATGATATACCACAGATCAAAGTTAAAAATTCTAGAATTGCACTTTCACAAATAAGTGCCAATTATTTCCTACATCCTTCTAAAAAAATGAAGGTTATAGGCATAACCTCTACAAATGGTAAAACAACAACTACTTTTATCTTAGATTCAATATTTCAAAAGGCAGGGTATAAAACTGGAGTTATTGGTAGTGTTGTTAATAAAACAGGTGATTGTGTTCAAATAGCAGATTTAACAACTCCAGAAAGTTATGATCTTCAAAAACTTTTTAAAGAAATGGAACAAAGCAGTATTCAAAGAGTAGCAATGGAGGTTTCCTCATCTGCCTTGGAATTACACAGAACCAATGACATTGATTTTAATATTGTATCTTTTAATAATTTTAGTAGAGAACATATAGATCAACACGGAAGCTTTGAAAGATACTGGGAGGTTAAGTCTAGTTTAATCAGAGATGCCAAGGAAGGTTCAATTGCAGTTCTAAATGTTGACAACCTTAAAGTAGCATCACTGGTAGATGATACAAAAGCTCATGTTGTTACTTTTTCAATAACAACAAAAGATGGAATGATACAGTGCGAGAATATTAATTTGGTAAAAGGGAGAGCATCCTTTGAGGTGAATGTTAAAGAAGATATCACTTTAGGAAATGTAGAAATACCTAAAGGAAAATTTGAGATAAGTTTAAAAATACCAGGATATCACTCAGTTGAAAATGCTATGGTAGGAATTGTTATTGCATTGGTTGATGGAATTGACATATCATTAATTAAAGAAGCTTTAAGTGAATTTAGGGGTGTCGAGAGAAGATTTGAATATATTTATGAGGATGAGTATATAATCATTGATGATCACTTTGCCAATGTTAAGAATATTAATAGTACACTTGAAACTATTGCTGATATGGAGAAGAATAAAGTCCATATATTATATGCTATAAGAGGAAATAGAGGAGTAACCGTAAATAGAGAAAATGCAGAAGCTTTGCTTTATTGGAAAGATAAACTTGATTTAAAAGAACTGGTAGCTACAAGAAGTATTGGCTCTGTTACTACAAAAGATACTGTTAAAGAATCAGAAGAAGAAGAATTAATAAAAGTAATATCTAATTCACAGATCAAACTGATAATTTTTGACACTATAAAAGAAGCAGTGGAATATACCATGAAAAAAATGTCAAAGGGAGACATACTATTACTAGCAGGTTGTCAGGGAATGGACCATGGTGCAGAGGAAGTACTTGAATTCATATCCCTAAATAATCCAGAGATTAATAGGGAAAAACTGTTTATGCCACTGAAAACTAGAATAACCGATACTCTTTACCAATTGTAAAAAAATGTTTTTTAATTATATCAATTGTGATAAAATTAATTGATGCAATAAGGATGTAAATGATAATTGAGGAGGAAAAGTGTTGGATCTTAAATCGAAAATTAGAGAAATTGAAGATTTTCCTATTGAAGGAGTAAGTTTTAAAGATATAACAACATTAACTAGAGATAAAGAAGCTTTTAAAGAAGCAGTATCAATGATGGTAGAAGACTTAAAAGGAATGGACTTGGATTATATAGTTGGTCCTGAAGCAAGAGGTTTCCTATTTGGGGCTGCTGTTGCATATGGATTAGGTGTAGGCTTTGTACCTATTAGAAAACCTGGCAAATTACCTGGAGAAACTACAAGTTTTGAATATGAATTAGAATATGGAAGCAATACATTGGAAATTCACACTGACTCCATAAAAAAAGGTGATAGAGTTGCAATTGTGGATGATTTATTGGCTACTGCAGGAACAGTTGCTGCTGCAACCAAATTAATAGAATCACTAGGTGGAGATGTTATTGCACTTGAATTCGTCATTGAGCTGGAATTCCTAAAGGGTAGAGAAAGAATGGAAGGTTACCATATCAATTCACTAGTCAAATACCAATAGCGTCGACTCCGACGCATTTTTATTGATCTGATTATAACGAGGAGGAGTAGTATGTGTGGTATAGTTGGTTACATTGGCAAAGGTAATGCACAAGATATAATTTTAGATGGATTAGAAAAGCTAGAGTATAGAGGGTATGACTCTGCGGGAGTTGCTATTATAGATGAAGGTAGCTTAAAAACCAAGAAAAAGGTTGGTAGATTAATCAATCTTGCTACAGCCTTAATTGAAGAGCCAATAAAAGGTAATATGGGAATTGGACATACAAGATGGGCTACACATGGAGCACCAAGTGACATAAATTCCCACCCCCACATGAATATGAGTGAAACTATTGCAGTGGTTCACAATGGTATCATTGAAAATTATAGAAATATAAAAGAAGATTTAATTGAATTAGGCTATAGCTTTAAGTCTGAAACTGATACAGAGGTTATAGCTCATCTAATCGATCACTATTACATGGGAGATTTATTAGAAGCTGTATTTAAGGCAGAAGATAGACTTAAAGGTGCATATGCTTTAGCTGTAATAGCTCAGGACAATCCAGATGAAATTGTAGCCATAAGACATGAAAGTCCTTTGATTTTAGGAGTTGGATTAGATGAGTACTTTGTTGCATCAGATATCCCAGCTATTCTAAAATACACCAATAAAATGGTCTACTTAGAGAATAAGGATACCATTAGATTAACAAGGGATGGATACACTGTATATGGACCAGACAGGAAAGAAGTTCAAAGAGAACTAAATACTATTTTATGGGATGTTGAAGCTGCAAGTAAAGAAGGCTTTGAACATTTTATGTTAAAAGAGATTTATCAACAACCAAATGCAATTAAAGATACTTTATATAGAAGATTAGATGATGAAGGTAAAATTTATCTTGAAAATATAAATATTACTAAAGAAGACCTACTTAATATAGATAAAGTTTATATTGTGGGCTGCGGAACTGCATATCATGCTGGTTTAGTTGGACGATTCTTATTCCAAACCTTCTTAAAAGTTATAACAATAGCAGATATTGCATCAGAGTTTAGATATAATGAACACTACATCGATGATAAAACACTAGTAGTTATAGTTAGTCAGTCTGGAGAAACCTTGGATACCCTCACTGCACTTAAAGATGCAAGGGATAAAGGGGCTAGAATACTATCCATAACAAATGTAGTTGGAAGTTCAGTAGCTAGAGAATCCCAGGATGTATTTTATACATGGGCAGGTCCTGAAATAGCAGTAGCATCCACAAAGGCATATACGACTCAGTTGGTAGCTTTTTATATGCTTGCATTACATTTTGGAAGGTTAAAAGGAACTTTAGAAGAAGAATGCTACGATGAGATTCTTATGGAGCTAAAAGGTCTAGGTGACAAGGTTCAAAATACTTTAGATAATGTTTTAATAGCTTCTAAAGAAGTTGCTGAAAAGATACAACATTCTAGTTCATTGTTTTATTTAGGAAGAGGATTAGATTATAATACTGCACTCGAAGGTGCATTAAAGCTTAAAGAAATTTCATACATCCATACTGAAGCTTTTCCTGCTGGAGAGTTAAAACATGGTACAATCGCATTAATTGAGGAGGGAACTCCTGTTATAGCAATAGCTACCCAGCAAAACTTATATGATAAAATGGTCTCTAATATTAAAGAGGTAAAAGCACGAGGTGCTTATGTTATTGGAATAACTAGAGAAAGAAACGAAGATTTAGAACAGGTTTGCGACTACACAATTTATTTAGAAGAATCATTTAACATATTTATGCCTTTAATTTCTGTAATATTTCCTCAGTTATTATCCTATTACACATCGTTAATTAAAGGGAATGATGTAGATAAACCTAGAAACCTTGCAAAATCAGTTACTGTCGAATAAACTAATTTCATAAAAACAACAAAAACCACTGATTAGACATTCAGTGGTTTTGTTTTGCAATAATTATAAAATTGTTATAATGATTAATATTTAATCATTACTATAAAAAATTTACAAACTATTCTTATTGGCTATTAAACTCATGTAACCGATTATATTTCTCCTGTCATCATCATTAAGTTTACGATAAGTATCCATAAGCATTTTTTCATCAGTAGTCAGATAACTTAAAGTCTTTTCTTTAATAACATCAGCTGGAGGAATTTCCATAGGCTCACTACCGGTTAAAATCCAATCAATGGTTACATTAAGAACTTGTCTTAATAGAATAAGTGTGTTAGAAGACGGAGAAAACTTATCGTTTTCCAGATCACTTAAGTTACCTGTGGACAACCCGGTTAGGTCTCTAACTTCTAATAAGGATAGTTTTTTAGCTTTTCTTGCTGCTTTTAATCTTTGTCCAATTGTTGACATATTTCCACCTCCATATATCTGATATCAGAGAAATGGTTCAAATTATATTGACAATATCTGACATCTGAGATATCCTATTACTATAAGTATTAGGAATTTTCACTCCTATTCTATCATACTAATGAACAAAAAGAGAACAAAATTTTCTTTTAGGATGTGATTTGATGAGAAAAAGAACACTTACACCTTTTGGTGAAGATGTAAAGCGTAAATTGATCGAAATCAATATGACACAAAAAAAGTTAGCAGAAGAAATTGAAACATCAGAAGTATATTTAAGTTTGATACTATACGGAGAAAGATCTGGTAGTAAATATTTAGATAAGATTAGGATGATACTAGAGATATAAAACTTCTAATAAAAGTCTTTATGCCAATGTAGAAATGGTGTAAAGGCTTTTTTAGTTAATAAATATTGCATCAAAGATATCTCAGTGATATTATAGGTTATGAATTGTATAACTTTAAATGGAGGTACCATGGTGAATAAAAAAGTAATATCCTTATTGTT